>Ga0160427_10000256_pt1 | contig 35070 bp, 17 predicted proteins | sample SolpanmetagenomL_FD_108194 | JGI IMG/M metagenome (GOLD analysis project Ga0160427, IMG submission 108194) | Solar panel surface microbial communities from Lawrence Berkeley National Laboratory, California, USA - L | ecosystem: Engineered > Built environment > Solar panel > Unclassified ...
CGCAGCCCATAGGTTCAGTAGTCAGAGGCAGCTCGTGCTCGTGATACATCTCAACCGGAAGAATGTGCCAAGCATACAGCTGTTTACCGTCGCAAGTCTCGATAGAGAAAGCAGTGACCTGGTCCTTCAGAAAGCCAAGGGTATCGGGGACGTTGAGATTGCGGAACCAAGTCATCTGAACTGCATGCAGGTAAACAACATGAGATTGGAAGGTCGATTTCATCAGTAGTATTAGTAATGTCGCATACAGCCTAAATATAGCGATAATCGAGATCGAGACGAATTAGAATAGAACAATGAAATTGAGACTCCAAGCGCTAATCATCCATGCAAACAACTCACAAAGTCCTGAAGTTTCGAGCATCTCACGGATACGTCATCATTTGAATTGATCGTAACGAAAAATACATTGATTTCCAAGCCATGTATATTAATATGTCCATCAATCTCACCATAATATCCCGATTATAATAAGTCGATTGTTGTGCATCTCACCTAAGTTTTAAACAATGTATTAGAAGGATTAAATTTTTTTAGGTCGCCGGCTTCAACAGAGCATATTCCGGAAGCCGAGGATCGCTCAGGTCGTCTCCACGATAACGACGAGTCATTTGATGGTCAAGAAGAGTTTCGAGCCACAAACGTATTCGTAAGTAGGCCCACTGGGATACTCTTAATCGCCGATGAACGCCGGCATGAACATGGCAGAAATTGGAGAACACCGGATTACTACAGAGCTTGGCGATGGGTATCGCTGCGAAGCAGGAGCCGGCTCGGCAGCTTCAGTCGGAGTTAAGAGGTCTCATTTTCTCGCTTCACGGACTTCTATTGGTCAGTCTTTCAGGGTCCACTAGTATCCGCAGTGAAGCCACCCCCTTCAGCGGCCCTCATTGGCCTACACTTTTTCAGCACCCGTTGGTGAATAACAGCCTTTTCCATCGAAAGCATATATATTCTCACACTTGTTTAAAGACGTGCATCCATACAACGTACTGAAAAGTTCGTACTGTTTTATTATTTTACTATAACCGAATACTATACGATTCTAACAGTATACTCGCTACGAAGATCCGACAAGTACCTAAAAAGTTATTCAACTGCGAAGCTTTTTGCAGCTAGGGATTTCGGGGCTTGGGTATCGTCCTACGCAAAAATACCATCTTCCCACTTATATAGATTAGTATATCCACTGATGCTTTAATTGTTTCTATAATATAACTTCCATCAGATAAAGACAAAGATATACTGACCGTCTTAACCGTGCGAATCTAACGGTATAACTTCCGAGACTATACGACGAACATCTACTCCATAGAATACTTCTACATAGTGTTATTAATAATTAATTAATAGTGCAATATTTAATTAAAGTAGTGATAGTGAAGGTTAGCAGATTTAGTTAGACCCTAGATAAGTAACATCCAGGGGGTAGAACCGAGCAGGGTTATCCATACTTAAATATAATACCATCAACATTCAACGCGGCAATTATCAACCATAACAATGAATATCAATGAAATAAACTTACAGCATGCTTGTTCAGGCCTACAAAAGGTGATTACACGACTTTATCCGCCGCCGCATGTGCCTGGGGAGTTTCACCCATACCTTACGTGCACGCCTCAATAGGATAACATGTAAACGAGCAAGCCACGAAAATCAGCAACGCCTGACGATCGTACAAGAACGACTGTTTGTAAAGTGGATTATAATATATCTCTATATAATTACGTAAGAGTTGGCACTATAGCAAAGCCTAACGTATCGCTTTCAATGCGTATTCTTAACTTAGAGTTAAAATACTGGAGTATTAGTTAGTGTACTAGTAAAGGCTACAATCAGTTTACAAAACGCATGCTCTTCGACTGCTCTCTAAATAAATAGACCTATTGCTTTTCTATTTTTGCTCTCTTTCGACAAAGCTTTAGGGGTACTGCCTCCCTTAAATAAGCCGTAATAAACCGTCGATAGAAGTTTACGAACCCGAGAAAAACTTACGTTTCTTAGAAAGAAGTTGGAACTAGTCATTCTATAATTGCGTTTACTCTACTCTAATCTATCGAAACGCCTACTATCGAAATAATAAATCTAAGGAACTCTACGCAATTGATATCGAATTTATACTTCTTTAGGTTAGTAAAGAGCTAGAACTTGCGAAGTCTTTCTAATATAGTATATATATTTCGCTTGTGTCCCGCTTGCGATACGCTATAAATTAGTATATTGTCTAAATATTTAACGTAGATGACACTGATATAGCTAGATAATGCCCGATTAATATATAATTGAAAGATAGTGGGGACATTAGTTAGACCAAATAGTATAACCGTATACTTAAAGTGGCTATAACGCGTACAAAACGCAGTCTTCTACTCGTCTCCCTTCTTAATTCTAATTCTATAGTATACGTTCTTAAGGTCTAGCTTAGTAAACTGTTTTAATCTACATAACCGATCTAATGTCTTATTAATAAGGGGTAGGGAGGCAACGGTTTTTAATAGTCTACTTGTTTAACGCACGGTAATCGGCGTATAAACGTAGGCTACCGTCTTTCTTTAGGACAAATAGAGTAGACGCTCTACCTAGACTAGTAGAGTAACGAATCTATCTCTTCCCTAATGTATTATTAATATACTCCCTAAGGGTTTATAGTTCTTTTATAGACATATTATATAAGGGCATATACAGCGATTCGCTACCGGGCAGCAGATCAATAGTATAGTCCGTATCTTTATATACTAGTATTTATACTACTATATCGTTTGAGAAGATATCGTAATAGTCTTCTAAATAGGCTAGGATCTCTACGTATACTTTTTCTATACTTTCCCTATATGTATTTAGAAATATATTAGATATTATAATCGTATAGACCGTTAGTTCATTTAATAGGGTTTCTATAAAATCTTCGGGTTCTTATAGCTGAAACATAGGCGTTTTGAGTCCCTAACGCTATAATTTGGCCCTATAATTAATAACGATTCTATTATAATATAGGTCGGGGATTCTAAGCAGTATACTTTAACCCGTTATTTCGTATACGTAGTACAAGCTTTCTACCTACTTAGTCTTATTCTAACGATCGGTAATTTTAAATATTACTAGGTAAGCACCATAGTAATAAGCCTCTTATTTTATAATCTATTAGGCTTGCGGGAGTTCCTCTTTATATAATATTAGTTTAGATTCGACTGTAAAACGCTAGGAGATAATATTAATTTCACTGGCTCTATCTAAAGTAATAGTTACGTTTAGCTATTTCTCTTAGCTATATATATAGCCCAAAACTAGAATGCGCTTTCTTATTTTAATACTATTACGCCCCGCCTGCTTTACGCTGGCGGTAGGGCTATCCTATTTTTTAAATATTACTCTAGGCGGATTTGATTAATAGAGGCCTCTATCTATTTCTTTCTATACTTCTATTTAAAGTATCCCGGTTTCTAGTAATAGTATTATACGTCTCCCGTGCTTATAGGCCGAGCGCTACTAGTATGTAGACGGTTATCTAATAGGATTGTCTTTATAAAGATAGTGGTTTATTTTCTTTAAGTAACGCGATTATCTAAGACATAGTTAGTAATCCTAGGCCTCTTTATATACGTTATCGTTACGCTAGTTTTATTTTTCTCTAGTCTAGATACTAGAGAGATTAATCCGTCTTAAGTTTTTAGTATATCCTAATAATTAGTAATTGCTGTACAAATTTTGGGACGTAGTTTCGTAAAGAATTAAATCCTCTTTTAGTCTTCATTATATAAAACCGGCCTCTATACTACTAATATAGGCGGCGAAGGACTGTACCGACTGGCTAGATCCCTAAGTTACGTCTACGTATTACTGGGCTGTCTCTAGCTCTCTATTTACGGGATTCTAAATAAGGTTTAGGAGGAATACTTTAAAATGTCCCTATATTAAGAGGTTACGGTTAGCCTACTCTTAGTAGTTGTACTAAGTATCCTTAGATTCCCCCTCTAGATATTATATAGCCTATAGGACTTTTTCGTCTTCTATACTAAAGCTGTCTGGCGTTAGATAAAATATAGTCTTAGCGCTACGTATAAAGTTCTAATATTCTTGTAGGTTTCTCCCTCGATAGGGACTTAGTTTTTCTAGCCGTAGATAGGCCTATTTATAATAGCATTATTCTATCGATTCTACTGTGCTACGCTTACTAGACGAACTAATAGACGCTACAGGTATTTCTTCCGGCGTATATTGCTCTTCCGGTTAGAGAAAGACTATTAGAATACTTCCCTCCTGCTCCTAGTATACGACTTACCTAAGAAGTCTCTTTATATTATCCCGGATTACTTGTAGTTCTTGTTCCTAAATAAGTCGAGCACGTTAGGCCTGTATAAGGCGAATCTATACTGCCAGATCCTCCTGTTCTTATTGCTATAATAATAGGCCTCATTCCTCCTCCGCTTATAAGATTTAGGTCTCTAGGTTAGGCGTAATTAACCATAGCGGTACGCTTACATTATCCGTATATTAGACTTAGGTTAGTATAGTCCAAAGTTCTTCATCGATTAACTTATCGATGTCGTTTAAGGTAGGTTTAGCTCTTAAAGCTTTAGACGTACGCGTAGCGCTATATAAGCGAAGGATTCTTATATCGTTTATACTTAGGCTATTCTTCACGATAGATAGAAGAATTAGAACTATTAGAACCGGCTACTAGTATTATACTATTAGAGGTCCTTAGGATATTAAATAGCGTAAGTAGGTTGTATTCTATTATATAGACTAATTCTTAACCTTTTATCTTCTATTTTATATATGTTTATAGTACGTAACACCTGCGTTATGCCTTATGTACCTAAAGCGCAATTATACTGTAATACTATAGACAAAATAGAGGAGAGAAACTATATAGTACGGCCCTATAAACTATAGCTAGAAGCTAGTTTGCCTTTGTTTTACATAGAAGCCCAAGTTAAGTATTATAGCTGCCTTAGAATAATTTACTTTTAATAGAAACTATAATAGAGCGCTCTTTAGTATATTGATAAGAATTATAAGTCTTAAGCTTTCTTATACAAGTAGAATGTCCTAAGCACTAATAGTTTCATATTTAGGCAAGCGCTTAGACAAATAAATATACCGAGTTTTATTAGTTTATTCTCTTCCTGTACATCACTTATTTTATATAACCCTAATCCTACATTATTAGACTTTATAATAACTATAGTAAACGAGCTAAAATAGCTAAGAACTTATATTTAGGGATGTTCTTGATATATTTACGCACCCCTTTTATATATATATTAGACTCTATAGAAACAATATATTAATTTTATATAAGCCGCTAGTTATTATAATAGAAGATAACTTTGTATAACGGGTTAATTAAAATTTAAAATCTATCTAGATTTATAGCTACAACTATTTTTTAGAAAGTGGAATAGATTCTATAAAAGAAAGATTAATTTTATATATAGATACTAAAATTGGGAACCTAAGGATATATCGTGTAATGAAATCTTGCTAGATCTAATAATATTACTAATAATACTATAATCTTCTATATCTAGTATTACTAATACGTAATATCTAAAGAAGCAGCTACTATAGTCTTAATTGTTTCTGTGACTGCGTTTATACTAAATCCTCTAAGCTTTTGACGTGTAGACTTTATATATCTATTAATCTAGTAGTATACTTTTAGATAGCCCTTTAGATCTTATACTTAAGATCTAACACTTCTATAAAGAGCACTTCTTTCTACGGAAAATATAGTCTCTTATTAACTAATTCATCCTCTTTCTCCTCTCCGTTTAAAATATATATCTCTTCTCTCTAGGTAGTATCGCCTTACTGGCCTCTTATATTATAGCCTCTCTAGTAGTAGTAACACCTTATCTACTGTACGCTTGTTTAGAAGAGATAACTCTAACTCCACCTCTACTTACGCTCCCTATACAGTAATAATAGTAAATAGTAATTCGGAAAAGATCGGTATTTCTACAATTACACTATACACTGTTATAAGAACTCTCTTATAAATATACGAAACTTTAATAGTAATGTTTACTACGCAAACTACTCCCGCTTAGTATTCTATATAGTTAGTAAGTACTATTACGTAGACGTAGTACGTAAGCACCGTTATGTAAATATAAATAGCAAGCACCGTTATATAGACGTAAATAGTAAGCACTGTTATAAGAGCTCTCTTATAGATATATAGTACTTTAACTATGATAAATACGTAGACTACTTCCGCTTAGTATTCTATGCAGTTAGTAAGTATTGTTACTAGAACTTTTTTACAGATACACGGAACTTTAATAGTAACGTTTACTACAGAGACCACTCCCGCTTAGTATTCTACTACTAGGACTATTATAGCTACTACTACTATATCTACTACAAACGTAGGCCTAAGAAATAGTAATAGAAATAACGGAAATAGAAATAGAAATAGAAGTCTATACTAAATTACTATAATATTGGCTAGCGCTAGCGCTATATCTACTACTATAAAGTCGGATTAAGAAATTCTGGCAGGAGTTTTATATTTAACACCCTCCTCCTTTTAAGGTTCTAAACTAAGAAACTTTAATATCTACTTTCTAATTTCTTTCTTCTATCTTTTTATAGCGTAGGTTTTTACTTTTATTATACTTAATATTTATAATATATACTTGTATTTCTTTGTATATTTATCTTGTATAAAATATTATTGAAATTTCTTAATTATATAATAACTCTATAGTTACTAAGTAAGAACTGATATCGGCTTTAGTTGTTCGGTAAAGTTATATTCGAAGCTAATAGCTCGTAGCTTCATATCACGTAGTCCTTTTATAGTAACTTCTCTCTATTATTTAATAGATATATCTAAGTCCTTACTTATACTAAACTAATAGGGTATCTAAGTTATAAAGACTACGGAAAAGGTCTTATATCCCATAGTCTATATGCCTATAAACCACCGTAATGCCTCCGGAACCATTAATAGTAATCCTCTTAATCGGAGTTATAGGCTTAGACGTTATACACCTCTTAACTATATATAAATATCCGACCGATCTTCTTGCTCCTTAGTAACTAGAGCTTTACTAGGCGGAGTATACGCCCGTAATTAAGAAGATAGCGGAGAATAGAGTAGTAGGATACTAGCCGAAAGTTTACTAATAGATTAAGAAGATAGAGGAGATTACAACTACCTTTAATAATACTAGAGGATAGGACCTTAGCGAGGAGCGTAAGGATGGAAAAAAGATAGTAGGTAGTAATTTAGAGGAGCGACAAAGATTTATAGTACAATTAATAATAAGAATAGATCTTAGTATAAAGAAGAGCCTATAATAGATAAGGTTATAGATATTCTTAGTAGGTATCAAAGAGGAGATAAAAGAGTATATAAATATATAGTTTTAATATTTCTTCATTAGATATAAGGAAGTATATATAGATTATATATAGTTCTTATAGTAAGCATTTTGTCTCTTTATTACCTAATTAGAGTAATACTTTGTATACTCCTTTTTACTCTCCTTTATCTTTATCTTTATCTTCTCCTTTTATCTTAAAGCTACTATTCGGAATAATAATACCTTTCTTCGTCGCTGACCACTCTTAGATTATTATTATCTACTATATAATCTTAGGGAATAGCTTTATCTCGATACTCGTCTACTCCGCCTAGTTAACCTAAGAGAAGGAGTAAAGGTTAGCGATCTAGATATATCGCGTAAGTAATTATTTAAGGTTAAATATAGAGAATCTCGTACTATATATTTTCTACCGACTATCTATAAGCCCTCGCCTTCCTATTTCTATTTTTAAAGACGGTTCTTAAGGACTTGATATAATCGTTTTATTTAGTTTAATACTTCTTAATAGTATAATTGATCTTTTTAGGTATATAACTAATAGGTCCAGTCTCAGAATCTCCTAAATATATTCCTCGTCCTATTAAATATATAGCGGTAGAAATAGTTTAGTTATCCCTATATAGGTCCTAGAACGCTCTATATTTATATAATCTACTCGACTATCTTCTAATACTCGAGTATGTTGTACTTAAAACTAACTTAATACTTCTTATTATATTTAGCTGTCAGGTAGAGTAATATACCTCCGCCCTTAAAGATACGTTTAGGCGTACTAGATATACTATCTGCAAGTATGGGAATATAACTATTTACTAAAAAGAAGCGATTTTAGGTCTAGTTAGATATTACTAGAGAAGTAGTATGCTAACAATTAAAACTTTATAGTTAAGATTCAGCTCTTCTATTAATATGTTAATCTTTTAGCTATCAGACGTACCGGCGGTGTAACTATAGGGATTCGTTAATAATATAGGGTAATATTGCCTTTATGAAGTCTATAAGCTTATAGATCGATATCAATCTTCTACTACGATATAGCTTTCGTTTAATCTTAGGTGTAAGTTATAGAAAAGTTATATTAGGTAAAGCAATTTAACTATAGAGGTATATAATTTATAACATTACGATGGAGCTTTATCTGGAAGTCTTAGTACTTTAATTCTTAATCTTTCTCCCCTAGTTTTATAAACTTAAGATAAATAATAATAATACTTACTACTTTCGTGTTATAAGGAACAAAACGTATTTAATAATACTAATAGTCTTTAAAAAAGGCACGGTAAGTTATATTTGACTAGCTGCCTGTTAAATACTTATATCTATAAGCCCTCACTATATACTAGTAAAAAAAACACTTTAAGGCGATAACTTTTTATTCTTATCTATATTATCTATAAATAATATAAGCACTCAACTAGAACTCCTTTCTATCTTACCTTAGCTATAGCTTTAATATTTAAACCTCTCTATAGTAACTATACCTTCTTATAGAAGCATTCTCGTACTTAGTCTCCCGCTTACTACTATTTTAGCCTTACTAATGACTTCCGCACTTATCTTAAGATATATCTATAATCTTACGATGGCCTTATAAAGTAAAGTCTATATTATTCCATCTAAATACTAGGCTTCTAATATTTATAGAGTACTCTAGCTATATAATTATCCTCTTTAGTATAGGCGTTAACTAGTAAGTATTTTCCTATATATTGTTTTTAGTTAATCTAGCCTAACTAGATTATAGTAATATCCTCTCTCCTATTTTTGTAACGAATCTTTCCAACGTTATAATCGTAATATAAGGGAATCTATATCTTTCTAAGAACGTCTCCTATGTAATATAAGCGGCGTCTTTTTCTACAACTCTTATAGCCCCTTAGGTCTATTGTGCAAGGCCGTCTCTACTAGTCCCAATCTCTTACGTAACATCTAATACTAATACCCTTCCCTTTTAAGTTTAACAATACAACCGTAGTTAATAGTATCTACGCTACGCACTTTAATCCTAGCTCGACGACTAAGGTCTCGCTAGTAACATAACCTAGTCTAATATCTACGCCTATAATACGACTTTTCCGCTCTTTATAATATAATTCTATATAAAGTAAGGTAACATATAGACCTAGCTATAATTCGACGCTATTATTGGCCACTCTAATAATACGTCTATTATTATATGAGACTTTACCTAGAAGAACTTAACGGGTACTATTAATAAGTTTAACCTAGGCGATAGATCCTACGTAATCGATCCTTATTAGTATAATATTAGCCTACCGGGTCTAATGTATAGAGAGGCCGTAATTATTAAGTATAATACAAATAGTTTGCGCTTAACTTTGGATATAGAAATATCTAGCTACTTTTGTAAAATAGGTCGGCTCTATTAGTAATTTATATTAACTATACTACGTTAAATAATCTGAGATTAGATATCGTCGGTGTCTATAGGACTTTTATTCCGTAGTTATAGGGAGATGTATATATAATAGCGGAGTGTTTCTATAACAGTTAAAAGATAACATAAGAGGGATATAATTCTAGAAAAAGAGGCAAGTTAATGTACTTATCTATCGACTTATTCTTTAAGCTAAGAGTATTTTAATACTATTCTATATTCTTCTCTTCTACTTTAAATAGCGACTATTAAGAATAAATTATAGATACTCGCTATCTAATATCTTATAAAAAAAACGCGGCGCGCCCTAAATAGTAATATACTTATCTTTATAAAAGATATTATTATTAAAGTTATATAAATATAAAAGAAGAATATAAAGATAACGAGGTTTACTTATTCCTATCTAATACGTACCTCTTATTATATATCCTTACCTTTTAAATAGATTAAGCCTTAAAAGATATTCTCCTAAGCAATGACCTTGTAATAACCTTTATATTACTAATACTACCCGATATCGTAATAGAGAAAGTCCTCTTACCTAAAAAGCTAGCTATATAAAGTTCGCACCTATATTTACCTATATACTATTAATATATACTATACTATTACCCTAAATTGGGAGCGTTAGTATACTATTTATATTAGTAGGGGTATTCTATGAGACGGTAACGTTCTAAATTATACGTTCTACAAATCCTAGAGCTTACTAAGGTTCGTAGTAAAGCCGCTCTTAATAGTATTTAGGTTACCGAGCTATAGCGCTAGAGACTAGGATAATCCGGATAGCTACGTTACGTTTAGACCGAGGATATAGTTTATTAAGGCGGATATAGGACCGATAGACTAGCCGTACGCGTAGAAGGTATAGGAGAAATTAAATTCGTAGCCGCGGTAAGAGTAGTATCTAAAAGAGCCGTTAGAGGTATAACCTTTAATTAGGGTAGATTGGGTAGAGTTAGAGTTATTAATAATCTAGCTCTAGGTGCGGCGGAGAAGATTAAGGGCTTAGGCGGTATTGCGCTTATTAAAACAGCTAAGGAGCTTAAAGAGGAGATAGAGGGCAAGATATTATCTAGAAGTTTAAAAGTAATTAGGCTAATAGAAGTCTAGTTTTATACGAGCTTAGTTATAACTAAAGAGATATTTACGAATAGAACTACGTTAAAGAGGAGCAATATTAAGTTAGCGTCTTACGGATAGAGGCTATTAAAAACTTATTAGTAGATTTTGATGCATTTTAAGAAGCTAGTTTTTGTTTTTAAGTAAGTTATTATTATATCTCTGTGTAAGTTACGTAACTAACTAAAATATAAGTACGAAAGGGATCTTATAAGTTATAGATAAAGAATAATAAAATCGTATTTATAATAATCTAGATAGGCTATAAAGAAGTATAATCAATTACTCGATAAAGTACGTAGAGAAAGAGGCGCGAATTCTACTAAAAACGTATATCTTAGTACTACAAATATATTATACAAGCTTATGTACACTCTATAATACTTACCTATACTTCTTTAAAACCAGCAGATTATACCTAGCGTTTTTTTAACCTTCTATCGAATCTATAACTTAGTAAGTAAGCCTTAAATTTATACCTATATACGTAGTTTTTAGTTTAATGTATATCTATATCTATCTCCTCTTCTTAGTCCAGCGCTTTCGTACTTTCTCTTTCTTTTAGAAGCATTTTTCTTATTAAATAAGGCCGTATAAGTTTCTAAAGATATTATTGTATAGCAGCTAGTTATATAAGCGATTTAGAAACAATTATATACTCGTGTTTTAGAGTATTTAGTTCTATATTAAGTAGGTACTAAGATAATACTAGTTACAGAAGGCTTCTTTATACCATATTATCTCTAAGTACTAAGTTCATTTACGTACCTCTCCTGAAAACATCTTACTAATTTATAATATTATAATAAGAGAGTACTAACGACTAAGTTTTCTATAAATTACAGTAGCCGAAGGCTAATAAATAATATAGGTAATAAAGAATACGAGTACAATAACGGATTACAAAAGATTAGTAGGTTATATCTTTCTCTAAAAGAGAAGTAAAGAGTATTACTAAGAGAAATTAACACTTTATAGTTAGACTTCGTTGCTAAAGTACTAAATACATATAAGCTAAGGATCTAGGTTTAAATAGGACTTTCCCATCTATAATAGAAGGGAATTATATAGCTGCTAAACTTATAGGTCTAAATCTTAAAACCCGTAGAAAGATGGTAGATGGTCTAGAAATAAAACCAGTAGGATAGGGTAAAGTAGGCTTTTCCCGGCCTACTTTATAAAATTAAATCTATATAAAACGCTTTAAGACTTCTAGATCGCTAGAAAATACTTTTTAATTAGCTTAATTACTATTGCGGGAGATATTTCTACACTAATTCGATCTTCTAATTTAGTTTTATTTTCTTATTTCTTAATAGCTTTTATTTTTTAATATCTTTTAATAGCTATAATAATTATATATATATAATTCTATACACTACGTTTAAGTAAGTACTACTAAGTACGCCTAGCTTAGATATCTCTAATTAAAATAGTGTAAAATACGCTAATGCCTTAGTATAAGGACGGCTATTAGATTAGTAGCGTGATATGTTAAGAGAGTCTAAATAACTAAATAGTCATCTACGGTACGTATACCGATATACAGCGACTAATCCTTAGAAGACTTCTAGGATCCGTCGCTAAGAAATAGATATACGTCCCTTATCTACGTAATTAGATATAATACACGTAACTACTTCTCCCTTAACTATAGCTCTCTAGCTATAGTTCGTTATAACACGCTCCCCCTTTAGGACGTCGTTCTCGACGTATATCTCCTATAATATCCTAGGGTAGCGTCTCTTATATTTAAATACGCCCTAGAGAGCGCTGGTAATCTCTAGGGCTCTCCGGCGATTATAGAATTTTTTCTAATACCTCTAAATATATTTAGTAATATACGCAAAACACCCCAGTACTCCCCAGAGTGCTCTAGGATAATATTTGCTGTCTCTACGTTTAGTCCCAATTAGGTTAGTGTAACGCGTATAAAGTAAACTTCTTAGTCGGATCTTTTACTATTCTTTTATTAACCTCTAATTAGTAAGTAGAAGCCTACTAGGGTTCGCTAGTGACCTTTAGCGAAGACAGGAATATCTCCGAGTATTCTTAAATATCTTATATTAAGCTCTACTAATTTATTATAGAAATCTTTCTTTCTTTAGCACTTCTATTTAGCTCTCTAGTAAACACCATCGAATTCTATTATTTACTATAGCACTACTATTAAACCGCGGACGTAGTAAGAAGCCCCCCGTCCCTCCTAAGAAGACCCCTAAACGTCCTACAAGCGTTACTAAGGCTATTACTATAAGTGCGCTAGTGCTCTCTAGTAAAATATACTAATCTTTAGACCCCGACTAAGATACGCTAAATCCGTAAGTTCGTAGATATAAAGCTACTCTCGAGCCCCTCTAAAGGTAGTAATCGTGCCCTAGGTATTCCCTATCTAAAGTATATAAAGCGCGTATTCTTCGACGTTAATTTAAAGAGTACTACTATCGTAGAGAAGGCGAGCAGCAGAGTCTCTAGGAGTATTAACGCTATAGCGACGGCGTGTCGTTACTATAAGTTAGCGAAATATAGTTACTACCGTATAAAGCGTAAGAAGTATAACGCGGTACGCTAGAGCTCTCCGGTATATTATAGCGCTAACTATCGCAGGTCCCTCTTAAGATAGGTACCTCTATCGGTCGCTTAATCTAGCTAGCGGTCGCTATATAGAACGAAGGAGGCACCGATAAGACTTACGAGGTCGCCCTTACTAAGTAGAGGATAGTAAATAATATTCTAGAGGGTCGCCAGACCTTAGTCGACCCCTCTCCGAATATTATCGGTAGCGACGTTAAGGACTCGAAGAATAACGATAACGTCCTAAGCCTCCCCGACCGCCCTCTAGGCTTACGCGGACCCCCCTACTATAACGACGATAAGAATAACTCTAGTACCGCTAGGACTACGCTATAGACCCCTAGTAGCTAGTTAGTAATTACTTAAGTTCTTTAGAGATAGTTAGTAATAACTAGTAAAGTCTAGTATAATTTAGTGCTATCTAGCGAGGAGTTTAGTATCTTTTAGATACCTATAGATAGTTTCCGATAATAATTATCGATAATATAAACCGCGCCGGCGAGCGCTAAGGGGACACAATAGATCTCTATAATAATATAATGAAATACTAATGTTCTCTGATGATGCGCTTATGTTTACTATTAGGTCCCGTAATTCTTTAGGCCTAACTGACGTATTATTATATATCGATATAGCCTCGCTAGTAATCTCTAGCGGGTCTTTTTTCTACTTTATAGATCTCTGTAGTTTACTAGCGCTCCTCGGAAATTCTAATTCTCTTTAATAAGGTTCGACGGGGCCTCCCTAGGCCTCGCCGGGATTTTACTAGATTAACTTCTTCGAATTATTTAATTAACTCTAGGGCTTATATATCTATATCCCGTACCTACGAGTTAAATTTATTATCGTACCCCTACTATTTTACTAGGTACTTAATTTAACCTTTCTGCGTTCGCTTCTCTAGTATATCTTCGACGATATATACTTCTTCTAAGTCGAGCAGCTCGGGTGGTGTAGTATTTAGAATATCCCTACCGTCTCTATTATAGTACGGCTCTAGGAGACTTATATAGAACGTTGGGTATATACGCCACTTTGTCGGTAGGCCTAAACGATAGGCTTGCTTCCTAATAGGTTCCTATACTACGAATAGGCCTAGTAGGCGGTACGATAGTTTTCGACTAGGGCGATTTATTTATAAGTTCTTTATCGATAGTATAACGGAGTCGCCTGTCTTAAATGTCTTTAGTTCGTACTTTCGGTTATAATTTCTCGCCTACGATTCTATTACTTTTCCCTAGTAACTCGATAATCGTTTACGGTCTTTCTTTAGGCTTTCTACTCTTTCGTCTACTACCGGTACTCCTCCCCCTTAGGGTTCGTCCCTAGACTAAAAAAGAAGCTCTAGGTTATAATCGTACATTACTATAAACGGGCTAATGCCTATCGTAGCGTACTTGCTATTATTATATATAAACTCTGCTATAGGTAATAGCGTTACCTAATTATTCTAGCGTTCGTTAGTATATACTTAGAGATAGTGTTCGAGTATCTAGTTTTATCGTTCTATCTTACCGTCTATTTACGGGTAATACGCCGTAGATAGTCGTAGCTTAAGACATATATACGCGTAGAAGCTTCGCTAGTATTTACTAGTAAAGATCGGACCGTAATCGCTAACTACGCTACGAGGACAGCTATATCTAGTTACTATTTTATCGATAAATAGTACTAATAAAGCGGCTAATATTATCGTCTCTAAATATACGAAATATTTCGCTATCTTAGTATAGCGATCTACTATTACTAGGATCGAGTTATAAATAAACTTATACCTTATCGACGGCGGAAGTTTCGTAATAAAGTCCATCGTAATCTACGTCTATAGGCCTTTAGGTTACGGTAACGATTAGAGTTCGCTATATAGCTTATACCGGTAAACTTTAACTCGCTGGCATATATCGTAAGATCTAATATAGCTTTCGACGTCTCTCTTTATTTTAGGCTAATAGAAGGTTCGACTAACTAGGTTATATATTTTCGTAACGCCAAAATGGCCTAAGAGTTCGTCGTCGTGGTATCGGTGAAGAATACTTTACTTTACTGCCGGTGCGTTAGGTATATATAACTTTTATTGGTATCTAATAGCGTCTTTTAAATCAATAATCTAGTCATCGGTTTCAGTACCTCTAATTTTAGGTATTTTATCGTCCTCTACTTATAGCTAGAGGATTATTCGAGTAATTCCCTCGGTCTTAGGCGTAAGTATATCGAACTCTTATAGAACGACATCTACCTTATAACGTAATATAGCTAATAATTTCGGTATCGCCGGAAGTTTATTAGTAACTCGATAGCACAACGCTAGCGACTAATTCTTAAGATACTTTCGCTCTTCGGTTACTAGAGTAAGACTCTTATAAGCTACACTAAGGGCTAACTTATTTTACAACGTCGGTAATAAGGTATTCGCTATTAGGACCGTATTCTTATAATCCGGTCGACGTAATAGACTATCGGTAGGATTTGTTTTACCCGCGCGATACGTAATTTCGAAGTCTATTACGGAAAGGACTAAAGCCTATCCGGCTTACCTTCGCGATAGTTACTTTACTATTATAAACCCTCGTAGGTTATTATAATTAGTTAAGACCTCGACGGGGAATATACTACTCTCGACGTAGTATCTCTAGTACTTAAACAAATATATAATAGCTAGTAGCTCTTAATCGTACGTCTTATACCGTATCTCCGTATTAATTATTTTACGGGACTAGAAAGCGATTAGGTACTAGATACTATCTTCGAATAATTACGATAGAATAGTACTAACGGTAAAGATAGACGTATCCGTCTCGATACGTATCTTCTTCGACGGATCGAAGTGTTAAAGTATTAGGGCTTCGCTAAACTTCGATTTTAGTTCGTCGAACGCAGCCTACTGCTTGTCGGTCTACTCTAAGGGCCCCGACTTCTTTACTTCCTTACTACCCTTTAAGATAGAAGATAAGGGCTCTACTATCTTAGAGTAGGCGTAAATAAATCTACGATAAAAGTTTATAAAACCTAAGAATACCTAGACCTCTCTAAAGGTCTTCGGTATTAGCTATTTAACTACGGTTCGGATTCTCTCCTTATCTATAGAAATACCCTTAGTAGTTATAATAAACCCTAGGAATTCGACTTGCTTTATCGCGAAGTTATACTTTAATCTCTTTACGTAGAGAGAAAAGCTTCGTAGCCTGTCTAGTACTCGTCGGATATGGCCCTAGTAATTCTCTAGTAAATTACTAAAGATTAATATATTATTAAGATAGACTATATAGAATATATCTATATACCCCGCTAAGGTACGATTAATATACGCCTAGAACGTAGCGGGGGCATTTGTGAGCCCGAAAGGTATTACTAAATATTCGAAATAACCGTACCGGGTGCGGAAAGCGGTCTTCTATTCGTCTCCCTCTCGGATTCTTATACGATAATAAGTATTCTAGAGATCGAGCTTTAAAAAGTACTAGGCCCTAATAAGGCGGTCTAGCGTCTTACTGATAAGGGGAAGTAGGTACCGATTCTTTACGGTCACCTTATTTAGCCCCCGATAATCAACACACAGTCTCAGGGTACTATCTTTCTTAGGTATAAAGAGCACTAGTATACCCGCTAGGGAAGTTAAGTAGCGTATCTAGCCCTTCGCTAGAGAATTATCGAGATATTCTCGAAGGACCTTTAACTCTAACTAAGAAAGATTATATAGTAGTCCGTAGGGCACTTCGGCCTCTATCTCTATAGCGTAATCTCTATATTTAAAGGTAGGAAGCTAATCTGCTCCCTCCTTAGAGAATATATCTTTATATCCCCGGAGCTCTTCGGGGAGTTCTAGGTTCTTATAAGATATATTCCCAATTCTCGCCGGAGCACCGCTAGTATAGGTTCTAGCGACTACTAGGGCATATATAGCCGCTTCTTAAGCTAAACTCTTTACGAACTACTTAGGACTCTTAAGTACTATAGACACTCTATCGTACTTCTAATAGAAGACTTTCTCTTCGTAATCGAGTTATACTTTCTCGTTATACGTAAACGGTAACCCTAGTATTAAGGGGTCCCAGCGATTTAGTGCGTAGAACAATCGTTCACATTCGCGTACTCTTCCTATACTATCTAAGAGCCGGAGCTTTACTAGATACGCGCTATAGTAGTATACTAAACTATTATCTACTAGTATTAGTCGCAAAAGGCATGCTGCCTACCTTAGGATCCCTAACTTAAGGGTATAGCTCTCTAAGATAATATCTATCTCGGAGCCAGTATTAATTAGAGTATTCGCTTCTAATTCGCTATCAGCTAGTAGTACGGTTACTAGTGCCTCGATAGTGCGCTCTATCCTTAATAGGAGTTTATCTAAGACCGCGCCGGCGTCTTCTAGGCGGCTACTAAATTTTTTACTTATTCCGTAATACGGTTAGCCTAAGGGTATCGGGAAGATACTTTCTTCTCTAATCTATACTCGTTCGTATAGTAACCTATTTTATAATAGTTAAAGTATTTAATCTTCTTCTTAGATAGATCCGAATCTCTTATATCGGTCCTTAGCTTCTTACTTCTAGCCTACGGGGCCTCGCTCTTCCTACTATAGACCTTCTTCGTTAACCGCGGTAGGAATCGTTTAGGGACTCGATAGTAAACCCTATCGTTCGACGTCGCTACGTTAGGTTTTCGAGTATTAGCCTCGATACGCGCTACTAGCGCTACGGCTTCGTCTCTTATAAGAGGTAGGATAGCCTAGTTTCGAATAATATTTCGAATACTCGATACAATTTAGGTAAGGAAAGCGTTACGCCGATTAACTTCGGTATACTTAGGTATTTATACCTCGAGTTACTATAAATATACGTTAAAGCTATAGATGTCTTAATCTCTTCGTTATTTTATATCGGTAAATCGCTATTAAATATCTAACTCCTCGTTAATAGGATCTACGACGAGATTACGGAGTATACCCTTAAATAGTAAAAAAGTAAATAGGGTAGTACCGTTAATGATTGAGTACATATCTAGGTAATTATACTATATATTCTTAGGGTATACTTCGAGAAGGCCTTTAGCCTAAGCGATCTTTATCGTTTCGTTAGGGAACTACTCTAGCGTATAGCGAAATATAGAGTAATAGTCTCTAAAGAAATTACGATATTATTCGAGTATCCTTCCCTTATATTTCTCTAGATCTACCTTCTTCCTTTTCTAGATATACTAAGGCTTCTCTTTAGAGATTACTAGTAAATCTCCCGTATCTTCTTCAGGGGTCACCGTAGAAGCGCTAGTGCCTATACTACGCTATAATAGAGCGGTAGTAGCTAGCGATAAAGCTCGTATAGGGAGGATTAGTAGAGGTATCTCCCGAATCTCTTTAAGGGCCTAAGTGGCCTCTTCCCTTTCTTATAGGGCTCTTACGACGCGAATTTAGAGTACTTCTTTTCGTACTCTTACCGTTTCGACTTCGAACTCGATAAGGCGATCGAGGTCTTTAGTAAGTATATTCGTATCGATAGTAACGACTAGAGGTTCTTCCTCGACTATTAGAGAATTCGTTAGCGTTTCGCTAAGGATCTCTAGTAATTCCCTTTAGGTAGACGTTGCTTTGTCTAAGTCGTCCCGTTACATCTCTCGTGTAACCGCTCTAGTTATAGGTCTCTCTATCGATCTATACCGGGCTACTATGGGGTTAAAGGATTAGAATTATAAGGACGGCTATTAGATTAGTAGCGTGATATATTAAGAGAGTCTAAATAACTAAATAGTCATCTACGGTACGTATACCGATATACAGCGACTAATCCTTAGAAGACTTCTAGGATCCGTTACTAAGAAATAGATATACGTCCCTTATCCACGTAATCGGATATAATATACGTAACTACTTCTCCCTTAACCATAGCTCTCTAGCTATAGTTCGTTACACTTAGTAATAAATTGGCTTATTTTAACCTCCCCTATTAGTTGTCTCTATAGTATTTATAAGGTAGGACTATATAAGAATTGAACGGTTTTGTCGATATTTACTTCGCTTAGGCCTATATTATACTTATAAAGGATAAAGTAGATATTTAAATAGCGGTTAATAAAGCAAGATATCTTATATTTTATAGGGATTTTAGACTTTAAGTCTAAGTATCTTGAATAAAATTAATAGGTAGTTAGAGCGGGCATTAGATAGCTAAGTATATAAAATTTATCTTCTAGAGTTTTTTACAAAATTTAGGATCTAGTAGATATTTTCTAGTAGTAATTAACTCCCCTAGACCTTTGTAAGCTTCTAGATTCTCTCTTTAGAAAAGAGAAAAAATTATTATAGGTACTACGCTTAACTTAACAACGCTAGTAATAGAAAGGAATTTAATTGAAATTCTAGAAGTATATTTATAGTTAAATCTTAGTATTAGTATAGAAATTACTATAAAATATTCTATAAGGAGTTACGACGAAATATTTACCTAGCAAGTTAGAGCTAGGAGGTAATACTATATTCTCTATATTATTACGAAAGAGGTAGTATATTAATTATAGTAATGATAAGATATCTATTAATATATATTATAGAATATTCTTCTTATAGAATAACTATTATAGTAAGTATAGCTAACTTTTCTTATAGAATAGTAGAAAAGACTAGCACATCGTAGATAATAGATATTAAACTACCTTAGGTTACTAAGTAAGATTAACTATCTACTAGAGTTAGTAATAGATCTAATAAATCCGGGGAATTGAGAAACGTTAATATTAATATCTTATTATTTAGTTAGCTAGTTAATAACTCTACGAAATAACGTTTTTATTAGATAAGAATAATAGCTTTACCCTTACTAACTTTAAAGATACGTTATATAAATATCCTAACTTTAAAATAATTAATATTACCCGTTTTATAGACTAACTAGTTAGTACGCTATATACGCGTTAATAGGGACGAGGTTCTCGTTTAGAATCCTATTTACGATAGTAAATATTAATAGAAGGAGAGGAAACCAGCCTTATTACGTTCTTTAATTACTGTGCTAATTAACGTATACCACTAGTTATTAAGGATGTGCTCTAAAAAGCCCAAAATATTATCGATAGCTGCCAACACAGTCCTAAAGCCATTATTAATAGGTATTAGTTAGAACGCTTTTGGAGGCGTTATAAAGAGTTGTTTATACGGTAGTCTAAGTCGATAGATTGTACTAGAGTTGCGGTAGAGGACAGAGATAAGGGTTAGGCGTAGTATACGTAGCTATATTAGTATATTAAAGAATGTTTAATCTTAGTATTAAATCTTTAGAATATAGATAAGGTTAGCTATACTTATAGTAACACGCCTACTAGTACTAAGGTTATTACTATAATAAAGAATACTAATCCTAGACAAAAGTCCTACCTAAAAGGCAAGTAGACCTCTATAATTAAATATATTAACATAGTAGGAGGCTATTTACCTACGTAGATGGTTTATAAAGATATAAATCCTATATAGGGCTACGTAGATAGCTTGCTGTCTACTAGCTGGTATTTTTTGTATAGCCATAGTAGGTTCTCTACGAATAAGATTAGTTTAGGTTAGTTAATAAAGATATTTATTATACTAACTAAGCCGTAGCAGCTAGATTAGTAGCGACTTTTACTACTAGATAACTACGAAAGTTACGTTAATATTGAGTTTATAGACTTAGCCTTAAAGAATAAGATCCTTCTTCTATCGCTACTACCTTATACTACCTATAAATATTAGCCACTAGATGTTGGTATTTTTGGCGCCTTAGGCCATTGTATAAACAATAAACTAGCTAGGGTAGTTTGTGTTAGCTAGCCTATTCTTAGTAGGATTTGTTTTATATAGATCTACAAAGAATCACGTCGTTATTTAATGACTAAACTAGGTATTAAGGGTAGCTTTCGGCATACTATAATCTGGCCTAGCTAATATAAAGTTAGAGAGATTCTTAACTCGTTCTTAATAAAGGATAAATAGTAGTAGAGAGATCAATCAGCAACTTCTAACGTTGTTATACCGCCGTCGTAATAGACACCTTAAACGATCGATAAGTTTTAATATTTAATCAATAGTATCCTTGCTAGTTAACAGCTTATACCGACCTAATAGACTCGCCTTAAGAAGCTATGTAAGACTCTTAACACGTTAACTATAACGGCGTTATTATATAAGGATAAACTAGATTAGTATATTACTACGAGAGATTCGGCTATAGCTAAAAAAGATATAAAAAAACGTATCTAGGGCGTTAGTACGTTCTTTATAAATAAGGAGGTATTAGTAGCGATAGTATAGATAGATTAATAGGAGATTAAAGAGACATAATAGAAGGCTACTAAACAGCTAGTAAAATAGGAGGCTAAATAGTAAAAGAAGGCCGATTTAATTGAGATAAAACGTCTTAAAAACAAGCTTCTTATTACTAAAAAGAGGTAATGTAAAGTAGAGACTAAGAATAGACTAATTAGAGGTTAAAATAAGAAGGTTTAAAAGGTCTAATAGTCAAATTACAAACAGCATTTATTGTTTAATAACCAATCACCTAATATAGCTAAAATTATATTAGCTGATAGAGATTCTTATTCTCTATTAGGCTATATTAAAATTATCTATATAAGACGTCTGTTCGTTAAGATATAAGGCCTTAATATTAACGTCTTGTTAATACTAAATTTTCTCGGTTCACTGGATTTATTAGATCTACTACTAACTCTAGTACTATTGTGTAAATAAGTTAAGGTATTGTAATTCTATCTATACTCTTTTTATACTACTAGAAATCTAGTAAGGCGACTTCTACTATTCTCTTAATATTTTTTAATATTACTATATCCTTATAATTCTTAGTTTTCGTAGTAGCCTTAATCTTTCGTTCTTATTAGTTAACTTATATCTATTATTTAGTAATACCGTAAACTAAGACTAGAAGTCTAGTTTGTAGGTTATAATTTCCTAGTACTCGCCGTTAATATCTGTATAGAACCCTATAGTATTAGATATTTATATAAGAACTTATTAATATAGATATAGTTAATTAAGTTATTTCGATACTTATAATACCGCGTAGTAAATATAAACCGATTTATAGATAAGTTAAAGAAGAAAGTATTATTAAGTAAAGGAAAGAGAAATAAGGCTATAAAATAGAAATTCTTAGTAAATTATAATTAGATAAAAGGGTCTAGGTTTATAACTATCTAGTTACGTGTCTCTTGCTAGGGGAAGAACTTTACTATAACGTCGTACTTAATACTTTACTATAACGTTGTACTTAATACTTTACTATAACGTTGTACTTAATACTTTACTTAACCTTACTAGGAAATAAATAAGCTTTATTAATAATACTAAAATATAGGATGAATACTAAAATATAGAACGAATACTAAAATATAGGACGGAAATACAATACTTACGTAGGGAAGTCAAATCCGGGAAGTAATTTAGTCCCTGTATTATATAGTGACTTGATAACGGCAAGGACAGAGTCTATTATAGAAAGTAACTTGCAGCTTGTCGAGACTCTTATATCTATAATAATCGTGAATCTTCTGTACCCCATCATAGTACTTCTCTAGCTTGAACTGCGATCGTGTAGATACTGCGGAGGGATAACGCTGGGAGTATAGGTGTACAGTCTATGTTGATCGCGCTATGACGATGGAGATTTTTATGATACCCTTTTTTCTTCTTTCCTTGTCATATTTTTCGTGTTGATGCCAGGTTGGATCTCATCATACATTACCCCTCGAACAAAAGTCAGCCGATAGATCCTCGGCTTCAATGTAAATGCCTAGGCTTGTATAATAGAGGAAGAAGCCGGCTGCGGATCGACAATGGGTAAAGTTTGATTAAACAACTTTGCTTGAATATACTCCGGAGCGGCGTCTAAACTCGAGCCTACGAGACGAGGAGAAAGGGAGCAGGGCAGGGCAGGGGATGATGGAGTAAAGTAAAGCAGTAGGAGTATAGTACCATACAGTATGAGTGAGTGAGTACTGAGGACTCAAGGATGGATAGAGTGATGGATGTGCAAAGGACGACTTGATGATGTAATGATCTCCATGGGGTCCCCGCATGCATGTCTTTCTTTATTCCCGGCCCAGATGTCACTCCGACTGTCACTGCTCATGTTTCTCGTTTTCTTTCTTGCTTTCTTCTCTCTCTTAAAAGTAAGTTAAGTAGGAAGGAATGCCGCTGCTCTTAGACGTCTTGCTACTGCAACAACAACAACAACAGCAGCAGCAGCATCATACATCCCCATCAATATGCTCCAATATCTGCCATTGCTCGTCGCCTTCTTGCCTGGTGCCCTGGCCGTGCCTGCTGCAGCGACAAAAAAGACGACAACATCTACCACCGTCTGCACCCCCTCCAGCAGTGGAACCGGAGCGCCCACCGTAAAGGTGCAATATGCTACAGTCATCGGCTCGAGCTCTGCCAACGTTGACACCTTTAACGGTGTGAGTAGTCCTGCCTTGAGATACTTGGGCCACCAACAACAAACACATCTTAATCATGCTGCTTCCAGATTCCTTTTGCACAACCTCCTGTTGGCCAGCTGAGACTCCGCGTGCCGCAATCTGTCAGCAAAGATCTCGGTGTCATCATCGCCACAGGCACGCCAACCGCTTGCCCTCAATTCACGCAATCACTACCCACCGCCGCCCTGATCCAGGCCGGCGTTGGGGATGCTGTTCTTGGCCAAGTCGCAGGGTCTGGATTGGGCATCGCCACATCGTCCAATGGACCCCAGGGAGAAGATTGCCTGACACTCAACGTCCAAAGACCATCGACTGCCAACAGCTGCTCTAAACTGCCCGTGGCGGTGTGGATCTACGGTGGTGGCTTCGAGTTTGGCTCGACCCAGAACAACGACGCGTCCAAGCTGATCAAGAAGTCGGTCTCTCTGGGCAAAGATATTGTGTACGTCCAGATGAACTACAGGCTTTCGGGATTCGGCTTCATGCCTGGCAAGGAGATCTTGCAATCGGGCAACGGCAACATCGGGCTGTAAGTTTTTTTTGCCATTCAATGATTTAGAAAATAAAAACCCTTTCTTGCTGACACCAATCTTCTAAGACTCGACCAGCGCCTCGCGCTCCAATGGGTCGCCGACAACATTGCCGCCTTTGGTGGTGACCCGACCAAGGTGACCATCTTCGGCGAGTCTGCCGGGGCCATCTCCGTCTTCGATCAGATGGCGCTGTTTCGCGGCAACAACGTGTACAAGAATGCGCCTCTCTTCCGAGCGGCCATTATGAACTCGGGATGCGTCGTCCCCGCCGACCCGCTGAACTGCACCAAGGGCCAAAAGACGTACGACGCCGTCGTCTCTGCTGCCGGCTGCAGCGGCAGCGCCGACACCCTGTCGTGCCTGCGCGGCGTGCCCTTTGCCACGTTCAACAACGCCGTCAACTCGGTCCCCGGCATTTTCTCCTACGACTCGGTGGCGCTGCAGTATCTACCGCGGCCCGACGGCGTCGTCATCGCCGAGTCGCCGGACATCCTGGCGCAAAAGGGACAGTACGCGTCGGTGCCCTTCATTATCGGCGACCAGGAGGACGAGGGCACCTTCTTCGCCCTAACCCAGACCAACCTCACTACCACCGACCAGCTTGTCACCTACCTCTCCACACTGTTCTTCAACGGCGCCACCCGCGCGCAGGTCCAGGCGCTCGTCGCCACGTACCCGGAAGACCCCTCGGCGGGATCCCCCTTTGGCACGGGCCCGCTGTACAACATCTACCCGCAGTACAAGCGCCTCGCCGCCATGCTCGGCGACCTGACCTTCACCCTATCGCGCCGTGTCTTCCTCAACGTTGCGGCGCGGGCCAAGCCGACGGTGCCAACCTGGTCGTACCTGTCGACGTACCTCAAGGGCACGCCGGCGCTAGGCACGTACCACTCGAGCGACGTCCCGGAGGTCTACGGCGACGGGAGCAGCATCCCGAGCGTGTCGGACACCGTCATGGCCTACTACATCTCCTTCTTCAACACTATGGACCCCAATAAGGGCACCGTGACGCCAGGGAGTGTGTCGGGCACGACCGTGTGGCCGCAGTGGACGGCGGGTAAGATGCTGTTGGAGTTTGGCGCTCTAGGGACGGGGCTTTTACCGGATGACTTCCGCATGGCACAGTATGACTTTATTGCGGCCAACACGGCGGCGTTGCACGTTTAGTGCGTTGGGTGTGGTTTGGTTGAGTGGTGGTGCTGAGGAGTAGTGTTTCTTTTTTGCAAACAGAGGGATAGTGGACCCTCGTCTGCCTGCTATCTTTCGTCGGTACTATTATTACAAAAACAATATAAAGTCGCCTTCCTCGCTGTCTCTCTCTCTTATACTACAACGAATCTTTCCTATATAAGTTCAATACGCTCGTTCTATGAGTTCCATCAACATATAAGGAATCCGGGGATGGTCAATCAATAGCTAACAACACCCTACCACGTAACGCGATCCACGAACTTCCGCGCTCCTCGACAACCGTAGACCCGCGAAAACCCCCCCCCTAACCCGAAACAAATGTCCAGTCGTGAAACGAACCGGTCGCCTTTTCCCTTCGTCACCAGGTCTTTCTACGACACAGACACTTCCGGAGTTGTTGAGTGCCCTCGCGGATTTTACCCTTGGGATCCGAAGCCCCGACATCTTAGACCTCCGACCACCAGCTACTCAACAACGCCCCCTTTGAAGACTGGGTCTGCCTCACCCGCACGCCTCCCCCAGCCATCTACTCACCCGCAGTCGACCGTCCGGCCGGTATATATGCTTTGCACGTCTTCACGGCGTGTCGTGTCATAAGCTACAGCCGAGCCGCGGTTTCCGGATCCTCTAGCGTGCTCACGTAAACGGGGAGCCTCTGTAGTGGCTACGGCGCCGGACAACCTCTCCGAAGCGCGTTGCAGGAAACGTAGACACATAGGGGCTCGTCCGCATCTACAGTTCCTTGACACAAGGCAGCAACACGATGACGATGTTACAGTAGCAGCGGTACGGGCTGGCGTCGAAATCCTGTAGGTCTGTTATGATGTCGATCTTGGCGGTCCTCAAGCTGGTGGTAGGTACCGATTTGATGGTTGCGCCGAACCCATTTGCGCCGTTAAGAGCTGGCCCCGCCACCATGGTTTTAAAAGCTTTGTCGCGTTCCATCCAGGCCTCGAAGTGGAAGACTTGAAGTCGCCTGCAGGAGAAAGATGACAGGTTTGGAAACGAATCAAAGCGTGGCTCTAGAGATTGGCACCATGCGCGCCCTTGCCTAGTCGATTTCGACATACTACATGACGACCCTCCGGTGTAAACGCCGTTTCGAAATTCTCAATTAAGCTTGTCTAAGGAGTCTTTAAACGTCGCGAGGTAGCCGCGTAGGCGAGAGACGCAGGACTTTACTGGACTCTTAGACGTGCTGTATGTACGTGGCTGACCAAGTCGGGGGAAGCGCTGGACGAGACTGACCCTTAAGTGATATGTCCTGTAGAGCTTTTCGGATGGCAGTAGTATACCAGCTGTCTCGATATGCGCAGCAGGCTAACCGCTATTTACCCGCAGCTGGGGCGTACGGAATAGTTAAATTGAATGAAGTGATGCACGGGAAGAGAAAGACTGATGAGAAACCAAAGAGTCCTAGCAGTCTAGGGGTGAAAGCCGACAGAAAGCTTTCGCCTAGGAGGCTCTCATCAGGGACTAGTATAATGGAGTTTAAATATTCCTCTACCCGTTCGCGTTGCTGGTAATCGGCGCGTAGAAATGCAGATCGACTTGATATTTTACGCGCCATGGCGTCGGCGGGTAGAAGACGGTGAGAATGCTTATAGCAAACCTATAATACTGATTGGCTTTTCAGCGCAATGACTTTTTTCCACATGTATACTGAGTGGTGCAAGTTGAGGAAAGCCCACTTAACAAAGTGGTTAAGTGTATAATATACACACAAGCAAGGTCAAAATACGCATTAATTGAGGCGACTTTAAACTCGTACCCTCACTTGTTGATCATGTATTATCAACCCAATATAGCATAATTCAGGACTTCCTTGTTGCTTTAAGCAATATCGTTATGAAACCTCGTTGTCTAAAAAGTCATCGGTGTTGGTTATATTATTGCCTGGCATTTTACGTTCATGCTTGTTCGCAGAGGCGAGAATATCCCTCCAGTCTAACTCCGTCCAGATAGGTGGTCCATACAACCAGTAAGCAAACGAAGAAAAGGTGGCTTCAAGTTTGTTCAAATTTTGGCATATGGTTTTTGCATCGGGCCTTTTGTCCGGATCTCTCTGGAGGCTTGCACGGATAATTAGGGCTAGAGTGTCCGGCATACTCAAATCATCCCATGTTTTGTTCTTTACTTCTTCCTGCTCCAAGTCACCTGAGCTCGTTCGTCGAGTGAAGATAGTCGTATCTGGCTGCTTCTCCTTACAGATATGCTGTCGGAGTTCCAGCGTTCGGCAAAGCAAAACTCCAAACGCAAACACGTCTGCAGAGCTGCTCCACCCTCGGTCTCCACGAATTTCAGGCGCTCGAAAATCCTTGCATCCGTAACTTGCGCCTCTAAAGACGCGGTTTTCGCAAAAGTTATCCTGAAGAACCTTACCTTCACCCATGTCCGCAATGACGGCGTGGAATTCGTGTTCCGATTCGGCCTTCGATCGGATTGTAACCAGTACATTGTTCGGATGCAAGTCACTAGATTGACATCCTTTTAGCATGTCTTAGTTGCAACAAGTTCGTCTCACTTACCGATGCAGTACACGGTGTTTGTGTAGTGACCACAAGCCATTGGCGGCGCTGGCCATGAGGGTGACTAACATTTCCCAACTTTGGAGGTATGAAGCTTTGATTATTACTTTGCTTATGTGATCGAAAAGGCTGCCAGAAGTTGCGCGCTCAAAGACTAGTCTAATCCTGTGTTGCGGCAGGTTTGGGTCCATGGTCACTTCATACTCAGTGGCCACTGAAGTAAAGGATGTAATTCCAAAGAATTTAACGCAACCAACAGCTGCTCCTGTTAGCCCAGCGAATGTAGTCTCAAGCTGCATAAAGGTTTAAGCCCTAACTTAATAAGCCGTTGTGGCTGCTGCGTACCTCCGCTATGATCTTCGATACCTTCCTTTGGCCGTTCAACAACAAAGTGTCCTTCAAAACTACGTCCACATCTTGAGCGTTAGCCCTTGAAGTAGCCAAGACCCCGTGCGGTCTACGCCAGATCCCAGCAAAGACCTCCCCGTTGGATCCGCGACCTATTGGCTTGTCCTCCATCGCGATGATTTGCTCGCGTGGAATAAATCGAAGCGAATCAATGTACTCGGACCTAAGGTATTTTTGGCCGAGAACTTCGTCTAAAGCCTGCGCGGAAGTCTTGGATGACGCTGCTCGGTTCTCAATCACGTTGCGAAAGTATTGTAAGCCAGCATCATGATCTTGATACTGGATACGATTGCGAAACTGCCGACCTGGGATCGTCTCCAGTACGAAGATTTGATTATCCCATGGACGCACCGTTAGTGCGCAGTCGTTCTGTACGATATTAGCCGTCGTCCCAAGGGAACATCTCACCTCGTACCCAATCAGTCCAGAATCGGTCCAATGCCCCCAAAAGCTTACTATTCTGAACCGAAGTCAAAGAAAATATGATGCTTTCATCATATAAGTATCCTGGTAAACACCAATTCTGGACTAAGCAGTACTCAAAGACTTCATCTTCTGGATGTAGATGGTGACTCCATCGCAAAAATGGATGCGGAGGAAGCCACAATACCCACTCCGTTTGTTGTTTCTCCTCATGTGGGTCTTGGTAGGGGAGCTCAATGACCGCTCGATTTTGAACTATCTTGTCACTGACATGTCGGAGTTCCGCCCAGGGAATAAAATGTAGGTACGACCGTGGATCCGCTTGTGTTTCGAGTTTCTCTGCTTCCGTGGTATCCCATTGCTACATGAATGGCATTAGCTGGTAACAGATCAGAATCAAGGTGCAGACCGACAACGTAATCTTCGGTCCAATTACCGTCTGCATCCGTCCGGGAGACTTCTTCTGGCCACTAAACAACATAACGATGTAAGCTTTCACACAATCTAACATATTGGTCTGGCGTACGAGCGTCCGTGTTGCTTGCTTTTGAACGTCCACTAGCTCAAATACTACGCACCCTCCGACTTCACCGTTACCGCCAGATTCATTGGCATCAGACGATTGTGATTCAGATCTCTCCGCCTCCATCAGTCCGCACTCCGAAGGATCAAGTACTTGCAGTGCCCATAGCCGAGTAAAAGCCGGATGCTCGAATAGCAAAGTATAACCTTCACTAACATTCGACATAATGCCGGATGTTAAATAATACGTTCTCACAATCTTCCAGATTTCAAACGTGGATCTAGCGTAGACAGGTCCATGCTCAAGCGATAATTTGTTAGGTTTCAAGAACGTAAATGCTCCGTTGATGTACATCGCTACAAGCTCGCTCCACGCAGTTAGGTCGGTAATACACGGCACTACCGATATCTCCAAGCTAATACCTCGCCCTAGAAATCCAGCGAAATCGGTGTTTTCACGTTCTAGATTCTGACTTCTCGACAGATGCCGAGCCATGGGTTCGTAGTTTGCTATTGTGTGAAGGAATTCCTTATACGCTCCTAACAAATCAAGATGGATTTGGTCGTCCTCTTGTCCGCCTTGTAATTGAGCTTCAACCTCATGCTCGATTCGATACGTCCATTCCCAGTGGTGAAAAGCAGTATGACGAAGTGTCTTGGGATCCTGCTCTTCGCATACTGTCTGGCTGTGATTGCGAAGAGCAGGCTGCAACGCGGAAAGCTCTTGCAGAAGTATACGCTCAAATGGACACATGGATATTTTGAAGCATCCGTCCATCATAACTGTCAAATATTTGTGGTCAAAAGTAGTGCATTCTAGGAAGGAAAATAACCATGCTATCGCCGGTATCCTCGGCAAATCATCCATGTGATCACCCCGCAGTGGTACATACAATATAGTAACTGCGGGGTTAATGCTTCAAGCTCTCGATGACTGTTCGCTTTGCTCGAATTGAAGTGCCATACACAACTCATACCATGGCAGACGGCCTCGCCACATTTGACGCATCTGTCACATGCATCAAGCTGCTCATCTGGATCATCAAGACCTCCCAGGAAGTTAAGAGGTTCAAGAATTACTGCGAAGCCGTCCATAGTACTTGCACGGTACTGCTGTCCATGCTGGAACGCAATAAGCAAGTTTTGCAGCAAGATGTTACAGCAACACGGCTGGCGGCTCTTCTCAAAGACATATCTCGATTTGTACATCTGTGTACCAATGAGTACAATATTATTCAGCAGGCATGGGAGGTGATGTGGAGGAAAAAGTTGGCCGGTATGCTGAGCGACTTGCGTGAGTGGGTAATTAACGTTATATTAGAGACTTCTGTACGGCGCTTCACAGTATTAATGCAATCAAAGCTAAGATTTCGCATAGATTGAAACACGCACGGAACTAGCTGGCCAGAGCGCTGATTTTAAAAACATTGAACAGTCAATCAGGGAACTTAAGGCAGGATTGTCAATGAGTCTGAAAGAATCCGTAGAGGAGAAGGCTGAACAGCGGGCCGCAGTGGAAGCTATGCTGGAGATATCCCGGGAACTTAGAGCGGAGAAAACCAACCATAGTCCTGTCTCATTCTTGACTATCGATTTTGACGAAGGCGATGAGTCACTACAAAGCTCAGGAGATGTAGCTGCTGGGGTGGACTCCTTTAGTGGTACATTGAACGGGCGAGGTGTTATATGCTACCATATAGAACTGGTTGCCGGAAAGCCGACCAAAAAGGCGTCCAGGCATCTTAAGATCTACGAAAAGATCACTGATCGGACATCTGTACATCCATTCTACGGCATTGCAAAAAGAGCTAACAGGTACTGGATGGTGATGCAAGATCTGAGTGGTTCTCCTACGATAGCCAAGTTCTTATCAGATGAGACTGTGGAACTTACCTATCATGAACGCGTCAAGATTGCTTATGAAATTAGCAAGACTATCGCTTATCTTCACTCCGTTGGCATTGTAGTGAAGACTATATCTGACGACAACTTCGTACTGGTACGGGTTGGGGACCATTTGCAACCAGTACTTCTAAACCTGTACAGAGCACGCCTGGTCAGCCGCAGATATGGTTAGCTTGAGAATTGATTGTCTGCTAATTTTGATACAGAGTATTGCTTGGACAGACTCTATCACTTATGATGTGCGTTATGAGGCGCCTGAGTATGCAGAACTGCGAGAGCATGGATTCACAACAGATATCTGGAGGTACGTCCGGCTTTCGCCGATCATAGTGCACTAACTTATCTCTCGTTGTTTGCGACCTTAGCTTAGGGCTAATCATTTGGCAATGCTTAACGTCAAGAGCGCCTTTCGGTCGGCGACAACCAATCGATGCTCGAGAAGATGCTGAAGCGGCATCAGAGATTCGAAGACAACTAAACGCCGAATTCACTTACCCTTTGTGCAACCTTGATGTAGGAACCGCTTTCTCTGCCGAGCTTCAATCTATCATTAGTGCTTGCTGTCAAAAAAGATCAACCCTGAGACCTTCGGCTGTAATTGTCGCTCAACAACTTTTCGAGCATCTCCCCTTCGAGACTCCGTTCAACGCTTCAAGACGTGTCTTGGAACTCGAAGACGCCAAAAAAAGAGTTTTTGACATATTTAATGATGGCCTTAGTGACAACAAACTAAGCGAAACTCAATTAAGCACTCTCAAAATGGACTTGGTCATTCTCCATGGAGCGGCTAACAAAGGCGATCCCATGGCATCTTTTCTCTTCGGCCGTACAATCTGGGCAGGTTATGTAGACGTCGAAAGTAGCGGCGCTGCCGATAACGGTCAGTGGGCCTTGACTGTAGCAACAGCCTTGAACGACGAGCGATATACCAAGTTTCAAAGGGCTCAGGCGACCCAGAAATATTTTGAGTTCGCTATGCAGGCAGGGATAAATGATTCTGCGCTGTACCTGAAAAGTATCCATGCGGCGCTAGGACAAGCGTATAGAGATATCTATCAAAACTTAGAAGCTTAATCGGAGATGGTTAAAAGCAGCTTCATCTACAAGTTTCTTAGAGATCCTAAGGTATTTTGAACTTTTTGTTATATTATTAAAAAAGATGTTTTATGAGTATCTACTAGCTTTGAAAGGCCGATATGTAGATCGACCGTAACTTAAAATAATAGTACGTATAATATATATATACAACTCCCCCTCGTCATTCAGGCCCGAATAAATTTCTCCTACTACGACTTCTACTTTACGAATTTGGCCACAGCAGTGGGGAACTGAGAGTAAAAGAAAAGTCGTTTTCGTTTGCTGACATGGCATACATAAAATCAATCCACATTGCGAGTCGAAGGCGTCAACTACAGAAACTCGGTGATCACGATAGCATTCACTCTACTGCGTCGGAATACACAAGTCTTCAGACGGCGTGGCTGCAAGAGTTTCGCCATATGAGAGAGCCCATATCATGAGAACAGACCTTTTCGTATTTTGTTTGCCTCTTTTCAGCGATACCCTAGCACGTAACCATATTGCTCTGCACCCTCGAGAAGCGGCTCAAACTCCTTAAGCTCGGCAATATCCAATTAAAGCTAAGTATAACTATATTAATCTCAGATTTAAATTAGAGCTTAAAGCTAAAGAAATAGGAGCTATTAAAGAAGCTATTAAGTTAAAGTCTATAGTTAATACATAGTAATTCGTAGATGTATAAGGAGGGTAAAAAAGAGGTAATGTTACATGAAAATCTTGGCATCGATGAGCCTGAATTAAATATTACCGCTTTTTTAACCTCTACGAATACCCGAATAGGTACCTTAGTATTTACAAATTTATCTTATGCCTAAGCGTATTACTAATGCCTATTATTTCTATACTAGCTTTTGATTCTTTCTAATACGTAAAATTAGTAAAGTTATAATAGGGTGGTTCAGACATGATTTTGGCGGTGCACGCAGGTTCCCATTTGTATACTCACAATCTAATACTATGGCCATTCCCATACCCGCATAATACCACTATAACACTCTCCTCTTCAGTCTTGTTAGTCCCTACCTACTAGAAAAAGTGTTGTCGATCGACGCAAATCGAAGCGTTAGCTCGCTCCTGCGCTGCTCTAATAATTAAAGCTACTTAGTTCTAGAACTAGACATACTCAATCTCGGCAATTGAAGATCTTCTCAAGGATATAGCCAGAAAAAATATCCAGGGTCATGTCTCACTCAGGCCCATAAGTAGAGTCGAGCAGCTGATGAGCTTCGTAGTACTGCTGAATGTCCTTAGGACCGTACTTATAATTATGGGTGTACTGGGGAAATTCTAAGAAATTCTGTTAGAATGCTCTGCAATAATGTTAATACCATTCTGGCTTACACAAATACTAAGAGACAAACATAGCATTATTGTTATGTTCAAAATATCAAAGTCGGTATTCGAAGCGCTAGCTAAGAAAATTCAGATGCCTCGACACCGAGGACAGCAGTTAAACCCTAGGATCTTCGCTTTGACGTACACAAAAACATACAAGATCCTGCTATGGCGACTAGTATCATCCAAGCCAATAGTGAGGCTCCTGATAAAACGGTTAAAGACTTATCCAGAAGAGAAGTGATGGTCAAAGAGGACATCGCCCGGTGCATAATACCTTTTCAGCACACATCTGCCAATGGCTTTATAACTACTTGCTTCGATTAATTGAAATAGCCCTAGTAGATATTTCACCTCTAATTGGCCATGAAGTTATTAAACTTTCATAGATCCATAACATATACGCCCAAAATGTGATCATCGAACTTTGATTAGATATTTTCTATATGTTTCTCAACCACGGAGACACTTAGACTATTGTATAAATTGAAATCCCGTAAAATCTGCACTGACTTCCACAGTAGGTGTCTGTTTCTGAGTTACTTTGTACGATTGCACTCCTTGTCTTCTAGGCCGTCTTTGATTGCACGCTGGTAAAAGTTGTGGCGGTGTACTTATTTCCATTATCGTCAAGTGGGCTATTGTCTGGCATTTGACAAGCCTGTCCGTGTTTAAGAGTATTCTAGTTGCTAGACTTCTCATTGACCCACCGCGATGTTTGTTCTTGAGCAAATTAAGGTAAGTTACCTAAACTGCTGCCAACTGCAGAACGCCAAGTAACATTTTCGGTGTGAGGGCGCAAACAGGGATTTGACGGTTTGACACCTTGGTTGTGGCGGACAGTTCGGGTGCCGCGCTGGTGTACCAGTCGTTGTAATCTAACTACCGCCTTCTCTCTAGTATCCCTCTCAGCACGAAGCTTTTTAAGCTACCATTTAGGTACATCACGGAAGCCGATCGTGTACAAAGTAGCCAGGTCCGGCATCTCGTGGCGGAACATGCAGCCCGTCTGGATATAGTTGCATTCGTCACCGCGTATCTAGTAAGTACAGTATACCTTTTTCCCGTTAATAAGCCATAAAGACGGCGAAGGATGACGTTTCGGCCCAGCTATATGGTCTACGCTACGATCGATACGTTCTTTTTTACGTAGCTGCTGGAGGATTGTTACTGAAGTGACCCAGCTGACTTGGTGATGTAACTGACCTTGACGTGCTCCCTGCCGGCAGTGTTCTCGTAGAACA
>Ga0160427_10000257_pt1 | contig 35041 bp, 27 predicted proteins | sample SolpanmetagenomL_FD_108194 | JGI IMG/M metagenome (GOLD analysis project Ga0160427, IMG submission 108194) | Solar panel surface microbial communities from Lawrence Berkeley National Laboratory, California, USA - L | ecosystem: Engineered > Built environment > Solar panel > Unclassified ...
AATAATAATAATAATAATAATAATAATAATAATAATAATAATAATTCTGATTCAGCAGGAATTATCACGTTTAGCGGAATAAAATACAATGAACACAATAGGTTAGAATTTAGGCTGGAAGAACAAGCTTCAATTGTTCATGGCAGGTTCCAGCAAAGCGGAAATTTGGGATCAAAGCAACCAACGTTTTCAAGCATGCCTAAGTACGTGAATGATGTACTTAATATACTTTGTACAGAAAAGAAGCAAAAATCTAGCGTGATAACGAGGTACAAAGCTGTAGCAAAGTTTAATATTTATGTACCTCTAGATAAAGACATGCTCGCTGATGTAATAACAAATAATTACAAACTGTCAAATACTATGGCATTGTGCGAAAAAACATCTACTTTGGGAGAAAGACGTCTGTTTTCTGTAGCTGTGAGTTTAGACGAAGAAAACGAGATATATGCTCGTGTGGCACTTGCAGGAGGAAAAGACAGCACAGAAATAGTTGCTATGATGTCAAAACTACCTACAGAAGAATCATCATTGCACGTAGCTAATGCTATAAAGTCTGCACTTGACATTTACGAAGATTCATACTTGCAAATGACAGGTGATGCGTATTCTGACGAAGAAGAAGGGTCATATGCGTCAAGTATTGCTGAAGGTATAAAGCAATTAAGGAGAGAACTTCCTGAATTATTTGTAAATAATTACACAAGGGAGTGTCCTGTGTTACCTATAATGGTATCAGTAGAAGAAGCACAAATATTACAAAGTCAAGGTGTTTCTGTTATAATGTATCCAAAACCTGGGGTAAATTACCCACAGTCGCTCGGCACATACGAGCTACCCCAGGCTTCGAAAATTTCAAAATACACAAGACATTACACGGCTCCAAAAGGATATTATGTTGGACTCAAAAAAAATCGTCTTTCTAACAAAATGCAGTTTCCTTGTCTTGTTACTTGCTATTTGTTAGATCACATGAAACGTGAAGGTTCTGAAACATACAAATATTATAATGATACTGCAGAAATTACACTTGGGGAAAAAGAAAAAATGAAAGCTAGACCTGTACCAAAATCTATCACGTTGTCATACGAAAATTATTACAGAAATAAAACAAATTCTTTCATATCAGCTTTAGAACATGCTACTGGTATTACAAATTTAGACAAATTATTAGTAAAATTTTGGTGCCCTCAAGTTACAAAACAAGAATTATGGGATAAATCTGACGACGAAATTATGAAAATAATACAAAACGGCTCGTGCAATGGCTACGGAGCATTGGTATACAGATATTTTGAAGAACTTTTGGAAATGTCTATCCACGTTGTTGTTATCAGGGACGGCAAGTTTGAATCTTTAGTACCTAGACATAAAAATGTGTATATATGGCAACCAGCTTACCCTGACAAACATATCGTCATATTTGAAACTTTTAAGACAACATACGGTAAAACATTTTGTTCATATGAATATCTTGTCGGAAAAATTATGACTAGTTCTGCTAATGTGGGAACTACAAGACTGGACCTTACCCCTGGAGGCAATAGCCGGTTTCGGCGGGACGAACCTGTTTCTGAATCAAACCTGTTCAATATAAATTGCCAGGTTCAAATTCCTTCTGACCGGCGGTCAGAACTGGTAAGAACAAAGCAACCCACCAATATTTCATTAGTGGGAGATATTTCACAAGCGACCAACCCGTCCGCGTTTCTTTTAGCGGAACATCCTGACAGGTTGATAGATTTTGCTTCTATGTCCCTGCAACCATGGAACGGTAAAAAATATATAACCCAAGGGTCCACAGCCGCTAAAGCTACCCCAGGCTACGCAATATTTTCACCAGATGATACCATGGTAAATTCAATAATTATGCAAAAGTATTCAGAGTCCATTAAGCCTTCTATTGCAGAAAATATGTATATAGAACAGCTTATTGACAGTTGGGGTAAATGCCGAGAGGTTACAGCCTCTGATGGATCACAAATTAAAACTAATACTAGGCCTATAGCAGCCAGAGTAGCGCCTGATCCTATGTGTTTTTTTGATTTACATATACGTAAAATGAATGATGTAAGACAACAAATAGGTATAAAACCTTTTGATTTGTACAAACGTTCTACAACAAAAATAGTTTACTTTCCCAATAACGATTCGTTCAACTATTGGGTAAACATAAACATAAACAAGAACAAGTTTCAATAAAAGAAATAAAAAAAGAAAATGTCAGCAGAAAGAAGGATAAACATTCTCATAGAACATTTAAGACAAAAAGGTTGGATAGGACAATTGCCTGAAAATTATAAATATTATGTGTCTAAAATTGCAAATGAATTTGGGTTTAATATATTGCCCCCTACGCTTAGTCCTGATCAGTGTATTGCAAGCAGTCAAACGTACGAATACTCGGTTATGGTAAACATAGATAAATGTATTTTTACTATTCCTGCCATGACAGAAAACGGCTATTTTATTATACAAGGATCAGAAAAGGTTGTGTTAATACAGGAAGTAAGATTAAAAACAGAAATGTTAACAACAATAGAAAACATAGAAAGTAAAAACGAAGATAAAGAAATAATTGGAGATGTAGATGATAGTTATGAAGCTTCAATGCTTTTCCAAGCAGGTTGTATGTACCCTTGTTGTGAGTTGCTACTTCCAGATGCATATGTACCTATAAAATTGCGTCTTGTAGACGATTCTATCATAGAGCTTGACACGTCATCTATACATAACAACATGCGCGGCATAAAATCGATAGGAATGTTTGAAATGTTTTTTGAAGTTTTTCCTCTTAAAGATACTTCTGAAACTTTATACATATTGCGCAGTTATTGTGCAAATCAAAATTCCATAAAACAAGAATATAATGGCGAAGAGTTATATAACGCATGCATGGTATATTTAATAGCGTCAACGAAAGGCACAGGTGCACTTTTTAATGATGAAGATAGACAAACTATACGACAAAAAATGTTTGGTGGCATGAATAACGATCGCTGCATTATTGCAACGTTGGTGACGATGATAGTTGCATGCGTAAAAGCTAAATCAGGAACAGAATATGAATTGTCTGACAGAGATGATTATTGTATGAAACGTTTGAAGAGTCCTGGTGAGACTGTATACGATATACTCAAATACTGTTTAAATTCTTGTTCTAAAATAAACAGCCTTAGAGGATCAGTAGAAAACCATGTTCATTCTTTCATAAAACGTGGAAATATAACTATGGGAGGAAGAATATATAATAAAATGTCAATCCAACTGTCACGCAGATCAGATATTGATGTATTATCTTCTGTTAGAAAAGTAATTGTTCCTTGCGATGAAAATAGCCCTAACATAGAAATGAGACAAATTCACCCTAGTCAAATAGGTTTCATATGCCCATGCGAAACACCAGAAGGCAAATCTGTAGGAATTATGAAAAGTCTAGCATTGACGTGCGCTATATCAACAAAAACTGATATGAATTATTGGGTGAACGAACATTGCAAAGAAGAACCTGTTGCAGGACGCTTATGGGTTATTTTAGACGGAAAAGTCGTTGGTTGGCACGATAAACTCTATGATGTTAAACAGTATGTGAAAGACTTTAAATGTACTTACCCAACAGTATCTATAAGCGTTCGCGCAAACGTTATAAAGTTGAGAGCAGAAGGTGGAAGACCTATAAGGCCACTGATATCTATTGATGATCGTCCTGTCGATTGGAACGATTGTTATGACAACATACAGTATTTAGATCCAGTTGAATGTAGCCAAGAAAACAGCAATATAGCAGATATTGGATACGGAGGAAACTGGAAAATGTTTACTCATATGGAAATTCATCCGTGCACTATGCTTGGACTCGCCGTATCACTTGTTCCTTTTCCTGAACATAACCAATCTGCTAGAAACGTTTTTTCATCGTCTATGATAAAACAAGCTATGCAAATGTTCGGCAGCGATAAAACTTGTAATACATTGCAAAAACCTTTAGTTTATACTGCCATTGGACGCGAAGTTGGCTACGACGAAAGTCCTAACGGTATTAACTTAGTAACATGCATAATGTCTCTTAACGGGTTTAACCAAGAAGATGCCATAATTGTAAAAAAATCCTCTGTTGAACGTGGACTTTTTGCATCTACTGTTAATTATTCTAAATCCATAACAGTAAATAATCCTTGTAATGTTATCGAACAGAAAAAAACTTCCAATGCTTGGGCCCAAAGAAACCGGTCAATGGATATTGAACCTGCCCAAAGGAGCCGGTCAATGGATATTGATATTGAACCTGGTGTGGAGCCCCAAGTAACTAATTTAAATACGCGTAAAATAGATTTAACTACTCAAAACGAAGAAGACGAATACCGTTTGATATCTGTGTTTCATGGAGGTACAGAAAAAGCATTGACTGATGTTGCACCTTTGTTGTCTTCAAAAAATCCTAGAATAGAAAAGATTACGCGCAGTGTTGACGATAAAAGCGGCCGCATGAACATTAAATTTGTAATGTCCGCTCACCAATCTTTACGAGTAGGCGACAAACTTTCTTCTCGGCATGCACAAAAAGGTGTAGTTGGTCTCCTTATGCCTGACGAAGACATGCCTTTTACATGCCGAGATGGTATTATTCCTGATATTATCATAAATCCACACGCTATTCCTAGCAGAATGACTGTGGGTCAGCTTATCGAAGGAGTACTCGGAAAATCTTGCGCTATGACTGGCACGTTCACAGACGGTACACCTTTTTTACGGAGCGATAAAAAAAATCTTGACGATATTGTTAATAATACATACAAATATAACGAAACCGAACAAATGATTTTAGGTACTACAGGTGAACTCATCGAAACACCTGTCGTTATGGGCATTGTATACTATATGGCTCTTCGACATCAAGCTGCTGACAAAATATATGTTAGATCAAACTCTAGTCTTAAGTCACGCCACAGTCAAAATTCTAAAAGTATAATGAGCCGTCAACCAATTGCAGGCAGGTCCAAAGGTGGTGGACTTCGTGTCGGTGAAATGGAATATGATTGTCTAATAGCCCACGGTGCTTCTAAATTGGTTACAGAAATTTCTGAAAAAAGCGATATGGTTGATGTCCCTTACTGCAATACTTGCAAAATTATCACTGATGTTTTCGACAGCACATGTCGATTGTGCAAAAATACTAAAACTATAAAAAAACGCGTTCCTTTTTCATACGTTATACTCAAAGATTTGATGCTTGCTTCTAACATCAATATGACCGCCAATCTATAAGTTATTTTATTCTATTTTATTCTAAATAAGCTTGCTTTAGACGTAGCTACCACTGTACTACACAACACACCTTACGCGATATAATATCATTTAATATAATATAATATCATATATGCTTCTTCTAGATTAGATTAGATTATATTAGATTATATCAGATTATATTATATGATATGAGATTAGATTATATTATATGATATTATATTATATTATATTATCTTCTTCAACTTCAGATATAGTCGACATTTTTTCTTCGTCTTCTTCTTGATTATTTTTTTTAACTTCATATAACTTTTCTTCTTCTTCTAAATCTAAACAATGTTGTACCATGTCGGTCATTATTACGTCTAAATATGAATAATTTGCAACACGTACGTGTTTTCCTTCCTTATTCAAATATAAGCTCAATTCATCAGCAGTGAGTATTTGATTAGATTTACCATCTACAACATTATAATTATAGTCTGGAATTATTATATAAGCAATATTATCAGACTTATAATAATCTGATAATTCATCAAATGCACCGTACGTGATAATGTTCAAGTAATCTTCCATTTGTCTTGTAAATATCTCAGCAGCTTCAATCTCTAAAAATTCATGCAAAGACAATTGCTTGGAACCGTTCCGCGATAATTGATGCTGAACCTGCATACTTATAAATTCAAAATCTTCTTTGGTTTTTTTTTTTAACTTATATAGTTGATACGTTATCTCTCCAAAAATTATGTTGTTATTCTTTTCAATGTCAGAAATTGATGAATTTATTCTTATTTTGTGCATTGCCATATCAATAGAAATTTTTTTTAATGCTTTGGAAAGTAATGTCATATTTTCTATTTTGTTTAATTCCTCCCCCGCCGATATTATCCTGCTGCTAGGCGTCTTTTCTTTTTGTAATGCTTCTGAAAATAATGTAATATTTTCTACTTTGTTTAATTCATCTTGTTCTTTTACCCTGCCGCTCTGCGTCTTTTTATGTTGTAATTTAAATTTTAAGTTATTCATTATAATATTCACACGTAAGCAAGGGCTGTACTTGTCCGACAGGACAACCAGGTTGGTCGCTTTGCTTTACAAAATTTAGTCTCAATCATTTAATTGTCAAAAATTTCAATTGTTATTTACATAATATTTTTGTGCAGCCTAGGGTAGCTTGGCGCAATTCATAGCGGCTGTAACCCTGATGAGCATGTTTTACGCCTAAATTTTAATTAAAATTAAAACAGGGAAATTTTGATTGTAATATTAGCGATTTTAGTGGGAGCGGAGTGACCAACCTGTTTCGCTGATATGATATAACGCGGCCAAAATTTTTATGGTATTGTATAGATGGCAACCTTACGGGCAATTGAAGGGCTGCAAAGGCTGCTATAAAATTTATGTTATTAAATTGAATATACTATACTATGCTACCTTGCTTAGGGTGTTAAACCTAAAATACAACCACGAACAACTGTAAAATAAAATATAATATAATTACGCACTTGGGGCCCCGCAGAGGCAAATGTAATAAATATTATTAACATGACATGATATAAAATAAATAAATATGGCAACCTTAAATTTTATAGATTATTCTTCTGACACAAATGGCATAAAACATGCTGAAATAGAAAAATCATTATTAGATATTAAAAACATGATCAAAGAAAAAGACAAATCATATTCGCAGAACATAGCCCTGCTGCTCCGCGATAAGCAGCTGTTAGAGGAAAAAATAGATATATTATCAACGCAACTAGAACAAGAAAAAAAATTACGAGAACATTCAAATTTGGTACTATCAACGCAACTTGAACAGGAAAAAAAATTACGAGAACAGTCCGATTTAATTTTTGGAAGAAAAATTGCTACTTTTGCAGGAAGAGTTAACTATCTTGAACGTTGCATTTATGCTACAAAAACTACGTCTGGAAGTGCTTAATTGGTATATTTTAAAATGCTATTAAAATACAAAACTGTTTTTTTACATTGTTTTTATTTTTATAAGTACAGTTAAGGTAATTCACAAATTGTCAAAAATATATACTCATATTTTATTTTATTTTGTTTTACACACGTATTTGACCAAATTAACGCAATATATATTATCATTGATAATATATATTTTATAAAATGAATAACATTGTACTAAGAATGGCATAACTTAAACTTTTACAATGTACAAAAATGCAATTGCACTAGTTTTATGTTCTGTCCTACAAGCGTTATTAATAAGTGCATATGAAAATAACGTATGTTCTATGGGAGTAGATAATGGCAATGTATGTTGTTACGAACTAGGATATAACAGCTGCAATACGACCAGCAACTGTGTACTAAGTTCTACACAATATATATCAACAAAAGCAAAAGAAAATTCTGTAAACATTAATAATATACCTTTTCAACAAGTGTGTATTAATAACATATGCAAGATAGCAACGTTACATACTGATTGTATTACATTTGATCCTGACCTTTCAATACCAAATTGCGTGGACGACGATCCGTGTGGCGGACTTTATAAACCAAATATGCTTGGCCCAGCACTTGCACCTGTATTTGCACCTGCACCTGCGCCTGCACCCGTATTTATACCTGCATCTGCACCTTTACCTGTGTTTGTACCTGCAGATTCACCTGAAGATTCACATGCACAAATACTTGCAGATGAACTTGCACCTGCGCCTGCGCTTGCACCAGGACCTACATATTTTCCCAATAGAATTGTTACGCTAATTGCACCAGATTTGCCTTCATGCGCATATATAAAATCAACCTATTTTACAATAGTTTATTTAATAAGTGCAAGCGTGTGCATATATTATATGCATATGTATTAGTTATACTTATTATATTGCACACATATAATATTTAATTAAATTTAATTAAATTGAATAATACACGCACTATTATAGTCACAGTTAACTCATGCAAACATGGCAAAAAAAGACAAGTTTATATCGCTTCAGTGCAATTTTATATGTTGTATTGTGTTGGTAATATTAATAAGTGCAACATTTATAATATTTCAACAAAAGTGTATTAATAAACGCAACAATAATTTTACAAATGCATACTGCATGTCAGATAGTAATACCAGAGTTGTTATTGCTGCTATACTCACAGCTATGGCATTACTTGTTCAAAAAGCCATGTCTGAATTTACTAATGCATACCGTACATGCAAACTAAAAAATGGTATTAACGAAGGTGCATATATAGCTATGGCATCAAACGATATTAAATATAAACTATATTCACTTCGCACAAGATGGATGCCTGTTATATTAATAATTACTTTTATAACATATGCACCCAACTCGCTTCAAACATTCGCTAACTTTGGAATAAAGACTGTAAATGTATATGTCATGAACAAGTCTACTGTTAATGCTTACAATGCACGCAGTAATTATAATTCATCAACTACCGATGTTGATATTCCACCATATATAAATTATGCTATAAGTATGTTATCTACTATGTCAGAATATGGTAAAGGAAGTAATTCTCGAATAATCGATAACATTGTCATAACAAATCTTTTAAGAAATAATTTTGTGTCTACAATTAACTTTGTAAGCGGGGATTCTTCTAATTCTTTTATGGTAAATGAAGTAATATCTACTGTATACACACAATGTAGTCAAATTAATATAATGCCATCACAACTACAATCCTACATAGAAAATCCTTATGCAAATGCGTTTTCTTTTTTGACGACAAATACAAATAATACATATGTATATAGCCCAGTATACAATGTCATATCTAATAATGAAATTATAATAGACAATATACTTGTTTACATTAATAATCAATTGAGTTCAGGTAACATACAATATTATGGCATGGAATGTTTATCAACGATAATATTTAAATTATACAACGCGATATTTACAATTAGCACAGGTGAAGTACAAATTATAAAAAATATAAAAAATGATACTACTATTAACGCTGAAATATTTGGCCAATTAATTGTTAGTTATAGCAAATCAATAGAAGGGTCTGCTAGCTATGAACCTAATTTTCCTCTTGCAAGTTCATATTTAAGTGGTATATCTGATGTATATTATAATTTTCCACAAGGACTATTTAATGATACTATGTCTAATGTACTACATTGTAAAATTGTTGCCGCAACATCACGAAGCTTAGAACGAATATGGGATTTGTCTAATAACAATTTTACGTTGTTTAATGCAGATTTACCTTTGTACAACATTGTACTCCAAACATATGTACCTACATACGTTGCATGTGTAATAGCATGTATAATAACAGGAGTTGTTTTACTTATATGTATTGCAGGAATGACATATGCAAGCACATCTTTGATAAATATCAAAGATGCAAATGAAGTAGGCTTTATATATAATGTAGACAACGATTTTATAACTACAAAAAGACTATGTAATGTTTCTAATGATCCTTCAGAACAACGAAAAATATCTTTTTCTAATAACATATATTGTAAAGAAGAAACATTTGTTGACTATAACACAGGTAAAACTGTAAAGCGTGTAGCACTTACTTACAAACAAACTGGTAATTTTCCACGCAAAGATATTAATTACGATTAATCTGTAGGCTTAATTATTATGGCTATAGGTTATAGGTTAATATTTTAATAGTTGCCACCACAGCCGCATTTGTAAATTAGAAAGGACTTGAGGCAATTTATATGGAAAGTAAGCAAAATACTATGTTTATTGGACTCATAGCAAAATTACATTAATCGTAATGGCAATGCGCAATACAATCTTTGCCTGATTCATAATTTAAATTTTTCAAAATATTACAATCGATGAGTCACTCAGACGAAACATAATAATACGTTTGTGCAGTCACAGCAATAATTATAATCTAAGTTTAATCTTGCACCTTTACTATAATGTCGCATATTATCCTATCCTACCCACAAAATAAACTATAATTACCAGACAAACAAAATCAGCTAGCGTAATTATATTTTGCTCAGCTAAAATATAATATATGCGAGCAAAATATCATATTATCTTAATGCTGTTAATTCTATAAGTTTTATATATGTGTGTTACCAAAAAGACAGCACATTTTTCACAGCTGCATTTGTAAAAACTTGAAGCAAGAATAAAATTTATATGAGCGCATAAAATGCACTCATTCTGAACATCGTACCTTTTTTTCCGTATAATCATTTATAATCAATTATAATCAATTATAATTGATTATAGTCAGTTATAATCACTTGCACTTTTTTATATGTTTTGTATTTAATTTAATGCAATATTTATGTGTTTATCAACAATTACTCTGCGACCCGATGATACTTGTATTTTTATTTCTTTTCCTGATCTAGTTTTTGCAATAAGTATGCCAGTTGGCAATGGAATTTCTGTTTTAATAATAACAGTAAGTTTATAGTCTTTCATTCTCAAAGCCATGTTACGATTATCTAAACCTATAGCATTTTTGTACATTTCAAACTCTTCATGATTTTTAAAGGTTAAAATTGTGTATATGTCAGCCATTTTACTGTTGTATATTGTATTTGTTTTGCTTGTGCTAGCAATTTCTTCATTTTTTGATAAGTTAAATATCATTTGTGCCAACCTATTACCATTGTTTGCATAGTCTTGTTTTTTGAGCTGTATTCAGGGCAGCATCCTTTAATAAATCTATTTCTACAAGATTTGCATATGTTTATTCTTTTTACTTCAACATTTTTTCTGTATTCAGGAACCCATTCGGGATGTTGCCTCATGTTAGCCAAAGGACACATGCCTCCTCGTATGTAATTATTTTCTAAAAAAATGTTTGAATCTAAATTTAGACCGGGTGAACTAGCTGAAAATTCTGCGCGCTCTAATTTTGACACGTCTACAACAGTAGGTATTATTGGGGACTGGTTTTTTTGGATTTGGACCTGTTTGATATCAAACTGGTTATTCGATATATTTAGAGAATGGAAGTTATTTATTATGGTGTTGTTAATTATAATATATTTCAAATAAATAGGAACAGGAGTAACTTCATGTTTTTTGTGAATGATAGATCCTTGACAATAACGATAATTATCTGTAACATGTACATTTTTTGTAATGTTTTTGGTGGTTACAAGCTTGTCAATTTTTTCAAACACAAGATAAACATTGTTATTTTCATCTCCTAAAATCAGAGTTTCTTCGTCCATAAAATGTACCCCTGTGGGAGCGCAGCGACCAACCTAGCTGCGCCAGCAGAATAGGTTTTGTCTTTATAATCATTGTTAGTGTTGTCAACTGCATCTATTTTTATTATAGTTTTATTGACAATTGGAAACATGCCATTTTCTGTTAAATACCTAACGTCGTTGTTGTACAGATTAATTGACCACATATTGTATATAATCAATTGTTATCAGTTGTCATTGATTGTAATCAGTTACAATCAATTATAATCAGTCATAATAAATTATAATCAGTTATAATAAATTATAATTATTTGCATAGTAATTTACGCGGTTTACACGTTTTGAATATGTTGAGGCTGATGGCAGTTGGTCCCCGTGACTTTTAAAAATATAAGGGCAAGCAACATACACAATATTGTCACGCGTGTAACGTTCTAACACAGATTAGGGTTAATATTATATGCACACAATATTGCTCCTCCTATACAGGATGCTGAGTTACAATCTTTGGCGCAGCAAGCTGCAACATGGCTAAAGACGGACTGTGCAACACTAGCAGTAAAGCATAAAAGGCCAACCACAGACGTAGTAACAAGCAACGGCGTGATAGTTTCTGCCAGAACAACAGAAGCTACCAGTTGGACACCAGATCCAACAGCAGATACAATGTTCCAATTTATCGTTTGAGAGCCATAGCAGTTGCCTCCAACACTGCACAAGCTAACAATACCCATTGCTAGCTCGCTGTCAGCTGTTTTCAGAATGTTATTAAAAACTGTAGGAAAATTTGGCCAGATGCTTGTGCTAAAAGCAGGCACTGCAGCAGTGCCTATGCCCCAAGCTGCCTGTGCAACGGTGCATCCAACTGCAAGCGCAGTTAATTTGTTTAGGGTATCATCTACTGAATCTTTGTTCGCACATGAACTTTCAGATAGCTGCTGCATTTCAAGGTTTCTTTGTATTAATGTTGTGTTTTTGGTCGACGATGACATGTGGTCGTGTGCATTCAACGAGCTTGTTATATCGTAATATTTAATCTCATTTGTAACGATAGGTGGATACAAGTTACTGTCTATCGTTTGGACGTAATAATTTACTGCCAAAAAATGTATCATTGATTCATGTGCAGAAAATCCTCCTGTCATCATAGATTGTATATACTGAATAGTCTTAAATTGCGTATAATTAAGCTGCTTGGTTCCGAAGAAATTAGATTCTGTTTCTATTTGGTGGACTCCATATATTTCGTTTGTCAATGTAGGAATATTTGTGTACGAAGCGGCGTATGGATTATTGCTTGAAGGTGCACAATATTTTCTTCCCTTATTTATGTTCAGGTATGATGTTAGCTGATTTGCACTTTGTTGTACATATGAAACGTACAATGTATCAGGATTTTTTGTTTTATTGTACAGTCCTGCACAATCTTTATCGACAAGACAGTAGTTTCGTAACAAAGATGCTGCAATTGGGGTTACAGCCCCCATGTATGTACTTATGTTTTGGAATGTGTAACCGTATGTGTATACTGTGTCCCATTCCAGATAACTGTACGCATCACAGTATCCATAACTCAAATCTTGAAAATTGTACGAATTCAACGCGTATGCGCCAAAATAATATAAAGAGTTATAATCAATGGCGCAATAGTCTGTTATAGACGACATTCCAGAGTAGCATGATGTGCTTTCCCATGCTCTTAAATGCGCAGCGTATACAAGCACAGACTGGATGATCAACGCTGATAATGGCTCTGGCGGCTCTGGCGGCGGTGGTGGTGGAGGTTTATTTGCAGGTGGTGGTTTGCTCGCAGATGGTGGTGGCTTGCGAGCAAACGGTGGTGGAGGTTTTTTTGCAAGTGGCGGTGGTGGCTTACGAGCAGACGGTGGTGGCTTGCGAACTGGTGGTGGAGAAAATGCTAACGCACATGTAAAACTTAGTGCACATATGCACAATAGTTGCATAGAATAAGCCATGTTTGCACTATTTGTTAAGTTATTCATTCTGGCTTATAATATTCAATTTATAATCAACGCGAGGATGCCGGGTAACCCCGGGTCTATAAAATTAAAGTCACGAACCGTATACACACACAGTGAAAAATTAAATTTAGCAGCGACCAACTTGTCCTAAATTAAAAAAACCTGTTCGTCCCGCCTAAATTCAAATGAAAACCGGCTATTGCCCACCTTTTTTTTGTTTGTCCAACTTTGTCTAACTTTGTCTATTTTTGTAAAAACTTGCATTGATATCATATGATATGATATGATATTATATGATATGATATGATATGAATAACAAACTATCGAATATCTATGGATAAAGCAGCGTTTCTTATAGATGTCAAATTTTCTAATATATGTTTTCTTTGGCCAGGGTTGCTTAATGACAATCCGTCAGGCGGATATTTATACATAGTTACTGAATTAGAAGGTAGGCCTTCTATTAGCTCTTCAAGATATGTATCGCTTATTTTCATGCTGCAAAAATACATACTACTTGCTACAGCTTTCAAACCTATTATCTGAGCAGGATATACTTCTCCTAGTAAATTGTAGTTTTGTTGGTTTGCTGCTATCATTGCGCATGCTAACTGCAAATCACCGTGTTTATACGTACTAGATTTTCTATGTTTGTCTTCCTGTATTATCCATGCAAGCTCTTGGCCTCGCCTGCCTTCCCTATCAGCAATTGCAGCAAAAGTTTCATTATTTATCTGTAATTTTAGGTTACAAGGGCGCAAAATAAGCTCTAACCCGTCGTCTAATTCTGCTAGGTCGCACATAAATGATAATAAATCATCAACAAATTTTTCGCATTGAGGAGCCTCTGAGTCTGGATCATTGTTGATTAATACTTGACGGAGTTTAACTAAGAATTTTCTTTGGTAAGTTGTCAACTTATCATCTTTTGACGGAACATAAGCTTTTATTTGCGCCTCATTATATTCGGGAAGCAATAGTTGGATTAGGTTAGTGTTTATACCTTTAATATGTCTTTGTTCAAATATATCAGTAACCTTTGTTGTCGCATTTATTTTTACTTTTATAGCAGTTTCTTCACTCTTTCTAAATGAAGAAGTACTGTTTCTGAACTCTTCGAGAGATATCATGTTTCCCTACGAAATTAACCCCGTCAGAATGGGCCGTAAGGGCAGGGGCATGGGCAGTAATCTAAATTATATACATAAATTTGCAATGTTTTGTCAATTTATATAAACAAAGTGGGAGCATTATTTGCAATAAGTATGCTGGTTCCGCTCTCGCGGAAATTAAAACGTTACGTTTAATTTCGGCGGTAAATTCATTTGGGCAGGTTCCGCTTCGCTATATAAGGTTACCCTGTATCGGCGAGGCGATCATGCTCCTTTAACTTCGGGCGGCAGTTTTAAAATATCCAAAAATACCCAAGCTTCATGATAATAATATAGTTTAGTTTAGTGTTTGTTTATTACGCACACAACAAAATAAAATTAAATGCTACAAGTCTTCTATATGTCGTATACCCAAAAATACAGCACACTTTGGTATACCATCATTAGAATTTCCTGCATTTCTGTACTTTACGAGCTTTCCTACGAGACCGTCGCGTTGTTGCCACATATATTGTCTTTGTTGGCTCGTGAATCCTGTGCCTATCTTAAAAATAGCACCATTTTCTGTTTTTGCTACTATAGAACCTAGTACACCGCTGTTTATTTTATTGTCTTTAGCAGAACTACGTTTTATACGATTAAAGTTGTCTTTTTTTTCTTCATTAAAATTGTGCATCATTTCTTCTGTATCAATTATAGTAGCCTCGAAGTCTTCGAAACGTTTTAACTTTATCATGAAACCTTCTCTAATGGTGCTCCTGCCGTACTTATATTTACCTTCAGGTGCTCTGATCACTACACCTTCGTAGCCATCATTTAAGGCGCGTTGTTCGTATGTAATCAATTGATCAACATTGTTTATTTGTTCTGGCATTAACAATATTATTTTTATAGGTAAATTATTATTATTATCATCGTCAAAATGTACCATTGCATAGTTATGCATAGCGTTTATTCTAGCATAGTAAGGCGTATTTGTGTCTGGGTACAGCCAATCAAACCAATAAAATGTTAAATTTAAATCTGTAATATCTTTATCTACAGACATTACAACAGATACTGTTTTTTGAAAATTAGGTTCTACAAATAGTTCACCGTCTGCACCATCAGGAAGCAGTTCTTCCAATGCGTTTCTGATTAATATGTTTGGTATCTTTTTAAGACTTCTGCTTATTATATTGCCGTTTACTTTAAGAGCTCTTACTCCATCAACTTTGGTAGTAACCAGTATAGGGTATTTTAATATTTCTCCATTGTATTTTGCGGCTAACATAGGTGCAAAATTATTATGCATAATAATTTTATTTTATTTAACTTACATGTAATTACTTAGCTAAATTATATCATACATAAAATTTCAATTATAACCGCTGCCCAGAATACTTGGGGAATTTTTCAAAGTGATCAAAACACGTAAGAAAGTAATAACAAAACCTGTAAATCGCGCATTACAGGTTTTGTATTTATTTTTTCTGCTTAACTTAATGTGTATCATTCGTGCCAACCAAGTATTTTAAATTGCTGGTTTATTGATTAAAGTATACTTGTGCAATGTTCATAGGTTTGTTTTTAATTTTGCAATTTCTTCCTTCGTCGGTACTAAATGCTTCTTCGCTTGTTCGCCAAGTATGTGATATTATACAAAAATTCCAACTTGTAGGTTTTGAAAAAACCAGTTTACCGCGTGTCATAGAGCACACTTGCAACACCCGCAATGGAAATATGTCCATGTTTATATTCTAATAATAAGTCACACACGCGCAGCATTTATTTGTCCCAGCTTGGATCAATTATTTATAGTGTACTCACATGTTGGCCGTTGAGGAAATGCATGTTTTCCTACATTGAAACAACCCACGGTTGGCTTATAGTTGTCAGTAAGTATTCTTAACGTCCCAAACTTTCTGTTGTTATATATATCTATAACTATCATATTGCACCATTTTCTATTTCCCTCCTCGTCTGATTTTTCGCAAAAACTAATTGGCAAACACAATATCACACAAAACAAGCTATTGTTGCTATTGTTGCTAACGTATTTAATGTTGATTTCTCCTACTAAATCATTGTTGCTATCCGATCCCACAAAAAGTTCACCTTTTTCAGAAATTATTCCCTCATAATACACACCAGATAAATTAATATTAAAAATGTTGAGCGTTCCTATGCAAATACCCATAAGCCCGTATATTCCAGGAGTGATGGTTTTTATTGTAAGTTTATCCTCTTTAATTACACAGTTTTCCACATTGTTCGCGCTTTTGAAGAATAACGCAAAAGATAAACGTTGTGTAAGGGTAGGTATCCACGATTTGTGAGTCGTTTCCAACTGTGGGCAACATAGAAGAAATGCGCGTAGTTGTTCATTGCATTGTTCCATTAACTTACCTGTAGCTTCGTATAATTTATGTTTATCCTTAGATTGCCTAAACCACAGATTTACACCTGATAGCGCACTAGATATACCATTTATTCTATCCGTATCGTATTCGCAGTCTCTTTTTGCCATTTCTATAACTATATCTGCGTCTAGATTATATCTATTCTTCGAATTTATCATCATGTTTCCAAACGATGTATTTAAAATTGCCATTTGTGTTGCGATGTTCATGCGATCTTTCGCGGTTTTTGTATGCAAAATGTTTTTGTCGAGCAATTTTCTTGTAGCTATGTACCAGTCAGCCGGCTTTATGTATTTCGACAATTGAGTACTGTCTTCGTAGCAAACGGCAATTTTAGCCGTACTACAAAACATAGACTCTTGAATAGTCCACACTCTTTCAAACCATTTACCAATTTTGCAATCGTCTGTAAGAAACTCTTGACGACGACCTATTGGCTTCGTATATATAATTGTTATATGCGATTGGTAGTATATATGTGCCATTGATTTTATCTGTTTATCTAGTTCTTCATCTGACGACTGGTTTATACAAATAGCATCGACCCAACAATGCTTAATATCATTAAATTTCATGTCTATAAGCAGCTGTTCAAGTATGTTCGATATACTATGCTTTGATGCGCGATTAGACTTATATATATCATTACTAGAAGAGTGTGACACACATGCATATTTTTGATTATCTTCGTAATCTACAACAATTAGTTTTTTTTTTTCAAGCGATGAATATACGTCTATTAGTCTTATAGGCTGTCCTTTCTTATCAGGAATAGGGGCATCCTTACAATTTGGTATTTGAATTATCGGAATGTTAGTATCAACAAGTTCCATTGTTGGCCAGTCCAAGCAAATATATAATAATAAAGTCAATTTACAGCAGCGCTGATGTGCGTTATAAGTTTCATTGTTGGCTAGTTCAAGCAAATATATAATAATAAAGTCAATTTACAGCAGCACTGATGTGCGTTATAATGTTTATAAGTAAATAATGTACACCCTGGAAGCGTCCAATCCAAGTTTGCACGCTATCAAGCAGCATTATGAGCGTGTTAGAGTATACCCACAAGAGCAATCTGCTAGTAAAAGATAAATTAATTTGATTAAATTACATTTAATGCATTGTTCGGGTAGTATTGGACACTATATGATGCAAGTGTACTTAATGTTGTTGGTTTTTAAAAACATGATACTTAACAAGTTCCTGTATAAGGAAAAGGTACGCATGACGCAGAGCTCAGCTGGCAATACGAAGACCCGCAATTTTGTGCGCAACATGCTACTATATCCTTGTAATTGTTACTCACTATTCCTATATACGAGCATGCCAAATCTAGAAAAGTAAATATTGTTTGAATCTTACTAGCAGGTGTAGGATCTGCAAAAACGCAGATCAAGTTTACTGCATTAGATATTGCTGTTGTAGCCATTCCATCGTTACATGCGCTTTCTTCTAGCTGGCAAAGACCTATTATTTGAGATATCCAGGAAATTCCAAATGACACTGCTCTGCAACCGTTAATTGCAGAAAGAAAACTGTAAGCACTGACAAACTTGCTAAGCGAGCTTTCGGCAACAACACAAACCGCATTTGCTGCAGCTGCAACATTTGAATTTGATTGAATTTGAGTACTACATCCGCCGTCAAGTACTCTGTTACTATTTGCTATTTTTGCCATACGACTCCACGTTGCGAGCTTATTTTCGAATTTGCTCATTGGTGATGCAATTTGTGCTTTTATTATGGGCATCTTTTTTGTTGCTAAAACTTGTACTCGTTTTTTTGCAGTTGGTCGTGTTTTTGTGGTGGTTTGTTTCTTTATGGGTTTTTTCGTAGTATTTTTTTTCTTTATAAGTGTTTTACTTTTTTGTATTATATTTATGTGTTTCTTTACAGGTTTTTTTGTAGCGAATGGTTTTTTTGTAGCGAATGGTTTTTTTGTAGCGGATGGCTTTTTCTTTATGGGTTTTTTGCTTGTAGGTTTTTTAGTTGGTATATGTTGCGTAGATGGAGATATAGGCTTGTTAGTTAGTGGCGGTTTGTTAGTTAGTGGCGGTTTGTTAGTTGTTGGCGGTTTGTTAGTTGTTGGCGGTGGCATCACTGATGATATTATATATTTTTCCAGCATAATATTCGTTGCAAAGTTGTATGTGTCTGGTTTGCTAGATATGTCATAAGAATAATCGTGCATAACATTTTGTACCATTAGCCACTCAGCACTCATTATATAAAATGCTAAAGGGGAAGTTCCTATGTAACTCATTTTTGCTCGAAGTTCTCGCGTCTGGTCTGCAAAAACTTTATCTGCTTGTGCCCAATTATGCAATCCAAAGTATTCTTCTTCTTCAGTTAATACATTTGCATAAGTAGAATATATCCCATTATATACTTGAACAGGACATATTGTGTCATTGTTACTCAAAGAAAGATTATCTTTTAAACTTTGTTTCCAGCTGTCTACTCTTTGTATTAACCATTGAGTTATGTAGTTATATATATTAGAAGTCTGGCTATTGAGTGTATCGTAACATGTATTATTCATTTTGCATACTGTTGACAGTAGATCAGATGTTACAGGAATCAGCGTTGTCATTTGCGATGCAAGTGTATTTATAGAATAAGGGCCGTATACTATATTGTTGCCATTTATATCTGTAGTGTATACACAAGGGTCTACACTTTTTTGAGTTGCCAATATAGAATCAAACACTCCGTTTATTAGAAAATTTGAATATGTCGGGTCTATTGTTCTAGTCATTAAGTAGTTCTCGTAATCGATAACTCCGTAATATACAACTAACTGTTCCTGTAGTATAGTGTTTATGTCAACAGCTGCAATGTTATACATGCACATTACTGCAATTATATATATGCGTAACATTGCGCTTTACTTTAGATTATTTGCTTACACTTGTGTGTAAACAATCAATTTACAATGTGAAGGTAGCACATATGATTTGACTTAAATCAAATCAAATCAAAATTAAAGGTACTATTGCAATACGTGTATAACTTTTTAACCATAGTGGCAAAATGTTATACAAACTTGCTATTTTCATAGTGTAAGACTTTATATTAGTACTTTTTACTATACTAAATCTCACTGGAATATAAACAAAATTTGCTATGTAGTGATATCGAACGACCGCATAGCACGACAGGACTACATCGTTAACAACTATAGTACCTGATGTTGTTAGCGGTGACATTACATGAGATACGCTGTAAGTTATATCAGTTACATACATTGATGCATTGTTGTATAATCCAACAAGTATATGACCTATTTGGATATTGCTTGCATGCAAAAAACCTGACTCAGTCTTGATTAAATGGTCACTAGTTAATTCTACAGTTTTATTATTACCTGTGTGTATAATCACAGTATTGTGGACTTTGTTTTCATGAATGTTGCCAATGTAACGCTTGTACCCTTTATCAGTCAAAACTTCGTCACCATTTGTTAAGTCTATCATTTTTTTTGCACTATTACGGGTTTTTACAATTTGATGACTTGCAATGCAGCTAGTTCCACCACTTGACGGAGACGGTACTGGTGCAGGCGATGGTATTGGTGCAGGCGATGGTATTGGTGCAGGCGATGGTATTGGTGCAGGCGATGGTACTGGTGCAGGCGATGGTATTGGTGCAGGCGATGGTACTGGTGCAGGCGATGGTACTGGTGCAGGCGATGGTATTGGTGCAGGCGATGGTACTGGTGTTGGCACAGGTGCAGGCGATGGTATTGGTGCAGGCGATGGTACTGGTGATGGTGCAGCGCAACTTGGGTCACAAAGACGATTTACGTCGCAATTTCGTTCAGTACTAACAGGATCAGTTATATAATAATAGCAACAACAGCCGCTATCGTAAACATTATCGCATATTCCACCTAAAGTAGAACATTCGCAACAAGGAATTGGTTGCGTTTCAGATAACGGGGCTGTTCCACAATCAGGGTTGCACAATGCTGATTGTACGCATACGTTTTCATTAGAATCGTTTTCTTGTCTAGAATTGCAACAACATGTTCCATCGATGTCAGTTCCATCACACAAATATCCATCAGGGGTATTAGGACAGTCACAGCATGGCAAACTACTTATTGGTGCAGGTGCAGGTGCTTGCGCTAATATCCCCGCGTTGGCTAATATGTATGAACATATGTGTAATAACAATATAAACGTTTTTTTATTTATTACCAAATTCATGGTGCAATTGTTAAATTTATTTTAACAGTTTATTAAATATTCAATTTTTAAACTATGCTAAAGTCTTATTTTTTTGCTTTTCGAGTGAGCACTATGTTAAGTATACAAAATAATTATTAAAAATGTTATGTGCTGTTATCTACATTATAAATTTGTAAAAACTACCTAAAACTATAAGAAAAGCTGTGTTAGAATACTTATTATATATTTTCAAGTACTGGGATAAGATATTCATTACAAAATACAATGTGTATATTTAATACACTAAATAAAGCTTAATTATTTTTTACGGTTTGGCCCATAAAAACATCCTAAATTGAATTTAGTAAAAATATAAATAATAAAGTATAATACACTGCAATGCATTATAAGATGAAGAGAAAAAATAAACTTATTGTAAAAGCCTTGCTATTTTTTATTCTAACGTTATTGGCCATAGCAACGGTTGTAGTAATTACAGTAGCTTCTACTGTATGGGGTAATAAACAAACACCCTTGATATTAAAATCACAAGGTCCAACTAATGTACGTGCTGTGCTTAATATCTTGCTTATACCAACATCGGTTATGATAACTGTGATCGCCTCCAATCTTTCTGATATAGCAAAAATGTGGTACACAACTACAGATCATGGCTTGCCACTTGAGTGTTGGGATTCATTTTCTGGTTTACCAGGCCCTTGGAGTGCATATAAGTTTATTAAGCATTTTCGTATGAATGTTTTAATTCTTGGAATTCCGTTGTTTGCTGTATGGGGACTTATGCAAGGATCAAATACGTTGCAAAATGCAGGACTTCAACCAATAACAACACTAAGAACATTATCAGATGAAACTATTGTAACAACAGGAAATGTATCAATCCAACAATATTTAAATTTTCCAAAGAATGTAATTAATACTATACAAAATAGCCCATCAGAAGCATATACAATAACAAGCCAATTAAACAGCTATAAAGTACCTACATTTGTAGATGGAATAAGCCAAGCGCAATTAACAGATGCTAACATTGAAAATATAGGAAAAAATGAAGTAAAAACTTTGTATATTCCTGCTTACGGCGCTGTTATAAATATAACTCATCCTACAAATTGGGATACCATTAAGAGTAAAACAGTAATAGAAGTATATGGTCCTGTTGTAAGTATTGAAATGACGTGTGGTCCTGTTTACAATGGCTCTGATATTGCAAATGATAATACGGTTGCAATGGTAGTTTCTGCATTAAGTGAATCAGACATACAAAGTAATAACGGATTTGGTGTGTCATTAGTTGCAATATATGTAAACCTAAGCAGTTTAGATGTAGGACAACAATCACCAATACAGTTGATAACAGCATTATGTACTTCACTAGAATTAAATCCGCCCTGCAATGCAATATATACATGTTTTGCGAGTGCTACATACGATGCATCCTGTAAGTTGAAACTTAATGCTACAACCAATTCAATAATAAGTAAAGACAATTGCCAAAACCCAAATGTTACAGCAGGAAAAGAACTTTTAAAATATCAAATAAGTATGTTAAATTATGCAGGTGATTCTATAAGTAATCAAACAGAACAAGAAATTTATACATTATTATATCAACAACTTTTATTTGGAGGTCAAAATGCAGTAAATGCTGGTGTTAGACCTGAGGGATATGCAACCTTGCTATCAACTGGAATAGGTGCAGCTGGATTGTATGGAGACAATACAGCACAATATCCTGCAACTATATATATCGAAGTACAACAATTACAACTTATATTGTGGGCTAATATTACTTTATATGCGATATTGTCTTTAATTGCAATATTAATTACAATATGCAGTATAACACTAATACTTACAGCCAAAGTAAACATAGATGCAGACCCAACATACTTTTTATTGACAAAAACCGATCAAATTATAGGACATAATATGCAAGGTAATCAAAATAATGATTCTGATTACTTAACAAAGATGCACAATAAATTATCTTTAGTAGTGCGAGATAATAATGGTTGTCTTGTTGCAGCACTTAATAACGTTGGTTTAAATGGAACAGTACCTAATCAAAACACATATTATACAAATGTATAAATTAATCTTTTACTAGTTGCATGTTATTGCGAAATTACCCAACGTTAATACGGTTTGTTGCCATTTTCGTCATTCCAAAAAATTTGGCGTGCATATTAAACGTTTTTCCACTGGGTAAGTACCCATGCTGTTAATAAAAACTTACTTCGCGGCAATTACCATTACCAGGCTGGTCGAATAACTGCGAAATTCAATTCCTCCCACCGATATATGGTAATTACCGCGAAGCGAGTATTACCTGGTGTATTATAAACTGCAATGAATGCTTGTAACACAATTTATTATACTTTGTAAAATAAAAACAGTTTTGTACAGTTTTGTACAGTTTTGTACAGTTTTGTACAGTTTTGTACAGTTTTGTACAATTTTGTACAATTTTGCGAAGCACTTTGCGTTTACGTACATCATGTGTATTTCCCCGACAGAACATAAATATTTGACTGTAAATTATGATTTATTATAATATATTACGTACACCATGTGTATTTCCCCGACATAAATGTATTTTCAAATGAAACATTATAAATTATATTTGACTGTAAACCCAGATTTATCATAATAAATTTTTCTTTTATTGAACTGTGCCTTACTTATCATCCAATCGTCCACGATGTCGACTATTATAGGTGACAAATTTGTTTTGCCGTGGAGGATCCTACCGCATGCCTGAACAACGTTTGATCTTGGAGTTGCAAGAATAAGGGCATCAAGCGTGGGTATGTCTAAACCTTCTTTAGCTAAATGATAAGTGCCTAATAATACTTGTTTGTGTTTTGATTGTTCGAGTTCAAAACTTTTCATGTTTCCCAAATATAAACCTCCTTCTATTCCTATATCCAACAACTCATTTTGTAAGGTTTCACAATGAGCTCGTCGGTCGCTCAAAAACATGATTTTGTAGCCCATAGATACTAAGTTTGCAATTTTTGCTACTAACAAAGCATTGCGTTGGGTCATATTGCAAAGCATAGTAGTAGCTGCAACCATGTTTAAAGGCAATTTACGTCTTAATTTGAAATGCGTGACGTCGACGGTTACATTTTTTTGTCCTGTAAGAAAACGTTCAAAAAATATAGGGCCTATGAACCAATGAATAACCTTAGACAATCCGTCTTTCCTAATTGGTGTGGCGGAAAGTCCGAGCATATAGGGTGCACATAGACGCAGCAAAGCTCGCGAGAATACGGGCGCAGGAACGACATGGACCTCATCGAATATGACGAGCCCGAAGTTTGAAAATATATCTTCGTCGTATTCGCGCATTGCTATCGATTGTAGCATTCCTACGACAATATCACAATCACTTACATTTTCTATATTCTGTTGCAGACGGCCTATTCTAGCAAAGGGTACGAACGTTTCTATTCTTTCTTCCCATTGATCTAGAAGAAATTGTTTGTGGACTACGACCAATGTTTTTAATTTTAAGACACATGCTATATACAGAGATATTGTAGTTTTACCAAACCCCGTAAATAGTGATAATACTCCTCCGCCGTATGTTTTTAATTGTTCTACAGATTTATCTGCAACTTCTTGTTGTAAGTCTGATCGTAGATTTCCTCTGAACACTAGGTTACTAGCGTGTTCTATGTGACCAAACTGTTCATTTGCTTTTCCAAATTGTTCTTCGCCCCAATATCTGGGTATGGCTACAGTTTCGTCATAGCGCTCCTCAAACACTTTGAACGGTTTAGCTTCGTCATTGTAGTATAGTCCTTTATCAGCAATTACTGTGAGTTCATCTCTATGCCCTTCAGTCAAATCGTCGGAACACACTATATATCCGTGTCTAGTCAAAAGAGACATTTTGTGTGTTTAAATTTGCGCAGCCTAAATTGGGGTAGCGTTAGCGACTGTGGAAAATTCCCCCCAGGTATATGTATATGTACATGTATATGCATTTTATTACATTGTATTATAAATATTTTCATTAAGTCACACGTCTAAAGTATATATCGTTACTTTCACGTTCTATAGCAACAACTGAATTTTTAGGAAAGTTATGCCATCTGCGTATAGGATCCAGCATTTTTAATACAGGAAGTTTGTTTAATGGTATTTTTCGCATTTCTAGATTTTTAAGCTCTTCATGTGTGGCAAGTCTATGTTTAGGAACCATTAAATTGTTTATAGGATCTATGGTCAACTCTGATGCAAAAAATATATATCCACTGTCTTCTACGTCAATTTCTTTCAGTACTATATCTACTATATCTTCAGAATGCCGCGTAAATATTAATATAGTGTTTTTTTTGCGTCTTTCAAGTTCTACTGTAACATAAGCAGCCTTAGACTTGTCGTTAACGACACCGGATATTTCTAGTATATTTTCATCTTTTCGCAAGGATTTAAGAGTATCCATTTTATTTTGTTTTATTTTATTTTATTTTATTTAACACTGTCTGCTAGTTTGCAATATCGCAGTAGATCTTTTTCTAGGTGAGGGCAATCTTCTGCAATTTCTTTGACTATTTGCACTAAAATATCTTGTTGAGAACCTGATTTTGCAACACACTTGTAGGCAATTTCGAACATATACTTGTTAATATTATTTTGTTGTACTTTAGTGAGTCTATTGAATGCTTCTTCCATTTATATTATAACACGACGTATAACCCCAAATTTACAAGAGCGTCATCTATACGACGTGCAATTTCATTTATTGACATATTAGAAACGTATTCTCGAGAAATATTATTGTCTAATTTATTCAATATATCTATGAGGTATTCTTTTTTGATTGACCTCATATTTTTTCCTCTTCGAATGTATCTATTATCTATTGATGATTTTTCTATATTTTCGCTTTCTCGGAGGCGCAGACGCATGTCTCCGTCTATGGTAGATATAATGCCATATATGGAATAGTGTTGATCGTAATATTGTATAAGATCATATATTAATATCCTGTATTCATTCAATATACCTTGTTCTATTTCTGTATCAGTTACAGTAATCCATTCAGATGTCATTAACATTCTTGTTTTACCTGATGGTTTTTTAGGAACTGGGTTCGAACTTGTGTACGAACTTTCTAGATCTCGGTACAACAGCAAATGACAAACTATTCCATCTATGTTTGCGTACAACGTGTTTAAGCTCAATTTATCTAAAATATCTATTTTATCTTTTAGAATGCATTCCTCTATAACAGCTGCTTTATGTTTTACAGGCATATATCTAAAAGTGTGTATATCTATATTTTCCATAGATATAGATATAGATACAGATATATTATTTTCAGTGTTGTCATTGTCATAATTATTTTGTTCTGTTGTAGTTTCTTGCATAGTAACAAATGGCAGTGAAGGGTCATCTACTGTGAACACTGTGTTACCGTATGCTCGCAAAAAAACTGTTTTAAATTTGCCCCCCATAGGAGCCTGATCGCCCCGCCGAGGCAGGTTGCTGAAATTTAAATTAAAATTAGGGGTGTGAGGCCCAAAGTTATGAAGTTGAATTTGAGTGTTTGACGATATTATTCTACACAAAGCTTCTCGGCATATTATAGGATTAACTGACATATAATTTGAAAGGATATCAATATCTATACTGTTATTAGATATTGATATATATTTTGATAAATAAAATGTGATACGATTTGTAAGATCTGTCATGATGTTATGCAAATAAGCAACTGCATAAGTAGACACGTACGTAATAGGCATGTTAGTATCGTCTTTGTACTTATCTACCGCGCTGTCTACCATTTTTTCTGCCATAAGTTTAATTTCTTTTTCTTTTTCTTTACATTTAGCTAACTTTTTAATATCAACACTGCTCATAGGATCGTCGGGAAATATGGCAGTATGTATGTAAATGTTAACGTTTCTTTGGTTTTTTTCTAGCGACGCATGAGATCCATTACGAACTACTCTTCCTATGGCTTGGTCTACAGTTGAATCATTCCAGTGCGGAGTTAAACAATAAAACTGTCTTACGTTTTTCAGAGTAATAGATTCTCCGATCACTCTGCTTCCTAACAATACTTCAACATAACTGCCGTCCATGTTCAAATCGCTATTAAAGCCTTCTAATCTATCTGCGTTGTTAGGACATATTTCAGAGCTTCCCACGCACATTGTATACCTTTTTTTCTCTTGCAAATTTTTTAAGTCTTCGCCTAAATAAAGTTCGTATCCGTGTTGTTCTAAGACAGCTGCAAGCAATAAAAGCCCTGACCCTTTTACTTCTTCGAGAAATATAAAAGTGTTTCCCCGTGAATTATTTTCTAAATCATATATTACTTTGCTGTATTTGCAACTTGAATTTCTCAGATTTTCGCCTACTAGCATTTTTGTATATTCTGACTGTATGTTATATTTTATATATTTAATTTCTTTTGTTTTTTTTTCTAACATAGAAGTAATAGTTTTTTTCATTCTTTTTTTAACCATTTTATTTTCAGTAATATCACTACCGTGCGTTCCATCATCAAAACAAAACAGAGAAATATGAGTAAGCTTTCTATATATGTCTGTAGGAGGCTTTACGTCATGTTCTTCGCGGTATACTTGAAGTTGGTGACCTTGCATGTATGAAGGGTAAACATTAACACCTTCTATGTACTCTTCAGTGCCAATTTCTAATGACTCTGGTTTGTGAAGAATAGCAGAATTATAAGATATTATTCCTGCCATAGAATTTTTATAATTTTCACTTCGTGCGTAGTTGCATATACCTAGCAGAGATTGCACTTGTTCTGAACTGTCAGTCATGGGTGTTGCAGTAGCTATTATAACCTTTACATTATAACACAATTTAAGTAATCTGATAATAGAACCATATACGCTTTTTTCTGTTTCTTTTTTTAGGTATCTTACGTTATGTACTTCATCCAATATTATAATGCTATTAGAGTATGCCCTGTATATTTCATTATCAGACATATTTTTTATTGTGTTAGATAACGATATGTAATGTTTATAAGAAAACATCGAAAGATCCCATTCTGTGCGACGACTAGACATTTTGTAATACATGTCTATTTGTTTTGCAAAGTTTTCTGTTCCTGAATCACCTTTTGTTACTATTATACACTTTTTTCTGTCGTGCATATAATGATCTACAGCCACAGCAATGCACGCTATAGACTTTCCTGAACCTAGTGAATGGTACATTATCAGAGACTTGTATGGTGTGTATGGAGACATGAACCTTCTTACAAATTCTTGGTGAGGATACAAACCATCTATATTTTCTAGATTTCTAAATTCTAACCTTCTTGCTATAATAAATTGAAAATCCTTATCGTCTATAGATGGGTATTTATCCATGATTGTTATGCAATTAATAAATTCTAACATATAAATTCAATTTACATTATATTATAACCTGGGGGCCGGACCTGTTGGTCGCTTCGCTTCCACCCACAGCTGCTAACAAAATTTCTACTGCGCCAATTCAACCTGCTGCTTTAAATTAAATTAAATTAAATTTAAATTTAAACCTGGTAGCTTAATTGCGCGCAATGGAAGATGTAGAAATTGCACGTATAATAAAACCACTAATCACACCAGGAATAGTAAATGCTTTGTTAGATTGCAACAATTCATCATCTCCATCTGAAATAGAAATAGAAGCACGTATAAAAAAACAACTAATAACGCCTGAATCAATAAATGCTTTGCTAAAATGCAAAAGTTTACAATGGACACAATCTATTTACACTGAAAAAAGAAAAATATCAAAAACAAACAGAAAATGCACATACCGGCAACGAAAAAAACAAGACGGCAGCACCAAAATAATATGCAAATCTTCTATAACAAAAGAAGATATAAACGATCTGTGGTGTGTTTTGCATGTAAGTACAGAAACGCCAGTGCCGTCTATGGTACAAGCTTTGAATTCAGCAGAGCAAGTAGACATAAAAAGATACAGAACAATCATTGAAGGTCATTACGTTGATATTATAAACGATAAATCATTTTTTAGAGTAGAAGTAGAAGTTGCTAATTCAAAACTTTTTGATATACAAGTTCTGTTGCGTGTAGTACGTCGTATTTGCAGTATTATGAACAGTTCGTTTATAAGTTATTATGATTGGAAAATGGTAATGCATGTTGCTAGCAAACAATACGAAAACATGTTTTGCATAGAGCGACGATCTTACCAAAAACCTCAAACTATGATGATAAATGATATTGTTAAAGTAAGTAAATATATGGAACTTGAAAGTTCAGAATGCGTTGTTACACCTAAAATAGACGGCGTTAGAAAGTTTATTGTAATCGCTAACGACAGAGTATTTTCTTTAGGTATCATGAAAGACGTCGAACACATAGGAAACTTAAATCTAGATATGGGGCAAGGGCCTAAAGCGGTAAATGCACATTATAATGACATTATAATATTGGACAGCGAATACGTTAAGGCTGAACAAAAATATTATGTGTTTGATATTGCAATTAATGATGGTATTTACGTAGGAAATATGCCTTTAGAAACAAGGTTAAATATGATAGAAGAAATTATTCCATATATACAAACAATTACAACAGACGCTAACGCTACAGATCTTGAAGGTACAAATTTAAATTCAAATATGCTCCTTCAAGCCCCAGGTTTTGCATCTATAATTGCAAAGCCATACGTGTCGTTCGATTCTTTTGAACGTCTAAAATCTATTTACGAATCATTCAGAGAACAATATAATATTGACGGTATAATATTTACGTATACAACACAAGATTACATGAATCCAGTGTTAAAATGGAAAACGCATAGCACAGTGGATCTTGAAGTGCATATTTTGCCTGATAATAATATAACATTATCAACATGCGATAACAAAACAATAGATACAAAAATACGAAACGAATCTTATATATTAAATACTTTAACATCGCCTTCAAGTTATAATCTAAATTCAAATTTAGATTCAGATTCTGATCCAAATGTATGGGAGTTTTTATACGATAATAACAACAAAGAATTTGAAGCAATGAGATGCCGTTTAGATAAACCTCAAGGCAATAGCTATGAGATAGTGCAAAAAAATATGTATTATTCTGTTCCGGGAACTTTGTTTTCTGGGAAAGGATTTTATTTAATGAGAAAATATCATAACAGAGTAAAAAAACAACTTATTATAGACGCAAATGACAACGGTGCAACAGTATTTGATGTGGGAACAGGACAAGGTGGCGATATCGGAAAGTGGAAACGTACGTCTCATGTTTACTGCATAGAACCTTCTATAGAAGCAACAAATGAAATGCGCACTAGATCAAATTTTGATCCTTCAAAGGTAACCGTGTTTAATGTTCCTTTACGCGACTTTAATATTGACAACATAACAGAAAAAATAGATATATTTACTCTTTTCTTCTGCATGAACCAGTTTCAAGAAAATGACTGGTCAGTGTTGCAACATGTTATAAACGCTAAAGGTTCTAAAAAATGTAGATTGCTTGCAATAGCCCTGACAGATCCCGTCGAATGTAACAACGAATGTCTTACTATAAAAAAATATAATAATAATCCCAATATGTATAACATATCTATACACGACACAAGAATATTGAACATAGACGAAACGCCCGTAAATTCTATTAAACTCAAAAAACTCATGGAAGAATGCGGAATGAAACAAATAAAAATGGATTCTCTAGACGATGAAACTTTTATGACAATAAACGAACGAAGGTTATCATTTATGTACACATTGTTTGTGTACAAAAAAGATAAAAACTAATCCTCATGGCCGGAATTGCCAAGTACTACTTTTAGGCGAAGCCTGGGGTTCAAAGGAGCAGGTTTCGATGGGGACAAACATGTTCAATATCCATTGACCCATTGGAACCAACTTGTCCGCGTTTCGAAACAGGCTCCTCCTGGTTGGTCTGAGTGATTTTGAGTGATTTTGAGTGGTTTTGAGTAATTTTGAGTGGTTTTGATAAATTATTTTATTTTATTTTATTTACAAAAGTATAAATTTTAAAAACCGGTACTTCCGAAACCGCCAGAGCCTCTAATAGTTTCTGTAAGTTCGTTCACTACATTTATGTTTAAATGTCCAATTTTTTCGATTATAAGTTGAGCTACGCGGTCTCCTTCTGACACAACAAAGTCTTCATCGCCATGGTTAAAAAGTAAAACTTTTACAGGACCTGTATAGTCACTGTCTATTACACCTGCGCCTACATCTATTCCATATTTAACGGCTAAACCTGATCGGGAAGCTATGCGTCCGTAATAACCTTCCGGAACTTTGATCGCTAACCCTATAGATACCAATGATCTATTTTTAGCTTTTACTGTTATATTTTCAGCTGAATAAAGATCATACCCAGCAGAAAACTTTGAACCACGCGTAGGCGTGCGAGCATTAACAACAAGTTTTTTGATTAATAATGACATTTTTATTTAATTCCAGCCGCTTTGCTACAAAGGCATAAAAATAATCAATTTAAATATAGTATTATACTATATCATATTATACATACAAACAAACAAACATGGCTGCGACAGCAGAACCTGCCAGAAGGAGCCTGTTAAAAGTGGGTCGTTTGTGCTCCAATTATACCTGCGCTATTTTACAGTTGATATATTATATGGCCGCGTTATATCATATCAGCGGAACCTAACGCTCCAAAAACACCGGTCAATGGATATTATATTATATTATATTATATTATATTATATTTAACAGGCGCAATTTTACCTTACAGCAGCAGGTTAGCCTGTATTAATTAAATTTAATTAAACAAGTCAATGGATATTATATTATATTATATTATATTATATTGAACAAAATTATAAAATACTATAGGAATTTACTAATAATATTGTGAAAATGAAAAATACTATAGGAATTTACTAATAATATTGTAAAAACTCTTTATAACATAATATAATGGCTATAAGAATGGAACTAAAATGCCCATACGACGCAGAAGTTACAATATATGCAAAATCATCTGGTCAAACTTTTGACCATGGAGTTTGTAAATGTGACAGTATTTGTTCGTGGACAGGCAATTATTACAGTCCGTTCATTGGGTACCAAGTTCAACTTTTGTTCAACGTCAACGGAGAAAAAATGTTTTTTGGGCCATACCCTTGTCCTGGTAATTGCAATTTTATTTTTACGTGGCTAGGACCTGGGCATGAAGGGTTGTACATTTTGTGCAGATAAATTAACTTTGCCTTTGTTTTCTACTTTAGGTATGATACATTTTATATTATATTATATGATATAATATGATATTTTATTTTTCATGTCATACTTATCGTATACAATGTATTCAATAAGCTTTAACAAATCGTCTTAGGATGTTGCTTTTTATACTATTTTGTAGGTTTCATTTTACAACGTTGTATTTTATATAACATAAAGTGAATGTAAGTAAGATTAATGTACAAAATATAGCACAAGCTACGTAACAAGCTAGTACAAGTGACATAACAAGCTATTACGAGTGCAAAAAAGCTTGACAATGGATGCTTCTTCAAGTAATTCAGAGGTTGTGACTATGGATGCTTCTTTAAGTAATTCAAATGTTGTAACTTTTAACAACATGTCATTGTCTGGTTCTTTAGAATTTCTACGCACAATAAGGGTATCACTCTCTAATCAAAATAATTATATTAGAATACAATTACCTAACGAAGAAATTTTGTCATACAGAACTTCCAATGCAAAGGCAGCACTGGCATTTTTGCATTCCATGACATGCGTAGATGAACGCCAAGATTTAACAGAATATATGCAATACGATTTAACAGAATGCACAGCAAGACTTATATTGATGTACCCAGAGCTGTCATTTAATCCTCAAGCAGCTAAATTTATAGCGTTGATGACCAAGGCAGAAGCATACAAATCGTTAAAAGAAGTATTTACGTCTATGACAAATGATATGGCAAAAAACAAAATAACTTTGCCAGATATGACTTCTGAACAGCATGAATGGAGAGACTCGCTATCACATAACGCATTTACAAGAATAGCTGAAGAAGGCCTCGTGTACAGCGGTTCGATTATGTGGCTATTGGCAGAATCTCTTAGGTTATGCATATATGATACAGAACGTACATCTACAATGGTACCTATTGTATGTAATCAACAAGAACATGAAAATTACATACAACAAATACAAAAATTCAGAGTTGCCATAGAAGCAACAAGTGTAAGTTCTACAAAATTTGAGGTTGGTGTTTGCTTAGAACCAGGAAGTATTACACCTACATGTGCAATGTCAGGATTAGGCGGTGCAGTTGTGCGAGAAAAATTTAGACATAACATAGCAACAGGTTTTAATGGTTACCTAAGAAATGTACGTAAATTGCATAAAAATTCATTAGAGGCTACAACAGACATGCATTTTAATCCAGAATCAATAAACCCAGGAAGTTATGATTTTATAATTACAAACGAAACACGTACAATAATAATAAGAGGTAACGCAAGTGGAAGCGGTCTTCATGCAGTATTATCATGTGACCATATTAGTACCGGTAGTGAATGCAAAAAAATATTTGCAAAAATGAACGATACAAATTCTACTTTTACAATGTACAAACTAGATGATCATATATTGAAAAAGGCTATTTCTATAGACAAAAGATGGTACGGAGACCGCGTAAATTGGGAAACTGTTAACACAACACAAAATGCATTTACATATTGCTTTGGAGATATTGCAAAGGAATCGGGCGTAAAAGGAGGTTCTTGGAAATTTGCAAAAAATGGTATTGAAGATCGAAACCCAAAAGAAGGATTTGCGTTAGCAACTATGAAAGACATGTTGATGGGGTCTATGCTACGTTATGGAGGGTCAGCTTTAGGTATACTGATGCACTACCCTAACATATTTTACAAAAACGGGGACACTTTTAAATTGCTTCACTTAATGGGAACTAAAGCAACGCCTATCTTTGTTAGAGGAGAAACATTAATACATATAACAGGTAAAATGCAAGCAAAAGAATGGAACGAAGATATTTTAACTTGTTGAATAATAAAACGTACAATTTATTACATACAACAGGTAAAATACTACGCAGAAGTTACTACTTTGGATACTTTTAATTTATTGCATATAACAGGTAAAATACAACGCAGAAGTTACTACTTTAATTCCAACGTTTGTAGTTTTTATAATTGAATTGTTATGTGTAGCCACACAAATAATTCTTGTTATGATTTTTTCGTTATCGTGTGTTATACAATATGTTTGACGACATGCAATTAATGCTAGTACGTAAAAGACATGAATACGCACACTACAATAAACATAAAGTTACTCAATTGCCGATTTATTTGAAATATATTATAATTAACAACATTATAATAAATAACTACTCTGATGTTGTGATACAAATAGAATTATATGTAAATCTGATAAAGATTGTTTAGTGGATTCGCGTACATAAATAGTTTGCCTTTAGATATATTATAGTAGTTACTTGGAAATTATGGTTTTGCGCCATAATAAACCCTAATACATCGTTAGCGCCCTCATCGTCGACATTATAAGCATCGATTGTTAATTTAAGTGCATGTAACCTTGCATAAATAAAATATTCTTAGGTGTTTGTCATATTTATGACAAACAAGTTTTACAAAAGCTTGCACAGCTCAACAAATTAGGATGTTGGCATGCGCAATTTTCTATAATATTCAAACACTTCATAAAATAGCAAAAACATTTATATGTATACTTGAAAGCGCAATACTTATGTAATCGAATGCTAAAAGCCTCGTGGTATATTAAATCAAATTAATCAAGAAAATGCAACAGTATTGTATTGTATTGTCCTGTACATGGTTTAAATATAGTTATTACAATACCCAAAACAAGAACTTTAAATAAAATAAAATAAAATAAAATAAAATAAA
>Ga0160427_10000258_pt1 | contig 34983 bp, 26 predicted proteins | sample SolpanmetagenomL_FD_108194 | JGI IMG/M metagenome (GOLD analysis project Ga0160427, IMG submission 108194) | Solar panel surface microbial communities from Lawrence Berkeley National Laboratory, California, USA - L | ecosystem: Engineered > Built environment > Solar panel > Unclassified ...
CACGGTGAAGGGCGACGTGCACGACATCGGCAAGAACATTGTGGGCGTAGTGCTGGCCTGCAACAACTTCGAGATTGTGGACCTAGGGGTGATGGTGCCGCTAGAGCGCATCCTGGACGAGGCGCAGCTGCAAGGTGCCGACATCATCGGCCTGAGCGGGCTCATCACGCCCTCGCTGGACGAGATGGTGTACGTGGCCCGCGAGATGGAAAAGCGCAAGCTGCAAGTGCCGCTGCTCATTGGCGGGGCCACCACCTCGCGCCTGCACACGGCCGTGAAAATCGCGCCCGCCTATTCGGGCCCGGCCGTGTACGTCAACGACGCCTCGCGCTCGGTAGGCGTGGCCGCCAGCCTGCTGGGCTCGGGCAAAGTCACTTACCAGCAGACGATTAAGGACGAGTATCAAGCCCTGCGCGAGGACCACGCCGGCCGCCAGCGCGAGAAGGCCTACCTCACTATTGAGGCAGCCCGCGCCAACGGCTACCACGCCGACTGGGAAACCGCGCCTATCACCAAGCCTAGTTTCCTGGGTACGCAGGTGCTCGACAACTACCCGCTGGACGAGCTGGCGCGCTACATCGACTGGACGCCCTTCTTCCACACCTGGGAGCTGCGCGGCCGCTACCCGCGCATCCTAGAAGACGCGAACCTGGGCGAGGCCGCCCGCAAGCTCTTCGAGGATGCGCAGAAGATGCTGGCCGAAGTCATCGAGAACAAGAGCCTCACGGCCCGCGCCGTCATCGGGTTCTGGCCGGCCAATACCAAGGACTACGACACCATTGAGGTGTACGAGGACGACAGCCGCCAGCAAATCCGCGACGAGCTCTTCACCTTGCGCCAGCAGGGCGAGAAAGCGCCCGGCGTGCCCAACGTGGCCTTTTCCGACTACCTGGCCCCTAGGGACTCGGGCCGCGCCGACTACCTCGGCGGCTTTGCCGTGACGGCGGGCCTAGGCATCGAAAAGCTTATCGAGCAGTACGAGGCCGACCACGACGACTACTCCAGCATCATGATAAAGGCCATCGCCGACCGCTTGGCCGAAGCCTTCGCTGAGCGCCTGCACGAGCGCGTGCGCCAGGAGTTCTGGGGCTACGCGCCCGACGAGCACCTGAGCGGCGAGGAGCTAATTAAGGAAACCTACCGCGGCATCCGGCCCGCGCCCGTCTACCCCGGCTGCCCCGACCACACCGAGAAAATCACGCTCTTCCGCCTGCTCGACGCCGAGCGCCAAACGGGTATCATCCTCACCGAAAACCTGGCCATGTACCCCACTGCCGCCGTTAGCGGCCTCTACTACGCGCACCCGGCGGCCAGCTACTTCGGCCTAGGCAAAATCGGCCGCGACCAAGTAGTGGACATGGCCGCCCGCAAAGGCATGCCGCTGGAGGACCTGGAGCGCTGGCTGATGCCGAATTTAAATTACGACCCGGCGTAGTCCCACCCCCGACCCCTCCCCTGCGGGGGAGGGGAACCTAACGGGACCTAATTAATTGTGGTATTCAAAACTCGTCCATGCATCGTTCGGCTTCCCCTCCCCCGCAGGGGAGGGGGCCGGAGGGTAGGGCTGAACGTATGAAAGTAACTGAACATCTGCGTCGTGCCGAGGGCAAAACGCTGTTTTCCTTCGAAGTGCTGCCGCCGCGCAAGGGCGAGAATATCCACTCCTTGTTCTCGAATATCGAGCCGTTGATGGAGTTCAAGCCGCCATTTATTGACGTCACCTACCACCGCGAGGAGTTTGTGCTGCGCGAGCGGCCGGGCGGGCTCTTGCAGCGCAAGGCGGTGCGTAAGCGGCCGGGCACGGTGGGCATTTGCGCGGCCATCAAAAACCGCTTCGACGTGGATACCGTGCCGCACCTCATCTGCGGCGGCTTTGCCAAGGAAGAAACCGAGAACGCACTGATTGACTTGCACTTCCTCGGCATCGACAACGTGCTGGCGTTGCGCGGCGACCCCATTAAAAGCGAGGGTCACTTCCAGCCCCACCCCGACGGCCACCGCTACGCCTGCGACCTCATTGGCCAGGTGAGCGAGCTCAACCACGGCCGCTACCACGACCACGACGAGCAGTACCAGCCCGAAGGCGCCGAGCCCGTGCTGTGCACCGACTTCTGCATCGGCACCGCCGGCTACCCCGAAAAGCACTTCGAGGCGCCCAACTTCGGCTCCGACATTCGCTTCCTGAAGGAGAAGGTGGACCGCGGGGCCGACTACATCGTGACCCAGATGTTCTTCGACAACGAGGAGTTCTTCAAGTTTGAGCGTCGCTGCCGGGCGGCGGGCATCACGGTGCCCATCATTCCCGGCCTCAAGCCGCTCACCACCAAGGCCCAGCTCACGGCACTCCCTAGGGCCTTCTTCCTCAATATACCCGAGGCGCTGGCCGAAGCCATCCACGCGGCCAAGGACAATGCCGCCGCCCGCGAAATCGGCATCGAGTGGTGCCTGAACCAGAGCCGCGAGCTGATGGCCCACGGCGTGCCTTGCCTGCACTACTACAGCATGGGCAAGGCCGAAGCCATCCGCCGCGTAGCCGCGGGATTGTTCTAAAATTGCTAACTGTATTAGCTTTTAAGTCGTATCTTTGTTTAACTCGCGTTGGGGTTTGTCTCCCAGCCCTAAGCTCTTGGTAAAAAGAGAAGCCCGGACTGTTGGCGCAGCCGGGCTTCGAGAAGTGGGGGTTTTAGTGCAACCCTTTCCTTCCAATCAAGATGAAAGAGGACAGCGCGGATTCGGAGTTTGACTTGAAGTTCAGGCTCCGAATGACGGCCAAACTAGCCAAATGGCTGGCCTGGCTAGTAGCGGGTGGGTCGGTCGCGGCAGCGGCGGCCCATTTGCTGCAGTAAGTTGGCGACGGCCGTACCGCGAGGTGCGGCCGTTGTTTTTGTTATCTTATTTACTACGCTAGCGCACACCGAGATGCGTGATTCGTGCATCAAAGGTACGCTGAAAACGCAAAAAGTAGTAAATAGTTTACCCTAAACTACCAGCAATTTGCTAACCAGGTACGCAAATGCTCCTTATTTGTAGTGCGCGAGCCGGTTGGCACCCTAGGGGCCTTATTTAAACTTGCCCGTCGGGTCGGGTGCTTTGGCCATCAACTCGGTCAGGAAAGTAAAATCGAGGCTGCTGAGGCTGTAGCTCTGGCCTTTGTGCACGGCAGCCCAGGCGCCGGCATAATCCTCCTGGAAGTACTTAACGCGGGCGGTGGTTTGCCAGGCGTTGGCGTTGGTCGAGTCGGCAGTCAGGGCGCGCTGGGCAAAGTCGGCGGCTTGCGTCAGGTCCTTTTTCTTCTTGGTTTGCTCGTAGCGGCTCAGCGTGTTGGTGGCCGCATCGGTGAGCAGGCGGCTATCGGTAGGCGCTACGGCCAGAGCCTGGCTCAGCAGCGCCTGAATGGCCTCAGGGCTGGTGCCGGGGCGCTGGCTGATGAGCACGGCCAGGCCGCGATACGTATCAGCGTTCTTGGGGTCGAGCGCCCAGGCTAGGTTAAAGCGTACCGCGGCCGTGTCGGGCTGGTTTTCCTGCAAGTACTCGTAGCCTTTCTGGCTGAAAAACTTGCTGGCCTCGGGGCGCGAGGCGAAGCTGCGGTCGATGTCGGCCAGCACGGTGGCGCCCACGAGCGCCTGCGCCTGCGCGGGCGTCACGCCGCCGTAGAGGGGCTGCAGCCGCTGGGGGCCAGTGGCAGCGGGCGTGGCCTCGGCCTTGCCCTTTTTCTTTTGCGCCAGGGCGGGTTGGGCGGCCCCTAGGGCCAGCAAAAAGAGGCCGCCGCACGCGGTAGCCTTTAGCCAGGAAGATGCAGTGGAAACGCTCATTTTCGGTAAGTTGCCGGATGGGGCAAGGCTTACAAAAATAGGGCCGGAGCGCGAGGTTACGCGAGGTGAAAAGCAGGTTGCGCAGAACTTGCTGGCTGGTAAACCTAGCGTGACCTGTTTTTCACCTTGCATAACCTCGCGCTTACCACAGCCGGGTGTCGGTGATGCCGGCGGGCAGCGGGGCTACGTTGCCCAGGCCCAGCACGCACCAGCCTTCCTGCACGCCAAACTCGCCGCCACACAGCACGTGGCTGACGTAGCGCAGCAGAGTGCGGCCGCTGTATTCGCGCAGGTCGGGGTCATATTCGCGAAGCAGCAGCGCGTCGCCTACCTGGAAGTCGGGGTCGTTTTCGCGCACGTCGAACGGCTTGGTGCCGGCCGACACGGCGGCGAAGCACTGCGGCCACAGCTGCAGCTCGTGGGTGCGGTGGCTGGCCGTGGTGACGGTAGAAAGCGGAGAAGAATTATAGCGAGACATGGGTAAAAATCAAAAATAAATGAAGGCAAAAGCGGCCCGCGCCCGGCCCGCTGCGCTGGCCACTCGGGCGCTCTAAGGCCAGCTAGCATCTCCGAGGGGCTTCGGAAAAAGGCCGGGGCGGTAGGGCACTCTGCGCGAGTGGCGAGCGAGGATATTGGTAAGTTACAAAATTTTGGTTGAAATAGTGGCGACTGCCATAGCCTGACCAGCGGCGGCGGGCGAAAATGAGGGTGGCATCGCCGTAATTATCTTATCAAACGTGCAATCAGTCTGTAGGTTAGCAGCGCCCTAGGGTCTAACACAACCATAACCTGAGCCCTAGGCCTGGGGAAGCCGTATTGGCAGCATGAAAAAGCTTTTCCGTTGGCTGGCGTTACCGCCACTGGGCCTGGTGCTAGCGGCTGGCGCGGTGCTGGGTACCCACGAGTGGGCCGTGGCCCAGGCCAGCCGCCGCGTGGCCGATATTGCCTACAAGCCCGCTACCGACCCGAGTTTCGACAGTGAGCGTAACCGGCTCGATGTGTACCAGCCCAAAACGCCGGCTGCGCCCCGGCCGGTGGTGCTCTTCATTCACGGTGGCAGCTGGAACAGCGGCGGCAAAAATGATATTTTGTACAAAGCCATTGGGCGGCGGCTGGCGCGGCAGGGCTTCGTGGGCGTGGTCATCAGTTACCGGCTGTCGCCTAAGGTGCTAGTGCCCGCGCAAGCCGACGACTGCGCCGCCGCTCTGGCCTGGACGGTACAGCACGCCGCCGAGTATGGCGGCGACCCCCAGCGCATCATCCTGATGGGCCACTCGGCCGGGGGTGGGCTGGCGGCGCTGCTGGCCACAGGCTCCGACACTTTGCTGGCTCGGCATGGCCTAGGACCCCGCGTCGCCCACGCCGTGTTGCTCGACGACCCCGCCGGGCTCGATATGCTCGACTACCTCACCAAGATGGAGTACCCCAACGACGAACAGTACTTGGTGCCGTTTAGCAAAGACCCGCTGGTGTGGCGGCAGGCCTCGGCGCTGTACCACTTGCAAGCGGGGACGCCGCCCTACAGCCTCTACATCGGTGGCAATACGTACCCAAGCATCCAGAAAAGCAGCGAGAAGTTTCGGCAGCGGCTGGTGGCCCTAGGGGCGGCGCCGAAGTACGTGGTAGAGCCCGGCAAAAAGCACATTCCGATGGTGCTGCAGCTACTCTCGGAGAAGAATGAGCTGTACCAAGAGCTGCACCGGCTGGCGGGCAAGTAAGGCGGAAGTAACTAGTAATAAGTGCGGTGGGTGATATCATAATACGCAGTAGGCCCTGCCAGGCGAATGCTAGCAGGGCCTACTGGGCGTTGGGCAGCTCAGAGCGTGCTGGCTAGCCCTGCTTGATGACTACGCTGCCGTTGGTGGTGACGGCTTTGATGGCGGGGCCGCCCTTGCCGAGGGTGGTGCTAACCTCGTGGCGGTGGCTCTTGGGGTCGCTCTGGGGCAGGGTGGTGCGCAGCCCGCCGTTGGTGGTGCTGGTGAAGAGCTGGGCCGAGTAGTCAGTCGGCACCTGCCAGTGAATGCTGCCGTTGGTGGTCTCTACGTCGAGGCCCTGGCCCTGCCACTGGCGGCCGCTGAGGTTGATGGACAAGCTGCCATTCACGGTGTGGCCCGTCACCTGTCCCCCTAGGTCAGTGAGCGATACGCTGCCGTTATTGGCGCTGAACGTGATAGCCGCCTGCACATCGGCCAGCCGGATGCTGCCGTTGTTCGTGCTAAGGGCCAAGGCCAGGCGGCGGGGCACAAACACCTCGTAGCTGACGGCCGCCTGCTGCCCCTCGTCAGGAATGGCCGCGCGCACCTCATGGCCTGCTGCCTGAATGCGAATGGCGGCTACTCGCGCCCGAGCGGCCTCGTCGGTATCGGCCCAGGCCCGCACTACAGCCCGGATGCGCACGTCGGAGCCGTCCCAGCCCTTCACGCTGATGCTGCCGTTAGCGCCGGCCTCCACGGTTAGCGGTTGCCCACTAGGAGCAGTCATGGCCAGGTCGCGGGTTTCGCAAAACGCCTTTTGGCGGTTGTTGCCCTGCTCCTGGCAGGTGGCGGTGAAGGTAGGAGCGGTTTGGGCGGTGGCGACCAGCCCGCTGGTCAGCAGCAGGCCTAGGAATAACGCTTTCATGTGTGAGTAACTGATAGGGTGAAGCAACGCCCCCAATTGGTGGCAACGACCCGAGTACCGACCACCGCACCATTCGTTACAAAGCCGCGCATTTTTTCGGCTACAGCGCCTGCTTGTACCCTAGGCCCATATTCTCGAATAGAAAGGCCCACTTGTCGGTTGCTTCGCTGATAACCTGGGCCGTGCTGCGGCCGGCGCCGTGGCCAGCTTTGGTTTCGATGCGGATGAGGACCGGCGCCGAGCCCTGCTGGTCTTCCTGGAGGCGTGAGGCAAACTTAAACGAGTGCGCCGGCACCACACGGTCGTCGTGGTCGGCGGTGGTGACGAGCGTGGCCGGGTAGCTGGCTGGCTTCAGGGCGTGGTAGGGCGAGTACTTGTAGAGGTAGTTGAACATCTCGGGCGAGTCCTGGGCCGTGCCGTAGTCGTAGGCCCAGCCCGCGCCGGCCGTAAACTGGTTGTAGCGCAGCATGTCCATCACGCCCACAGCCGGGAAAGCTACCTTGAACAGCTCGGGGCGCTGGGCCATGGTGGCCCCCACCAGCAGGCCGCCGTTCGAGCCACCCGAAATGGCCAAGTAGTCCTTCGAGGTGTAGTTGTTTTTAATCAGGTACTCAGCCGCCGCGATGTAGTCGTCGAACACGTTTTGCTTTTTGAGCTTGGTGCCGGCTAGGTGCCACTTCTCGCCGTACTCGCCGCCGCCGCGCAGGTTGGGCACCGCGTACACGCCGCCCTGCTCTAGCAAGATGATATTGGAGGTGCTGAAGCCGGGCGTGATGTTCACCCCAAAGCCGCCGTAGGCGTACAGTAGCGTGGGGTTTTTGCCATTCAGCGCCAGGCCCTTCTTGTAGGTCAGCAGCATGGGGATGCGCGTGCCATCCTTGGAGGTGTAAAACACCTGCTTCGACTCGTACTTGTTGGGGTCGAACTGCACGCCGGCTTTCTTAAACACCGTCGATTTGCCGCTGGCCACGTCGTACTTGAAGATGGTGGGCGGGTACACGTAGGACGTGAAGGTGTAGTACGTTTCCTTATCGGCGCGCTTGCCGTTAAAGCCGCTGGCCGACCCTAGGCCCGGTAGCGAAATGCTGTGCTCCTTCTGACCGGCGTAGCTGTACTGCTCTACCAGCGAGGTGGCGTCTTTGAGGTAAGTAGCGAAAATCTTGCCGCCCACGGTGCTTACGTCCAGCACATTGGGGCTTTCGGCAATCAGGTTTTTCCAGCTGGCGGGCCTAGGGGTAGCGGCCTCGGTGGTTACCAGCCGGAAGTTGGGCGCCTGGTAGTTGGTGTAGATGTAAAGCTTACTGCCCACGTTGTCCAGCACGCTCACGATGCTTTTCTCATCAGTCACCACCGGTACGATGGTGCTGCCCGGCTTGCTCAAATCCTGGAGGTAGAGCTTGTTACCAGTGGTAGTGTTGGCGGCTGAAATCACCAGGAAGCGCTCGTCTTCGGTGAGGTAGGCGCTGATGTAGCGGTTAGGGTCCTGCTCGCCGCCAAACACAAGCTTATCGGTTGTTTGCGGGGTGCCCAGCTTGTGGTAGTACAACTTATGCACCTGCGTTTTGCCAGCTAGCTGGCTGCCAGCCTTGGGCTTGTCGTAGCTGCTGTAGTAGAGGCCCTCGTTGCCGCGCCAGGCCAGCCCCCCAAACTTCACGTCCTTGAGCGTGTCGCCTACTACCTGCTTGTTGCTGGTGCGCATCACAATGGCCTTGTGCCAGTCCGAGCCGCCCTCCGAAATCTGGTAGGCGGCCATACTGCCGTCGCGGCTAAACTCGAGGCCCGCCAGCGAGGTCGTGCCATCCTTCGAGAAGGTGTTGGGGTCGAGGAATACCTCGGGGGCGCCCTGGCCTAGCTGCCGGTATAGCACCGACTGGTTTTGCAGGCCGCTATTCTTCGAGAAGTACGTGTACTGGCCTTCCTTGCGCGGCGCCGAGTATTTCGCGTAGTTCCAGAGCTTGGTGAGGTGCTGCCGGATGGCCTCGCGGTAGGGAATCTTGCTCAGGTAGTCCTGCGTGACCTTGTTTTCTTCCTGCACCCAGGCCTTGGTATCGGTGGCCTGGTCGTTTTCGAGCCAGCGGTAAGGGTCAGCCACTTTAGTGCCGAAGTAGGTGGTGGTAGTATCCACCTTGCGCGTTTGGGGGTAGGGCAGGGGCTTAATGGCCGCCACCTGGCCTAGGGCCGGGCCAGCCGCCAGCAGCGGCGCAGCCGCGAGCAATAGGGTATGTTTCATGGAAAAGAATTGGGATTGAGTTAGACAAATAAAAGAATTAGTGGCATAATCGCCAGTCATTGCGAACGCCACGAAGCAATTACAACTCAAACGACCCCCACTTGATTTCTTCCTAGTACGGTTGCTGCGTGGTGCTCGCAATGACTAGCGCCTGGCAAACTAGCTGCTTGCTAACCGCCGCCACGCCTACCCAAAGAGGCTGCCCTGCTGCGTCGGCTGCTCAAAGTCGAGCAGCCACTGCTTGCGCACCAGCCCGCCCGCGTAGCCGGTAAGGGCACCCGCCGCGCCCACTATCCGGTGGCAGGGCCACACGATGAGGAGCGGGTTGCGCCCATTGGCCGCGCCCACGGCCCGCACGGCCTTCGGGTCGCCCAAGCGCTGGGCCAGCTCCAGGTACGAGGCGGTGCGCCCGTGCCCGATGCCCGCCAGCGCCGCCCACACCCGCCTTTGAAACTCGGTGCCTACCAGTGGCGCCAAGGGCAGGTTGAACGCGCGCAGCTCGCGCCCGAAGTAGGCGGCGAGCTGCCGGTGCGCCTCCTGCAGGCAGGCGGGCACGGTGGCGGCCGGCGTGGGCGCCGCGCTCGTGGCTCGGAAGTCCACCTCGTGCAGGCCCGCCTCAGAGCCAAGCAGCGTGAGCATGCCCACGGGCGAGTATAATGTAGCGAGGGCCGGCATGCGGTAAAGGTAGCGGCTAGCTCCTACAAGATAAGCTAAAGCAAAAGCCCGTCCTGCGCAGCGGGCGGTTGCTCATTGAAGCACTACTACTAACTGGTACCCTAGGGCCTTGTTAAGTGTATTTCGATGAGCAACCGCCCGCTACGCAGGACGGGCTTGTCTGGCAGTTGTATGCCCTAGGGGCTAGCCGGCCACTATTGCAGCACGAGGCGCGGCTGGCGCTTCGGCTTGGGGACGGGCTTGGCGGTGGCCACTAGGGCCTGGGCCTCGCGCAAGCCTTTGGCGGCGGGCTCGTGCAGGTGGCGGTGGGGTGGGCCATCGGGGCGCAGGCCGGCATCCCAGAGGCCCGAGCGGTGCCACTGGTCGAGGTGGTCCCAGTCGGGGCGGTCGATGATGGGGTAGAGGCAGGCGCCCCACAGCGGTAGGCCGGCGCTAATGGCCTTGGCGCACTCGCGGCCTATCATACGCCACCAAATGGGGCGGTCAACGCCAGGGTGGCTGGTTTCGGTGATGACGAAGGGGCGCTTGTAGCGCTTGTGCGCCTGGGCCAGCAGCTCGCTCAGGGGCGTCCAGCGCGGGTCGGCGGGGGTGTCGTTCCAGCCGATGTGGCGGTGCGGGTGCAGGTGCCACTGGTTGTCGTAGTAAAAGTTGAAGCCCATGATGTCGAGCAGGCTCTCGTGGCCGCCCAGCTCGGGGCACAGCCGGCCCGCCAGGATGTCTACCGACTGAAACTGGTTGATGTGGGCGCGCTTGGCCTCGCGGCGGTGGCTTTCCCAGGGGTTGGGCGGCGCCAAGATGTTGATTAGCGGCTCGGTGCTGAGGAAGCGGATGCCGGGGTCGATTTCGCGCATGGCCCAGCTGCCCTCGATGTAGGCGCGCATCAGCCCTAGCTTCACTTCCCAGCCCTGGCCCACGCAGTAGGGCGAGGTGCCGCGCACGTCGCCTCCCAGCCAGCTCATAAAGCTCACTTCGTTGATGGGCGTCACAATGAGGGTTTCGTCGGGCCGCTGGCCGCGGTAGAAGTGCACGAAGGCCCGGCACAGGGCGGCAAAGCGCCGCGCAAACATGGGGTGCAGCGGCGTCAGGTCGTCGGGGTAGCCGAAGTGGCACAAGTCCCACACCTGCTGGATGCCCGCGCGCTGGCCCGCGTCCAGCATCAGTTGCACGGTGCTCCAGTCGTACTGGTAGGGCGTTTTCTCAATCTGAGCCCAGCGAATACCCTCGCGCACGGTGCGGATGTTAAACGACCCTAGGTCGGCGTAGTCCTGGTCGATGAGTTGGAGGTGTCCGGTCAGGGGCAGGAAATCAACGCGGTTGCCAAAGGCGTTGAGCTGGTCGGTGCACTCGTAGCCGCCCCACCAAAAGGAGCGAAAGGGCGAATCGGAAGAGATAGGCGCCATAAGGAAAAGGAAATCTGGAAAAAGGCCGCTAGCTTTTCAGCGTGTCGGCCAGTGATTTAGCTTCGATAAAAATGCGCTTAAACTCGGGGTGCTGGGCCCGCACGGCGTCTTGCACCTGTACAATGGCCTGCTCGACCTGCCCGGCCGTAAGCGCGTCTTCAAAGTCGATGTCGAGGGCCAGCACCGCTTCGTCGGGCCCGAGGTACATGGTGAGGGGCGGGCGCACTTGCACCACGCCGGGCGTAGCGGCAGCTAGCGCCCGCACTGCCTCGCCTAGGGCTTCGTTGGCGCCTTCGCCCACTAGCAGCGCCTTGGTGCGCGACACCAGCAGCACGGCCACGCCCATCAGTAGCACGCCAATAACGACCGAGGCCGCTCCGTCGAGGTAAGGATTATTGAGCGAGTGGCCGAAGTACACGCCCAGCAGGGCGATAACCAGGCCTGCTACGGCGGCCACGTTTTCGAGTACCGAGGCAAATACGGCCGGGTCGCGGCTAGTGGTGAGTGCGTGCCAGAAGCCCTTTTGAGCCGTGGGCCGCTCGTACAAGGCCTTGATGGCCAACCACGCCGCCGAGCCTTCAAACAGGATGGACACCCCTAGGACAACGTAGTTCCAGAGCGGGTCGGTGAGCGGCTCGGGGTCGCTGATGTGCTTGACGCCTTCGTAGAACGACATGCCGCCGCCAATGGCGAAGATGAGCACCGCCACTATCAACGACCAGAAGTACAGCTCCTTGCCGTGGCCGAAGGGATGCTGGGCATCGGCCGGGCGCTGGCTCTGGCGGATGCCGTAGAGCAGCAGCCCACCGTTGCCGGTGTCTACCAGCGAGTGAATGCCCTCGGAGAGCATAGCCGAGGAGCCGGTGAAGTACGCCGCTACAAATTTGCTGATAGCGATGGCCACGTTGGCCGCAATGCCGCCGTAGAGAGCGAGCTTGGAAGAAGAAGCTGAGGCCATAGAATGACAGGGGTGTACGCGCTGGGCCGGCGGAGGTTGGGCGGGCCTAGGCTTCTAGCAACCCGCCAAACAAGCTAAAGGGTTAACTGTCAAGGAGCTGAGAAAAACGAACAGTAGGGCCGAGTAGCTTCTTGGCTAGCAGCAAATTAAGCAGGTAAACTGGGGGCGTATTGGGCAAAGATATTTTTTTATGGGAAAAGGCTAACTCGTATCCTTTTTGCGCCTACCTTAGTTAAACCAAAGTAAGTCTTGCTTTTCTACCTTAACCCGCTCGTGCTATGCCGTTTGCCGCTGCCGTTACTGCCCGCCTGGGCGTCTTGTTTATGCTGGCTACCCCAGCCCTAGCCGCCCCCGTGGCCGATAAGCCCCTGAGTGCGCCCGCCAGCGCCGAGCAGTTTGTGCAGGTCTGCGCTAGCCGCCTGGCCCTCACCGATGCACAGCGCAGCAACCTGCGCGAGTACTTGGAGCAGGAAATGAACTACTTGGCCGTGCAGCGCGCCAACCACAGCGCCGCCGAGGTAGCCGAGCTGCTACCCGGCCAGCGCGACGAGTTTCGCAAAGTCACCGACCGGCTGATGTCGGCTACCCAGCTCGTTCGCTTCCGCGAGTTGGAGGCTACGCCCAAAATGCAGGAATACCTGCGCCAGATGGACCTGGCCCAAGCAAAATAATGCCGCTTGGCAGGGCGACCAGCTAGCTGCCGCCCGCTTAAGTTGCCGGCCGGTCCTGGGGTAACAGCCCGGCTCGGCCGGCTTTTTTGTGCCTGATAGCGCCGCCCTGCCCTAGGGCGCTGGGCAAGCCAACCGGCCGAGGCTTGCCGCCCGCGGGGCATCTTTGCGGTGTCCGTCTACTACACATTGCTTGCTATGGATTGCACCCAACACCTCGTACTCGAAAACAGCCGGGCGCGCTTGCGCCCGCTGGAAGCCACCGATTTTGAGGCCTTGAAAGAAGTTGCCTTCGACCCCGAGCTGTGGCGCTATACCCTCAGCCGCGCTGACGATACCGTGAGCCTGGCCGCCTACATCGCCGAGGCCGTGCAGCAGCGCCAAGAGGGCAAGCGCTACCCCTTCGTCATCATCGACCGCGAAACCGGCCGGCTGGCGGGTAGCACCAGCTACTACAACCTCAACCCCGCCAACCAGAGCCTGAGCATCGGCTACACCTGGGTGGGCACCGACTTTCAGCGCTCGGGCCTGAACCGCGCCGCCAAGCACCTGCTGCTGAGCTACGCCTTCGAGCAGCTGGGCTACGAGCGCGTAGAGCTGGAAACCGACAGCCGTAACCAGAAGTCGCAGGAGGCCATGCGCCGCATGGGCGCCACCGAGGAAGGCACCCTGCGCAGCCACCGCCCCACCCAGGGCAACCTGCGCCGCGACACGGTGATTTTCAGCATCATTCGGCCCGAGTGGGACGAGCTGCGCCGCACCACTTTCGCCCAGTTCGACCCCCGTGGCTGAGCCACTGCGCCCGTCCCCCAACCCCATGCCCCCTGCCCAGCAGCCGGGTTTGCTGCGCCGCCGGGCGGCTAGCTTCGGGCACGCGCTGCGGGGCGTGGCGGCCGCCCTGCGCAGCGAGGTGCACCTGCAGTTTCACGCCGTGGCTTCGGTGGCGGTGCTGGCCCTAGGAGCCTACCTAGGCCTCAACCGCCTCGAATGGGCGCTGGTGGCGCTAGCCGTGGGTGCCGTCTGGGCGGCCGAACTGGTAAACACGGCCATCGAGGCGCTCACCGACCTGGTGTCGCCGGGCTACCACCCGCTGGCGGGCAAAGCCAAGGACGTAGCGGCCGGGGCCGTGCTGCTGGCGGCGCTGGCCGCGCTGGCCGTGGGCGTGGCCGTGTTTGGCCCCCACCTGTGGGCGCTGCTGGTACGGTAGCATCGCGCTAGCTGGCGCACCAACCCTAGGGCCTGCTTGGCGTAAAGGCGGGATATAATTCTCCAGGCTTTTATTCCTTCGCTTTCGATGCAACGTTTACTTCTTTTGGGAGCCGCCGGGCTGGCCCTGCTGCTAGGCGCCTGCCAGCAAGACGTGGTGGTGAACACGCCCACCACGCCCCCCGTATCGGGCTACGTGAGCGACGCCAGCACGCCCGCCCCCACCAGCGCCAACACCGTAGACGCTGTGCCCTCGCGCGATATGCGCCTCGACAGCTCGGCCCGCCCGCTGTGGCTGCGCCAGCGCATCCAAACCATCCTGAACGAGCGGCGGCGCAACCCCGCCATCCGCATTACGCGCTACCGCTACGACGACATGACGGTGTACTACGAGTCGGCTCCCTGCTGCGACCAGTACTCGACCCTCTACGATGACAAGGGCAAGGTGCTCTGCCACCCCGAGGGCGGCCTCACCGGCCGAGGCGACGGCCGCTGCGGCAACTTCGACAAACGCAAAGCCAACGAGCTGCTGGTGTGGCAAGACCCAAGGTGATTGGTGATTATAGCTACATAACTTAAAAAGAACGTCATGCTGCGCGCAGCCGGAGCATCTCGCCCGAACGACACCCTAGGCGGTGCGAGCGAAATGCTTCGGCTGCGCGCAGCATGACGTTCTTTGTAGTTCCTAATCTATTCACTTTTGAACTCATGATTAACACCATTGCCAAGCTGGGCATTTTCAACGTGTGGGCCAACGAAACGCTGCTGCGCCGCATGGACTCGTCGGTGGCGGCCGGCAAGGAAGTGCCGCACGATGCGCTGCGCATTTTCAGCCACGTTATCAATGCCCAGGCCATCTGGCTTGCGCGCCTCAGCGGCACCCAAAGCCCGCTTAAGGTGTGGCAGCTGCACGACCTGGCTGGCTTGCACCACTGGCACGAGCAAACCTCGCAGCGCTTCGCCGACCTCTGCCAGACCACCGACGAGGCCGAGTTGACCCGCCACATCCAGTACAGCAACTCGCAGGGCGACGCCTTCGACAGCCAGGTGAGCGACATCCTCACGCACTGCGTGGTGCACGCCAGCTACCACCGCGGCCAAGTAGCCACCAAGATGCGCGAGGGCGGCCTCGAGCCCGTCAACTCCGACTTCATCACCTACTGCCGCGAAGTGAGCGGCCAGGTGCAGCCGCAGTTATAGTCTGAACCACGGATTAAAGCGGATTCGTCGGATTTCGTGGACGACTTTGGGCTTATCTGGTCTAGGGGTTATATAATAAAAAAGGCTGCCTCGCGGTAGCCTTTTTTGTTTTAACGGGCCCTAGGGGAGTCGTCCGCGAAATCCGACGAATCCGCTTTAATCCGTGGTTCAGACTATTGAGCCGAAGCGGTGGGCAGCATGGCGGCCAGCTTCTGGCCTAGCTCCTCGCCGCGGATGTTCTTGGCTACGATGCGGCCATCGGGGCCAATAAGCAGGTTTTGCGGGATGGCTTGGATATCGTAGAGCTGCGCCGCCTCATTCTTCCAGCCTTTCAGGTCCGATACCTGCGTCCAAGCCAGCCCGTCGGTGTCGATGGCTTTCAGCCAGGCGTCGCGGCCGCTAGGCTGGTCGAGCGACACGCCTAGCACAGTGAAGTTCTTATCCTTGTATTTGTTGTAGTTAGCTACCACGTTGGGGTTTTCGCGGCGGCAGGGACCGCACCAGCTGGCCCAGAAGTCCACCAACACGTACTTGCCGCGGAAGTCGCTCAGCTTCACTTGCTTGCCAGTAGCATCGGCCTGAGTGAAATCGGGGGCGACGGCACCAATGGCCAGCTTGCGAATCTTGTCGAGCTTGGTAGCGTAGCGCTGCCCGCGGGCCGACTGGCGTACGCCTGGGGTCAGCCCCTCAAACACTGGCTCTACCACAGCCGCGTCGGGGGCGAAGCCGCCTAGGTCTTCCAGCGCGTAAAGGCTGACGAGGCTGTTGGGATGACTTTGAATAAATTGTTTCAGCAGCACGTTGTTAGCTGCTTCAGCTTCGTCGTTGCGTTTGTCGATGCTGTCTTCAAAGGCTTTGTCTTTGCGCTTTTCGGGCGTGGCGGCGCGCCACTCGGCCATTATGGCATCCATGCGGGCAGTAGTAAGCTGCGTTAGCTGCTTCAGGCGCTGCTGGTCAACGTTGAGCGACGTGCCGCCGATGGTGGCGTGGGCCAGCGAATCGGGGCTGAGGACGCGCACGGTGCCCGGCTCCAGAAACAGGGTGATAGGCCGATAATTCGTAGGGCGAGTCAATGAAAAGGGATGGCTAGGCCGGGCTACTAGCAATTGGGCTTTCACCGGGGCAGCCACGTTACCCTTAAAAGTGAAGCGCCCCTTATTTACAGCCGCCGAATCGAGCTGAAAGCCAGTGGGGCCGGGCGTGAGGATGTAAGCTTTGCCAGTTGGCAGCTTCTTCCCAACCTGTCCCTGCACCGTGTAGGCGCCACCTTGGGCGAGCGAGAGGGTAGGGGCCAGCAGCCCTAGGGCCAGTGGCAGCGTCGAAACCAGGCGCAATGTTTTCATAATCTAGCTGGATGATGCTTGCAGACAAGGGCTTACCCCCGCCTCGTGAGCCCGCAATATACACCCCTGGCCTATTGCTCCTAGCTTAGCGCCCCACTATTCTTGCCTACGCACGTAGCCAGTAGCTGACCCGCCCCACTCGCGTAGCCAATCTAGTGCCATCTGCGTAGCCAATCTCACTTCGTGCGCGTAGTTCAGCTTGGCGCCAGCCAAGCGTATCCGCGCCATCCGTTAAATCCGTTAAATCTGCGATGAAGACCCTGTATCTGATGCGCCATGCCAAGTCGAGCTGGAGCTTCGACGAGTTGCGCGACAACGAGCGCCCCCTCAACGACCGCGGCCGCGAAGATGCGCCCCGCATGGGCCAGGCCCTGGCCAAGCGCGACATCCACCCCGATTTGCTGGTGAGCTCGCCGGCCGTGCGGGCCCAAACCACCGCGGTATTGGTAGCCCGCGAGCTGGACTACGACCGGGAGCGCATCCAGATTGAGCCCGCCATCTACCAAGCCGACCTCGATACGCTGCTGGAAGTAATCCGGGCCCTACCCGACGAAGCCGACTCGGTGCTGCTGACCGGCCACAACCCCACCATCAGCGACGTAGCCAACTACCTCTCGCCGTCGCCGCTCTCCGAGGAGATGTCCACGGCCGCCGTGGTATGCCTGCGCTTCGAAACCGAGAAGTGGGAGGACGTGAAGCGTACCAACGCCGAATTCTATTTCTACGACTGCCCCCGCAACCTGGACTGAGGCATGCGCGCCAACTACCCCCTAGGGCAAGTAGGCACGAGATTAGCTAGCACTTGCTGCAAGTAGGCAGCTGCTGCTTTTTCTCGTAGTCAAACATGCAGCAACTTGCTCTCCCACTTTGCCTGTGCGTAGCCGGTCCGCCATTAGCGGGTACTTCTGCACCATCTATCTAATCCGTTAAATCGGCAATTCCTGCGGTTATGGATATCCTCCCTCGCGACCTGAGTTGGCTACGCTTCAACGCCCGCGTTTTGCAAGAGGCTCAGTGCCCCACGGTGCCGCTGCTCGAGCGCCTCAAGTTTCTGGCCATCTTCAGTGCCAACCTCGACGAGTTTTTTAAGGTGCGCGTGGCTACGCTGCGGCGGCTGGTGAAGCTCAAGAAAAAAACCCGCGCCCAACTGGGCAGCCGGCCCCGGCGCGTGCTGCGCGAGGTGCTGGCTGAGGTGCAGATTCAGCAAGAGGCCCTAGGGCACACCTTTCGCGACGAGCTGCTGCCGGCGCTGGCGCAGCAGGGCATTTGCCTGCTGCGCGAGGAGGACCTCAGCGCCGAGCAGCGCGCCTGGGCCCAGCAGTATTTTGAAAGCAAGGTGCGCGACCTGCTGTCGCCCGTGGTGCTCGACGATATCCTGCACCACCTGTTTCTGAAAGACCAGGCCGGGTACCTGACGTTCTTCCTCAGCAAGCCGGTAGCCAAGGGCAAGAAGGCCGACGCCCAGCGCATAGTAATGATGGAGCTGCCCACCAAGCGCCACGGCGGCCGCTTCGTAGCGCTGCCCGGCGGCGCGGGCACCCCCGACGACCCGCACTGCGTGCTGTTTCTCGACGACGTGGTGCGCGTGGGGGCGCCGAGTTTATTCCCAGCATACAAAAGCGTGGCTGTGCACGCCGTGAAGCTGAGCCGCGACGCCGAGCTAGACATCGAGGAAGAGGTGTCGGGCGATTTGCTGGCCAAAATTCGCAGCAGCTTGGCCAAGCGCACCACCGGCTACCCCGCCCGCCTGCTCTACGACCCCGCCATGCCCCGCGAGGTGCTGCGCGCCCTCAAGCACAAAACCGGCATCACCGACGAGGAACTGGTGGAAGGCAGCCGCTACCACAACTTCCGCGACTTCTTCGGCTTCCCCGATTTTGGGCGCACCGACCTACTAAACCCCGCCTGGCCCGCACTGCCGCACCCCACGCTGCCGCGTACCAGCCCGCTGCTCCCCGCCATCGCGCGGCGCGACCACCTGCTGCACCCGCCCTACCAAAGCTTCGAGGTGGTGCCGCGCCTGCTGCGCGAAGCCGCCCGCGACCCTAGGGTAAGCGCTATCAGCATTACCCTCTACCGCGTGGCCAGCAAAAGTGCCGTGGTAAAGCCCCTGCTCAAAGCCCTGAAAAATGGCAAGCAGGTGACGGTGGTGGTGGAGCTGAAGGCCCGCTTCGACGAAGAAAATAACACGTTCTGGGCCGAGAAACTGCAGCGCGCCGGCGCCCACGTCATCTTCACCCCGCCCGAGCTGAAGTGCCACGCCAAGCTGCTGCTCATCGTGCGGCGCGACGAAGCCACCGACCAGCCGCGCCGCCTGGCCTACCTCAGCTCGGGCAACTTCAACGAATCCACCGCCACCCTCTACGCCGACCACGCCCTGTTCACGGCCAACGAAGAAATTGCGGCCGAGGTCGACCAGGTATTCCGCTACTTCCAAACCGGCGAGGCGCCCCGGCACCTACGCCACTTGCTGGTGGCGCCCTTCACACTGCGAAGCCAGCTGCTGCACCTCATCGCGGCCGAAGCCGAGCGGGCGCGCCGGGGCCAGGAAGCCTACATCATTTTGAAAATAAACTCGCTGGAAGACCCCGGCATGATAGCCGCGCTCTACGAAGCCAGCCAGGCCGGCGTGCACATCGAGCTGCTCATTCGGGGCATTGGCTGCCTGGTGCCGGGCCAGCCGCACCAGAGCGAGACTATCCGCCAGCGCGGCCTCATCGACCGCTACCTTGAGCACGCCCGCATCTACGTCTTCGCCAATGGCAGCGAGGAAAAGGTGTACCTCTCGTCGGCCGACCTGATGACGCGCAACCTCGGCCGCCGCGTGGAGGTGGCCTTCCCGGTGCTCGACGAAGCCCTGCGCGCCGAGGTGCGCTACCTGCTCGACCTGGAGCGCCACGACAACCAGAAGGCCCGCGACTTCAACAACCACTCCCTCACCAACGACCAGCCGCCGCTGCGCGCCCAGGAAGCCCAGTATACTCACCTGAAAAAGCTCAGCCGCCCCCGCCGTACCAAGGCCAAGTAGCCCCCTAGGGCTCACGCTGTGGCTGCCTGGCTACCAGTGTCAAGCCGGCTGCCAACTCGAACAAGTAGCCGTTGCGCTACATAAATAGCTGCGGCAATACGCTCGACTTATGCAGCGTTTAGGCAGTTTAGTGCCCGCGCCACCCAGGAGCAGTTTGCTAGTATTGATGGCTGAATAAGCAGGTGCAAATAGAAAGTATGGCCATTGGGATAGGGTAGGGTATTATTAAGTTTTTTTATTGAATAGTACTACCCGTATGAACTTGGAACTAGTTAGAAGCCGCTGCGCATTCCGTAACTTGCGTGCCACCCATCCTGAACTTAAGGCCCGCACTATCGCCCCATCGCTACTATGAGATTTTGCGTTCCGCTGCTGTTGCTGGTGCTTCTCACGCAGGCCCGGCTGGCGGTAGCCCAACGACTCCTGATTTCGGGGCAAGTGGTAGAGGCTGCTACGGGCGAGCCGGTACCCTTTGCGTCCGTTTTTGTGCCGCGCACCAGCACGGGCGTCACTGCCGACGTGGAGGGGCGTTTCAAGCTGGCCATTACGGACGCGCCCGATTCGCTGGCCGTGTCGGCCCTAGGGTTTCTGCGCCTGGCCAAGCGCCTGAGCAGCGAGCCCACCCAAACCGTGCTGTTTCGGCTGAGAAAAGGCGGTGGCGTAGCGCTCGGCGAGGTAGTGGTGTCGTCGCGCCAGCCCGAAAACCCTGCCTGGCGCATCTTGCGCGAGGTGCAGCGCCACAAGGACGAAAATGCCCGCACCAGCCTCCACTCGGCCGATTTCAACGCGTACAACCGCATTGAGGTGAGCCTGGCCGAAATACCCAAGGCCCTGGCCAACCGCAAGGTTATCAAGGATATGCGGGCCCTGGCCGCCCGCCACGGCGCCACCGCAGCGTCCGAAGCTGATGCGCCGCTGCCCGTGTTTGCCTCGGAGGTAGGCTCGAAGGTATACCTGAAGTTTGGCCCGCCGCTGCACCGCCGCGAAGACATCGAGCACAAGCAAATGCGCGGCGCGGGCCCCCGGGAGGGCTCAGTGCTGAGCCAGATGCTGGGCTCCAACTTCCAGAACTTCGACTTCTACCCCAATTGGCAAAATATTCTGGGTAAAGACTTTGCCTCGCCCATCTCGGCCGGCTGGCGTCTCACCTACGACTACACCCTGCAAGACTCGGTGCTGGTAGGCCAGGATATGTGCTACCGCATCGGCGTGAAGCCTAAGCGCGCCCACGACCTGGCTTTCTCAGGTACCATCTGGATTACCAAGGAGCACTACGCCCTGCGCCGCATCGACTTGGTAGCCAGTGAAGAAGCCAACCTCAACTTCGTTACCGACCTGCGCCTGTTTCAGGAGCTGACGCCGCCCAGCCAGGGGCCCGGCTTGCCCCAGCGCACCCGCCTGGTGGTGGCCGTGCGCCCCGGCGACAAGCAAGCCGCCCTGCGCGTGCGCTTCACCACGCTCAACTCGGACTTCGTGCGCAACCCCGAGCACGATGGCGCCTTCTACAACCAGCCCATTGTGAGCACCGTGATGGAGCCGGGCACCGACAGCGGAACCAGCGGCCTGATAAGTGGGGCGCTGGGCCAGGGCCAGACCGAAGGCTACTTCGATAAGAACCGCCCCGACACCCTGAGCCTGAGCGAGCGCCAAACCTTCGCCGTGCTCGACTCGACCCGCGAACTGCCATCCGTGCGCAGCACCCTCGACTGGATAGACCTGTTTATCAACGGCTACCGGCGGGTGGGTCAGCGCGGCTTGATTGAGCTAGGGCCCATTGTCAACACATTTGCGCGCAACAACTTCGAGGGGGCCCGCTTCCGGGTTGGGTTTCGCACTACGCCGGCTTTTAGCCGCAACTGGGTGCTGCAGCCCTACCTGGCCTACGGTACCGGCGACGGCCGCGTGAAGTACGGCCTGCGCACCACTTTCATTGCCGAGCGCCCGCACTGGACGGTTTTTAATGCCGAGTTTAAGCACGACGTAGAGCAAGTAGCGCTGCTCGACAACGACTTCCTGCCCGAAAACAACCTGTTTACGGCCGCCGCCCGTTGGGGCCGCTTCACGGAGGGCCGGGTCATCTTGCGCAACCTGGCAACGGGTAGCTTGCAGCGCGACTTATTTCATGGCTTCACCCAAACGATAACTGTTCGCTACCAAGGTATTAAGCCGCTGCACCCCTTCTCCTACTACGACTCGCCCGACCGCGGGGCCAACGCCCCCCTAGGCCGCGACCTGAACCTGTCGGAACTGGTACTGGAGTCGCGCTACGCCCCCGATGAGAACCTAGTGCAGGCCGAAAACCGCCGCCGGGCCATCGGCCTCAAGCGTTGGCCGGTTTTCACGTTCCGCTATACCCTAGGGGCCCGCAACCTCTTCGACGACAGCAACCACCCCAGCTACCAGAAATTCAATTTGCTGGTAACGCACAGCCTTTCGGCCGGGCACTTCGGCCGCCTGGCTTACCGTGTCGAGGGCAGCTACATCCCCAATACCGTCCCGTACATTATCCTGAAGACGCCGCTGGGTAACGAGACCCCGTTCTTCAACATTAACTCGTTCAACCTGATGCGGTACTTCGAGTTTGTGACGGACCGCTCGGTGTCGCTGCGCCTCGACCACCACTTTGAAGGCATTATTCTGAATGCTATTCCGGGAGTGCGGCGCCTAAACTGGCGCCTCGTGGCCACGGCCAACGCGCTGTACGGCGGCCTTACCAACGCCAACCAGAACCTGCTGCCCCCTAGGGATATGAACGGCAACCTGCTCACGCGCCTGCACTCACTCGAGCGGGATACTCCCTACCTGGAAGTGGGCTACGGCATCGAGAACATCTTCAAGTTCGTGCGGGTCGATTTCATCCATCGCCTCACGTACCGCGACCTGCCCAATGCCAATAACTTCGGTATCAAGTTCGGCGCGCAGTTCCGGCTGTAGCGGTGACCTAGTCAAAAAGAAGAGCCCCGACGCAGTGCGCTAGGGGTTTATTCTATACCCTTGTTTCGCATGAATGCTTGCCTGCACTGCGGTGTGCCCACTGCTAACCCAAAGTATTGTAGCCGCTCGCACGCCGCCATTCATACCAATAAGGCTGCTCCCAAGCGTCAGCCACAAGGGCGTTGCCTATCGTGCCAGGCACCCATCCACGCCAACCGGCAATACTGTGCGCTACACAAGCGGTTGCCAAGCCGCAGTCAGTACTATGAGTTGACAGTGGCCGAGTTTAAGGCTCGCAATAGCCACCTGCACCCTAGCTACTACCGGGGCCATCTCAATACGCTTACCCGATTACTAAAGGCTGAACGGCCCCGTGTTTGCCAGGCATGTGGCTACGATAAGCACGTAGAGTACTGCCACGTAAAACCACTGAAAGCTTTTTCAGCGTCTACCACTATCCGGCAGCTTTCAGGCCCGGATAATATCTATATCCTCTGCCCAAATTGCCATTGGGAATATGACCACGGATTGCTGCGCGTGGCCCCGACAGGATTCCAACCTGTTTCTCGACCTTAGGAGTGTCTTGCTCTATGCCATTAAGCTACGGGGCCGTTGCACGCAACGTGGAGCAAAGTTACATCTTATACGCCAATACAATGGCAAACGACAGCGCCGTGAGGATGAGGCCCACCATAAAGATGGAGTAGCTCACGCGCAGCAGGCGGTATTTGCGGTCGAGCACCTCGCCGAGGTAGTACACGTCGGTCACCATATTGGTGTAGAGCATATCCTTCTGGCGCATCAGCTCGCGCATGCCCTCCTGAAAATTCTGGAGGCTGAGCTTCGTGAATTGCCCGAAAAACAGCAGGTTCACGCGCCGATTGGTAGCAATAGTGGGGTTGCGCTTCAGCCACTTAAAGCTCGTGACGTCGGGCTGCGCCGAGAGAATGGCCGACGTAACCGACGCTAGCGCCGTGAGTAGCAAAATGCCCATTGGCACGGCCAAGATGGGGTTGTGGATGAAGCTGGCGTTGCCCGTGGCCGAAGCAATCGACGACTTGGCGCCGAAGTAAGTGATAATCACTGACATGATAACTGCATTCAGCTGAATCATCATGCTGGCCTTTTTATCAGCCATGTCCGAAAGCTTCATGTGGTTAGAGTACATGGTGCGGAACATCGTTTCGATGCCGCGCTTCGGCTGAGCAAGGGTGTCGGTCTGCTCTTTTTTCTTCTTCTTAGCTTTCTTCTCTACCTTCTTCAGGTAGTCGCGCTGGTCTTCGGTGTTGGCTTTCAGCGCCTGTTTGTAACGCTCCTTGCCAACTTCCGACTGGTACTTGTGGGCCAGCATGAAATTGAGCTGCAGCTCGGCCCAGTCGCAAGTATTGTACGACTTATCGAGGGCCAGCTCCCACTCGGTGCGGATAAGCTCGGCGCGGTCGCGGTAGTCCTCGGCGGCTAGGTTGCTCATGTCGGCATCCACGAGCAGCTTCTCCAGCTCGGTGCGAGCTGGCTCGTCGCGGTGCGTAGCCCGGATAAGATTTTTGATTACCTCGCTGCGAACTGCCCCTAGGCCCTTTTCCTTGAGCCAAGCCTCGGCGCGGGCCATGCTCTTGTACTCGTGGCCGTCGTAGGTATCGAGGTAGCCCGAGTCGTGGAACCAGGCGGCCAGCAGCAGGTTTTCCGTGTCTTCCGGACTCAGCTGCGCGGCATCGGCCAGGGCGTGGGCTTGCTTCACCACGTACTGCGTGTGGGCGAGGGTGTGGTAGGTGAGGCGCGCGTCGAGGCCCGCTGGCAGCAGCTTCTCAATGTGGGCCTGCGCCTGCTGCACCAAGGCCGAAGGTTCGGAGCGTTTGGCTGGTTTAGCAACGGCAGCGGGTGGGAGCGCAGGTTCGGTTTCGGGGGCAGCCGGCAGGGTAGTAGTAGCCATAATCAACGCAAGAAACAACAATAGGCCGATAAGTGGTTCGGTAACTTCTAACGCGGGCAACGCGGTGCAGGTTAAGGCCGGGCAAATAACCCTAGGGCCGCTAGCCACCTCGAGCGCTGGCGCCGCGAAGCGCTTGAAGCCGTGTAGCTTGGCGCGGCGCAACTTAACCGAATAGCCGAGCTTTGCGTAGCACGATTTTGAGCCAGCCCAGCGTGCATTTCGGCCAGTTGCGGCTTGCAAAAGTCCGCTGGTCGCCAATTTCGTATTTCGCTTGTTCGTTGCTGGCAGCGCCTGGCTGAGTTCACGGCCGCTTTCGGCCGGTGGCTATTGTATTTTTCGTGTTATGAAGTGTTTTTACCGCCTGCTGGTTTACGTAGGCCTGTTGTGCTCCTCGTTTGCCGCCCATGCGCAGCTCGAAGAGTTGGGCGAGGCTGGCGAGTCGGAGTTTAACCCTCCGGCTGGCTACAAGCCCAACTACCGGGGCAAGGCCCTAGGCTGGGAAAAGAGCTTGCCCCCGGATAGCAGTCGCATCCGCTACTCGGTGTTTTTGATTGGCGACGTGGGCAGCCCCATCTCACCCGAGCGGGGCGGCGAACCCTCGCTCAACTTCCTGCACCAGCAGCTGCTGCAAACCCAGCGCAATAGCGCCGTGGTGTACTTGGGCGACAATATCTACAACCAGGGCATGCCGCCCGAAGGCGCCTATGACCGCAAGGTGGCCGAAAGCCGCCTGCGCTGGCAGCTCGACGTGCTAAAGGGCTACCAGGGCGAGAAGTACATGGTGCCTGGCAACCACGACTGGATTCAGGGCATCAAAGGCGGGGCCGAGCAGCTGCTGCGCGAGCAGAACTACGCCGAGCACTACCTGGCCAAGGACTCGGCCAGCTTTGCCTACACCGGCGACTTTTTGGTGCCCCGCGGCGGCTGCTCGGGCCCCTACGAAATCCGGCTGCGCGAAGACCTAGTGATGATTGCCATCGACTCGCAGTGGTTTCTGACCGACCCGGCCAACCGGCCGTTTGGCGACGCCTGCGGGGCCAATAACGCCGACGAGGCCTTTGCGCAGATAGAGCAGATTATCAAGGACAACCAGGATAAACACATCCTGATGGTGACCCACCACCCGATGTACTCGGACGGCATTCACGGCGGCTACTTCACGTTCGCCGACCACGTATTCCCGCTCAGCATCGTGAGCAAGTACGCCTACCTGCCGCTGCCCATTATCGGCTCCATCTACCCGCTGGCGCGCATGTACGGCGGTGTTGCCCAGGATGTCTCGGCCCCGGTGTACCAGGCCTACCGCAAGGGGCTACTCGACATCATGGCGCGCTACCCCAATATCATTTACGCCAACGGGCACGAGCACAACCTGCAGTACTTCGAAAACCCCGCGGTGAAGGGCCACTTCATTACGAGTGGCTCGGGCTGCAAAACCCAGCACGTGAAGCCCGGCAAAGGCGGCGACGCACTGTTTTCGGACAAGGAGAAGGGCTTTGCCAAGCTCAACTACTACGAAGACGGCCAAGTGTGGGTAGAGTACCTGGTGCCCAACGACGCCGACCAGGGCAAAACCGCCCGGCGCGTGTACCGCCAGCAAGTGTACGCCGACCGCACCCTAGGGCGCCAAGTGGCCACGGCCGGCCCCGGCGGCCCGGTGCAGCAGCTAAAGCCCGATGCCGGACCCGTGCAGGGCACCCTAGCTCCCGCCAATACCCGCCAGACCCGCAAAGGCCGCCAAAGCAAAGACGACCTTGAAGCCGCCGCTGCCCGCGCCGCCGGCCTGCCCACCGGCGCCCCGGTGGTAACCTCGGGCGCCCGCCGCCCCGACTACCGCGACAGCACCGTGACCGTGGCCGTGAACACGCATTATGCTAACCACGGCAAGCTGCACGACTTCCTGCTGGGCAAGCACTACCGCGCCGAGTGGGCCACGCCGGTGGCTTTTCCGGTGCTCGACATCAAAACGACCGAGGGCGGACTGATTCCCTATAAAGTGGGCGGCGGCAAGCAAACGGCTTCGCTGAAAGTGCGCAACGAGGACGGCTACTACTACACCGTGCGCGGCATCGACAAAGACCCCACCGCCGTGCTGCCCGAGAACTTCCGCACCGGCCTGGCCCGCGCCGCCTTGCAAGACCAGATTTCGGCGCAGCACCCGTATGCCTCGCTGGTGCTGCCGCCGCTGGCTACGGCCGCGGGCATCCTGCACACCAACCCGCGCCTGGTATATATCCCCAACGACCCGGCCCTCGGGCAGTACCAGCAGCGCTTTGCCAATACGCCCGCCGCGCTGGAGGAAGACGCTAAGGGTAGCCAGGACGAGGACGCTTCCCTAGGGTATGCCAAGAAGCTGGTGAGCACCGACAAGCTGCTAGAAGAGCTGCTCCAAGACAACGACAACCGCGTGGACCAGCCGGCCTTCGCCCGCTCGCGCCTCTTTGATATGTGGATTGGCGACTGGGACCGCCACGAAGACCAGTGGCGCTGGGCCCAGCGCAAAACCAAGGATGGCGACAAGGTATTTACGGCCGTGCCCGAGGACCGCGACATTGCCTTCTTCAAGGGCGACGGGCTGCTGCCGTTTCTGGCCTCGCGCAAGTTTGCGGTGCGCAACTTTCAGAACTTTGGCTACGACTACGCCGACTACAAGGGCCTGAACCAGACCGGCATGAGCAACGACCGGCTGTACCTGAGCGCCGTGACGCGCGCCGAGTGGATAAAGCAGGCCGAGGTGTTAAAAGCCCAGCTCACCGATGCCGTGATTGAGAAGGCGTTTGCCGACAAGTGGCCCAAGCAGATTTATGCCGAGCACGGCGCCGAGATAGTGGCCAAGCTGAAAAGCCGCCGCGACCTGCTGCCCGACGTGGCCGGCAAGTACGCCGACCTGCTGGCCGACATCGTGGAGGTGCGCGGCTCGCAAAAGAACGAGCAGTTTACGGTGACGCGCCTGCCCAACTACCAAACGCGGGTGGTGATGCAGAAAATCAACAAAGAGGGCAAGCTCACCAAGATTCTCTACGACCGCACCTTCGACCGCAAAACCGACGAAATCCGCCTTTACGGCATTGCCGGCCAGGACGTGTACCACTTGAATGGTGACGAGCGCCAGGGCCACAAGATTCGGGTGATTGGCGGCATTGGGCGCGATACCATTCTGGACGATTCGCGGGTGGTGGGCATCCGCCACCGCACCCAGGTGTACGACGCCGACACGGGCAACGTCATCATCAACAAGCGCGGCGAGGCTCGCCTGCGCCTGGAGCCTGGCGTGGACGTGAGCCGCTACGACCACCCCCACCGTTTCGACCTCAAAGACTACCGCCTCAACTATACCGGTCCCGCGGCTTACCTAGGGTATAATATTGACGATGGCCTCTTTATCGGGGGTGGGGTGACGCACCGGCGCTACGCTTTCCGCCGCGAGCCGTTTAGCTCCGAGCAGAGCCTGGTGGCCAACTACGCCCCCTCCCGTGAGGCGTTCAACGTGCGCTACACCGGGCAATTTACGAGCGTATTTGGCGGCAAAACCGACTTGCACATTGCCTCGCAGTACTACGGCCCGCAGCTGCTCTACAACTTCTTCGGCGTCGGCAACAATACCCAGAACTACGCCATTAATGGCCAAGACGAGGCTAGTAACCGCTCGGTAAACAGCGCCTACCGCGTGCGCTTCGACCGCTTTTACGTGGCGCCTACCTTCGAGCAGAAGCTCTTTGCCTTCGGCAAGATTGGCTTTGGGCCGCAGTACGACCGGTTCCGGGTGCAGGAGTCGCCCATTGGCTCCGTTATCGCCGACAGCATCAACGCGCGCGGCGACCGGCCCGGAAACACCTACGAGAACCGCCGCTTCGGGGTCCGGCAGTCCGACTTCCAAGCTACTAACTACCTGGGCGGTCTGCTCTACCTCGACTTTGGCGCCCAGTCGAGCCCCAAGGACCCGCGCATCGGCATTCAGTGGCACAACGAGTTTCAGTACAACTTCCAGCTCGAAAAGCAGGGCCTCACCTACGGCCGCTTCGCCACCGAGCTAAAGGCCTACCTCACGCCTAATTTCCCGTTCCGCCTCACCTACGCCGGCCGCGTGGGCTGGATGCACAACATTGGCGACTACCGCTTCTACCAAGCCAATACCCTAGGGGGCACCACCAACCTGCGGGGCTACCGCCGCACCCGCTTTGCTGGCCGCGACGCGCTGTACGGCAACTTCGAGGCTCGCCTGCACCTGTTCAAGTACAACGCTTACGTCTTCCCCGGCACCTTCGGCGTGCTGGGCCTGGCCGATGTGGGCCGCGTGTACTCGGGCAACGACACGCGCACCGGTTTGCAGGCCTTCCACTCGGGCTTTGGCGGTGGCGTCTTCACAAATATTCTCGACCAAACCGTTATTAATGTTACCTACTCGGTAGGCGAGGAACGATTGGTGTTTCTCGGGTTCGACTTCTTGTTTTAGGGCCTAGGGGGCACTTGCCCGCTACTAGCCCCGCCGCTCTCCCGGTTTCTGTCTTCGGTTTTGCCGACGCGGAAACTGAGGAAAGCGGCGGGGCTATTTGTTTTTATCGACTATTTTTTATAACTAGACGGCTGAATTCCACTATTCCCACTCAAATACTTGCATGAGAAAACTCTACACGTCGGTGGTGGCCGCGGCTAGCTGCCTAGCACCACTCTTTGCCCACGCCCAATCGCCAGCGCAGCAACGCGCCACGTCCCAGCCAACTGAGCTGGCCGCTGACAAGCCCCCGGTCATTACCCGCCGCGCCTGCGGCACCATGGAGGCCCTGGCCGCCCAGCTCGCCTCCGACCCCGGCCAGGCCCAGCGCATGGCGGCCATCGAGGCCCACGCCCAGCGCCTGCTGAAAAGCGGCGGCAAGGGTGCCACGGCTCAAAATCTCACGGCTGCTAACGGTTCTATCATTATTCCGGTGGTGGTGCACGTGCTCTACAACACGGCCGCGCAGGACATTTCGGATGCGCAGGTGCAGTCGCAGATTGCCGTGCTTAACGAGGACTACCAGAAGCTAAACTCCGACAATACCAAAACCCCCGGCATCTACGCCGGCCTGGTGGCCAACGTGGGCGTGCAGTTTGTGCTGGCCCAGCGCGACCCCAGCGGGGCCGCCACCACGGGCATCGTGCACAAGTCTACCAAGGTGAGGTCGTGGAGCACTAACGACGCCGTAAAAAGCTCGAAGCGCGGCGGCGACGACCCCTGGGATGCCAGCCAGTACCTTAACCTGTGGGCCTGTAACCTCGGCAATGGCCTGCTCGGCTACGCGCAGTTTCCGGGCGGCGCGGCCAGCACCGATGGCGTAGTTATCCTGTATTCGGCCTTTGGCAGCCGCGCCAAGTACTCGGCTGGCACCTACACCAGCAGCTACGACCTGGGGCGCACTGCCACCCACGAGGTAGGCCACTGGCTGAACTTGCGCCACATCTGGGGCGACGACAACGGCGCCTGCACCGGCTCGGACCAGGTAGATGACACGCCCAACCAAGCCAGCGAGAACTACGGCTGCCCCACGTTTCCGCACGCAAGCTGCTCGAACCAGGGCGACATGAGCATGAACTACATGGATTACGTGGACGACGCCTGCATGTACATGTTCTCGAGCGGCCAGAGCACCCGCATGAATGCCCTCTTTGCCAACGGCGGGGCTAGGGCTTCCATTCTGACTTCGAGAGGCGTTACCTCGACGGCCATGCTAACCGCTTCGTCGCCAGCTGCCCGGCTGGCCCTCTACCCCAACCCCGCCACCGATAAGCTGACCCTCAGCCTGCCCGCCGGCGTAGATGCTGCCCGCGCCACCGTGCGCGTGTATGACCTGCGCGGCCACGAAATGACCGAGGCCCGCTACGACGGCCAGGGCCAGGTGCAGCTCAGCAACCTGCCCAAAGGCCTCTACTACGTGGCCGTAGATACCGGCACGGGCGTGCTGCGCCAGCAAGTGATAAAAGAGTAGCCCTAGGGTAGCTTAGTTTGAAAAAGCCCCGGCTGCGCAAGTGGCCGGGGCTTTGTTGTGCTAGGAGGCCCTAGGTAGTTTTACCAGCTTGGGCTTCGGCTTGTCCTGGTAAGGTTAAGGAGCGGGCAGAATAGCCATTGCTCGAAAAGTAGCCTACGCTTTAGGTTACTTCCTTCGCGTTTGCGTAGGAGTGAGAGCTGAGGTTTTATCAGCATCGCCGCCCATGGAACGTTGTGATTTAGTCGCTGGCAGCGCTATAGCGCCAGCGCAACCTGCCACCCGCAGTTGGGTGCCCGCTACTTTGGCCCACTGCCGGCCATGAAGCAGGTGCTAACAGGCCTTCGGTACGTGCTGGCCGCCCTGAGTGGACTGGCATTGCTGCTAACGCTGCTTTCGCTAGTGCCCTCGACGGTGTGGTGGGTGCAAGTCCTGGGGTTTCCGCGGCTGCAGCTACTGCTGGTGCTGGGTGCGGGGCTGCTGAGCTGGCTGGTGCTAGGCTGGCCAACCCACCGGCGCGTGCGCACGCTACTACTGCTGGGCTGCGGGCTGGGCATGGTGGCGCAAGCCTGGTTTTTGTGGCCTTACTTGCCCATTGCCCCGCGGGCAGTGCCTACGGCCAGTTTGGCGCAAGCGAGCGACTCGGCCAGCCACCTGCGCATCTTGGTCATCAACGTCTGGATTAAGAATCGGCAGGCTGCGCGCCTACTGCAGCTGGTGCAAGCCACCCGCCCCGATGTGGTGCTGGCCCTCGAGCCCGATGCCTGGTGGGTGCACGCCCTAGCACCTCTGCACGCCAGCTATCCCTACCGCGTAGAGCTGCCGCGGGCCGACGCCTACGGTCTGGCTCTGTACTCGCGCCTGCCCCTGGCCGATACTCAAGTGCAAAACCTGCTGCAACGAGGTGTGCCCTCGGTGCGCACGCACCTGCGCCTGCCCGACGGCCGGCAGATTACCTTTTTTGGGGTGCACCCCACGCCGCCCATCCCCGATAACTACCCCGATGGGGTGGGGCTGCGCAACCGGGCCCTAGGGATAGTGGCTAACTCCGTACGGGCCGATACGCTGCCTACCATCGTGGCGGGCGACTACAACGACGTGAGTTGGTCGGGCACCACCCGCCAGCTTATGCGCACCGGCCAGCTGCACGACGTGAGCATGGGGCGGGGGCTTTACTGCTCGTTCGATGCCAACTCGCACCTAGCCCGCTGGCCACTCGACCACTTTTTTGTGAGTGCGCCGTGGCGAGTAGTAACGCTGGAACGGCTGCCCGACATTGGCTCCGACCATTTCCCGATGTACGCTGAACTGGCGCTGCCTAAGTAAGCCCGGTGGCGTGGCGCGGGGCCTAGGGCAAGGCGCCTGGCACCAGCCGCAGCTGGCCAAGTGAGTGCTTCACCTGGCCCCATCCCGCCAACCACCCACCCCTGCCCCCGTATAGCCTTGCATACCCTTTCCTTTTCCATTCCCATGGCCAACAATCCTTCTTCCCAGGCGCCTGCCGATGGCAGCGATGCTGCTACTCCTGCCAACAAAGGCGGCGTAAACCCGCAGCAGCAGGGCACCCACGAGCAAACCAAGCCCCAAGGCAACGGCGACTCCAGCCATAACAGCGGCACCGCCGGCAACCCGAACGCGAAAGGCAGCAGCCACCGCGGCGACATGCCCAACGCCGAAAGCGAGAACACCGGCGGCGGCCCGGACAAAGAGCATAAAAACCAAACAAAGAATACCACCGACGAGAAAGACGACTACGGCACCGGCAACGCCGCCCCTAGCGCGGCCAACGACGGCGGCAAAATTGGCGACGCTAACAACCCCGTGTAAGCTAGCCCACTGGCTAACTGCACTAGCCCGACTGCCGCGAGGTAGCCGGGCTTTTTTGTGTTTTGGCCTACCAATTGCCTGCCAGGCTCAGCCATACCCTTTAACCGTGGCAGCCCGCTAGCTTCCTGCCAGGCCTCGCCCGGTCACTTTTTCTACCACATTTCTCACTTCTTCCTTTCCACATGAGCAAGCCCATTTCCCGGTGCCAACACGCCTTCACCGATTACTCCTACATTCCCCTAGTGGCATCCGCGCCCAAGTTGGTGGGTTTTACCGAGGAGAAGACTGCCACCACCCTGTGCTACGTGCTTAGTTCCAGCGTTCTGCTGTCGTCGCTCTTCACCCGAGCCGAGTGGGGAGTCGTTCGCGTGCTGCCCTTCAAGGCTCACCTGGCGTTCGATGCCCTAGGGGGCGCTACGGCGCTGGCAGCGCCCTGGCTATTCGGCTTCGCCAAAAATTGGAAGGCCCGCAACACGTTCATCGCCATAGGAGTGTTTGGCCTTCTCGCCGGTCTGCTGTCCGAGCCCGAAGAGATGCCCACTCACCCCAAGCCGCTGCTGAAGTAGCGCTGCTCCACCTAGGTCCGTTACATGGCCTCGCGCCGGCAGGTGGGGCTAGGGGCTGCACAACGAATAAGCCGCCTAGCGAAGCGGCAAGAGTAGCCATTCAGCAAAACTTCACGTAAGCATACCGCCACTCGTCTGGTTCTGCTTATGTCTGGCTCGCTACGTTCTATAAAAAATTGGGTAGTACTGTTACTAGCCGGCCTGCTGCTGACCGCCCCGGTACAAGCCCAGGAGCTACCGCGCATTTTCCCGGCCCCTACGCCCACCGACTCGGCTACCCGCTCGCTTGACTTGCGCGGCAAGCAGCAGCTTGCCAACCCCTCGGTCGTTGGCATGGGGCCTAGTAAAGGCATCATCTTGCACTACGAGCGCACGGCGCCATTTAGCGTCGATGCCAGCAGCCAGGTGAGCGGCGTGCGCGACTACCAAACTCGGGCCTACCGCAACGGCCGCCTCATCTTTAAAGGCTACATCCCGGCCTGGAACCGCCCGCACCTCAAGGTAATTCTGGGCTTGAACTACGACCGGGAGGAATTTAAATTTCAGCAGCAGCCTACCAGCTACGGCCTGTTCGACAACATCGAGAACAAAGGCCTGAAAAGCACCGGCGTGCAGCTGGCCGTCATTCGCCCCGTCGATGCCGTGCACTGGTACCTGGCGCGGGTGAAGGGCGAACTGTCGGGCGATTACAACTCGGGCCAGGACCTGCAAAACGGCGTCAACTACCTGCGCGCCTCGGCCGAGGCGTTTTATGGCTGGAAGCGCAGCCCGCGCTTTTCGTGGGGCGTAGGCTTCCAGTACGGCTACACGTTTGGGCGGCTCAGCCTCTACCCGGCCATCATCTACAACCGCACCTTCGAGGGCGACCGCTGGGGCATCGAGGCGTTGTTTCCGGCCCGCGTGTCGGTGCGCTACACTGCTTCCGAGCACTCGCTTTTCTACGGCGGCTACTCGGTAGACGGCTCCAACTACATTGTGGCTTTGCGGCAAGAGCTACCCCTAGGGCCCGACAAGCAGCCACTACGCAGCCTAGAGCTGCGCGAAACCGAAGTAAAGCTGCGCTTACGCTGGGAGCGCGAGCTGCTGCCTTTTCTGTGGCTGGGCGCCGAGGGCGGCTTCCGCTATAATTATGCCTTCGATGCTTTCGACCATACCAATGCTAGTCGTGAGCGTATCGTGCGTACCAAGCTCGGTGGCACCCCCTACGTCAGCCTGGAGCTATTCGCCGTGCCCCCGCGCAAGCTGCTCGAAAAGGCGGGAGTGAGGCGATAGGTAAGCAGTTGGGTAGCTAGGTGGCTGGGTGGGCCAGGCAGCTAAGAAAGAACGTCATGCTGAGCGCAGCCGAAGCATCTCTACCGTGTAAGTAACCCTAACGTCAGAAGTTAGTTACGCAATAGAGATGCTTCGGCTGCGCTCAGCATGACGTTCTTTCTTAGTTACTTACATATGTACTAGTCAGTTGTCCTGCCGCCTAAATCTCCACTTTCAGCGTGGCGGGCGCGTTCGTCACCTCAAACAGCTCGCCGTGGGGCACGACGGTAATCTGGCCGTACTCCTGCAGTAGCATTTTGTAGGCTTCAGCCACGGGGCGGGGCTTGCGGTCGAGGTCGAAGAGGCCGCAGGCGTTCACCACGTTGTTTTTCTGGGCCAGGCCCGTGTCCCAGTCCACCTGGTCGAGCAGCGAGTACCACGTGAAACCCAGCACCGGCACGCCCTCCTTACGGATGCGCAGCACATTAACCCACTGCTTCCAGAGCCAGGTAGGGGCCTCGTTGGCATCAAACACGTTGGTTTCGGTGTGCATCACCGGCTTCTTGTAGCGCTGGTAGTAGTCGTGGGTGATGTTAGCCCAGCCCAGCACATCCATGCTAGTGCAGATGTCGCCGTTGGGCAGAATAATCTTCTCGTTGCGCCCGTAGTAGTCGTTGCCCATAATCTGGTAGCCTGGGGGCTCGCCGGCCATAAACCAATCGTACTCCTGCCTGGTCATGCCATTGTCGTAGAGGTAGTTCACCACCTCGCCGTCGGGCTGGTGGGCGTACAGCAAGTCTAGGCTCAAGAAGCGCAGCTTGTTTTCGAGCTGGATGGCGGGCGTGCGCTCGGCGCGCAGCTCGTGGATGTACTCGGCCGACTCGCTTTGCACAATCACGCAGTCGGGCCGGTGCTTGGCTAGCTGCTGCGTGCCCATGATGCTGGCCGCCACGCAGTGCTTGAGCGCCGTCACAAAGCCCCGGTCCGACTTCAGTTGCTCGTTCCACACCCCATCCTTGGCGCTCGAGCGAGCCGTCACGTAAATCTCGTTTACGGGCGTGTAGTAGCGCACCCAGGGGTAGCGCTTGGCCACCTGCTCGCAATAGTCGGCAAAGTGCACCACCAGCTCGGGGTTCTGGAAATTCCCTATCCAGTCGGGCACCCCAAAGTGCATCAAGTCCAGAATGGGCGTGATACCCAGGCGCTTAATTTCGGCCATGGCCAGGTCGGCAAACTCCCAGTTGTACTTACCGGGCCCCACTTGAATGTTGTAGTACGGCAGGTTGTAGCGCAGTACCTTCAGCCCTAGGTCCTTCACTAGCCCCAGGTCCTCCTTATAGCGGTTGTAGTGGTCGGTCTCGGCCAGCAGGTCGCGC
>Ga0160427_10000260_pt1 | contig 34952 bp, 42 predicted proteins | sample SolpanmetagenomL_FD_108194 | JGI IMG/M metagenome (GOLD analysis project Ga0160427, IMG submission 108194) | Solar panel surface microbial communities from Lawrence Berkeley National Laboratory, California, USA - L | ecosystem: Engineered > Built environment > Solar panel > Unclassified ...
AAAGTGCGAAAGCACTCGGAGTTGCGATCCGGGTGCCTTCTGAAAGGAGGTGATGTGCTTATGGATAACCATCGTAAGCATACACCAAAACGCCCCCGGAAGCTCACGGCGACTGAAGTAGCAGCGATCATTGCTGCGCTCGGTACGTTCCTGAGTGGCTTGGCGGCATTCCTGCACGCCCTGCACTAAGCCCTCTCTCCCCAGACCATGTGCCCGCATCACCTCCGCCTTCGGGCGGAGTTTTCTGTGGTCGATCAAAGATGTCCAATATTGAAGGAGTTTTAGAACTAAACAACGTTAGTGCGAAACGCTGCACGCAACAGGGCCCTCCAAGGCCCCTCGGAATCAAAACGAGGCCCCTTCCTGGCCCTCCTGCGAGGAAGGGTTTCTCGACCCCGTCCCACACGCAAATATTCACGTGTGCCCTCTGCAAAGTACCGCTGGCGAGCCTGTACTCCGGCGACACACGTTCAATTGCTCTGGACGTTGTCTTGCCCGAACCAAAGGCAGATCCAACCAACGGAATTGCAGGTTAATACTGGATACTGAGGTCACGGCGTTACAGGCTCAGTTCAATACGACTGTTGCGGCTGGGCTGGAAGAACGTCACGGCGAACGGGTCACCTTCGGAGCGTTCCTGAGTGATGAACTGGCCGGGGTCATGACGCTGGTGCGGGATTCAGGCCTGAAAAAACGGCACAGGGCTGTTCTGGTCGCGGTGTACGTCGCGCCTGCTGCCAGAAGCCAGGGAATAGGCGGACAACTTTTGGCGGCCCTGTTGGACTGGGCCAGCGCCGTGCCTGGACTACTGCAGGTGCGGCTCAGCGTTTCGGTCACGCAAGCTGCGGCCCGCAGGCTCTACGCCGCTCACGGATTCAGAGTTTATGGCCTGGAACCGCGGGCCTTGGGGGTCAACGGCCAGGACGTGGACGACGAACTCATGGTGCGTATTCTGAACAGGTGAGGCAACTCACACCTTTGCGTGTTGCGCAGAGCCGTAGGAAGCTGTGCTCGTCACTCCCACTCGAGCCAACAGGCCCAGCGCCATGCTCAAGTCTGACAGGGGAGTAACCAGCTGTTCCCCTGTCAATGACCAAAGTCCAGCCAAGTTCTTCTGTAACTGGGCCATCCCCACGACTGTAGGGAAACTGAACGGAGGTCCGTCTTGGAACTTGACGTTCGGTCCATCCCCACAACGGCGGGGAAACTCTTCAGGACCACGACGTCAAAAGGGTACCTGCCTCTGGAGTCTCGTCACGAACCTTCACCCGGGGCTCGTTTTTACCCCGGCCGATTGTACCAGAGTGAAGAGGGTTGCAGGCGCCCTGGCCGCATGAAAAGGCAAATGGATATACCTCTTTTGTGTGTTGGGCCAGGTACGGACGGTCAGGTCCATCCCAGGCCATCAAGCCAGCCCTTTATTATGGCCCATCAAGGCCGCACCTCATGTTGGAGGAGCATCTTCTTCCGTTCAACTCCCCAACGGTAGCCACTTGATCCACCGCCTGTGCGACCCACTCTGTGACAGGGGATCACCACCCCCACTGGGTTCGCAGCACAAGCACTCGCCACCGCCCGCACAGCCTTGGGGCCTCCTATCGCCCTGGCAATATCGGAGTAGCTGCGCGTCTCTCCCTGCGGAATGGCCCGCAACTGTGCCCATACACGCTGCTGAAACTCGGTTCCTTGCGCATCCACGGACAGCGATGAGAGAACACCTTTGAGGTTCTGAGCAGCCTTCAGGGAGATCATCGATACTTTCAGGCTGATGCCAGAGAACCAGCGGCGTTGACCCGGGTGGTTCTGCAGGTCGTGCAGCACCTCGGGCGAGTGGATGTGCTGCAGGAACTGGGATCATGAACCCGGTGGAGCAACTGACCATGAATGATTTTGACGCATTGATTGCGGTGAATGTCCGCGCCGTATTCGCGGCCATCCAGATTGCTGCGCCGTACCTGTCTGCCGGTGGCCGAATCATCAACATCGGAAGTTGCAACGCAGACCGTGTGCCCGGGCCTTACATGAGCCTATGTGCCATGAGCAAGTCTGCGTTGATGGGCCTCGCCAAAGGCATTGCCCGGGATCTGAGTGAACGCAACATCACCGTGGATCTTGTGCAGCCGGGCCCGACAGATATTGACATGAATCAGGCGGATGGACCATGACGAACAGTGTACGTCTTGACAGCAGATGTCCGGCAGGATTATCTTATGACTACAAAGATGAACAGTGTTCGCTTTGGGGGAGCCGGCCATGCGCATCACACCTGCGGGTACATTTCTGACGCAACTCACCCGCTTTGGGCTCATCAACGTGTACCTCGTGAGAGAAGATGACGGCTTCACCCTCGTCGATACCGGCATCGGCGGCAGCGCACCGAGTATCTTGGTCGCCGCCGGGAAGCTCGGCGCACCGATCCGGCGCATCGTGCTGACCCACGCCCACGGCGACCATGTCGGGAGCGTCGACGCGTTGCACGCCGCAGTGCCAGAGGCCGAACTGCTTATCTCCGCCCGCGAGGCCCGCTTCCTGAACGGTGACACGGCCCTGGACGCAGGCGAGGCCGAAACGCCGCTCCGCGGAAGCTTCCCGCCGATCAACGCCCCCGTCGCCCACACACTGTCAGACGGCGACATGGTCGGCTCGTTCCAGGCGGTCGCTGCACCGGGACACACGCCGGGTCACCTTGCTCTGTACGACGCCCGCGACCGTTCATTGATCGTCGGTGACGCCTTCCAGACCGCGGGGGGTGTGGCGGTGGCCGGTGTACTCCGGCCGCTCTTTCCGCTGCCCGCCCTGGCGACCTGGGACCTCTCGACCGCGTTGGAGAGCGCCCGGAAACTGCTCGACCTGGACCCCTCACGGCTGGCGGTCGGCCACGGCCGGGTTTTGGATGCGCCTCAGGAAGCCATGCGCCGGGCCATCGCAGTGGCCGAGCGAACCGTGAACCCCATTCAGGTTCAGGCGTGAATCCTCTCGCGCCGATCGCCTTCCTGACCGAACTGGCGGCCCTGGCCGCGCTCGGCGTCTGGGGCGTTCGAACTGGTCAGGGCGGGTGGAGCTGGGTGCTCATGGTCGCCGCCCCCCTGGCCTTCGCCACTCTCTGGGGCGTGCTCCTGTCCCCGAAGGCCCCGGTGGTGTTGCCGTTCACCGTGACGCTGACGCTCAAGATTCTGGTCTTCGGTCTGGCGACCTGGGCGGCCTTCAGTGTCTGGCACGGGTGGGCGGGACTCCTCGGCGCGGCGGTGCTCCTCAGTCTGCTGGCCGATCTGCAATCGGCGTAGGGCCCAGTCCGCCATCACGATCAGCTGCCGTCCAGGACACCAGCGTTGCGCCACACGCAGCATCTGCCGGACCCAGTCAGTCGGTCAGCGCCTTGTGCCAGTGCCCTCGTTCTTCGTTGTAGCGCTGTGACGGCACCCATGCCGTCAGGAACCGCAGATCTCAGATGCGATGGGTCCAGGGAATGGGTGTCATCGGCGTCAGGCTCGGTCAGCGGACCCCACTGGCGTTCACGACGTGCCCGTGACACGACCGTACCGGGTCACAGTAGATGCTTTTGGCATGGATCTTCGCTCCAGGGCGGCGTTCGATGGTGTCGTCCAGGTCGTGAACCAATGGACCAAAGGGGACAAAGTCAGCCACCACGCTGCGGCGCCCCTCCGGTTCAGCGGCGATTTCCCGCGGGACTGGACCTCGATTTCCAACCTGTAGCAGTGGGGTGACCCGGAGCCACCCTGCGGTGGCTCAGGGGTCAGCATCGTTTACGGTCAGCCATACGGGCGTCCGCTGTGGGCTGGACGGTCAGTCGCCGGCGAGGCCCTCCGAGCCGACGGCAGGCAGCCCCCCGCCGGCTCCGGCAGGTATGGCGGCGAGCTGGCCACTTGAGCCGGTCTGGTACGCCCCCACGACGCCCAGACCGCTGTACTGCTGATAGAAGAACTTCCCGTCCGCACTCACCACCGCGTCCACCGTCCCGCTCGATGGGTTGCCACCCACATCGACCGCCCCGTTCGGCACGCGGTAGCCTTCGGCCGCGTCATTCAGCGTCAAGGTGCCATCACTGGAGACGCTGTACACGCTGACCGAGGCACGACGGCCACTGCCAGGCGATACGGACAAGACCAGCTTCGACAACGGCATCTGGCGGTCGAACCTCTTCTGGGCGAGCGAGTACGCCACCCCGTGCACGCACCCCCGGAGGGGTTCATGAACGAACCGCACCCTCAGATGCCCGAGGCCGACCAGCCCATATCCCCCATCCGGTGAACGCACCTCTGGCCCGGTATCACCGCGCGGAAGCCGCCGTGAAGCGCCAGGAAGCCGACCCCTGTACAGACCGCGCCCGGACGTGCGGCCTTCCTCCGAGGCGATCGAACTGCAGCGGCAGGTCAGCGTGGCACTCAGCGCTCTGGCGGACGCTCGCTTGCGTCTGGCGGACAGCCTCACCAGCCGCCCGGTAGAACCGCACAGTTCACTGAAGAGCCCAGCTGAACCCGACCGCTCCTCACCAGGGTAGACCTCCAGGAACGCGACCTCACCAGGTCAGAGGCTGCGCTCGAAACCGGGTTCGGTCAGGTGGGGAGATGGTCGAGAAGTCGGTACCAGATCGCACCGCTGCGTCAATGTGGTCCAGGCAACCGGACTGGATCTATCGAGGGAGAAACTCGTTTCCAGCACTTCACTCTTGACGTCAAGGCCCTTCATTGATTATGTTGAACGAGCGGACAAAAATTTGTCCGCTCGTTCAATTTTTTGGAGGTGAAGCTTGTACACGCGCCCCGCACCCCCCCTCAACCCGGGAACCTTCCGACCGATCTGGCGGCTGTGCCTCCTGTACGCGCTGGCCACGCTGGTCACCCTCGGCGTGCTGATATGGAAACGGAACGCCGCCGACGTCGCCACCACCGAAGCCTGGACCCACGCCTTCATCGTATGCGTCTTCGCGGCGGTCCTGCTTTCCGTCGTGCACCGCGCGGCCACGGGAACGCGCGGCGCGTACCGACGCCTGCAGATTGTCTCGGTCGTCCTGCCGGTCGTCAGCCTGTTGGAAGCGGTCATCCCAGGCCTCTTTCCCACCTGGATGCGCATCGAGCAGCTGCTGTATGCCCTACTGCTGCTGTTCGTCGCTCTATTGGTGCGGTCCTCCCGCCCAGTCGTGCCATGAACATCACGCGCCCCGGTTTGATTTCGCTTCACGCAGGTACCAGAGTGTGGGCATGAGCAGGGCACGACGGAGCGACGCCGGCGCTGATGAGGCCCGCCCGAGCTTCATTGAGGAAGCGCGTCGCCAGCAATTCATCCAGGCCGCCATCACGGTCGTCGCCGAGGTCGGCTACGCTCAGGCCTCGGTGGCGCGGATCGCCCAGCAGGTCGGCATCTCCAAGGGGTTGATCTCCTACCACTTCCGCAACAAAGAGGACCTGCTCGCCCAGGCACTCAAAGAAACGTTCCGGTCCGTCAGTGCGGCCATCACACAGGGTCTTGACTCGACCCAGCCCGCTCCAGTGATCCTTCGCCAGCTTCTCGAGGAGACCGCTGCCTACGGCGCCATCCACCGCGCGCAGTTTCGGGCACTCGACGAGATCTCTCGCAACCTCCGCGACCCCAGCGGTCGGCTCCTGCTCACCCTCGCGGATTACGATGAGGTGTACCAGGGTCTCGAGCAGCTCTTCCAGCGGGGACAGCGCGAGGGACACTTTCGTTCCTTTGACACACGCGTCATGGCGGTCACTTACCAGGCGGCGGTGGACGCCATGTTCGCCTACGCCGACGCGCACGTGGACACAGACCTCAACGCCTACGCCGCGTCCCTGGCTGAGATTTTCCTCCGGGGGCTCCTCGTTCATGCCTCCAACGAGTGAGACGCGCCGAGTTTTTCGAGCGCCTGACCATTGACCGTGGGCGCTTGTGGACAAACTTTCTTACGCTGTCTGTTGCGCGGTGTACATCCTCCACATGCGGGTGATTCAGATGAATGCAGATAGCAGCGCAGTCTTCCACTTGCTCTCGCTAAGCGGCGCCGTGTGGGCCAACGAGATGGGCGATGAGTACGCCGAGCTGTCCTGACGGCCCACCCAGGGCCGAGCCAACGCGGCCGCCCGGTTTCCTGGACCAGCGTATTGATGTCGGTGCGGACCACTGCCTCATTCACCGCTTCGACACGCGCCGTTTTCGAGGAGAACCCGGCCGCAGCCATTGAGTCCGCAGTGGCTTCGACGGACACCAGGGTTCGGTCATTGAGATAGACCTGCGCGCTGTACCGCGCAAATGCGTGGGTCACAGCGCCACGCCACCAGTGGCGCCACCGGCACACGCTTTCTCCAGGGCTGATCTACCGAGCGGACACCCTGCATGTTGGTCTCTGGTCGTAGCGAACACCGCCGGACTTTTCTGAGCGGCTCACGACGCGTGTTCGAGGGTTGCAGGCCCTGCAACCCGAAGCGGACATCAAGCTGACAGGATCGGTCGGAGTGCTCGAGAACCCAGCAGCAAGGCCAGGAACGGACTCTCTGCTCAGGTTGAGGTCATCAGGCGGCGTGAACAGTCGATGGACTAAACGCGTGGCCAGGCGGAACGCAAGAGTTTCCTCTTGATCACGGTGGAAGTAGCGAATGCCGAGACTGGCCGCGCGTTCAGAAGGTGCGACTCTGGCGTGGTGCGAGTGCTGGGGAATATTGCCATTATCAATAGGGGTTGTCTGTTGACTACGCGACAGGACAAGTCATGCATGTGATTTTCGGCGGCGTCAGAGGATCACCCCACGTGCGTGCCGGACGTCATTCCGCTGGAAAGTCAACGGACGACCCCTAGACTGAGACCATGCAGACGTACCTCGACCTGATGCGCCAGGTGCTCGACCATGGACACACCAAAACCGACCGGACCGGCACCGGCACGCGCTCGGTCTTCGGCGCCCAGATGCGCTTCGACCTCGCCCAGGGCTTTCCGCTGGTCACCACCAAAAAGGTGCACCTCAAGAGCATCATCCACGAACTGCTGTGGTTCCTGCGCGGCAGCAGCAACGTGCGCGAACTGCAACAGAGCGGTGTGCGCATCTGGGACGAGTGGGCCGACGAGCACGGCGAACTCGGACCGGTCTACGGCGTGCAGTGGCGCAGCTGGCGAGGCGCGGACGGGCAGGTGATCGACCAGATCAGCCAGGTGGTCGAGCAGATCCGCACCACCCCCGATTCCAGGCGACTGATCGTCAATGCCTGGAATGTCGCGGACGTGCCGAAGATGCGCCTCCCGCCCTGCCACCTGCTGTTCCAGTTTTACGTCGCGGACGGGCGGCTCTCGTGCATGTTGAGCCAGCGTTCGGCGGATTTATTCCTTGGCGTGCCGTTCAACATCGCGTCCTACGCGCTGCTCACACTGATGGTCGCCCAGGTGACGGGACTGCAGCCGGGCGAGTTCATCTGGAGCGGCGGCGACTGCCACATCTACCAGAACCACCTCGACCAGGTCCAGATGCAGCTGACCCGGGAGCCGCGCCCACTGCCGACGATGCACCTGAACCCGGATGTCCGGGATGTGTTCGCCTTCCGGTACGAGGATTTCGAGCTGCGCGATTATCACCCGCATCCACGCATTCATGGGGAGGTGGCCGTTTGAACCCGGTGATCACCTTCGTGGTGGCGATGACGGAAGACGAGCGGGTGATCGGCCGCGACAACCTGCTGCCGTGGTCGCTGCCGGCTGACATGCAGCATTTCCGCCGCCTGACCCTGGGAAAGCCGGTGATCATGGGCCGCAAGGTTCACCAGGGCATCGGGCGTCCACTTCCGAAGCGCCAGAACATCGTTCTGAGCCGCGACGAGCACTACCAGGCCCCCGGTTGCCAGGTCTGCCATACGTCCCAGGCGGCCCTTGACGCCGCCGGCCAGGTTCCGGAAATTATGGTGATCGGTGGCGCGCAGGTCTACCAGGCCTACCTGCCGCTCGTCACTCGGCTGTACCTGACGTTGGTCCATGCTCGGATCCGTGGCGATACCTTCTTTCCGGTGCTGCCTGGAAGGTGGGAGGAACTCTCCCGCGACCTTCGACCGGCCGACGCCCTCAACCCAGCCGACATGAGCTTCGTCACCCTTCATCGCCACGCCTGACCGCGAAAGGTTGGAAAGGTTGAGCCGTGGTCCTCCCGGCCAGCCTCTACAGCAACCAGCTGGATATCAGCAGGAGGAAACTGGCAATCGTGGTTCATGCGAACGCCGCAGGCAGAGGGCTCCGCCAGGACCACCCTTGCTCAAGCCGACCACGACAACATCACGAAGGAAGCCGGGCCAATGTCTCTTCTGGAGCGACCATGAGTACTGAAACTCCGCCAACCTGTCGAGGGAAACGTTTCGCCCTGATCGAGGCCCCTTCGAACTTGGGCTTGCAACCCCCTGACTCGTCCCGGGAGCCTGGCGTGAGGCGCATGCCTGAGGCGCTCTCCCAGGCCGGCCTCTCCCACCAGCTCCAGCCGGTCCTCACTCAACGGATCGAAGCACCCGCCTACAGCGCCTCGTCAAGCCTGACCTCGGAAGGAATCCGGAACGCCGTGGCGATCCGTTCATATGCGGAGTCCCTCGCTCAGGGGATCGATGAGGCGCTCTCGGAAGGGTACTTTCCGATTGTGGTCGGTGGTGATTGCAGCATCCTTGTTGGGTCCATGCTTGCCCTGCGTCGTCAAGGCACGTACGGTCTGCTGTTCATCGATGGTCATACGGACTTCTATCTTCCGGAGCAGTCCTCCACTGGCGGAGCCGCTGGGATGGACCTGGCGCTCGTCACGGGTTGGGGACCGGGCTTGCTCACCAACATCGACGGCTTACGGCCCTACGTCGCTCCGCACCACGTCATTGCCCTCGCCAATCGCGACGAGGTATCCAGGCGCGCCGCCCCGATCCCACATGCCCGTGATGCGGGCTTCCACTTCCGCAGCCTGCAAGACATGAGAGCGGAGGGCGTGTCGCACGCGGTGCGCACCGGGCTTGCCTCGCTCGGTCCCGAAGTTGAAGGCGTGTGGATTCATCTTGACCTGGATGCCTTACACCACGACATTATGCCCGCAGTCGACTCGCCGCAGCCTGACGGCCTCACCTACGAGGAGCTGAGCCTGTTGTTCGACGTGGTCCTGTCAGACCCGCGGTCGCTCGGGGTTCAGCTCACCATTTATGATCCGGACTTGGATCTCCACGGCGCGATCGCGAGGGTGTTCGTCAGCAAGTTCACCGACATTCTCCTCCAGCACCGTTGATGCTCGTCATGCCTTGAGCAGCTGAAGACTGAAGGGATCAGCCCTTGTGGCGGTCCCCCTGATCAGGTTGAGCTCAACACCCGTTCCTGCTTGAGCATCGCCAGTGCCACAACACTCGGTCATCACCTCCAGCCTGCGCTTAAAGTCGGTCATGGCGTGAGCGGAAGAAACCTATAGATCACCCTTCACGGCACCTGACTCGAGAAGTCAGGTTATCAAACGCTCGGACCGTCCTGGCACCTGTTCCTGTGGCAGGCCTGGAGCGAACGACCGGGGCAGGTGACGTCTTCTGTCCATGACCGACCGATGGCGCTCTCCGGTCCGCTGATGTCCGAGCTTCAAGCGAACTGAGCGCCCGGTGGCCTGCCGTGGCCATCTGACGGGGCCGGGAAACGGCGCCCACCTCTCGTGGAACGCACCGATGACCGTACCATCTGTTTGCGTTTGATTTCACCTCACAGCGATACGGCCATCTCCAGCTGATTGAGTGCCTGCACCTCGAAGTCATTCCGGATGAACCAGCGGTGGCCCCAGTCCTCGGGCACCACCTGCGGGATCACCCACGTGCGGTCGGCATACTCGGCCGCCAGCGCCCGGAGCAGCCGAGTGGCATGTCCCTGGCCGCGCTGGTCCTCCGGAACCACCACGGCACGCAGTACCACGCGGTCTGGAGCGACCCCGATAAGCGCCAATGCCGGGCCCGAACGCACCGCCCTCGCCTGCGGACTGCTCGCGAGGACCGAAGGGACGTCCAGCTGCCAGGGTACGTTGGTCATCCCCGCCACTTCCCTGGCGACCACAGTGACCGGTTCGTCGACCAGGGGGCCCGCCTCGCCCCCTCCGGCCGGGCGCTCATAGCCGACGAGGCGGCGCTGCGCTTCGAATCCCAGTGAGCGGTACAGCCGGACGGCCCGTTCGTTCTGTTCGAAGACTTCCAACATCATCTGACGCTCGCCGCGGGCCCGGGCCGCGTCGAGAGCGGCCCGCAGCAGCGCCGCGCCGACCTGCTGTCCACGCCACGCGGGCACCACACCCAGGGCGGCGACGCGGGCGACGTCCCCCCGCCGGGCGATCAACGCCACGCCGATCACCTCGTCGTCCGCCACGGCGACGAGACTCGACGCAATGTCGATCTGCTCGCTCCGTATCCGCTGGGAGAACCCCAGGGGATCGTCAGCGATGTGCACCAGATATTCCTCGAAGCTCTGGGCGAACGCCCGTGACAAGGCCGGCAACGACCAGGGCATGGCGGAGGTGACGGTGAAGGGCGCCAGCTCAGGAGGACTCTCAGTCATGCGAGGATCCTACCCGGCCTCCGCCACTGCCGCATCGGCTAACTGACTTACTGGCACGTTCACTTCAGCGGACGGAAAAGCGCTCAGTCATACATGCAGGTAGTCTGCCGCCAGCCCTTCTTCGAACTCCAGGCGCTCACTGCCTTCCGGCACGAGGTCTCAACCTGAGTTGCAAAATGTGAAGGGAGGCAACACCACCGTTCTCACGTCACCGTCAGGTCGTGGTCCCGGGGTGTAAGAAGCGGACCCGAGTTGCGCACCTCAGGGCCCATTGGCGGTGCGCCCAGTACAGGTCAGGACGTCAGCGGGATGGGGGTGGGTTCTGCTGACGTCCTGTTGATCTTCTCCGGTCAGAGGTCGAGCAGCACCTGCCGCAGTCTCTGTGCCCCCACCTCGATCTCCCCAGGCGTGACAGCCGCGAATCCTAACAGCAACCCGGCCGGACCTGGCTTGAGCGCGTAGGCCGAGAGCGGGTTGACATCCACGCCGGCCTTGAACGCCTCCCGGGCGACTTCCACATCGTCGATGCCGTCCGGGAGGCGTCCCAACAGATGAAGGCCCGCGTCCGAGCCGACGAGCGACAAGGTACCAACGAGCGTTCCTGCCTGTGCGAGCAGCGCCGCGTGCCGCTCGGCGTATGCCCGGCGTGTCCGCCGCAGGTGACGTGCGAAGTGCCCTTCCTGTATGAATGCCGCGACGGTCGCGCTCGCTGCCAGAGGTGCGGAGCGGTCCAAGGTGTCTTTCGCTGCACGGAAAGCCGGGATGAGGCCTCGCGGGACCACCATGTACCCGAGGCGCAGGGCCGGCATCAACACCTTCGAGAAGCTCCCGACATACACCACGCGCCCCGCGTCGTCGAGGCCCTGCAGCGCCGGAAGAGGAGGGCCCGAGTAACGGTATTCGCTGTCGTAGTCGTCCTCCAGCACCCATGCGTCGCGTCTGGCTGCCCATTCCAGCAGTTCCACACGGCGCGCGGCGCTCATCACGACGCCCAGTGGGTACTGGTGCGACGGCGTGACGTAGGCCAGCCGCGCGCGCGGAGCAAGCCGCTCGCCTGCGTGCACATCAAGGCCAGCCGCATCCACCGGGGTGGGAACGAGGCGCAGACCTGCCGCGAGAAAGACATTTCTGCCACCTCGGTACCCGGGGTCCTCGATCAGTACCTCTTGGCCGGCGTCGAGGAGCACGCGGGCGGTGAGGTCCAGCGCCTGCTGCGAGCCGCTCACAATCAGAACCTGCTCGGCCGTGCAGCGGACGCCCCGTTGCGCATGCAGGTACGCTGCGATGGCCTCACGCAGGGGCGCGTGCCCCGCAGCATCGCCGTAGCCGACATTCCCGCCGGGGGGAGGACAGACGCGGGCGCTGAGCCGCGCCCACGTTTTCCAGGGGAAAAGTCTCGGGTCGGGTGTGCCCGTACGAAACGCCCGGGGGGGCCCGGTGTGGTTCGTAGCAGGGACAGTGGTCATGAACTGCTCGGCCCGGCGTGAGAGGCGGACGGGGCGTGGGTCGGCGTGCTCATTCCGCAGAGGAAGTGGCGTGACGAAGGTGCCGCGGCCGACCCGGGCGTGGAGATATCCTTCGGCGGCCAGCGTCTCGAAGACGTCAGTGACGGTCACGCGCGACAGGTGCAGACGGCGCGCGAGGTCCCGAGAGGTCGGCAGACGCGCGCCGGAGGGAAGAAGGCCCGAGAGGATCTGTGCGCGCAACGCCGATTCGAGCTGACGATGCAGCGGCGTATCACAGGTGCGGTCGAGGTCAAGGCCGATCAATCCACCTTCAATATTGGTCTGCTCGTCTTTGCCCATCTTGGTCCTTTCAGCATACCAAGTGGAATGAATAGACTCAGGCATGCCCACGGCCTCCCATCCTCAGGAGCTTGACCTTCAGACGATTCTCCTCCCGATGCTGATGCGTGCCCATCCGTACGCGGCGCTCGACTCCCAGGGTGAGGAGGCGTTCTTCTCCACGCATCTACCAGGCGGTGAGGTCAGATCCGTCCGCCATGTCGCCTGCCCCAACGCCTCCTGGGCCCGTTCCGGGTGTGGAGATGCCCTGACCATCTTCCATGGGCCGCACGCACTGATCCCCCCTGGCTGGTTCATCACCGGGCCGAACCTCCCCCCCCGGAACCACGCGGTCACGCTGCTCAAAGGCGACGCGGCCCTTTCCGCGTCGCCTCGCCCCAGGAACACCTTCACCCTGCTCGCCCCACCGTTCCCGGCAGACGATGCCCACAGGCTCCTCAGCGCGGTCGACACCTTCGAGGCGCGGGTGCTGCCCGGAAAGTTCAGACCCAGTTCGTACACAAGCAGGCCGGACCGCGCGAACCTCACAGACGCTCTTGCGGAGATGGACCAGGCTGCATGCCCGCGAGGAGTGGCCTCGTGACGCTGCGGCCTGTGGTGCTCCAGACAGAACGGCTGCGGCTCGAACCGATCGGAGCGCAGCACCTCGCAGATCTCGTTGAGGTGGCGGACGATCCGGACCTGTGGCAATACATGAGCTTCGCGGAGCTGCGCAACCCCTTGCGGCTGGCCGCGTGGCTGGACCTCGCGCAGACCGAGCGAGACCGTGGTGACGGGGTAGCGTTTGCGCTCGTCGACACGGCCACGGGTCGCGCGGTGGGCAGCAGCAGTCTGTACGACTATTCCGCGCCTCACCGCCGAGTGGAGATCGGCCGAACGTGGATCGCACGGTCCTACTGGCGGTCATGGCTGAACACTGAAGCGAAGTTGCTGCTGCTCAAGTATTGCTTCGAGGACCTGGGGCTCAACCGTGTGCAGCTCAAGACGGACGCGCGTAACGTGCGCTCACAGCAGGCGATTGAGCGGCTCGGCGCTCAGCGCGAAGGTGTACTGCGCGCGCATATGGTGCTGCCTGACGGGTTCGTGCGTGACACCGTGATGTATTCCGTGACCGCCCGTGATTGGCCCGAGATACGTACTCGGATGGATGGTCTGCGGGCAGGGTACCAGGACGCGTAAACGAAGTGTCGGTGGCTGTCCGTGTACGTTCACCCCGCCCGCGATGAGGGAACCGATGCCGATCTGACATCGTCAATCAAGGAGGAGGTGCCGAACCGGCCTCTCCGCAGACTGAAAGCAGACCCGCATTGGTCTGGATTGTGGCTGGGACGATCACCTTGATTCCCGCGAGGAAGCGTCAGGCGCTGGGGTCAACGGACGACGTGCGACCTGGCGGCCAGGGTCATGGCTCCGCAACAGTGATCACTCGTTCGTGCCCGTCCTGCAAAAGCTGAATTGATGGACTGAACTCCCGAAGCCAGTTGGAAGCTACTGGCTACAGGAGTTCAGTCCGGTTCTGGAAATGCTCCTGCGCCGATTCGTACAACTCTTCGCTGGACCCGCTCTGTCAGGAGCTTCCCTGGGTCTGATGGTTCACGCGAACCTCGGTACCAACCCGCAGAATGTGTTTCAGCGCGGCATATCACGTCGCCCTGAGCCCGGGCATGACCGTGAACATCACCAACGCCCGGGCGTGGGCACCTTCTGCACCGTCGTCACGATCTGCACCGCGGCGGGACCTGCCCATTGTGCATCTGTCGCCGGTCACGAGTGTTCTGCTCCGCCTGCTCCTGCTGACCGTTGGGTTGAGGCTCAACGCAGCGGCCTCCGCGGTCTGCAGCGGGACCCACCCGCCTCGGCCCACGCGACGGGTTGATGACAGACCTGGCCGCACGTTCCGTGCGGTTCGTCCGAACGAGCATCGAACTTCTGGTGCGCTCGCTCGGCTGGATGCTCGGCAGCTCGGTGGGCGTCGGCACCCTGGTCTTTGCCCTCCTGATCGGCCCGCTCCTGCAACCGCTGCTTCCATGCCTCACCGTTCCAGACGTGCGGCAGCAGATTCCGGATTCGGTCAGGCCGACCCTGCGAAGTCAGCCCAACCCAGTGATGTTGAGCAGGGGGAATGCTCGCGGCTGGAACCGGAGCCGAGAACGACTGTTCCGGTCGCGTTCAGGCAGTGCGGCTCCTGGCCTCTCGACCACTTTGGGTAAGGACGTCCACCTCGACCAGCGTCTCAAAGCCGAGTGAGGTATACAGGGCTCGGCCCATCTCGGTAGAGATCAGCACGCTCCTGTGCACGTCTTCCGCCACCGCCGTCTTGATGACGCTCTGCATGATTGAGCGAGCAAGCCCTTGACCGCGAAACGGCGGTCTCGTTCCGATGTGGTCCAGAACGACGTCGTTCCGGACTGTGGCCGCACGGCCATAAGCCGCTGGCTGCCCGTCCTTTTCAATCCAGACATAGGTGAGGGCTGGTTCGTAGATTTTTTCCCGGGGGGCAAACTCGAACCCGAGCGCCTGATTGATCTCCTCAGCCTCAGCTTCGGTCTGAATCCGCTGCACGTGGTGTGCGGGTCGCACGCCAGCGGTTGTCTCAGTCAGGTCGGCCAGCATCAGGTATTCATGGGCCAGTCGGTTAAAGTTCTCGTGCTCAAGCATGGAGCGCAGCTCCTGGTTCAGGCCGAAACCGGTCAGCCAGAACGGGGGCTGAAGCTCGAGTGACGCCCTCAGTACCTCCTCCAGTCCAGCACCGTAAACGAACGCCTCGTGCTGCCGACCGGGCAGCCACCGGGAGTTGCCGGACGAGAGCAGGGCCCAGCCAGGCGCATAGGTCAAGTGGCTGTGTCGATCTCCGCGAAGAAGCAGGTAGGCGGGAAGAAACGTGTCTCTGAGGAGATCGGGAATCAGCGTGTCGGTGTGCATTGTTGGCTCCGGGGTCGGTCATCTCGCAGCATGCCTTCTTCGACTGCTCGGTCGAGCATGGACGTGGCGAAGTCCCAGAGCCTCCCTGACACGTCCTTGAGGGGCGTAATTCGCTGGAGCACCTGGGAATGCGCGACGCGGTGCCGCACCCATGATCCGCCGCCCGACGCGTAGTTCTGGAGGAGCGGCAGAAGACGATCCAGCGCATTGGCAGAGCGGGCTTCCGGTGAGGTGCCTTCCTCAAATTCATGCCAAAGCGCGCTCCATGTCGCTCGTTGATCCTCTGGAAGCAGCCCGAACAACCGTCGCGCTGCGGCTGTCTCCCGCGCATCCTTGTCCAGGTAGCCTTCCTGATCAAACGCGAACGTGTCGCCCGCGTCAATCTCGACAATGTCATGCAGCAGCAGCATCCGGATCACCTTGTTCAAATCCGGCTTGGGCTCATTGACATGTTCTTCGAGGGTCATTGCCAGGAGGCAGACATGCCAGCTGTGTTCAGCTGTGTTCTCGGGACGGCTGCCGTCCTGCAAGTGAACCTGTCGGAGCACGGCCTTCAACTTGTCAACTTCAAGCACGAAGTGCAGTTGGGCTGAGAGACGCGCATCAGCGGGCCAGTTGACCATGTGATTCCTCCATCTGGGTGGGACTCGTTGTGAGGTAGGGCGACCACCGACGGACAAGATGATGGGGCTGTTCAATCCGCTGAGCCCGTGGTCGAGCGACACGCTTGTTTCCTGTCTCCTTTCTGTCGCGGGCCACGGTTTGGATACGCGAGGGCATGGAAGGGACCCGTTGAACCGAGGCCCGCAACAGGGCAGCCGCCACCGGAGCAACCTGATGTTGAGACGTCACTCGACCAGGCCGGCTGCAGCGGAGTGCTCTCAGTCTCGGTCAAGGTCCGTGCGCCGCCGCCGACCGATCAGGCCCGTGGATCGGTCCGTAAGATGGCCATCTTATGCTGATCAATCCAGTGGCCGTCCCAGGACAAGGCCTGACGTTCCACACCCTCATGGATGAATCCGCACTGTTCATAGACGTGCCGTGCGCGTGGATTGAAGGCATACACTCCCAGACTGATCCGGTGCAGACCAATCACCTCGAAGGCGTAGTCAATCACGGCCCGGGTCGCTTCCGTTCCGTAGCCTTGACCGGTGACGGCAGGACTGTTCATCGAAATCCGGAAATTCATGCTCTGGTTTTCGGCATCGAGATCATTCAGCACCACCTCCCCCAGGTAATGGCCATCCGAAGCCCGGAGGATGGCCCAGTCCGCGCGTTCTTCAGACTCCCTGACTCGAAGCAGAAAATGCTCCACCTGTTCTCTGGAAAACAGCCTGCGTGTGCCAGTCAGACGTCTCAACTCCTCGTGCTTGAACGTCTCAATCACAGAATCGAGATGCTCGACACCCAGGGGCACGAGACGCAAACGGGCAGTAGTCAAGGTAGACGGTTCAGCCAAGGTGGCGGTGGAGATCATACCGGGCGTTCTAGCAGATGCACATCACGGGCGAAATGAGCCAATGAGCCTAGTGGTCTGATCTGGCCGGGGACAGATTTTCGTCGCCCACTGAGGGTTCAGGGTTCAGGTAGCCGCTGCCGCACCCGCGCGATCAGCACGCCGAGCACTGAGGCCAGCCGCCCGCGAAGGTCCGGGGCGGCGATCAGGCCGTCCGGACCGAGATTCTGGCGCAGCACCGGCAGCCGCACACAAGCCTCCTCAACGATCACGGACCCCGTGTAGCCCAGCACCGTCCGCAGCGAGTCGTGGGCGCCGGCCGCGCCGGTGGGGGCGGCCGGACCCGAGGCGTTGATCCAGGCAACCGGCAGGTCACTCAGTTCGCCGCCGCCTACCGCCCAGTCGAGCAGGTTCTTGAACGATCCCGGAAGCGCCCCGGCGTACTCGGGCGTGGAGAACAGCACCGCATCCGCCCAGCCAAGTTCGGCGCGCAGCTCGCGAACCGCCACGGGCGGCAGCTCCCGGTCATCGTCGGGATTAAAGTGTGGCAGGCGCTCCAGCCCTGCGTACAGGCGGGCATCGGTGCCCGTGGGGACGACCTCCAGGGCCGTTCGCAGCAACGCGGTGTTGGTCGAGCCGGCCCGCAAGCTGCCCGAAACCAGCAGCAGCCTCACCGGGAGGACCTCAGACCGACGGCCTGTCCAGCACCAACAGGGTGTCGTTCAGTATCCAGATTGAGAGTGGAGTCCGACCCGCGCCAGCGTGCCGGATCCCTACGCTGAGCGGCAGCGAAACCGCTCGGACCCCGCATGGGATACGAACCACACGACAGGGTGGAATTCTTCGGCACTTCGGGCATCGGTGCTCTAGCACTGCTGGTGACGATCGACGTGGCGCGATCAACCAGTAGCACTTGACGGCCCCTGAAGCGGGCGCCGCGTTCGTTCGGGCACGCCAGACGGTCAGTCTGTTGTTTCAGAATGTCGGGAGGCCGCAGAGCACCTGCCCGGGGATCCGACGAGCCTCCCTGGGACCGTATCGGATTAACGGCAGGAGAGGCGGCACCGGTTGAACGCGCCGCAGGCCGTGACAGCAACCGGCCCTTCGGCATGTCGCTGTCACGGCCATTTGACGCACCGATTGGGTTGGTCCGGCGGATCCGTGGTCTGGAGAGCCACAGTGGGACCATGCGGGGGCGGGCGACAGGGTGGAGACGACAGATCATGATTACGGAGTATTCCGCGTTGCTGTAGAGACTGCAACGCGGAACGCCGGGTACCAGCACTGGATCTATCGGAATTCCCGATGGTCGCGTCTGTAGCCGAAAGTCCAGCGCCTGACGCTGGACCTCGTTGGGCAGGATGTGCGGTGTGGGACAGAGACATTGCGGGCGGCCGCTGAAGCCGGGCGGTTCCGGTGGCAGGAAGCTGAGAGTGACGCTTGAGTCACCCGGTTCTGCTCGCGGATGCGCCTGGCAGCGCATCACTGGAGCGGAGAGGAGGCGCTCGTTTGGGGTCGATGCTCCGCAGCCTTCGTGTCCCGCAACAACTTGGCGCTGACCCAGCACTCCCTGGTCTGCGAGGACGGCGGCCGCCTGGCCCGCCGAGGCCTGATCGCCGCTCCAGACCAGTTGGAGAGCCTCATCAGTGTTGACACCCACCTTGAGACAGCTGACCGGTGCTCCTTGTGCCGCAGGGCCTTCCCGGTGCGGATCCTGGCCGTCCGGTCCTCTCCTCACTCGGCGGCTGGGGCGAAATCGACAAAGCCGACGACGCGTTGCATGCGCTCTCCATACAGTTCAACGACGTCCGTCCCCCCCGCCAGGCTGGGGCCTTCGTCTGGCCCCAGCAGCCAGGAAAACCGAAGGTACCCATGGTGTGCTTCGGGAGGACGGTCGCTCAGGCGAAAACGGAGCCCGGGCAACTGACGCTGCGCCGCGCCGATCATGTCCGAAAGGCCCTGGTGACCGGTCCCGGCCATCTGCGGATCCGTGTAGGTGGCGTCGGGTGTGAAGGTGGTGCTGATCAGCGCCAGGCGTCGGCTGGCATCGGCTTCGTTCCAGAGGGCGATGTACTGCTGGACCAAATTCTGATGGTTCATGTGGACCTCCGACCTTCAGAGTGGCGCCCCGACATTCCTTCGTCCATGACCTCCAGGGTCATGTCCGGTCGGCCAGCGTGCTCAGCAGAGCGGTGCTGAGTTCATTCATCGGGAAGAACACCTCGATGGACAGCTCGGCGAGCGTCACGTCCAGTGCGGTCCCGAACACCATGGTTGTACTGATGAGGGCCAGGGTCCCGCCGGGCATTCTCAGGTGCAGCGGAACCACGATCGGTGTGGGTTGGTGTGGACCGGGACGGAGGGAGCGGCTTCCCGGTGGCAGCGGATAGGCGCTCAGCTCGCCGATCAGTTCGTTCAGAACGCGGTCGGATGAGAGTTCGGCTTCGCGTCGCAACCGGGCCAGCAGATGCGAGCGCCACTCCTCATAGTTCTCGACGCGCGGCGCCAGACCCTGTGGGTGCAGACTCAGCCGCAAGGCATTGACGGGAGGCTGAAGCAGCGCGGCGTCCACGCTCTGAAGCAGTCGATGCAGGGCGTCATTGGCCGCCAGGATGTTCCAGTGGCGGTCCACGGCCAGGGCCGGGCAGATTCCGTGCCCGCGCAGCACCTGCTGCACGGCCTCTGCGGCGAAGGACAATGCCGGATCACTCAACGGCCGATGAGGGAAGACGGGCGCGTAGCCAGCGGCGAGGAGCAACTTGTTCTGCTCCCGAATAGGAAGGCCAAGTTGACTGCACAGTTTCAGGACCATCTCCCGGCTGGGGGTGGCCCGTTCAGTCTCCAGGCAGCTCAGGTGCCGGGTAGAGACTTCGGCCTCGGCTGCGAGGTCCTGCTGACTGAGGCGCCGCTGGAGACGCCAGGTGCGCAGCAAGGACCCGAACGTGGTGGTGGTGGTCATGTCCCACGGTAGGTCATCGGCAAGACCAGAACCATGACCTGCCAGGTCAAAGAACAGGTCAAAGGAACCGGGTTGACCTCAGGGGTCATCGCGCCCGACCCGTACTCCTCTTACCGTGAGCGAGGAGGACAACACATGACCATCCATCCCACATCCGAAGCGGAAACACGCGCGGTGGTGCACCGCTATCTGTCGGCCCTGATCGCCGGCGAGGTAGAGACGGTCGCTGCCCTGTTCGCCGAGCCCTTCGACTGGCAGCTGAACGACGCCCGCAGGTGATCGCGGCCCTTCACGACCCGGATCCTGACCTGCGGGACGCGGCCTTGGGTGCTCTGCGGGTCCTCTGGACCACAGCGGACTTCGACCAGGTCTGGCGACTCTTCAAAGAAGACCCGGCGGAGCGCCGCATTTCTCCTGCGCGAACATGCAGATCTCCCACACTGGCGCACCTTGTTCGAAACGTGGCGGAACGACCCGCTCCCCCGGCACCGCGTATGGGCCATCGAGCTCGCCGAGCAGTTCGGAGAGGGAAGCATCCCTGACCTGTGCCCGCTGCTTCAGAACCCAAACGGCCATGTGCGCCGGGCCGCCAGCCGGGCGCTCGCCAACCGAACAGGGCAAGATTCATGATCCTGATCCTTCCAGAAGAGGCATCAGCGTTCCATCCACTCAACGACCGTATGACCCGTGCTCGTCACCAGATGTACCGGTGATCGTGCAGCTGATAGTGTCCGCGGTGGGCGGCGTCATCGTTCTGGCGACCATCATCGGGGCTAGGCGGACTCAGCGTCCGCACTGGTCTGTGGTTTTCAGTGGCCTGTGGCGGTACCTGGCCGGGATGACCTTTTTCATCTCAGTGATGATCGGCCCGGCGATGTTCTTCATGGGATAACTGCACTTTTCAGACGCAGCAGTGCCCGAATCTCAACCGCAGGCCGTTCCAGTCACGCCTCGCAACTCCTCTTGACCGCTGCTGTGCTTTTAAGGAGGCCATTGTGACCTTGGTCAGGCCATCTTTAGTCTTCGGCCAGGAGAAGCCGATACGTGGAAGAAGTGATGTCGATGTCGTTTTCTGCCAGGAGTTCGGTCAGCCGAGCCACTCGATCACGGAAGAAGATCTCTATTTGCAGCAAGCTCCTTAACAGGGCCAGTCTGACCTCTCTGTTCGACACGGTGTCCAGAAGATCCACGAGCTTATCGTCGACCTCTTTGAGTTGTACGGCCAGGATGCCACAAGCCAATGTTCTCAGGAATATGCCGGAATGGTCGCTGAGTCTGGAGTCACTGATGGTCGCCACGATCGATTCCATTATTCCGGGGACGCCCGATAAGTTATAGTGAAAGCCCAGCAACTCCAGGGCGCTGATTTTTATTTCTACCTCCCTGCTCGCATAAAGAGCGATCAGATGAACGAGCAGCTGCTCATCTGAGTCTTCAACGAGCATATGGATGGCGCTTGAGAGCTCAAGGTCAGAGAACGATTCGAAAAATTGAGCTTCTCTGCTGGTGGCTTCGTAAATTCTGTCCCGAAGTGGATCAGTCATCCAACCGCCTGTATCCCGGCTCGTATATTCATGTTCAGTGCCATGGTGGCCGCTGAAGCGAAACGGATATGGACTCCAACCACCGCTTTGCGGGGAACGTATGCCCGGACCGGCCGCCAGTGATGACGGCTCAGTGGTGTTCCTGGACGGTGATCTGGCCACTCTTCCAGGACACCCGGTCCTTCCTGCCCCAATGGGCCCAGAATTCCTGCGGCACCGCTCCCGGGACGTCGTAGCGCAGGTACAGGTAGCCCGAGGCCGTGTCTTCCAGTCCTGCGTTGATTTCACAGCGGGAAAGGGTCGGGGTCTTCAACGCTTGGAAGTGCGCGTCCTGAAGCAGCAAGGCCTGAGCGGCGACCACCAGTGCTCGGTCTTGCGGGCTTGGCAGGCGGTCCGCGCCGACCACCGTCAGAGCCACCGTTGAGTCCTGGCTCATCGGCTCGCCCGGTAGCCGGCCGCCTGGGCCGCCGCTGCGGTGGTGAAGCAGCTCCGGGCATGGGTGCGCTGGTACCTGCCATCCCCCTGCGGCAGGTGGTAAATGCCCGTCTGGCTCACCTTGATCGGCGCTGACGCTGGACAGCTCCCATCTGCATTCGGCGGAATTTGAAGAGGGATGTTTGGCAGCACCATTTCAGAAGCAGCAGTGTTCGGAGAGGGTTTCACGGGCGCCTGGGTGGTCTTAACCACACCAGCGCCGCCCGGCAAAGGACCGAGGTACTTCACGTAGGCAGTGGTCCAGTTCGTCGAAATGGCCTTCTGTGCTTCCTGCACGGTGATCTTCCCGCTGCAGGCCAGGGCATGCAGTCGGTTCTCCAGCTTGTCCTTCACATGCGCATTCAATGGCTGGGTCTTGTAGCTCTCCGGGTAGAGGTTGCGGATGCTGTTCGACCCGCCGAGTTCCAGGCTGATGATGTGGTCGATCTCATACTCCCCCGGTTCCCGACGGGTGATGCCGTAGGCCTTGTAGACCTGCTCCTTGAGGCTCTGGGGGACGTTGCGCACCGTTTGAGTGTAGCCGCTGACGCAGATGATCTTCGGATCGCTGGTCAGCACGTCCCCTGGACTGAGCCGGGGATCTGGGAGGATCGGGGCGTTCTGGTTGACGCCCAGGGCCGAACAGGTCAGCAGGGCCAGCAGAGAGCCGGAGAGGAGGCGCATGGGCAGAGTGTAACTGGGGCAGTTGAAGCGAAGATGACCGGGCCTGCGTCCCCAGTCGGTTGAGGAATCCAAACTCACAGCATTCCTCAACCATAAAAAAAAACGCCCTTTCGGACGTTGATAAAAATATTTTACCCCGGTATGCGGCGGACGTCAACTTATTCACGCGACTCCTGGGGCCGGTTTCTTCGTCATGAGCATGTTCTTCTGTAAGGGCATGAAGCTGCCACCAGCAGGGAAGCGGCCCAGCTTGGTCACGGTGGCCTGCCGTTCATCGGCCCAACGTTTCTCGGCCACCGTCAGGCGGTAAGTGCTGCTGAGCAAGTAGGTGGCTTTCTTCTCCCCAGCGGGCAGCAGGGCGTACAGCACGGCCGCGAGGCGCGGGCCGTCGAAGCTGGCCAGTTGCTGACCGGCCTTCTTGGCTGCGGCTTCGGTGGAAAACAGGCGGAGAACTTGCTCGGGCGTCGGGTTCGGTCTCCGATTTTTCGAAACCTAAATCGTGATGTCAGCATCGTATTCAAGCCCTTCAAAGGAACTGACGCCATCTGGCACGTGGCCAACTTTGTTGACCATAGCGGGGAGAATGCTTCGCATCATGGGTTCACGTCTGCTGGAGCAGATGGAGCGAGCCTCAAGGATGCTGACTGGAACACGCTTCGGGCCTCTGGCCGGCCAGATCAGCTCCAAAGCCACTGCCGACTTGGCCTCGCCGCCACCATCTTCGGAATCAGGGCCTGGCAGGTCCTGCCTCAGAATCTCCTCCCTGCAGGGCGGTGGGCTACTCCTTCTGGCCTATGGGACTCAACACTCGGTCCATGACCTGCAACTGGGCGTGCTGGAGTGCGATCGACCGTTGATGAGCATCGAGACGGGCGGGGCTGTAAGTGATGATTGGCGCCAGGACGTCATATCCGACGAACTCGAGCATTCCACGTTGGATATGGAAGAGGAATTTGTCCATCTCACCGTACCCGTCAACCTGTCCAGGCGCGAAGGCCGCCTCTGCTCCACCTGTAGTTACGAGCAGCATGGCCTTCTTATCCCGCAGCCCACCCTGGGCAAAGATCCCGTGCTCGCCTCCGAAGGCCGCTCCCATGACGAAGACCCGGTCGACCCAGCCCTTCATGATGGCGGGCATTGAGAACCACCACAGCGGGAACGAGAGCACCAGCAGGTCTGTGGCGAGCAGCTTGTCGAGGTGGGCCCTGGTCAGCGCTTCCAGGGTCCCCTCGGTCACAGAGCGCAGCTGTTCGGCCTGCGGCTTGAAGTAGCCGGGCTGGCTCAGGAATTGGTCTCGGTGAAGGACCGGGTTCCAGCCAAGGTCATACAGGTCGATGCGGTCAACGTGTATGCCAGCTTCCCGCAACCTCTTGGCAACCGCGTCGGCTTGTGCCGACGAGAAGGAGGCCGGTTCGGGATGAGCGTGAACGATCAGGGCATTCGCTACCGACGCAGCAGCCGATATCAGTGACATGTCCCGATTGTATCGACAATTCGCGATACGTCAATTAGATGGACTGCCGGAGCCGCTCGACGAGCTCTTCCACAAGAGCATCGTTGCGTCGGTAATGTGTCCATTTGCCTACCCGTGTCGAGCTCACAAGCCCCGCACGCTCCAGAGAACCCATGTAGGTTGAGATCGTTGACTGGGCCAGGCCCGTCTTGGCAGCCAGGTGCGTGACGCATACCCCGACCTCGGACCGATCTGCGATCGGTGGGTACGCCTGAAAGGACTCCTCCGGCGTGCGAAGCCATTCCATGATCTGCAGGCGTGTCGGATTACCCAGCGCCTTCAACACTTCAACGAGTCCAGCATCCATAGCTCTATTCTCCCATACACACATCGCGATATATCGAACCGTGTCCAGGTCCTGGCCAGGGTCGGCGTGCATTCGGGCAGCCACCGAGAAATTAGCGGAAGCGCCAATCGAAGGCACGCCCACTCCTCGAGTGGTCGCGACTGTCCGTATCCCAAGAGACGTGCGGATGCAAGTTGGGCCAGAAGTCGAAGCTCGTATTTATCTAGATAGCACCTGCGATCTCGCCCTCCTTTACTGAGAATTACCATCACATCCCGTCTTGGTCCGCTACCACTCCCAAACCTGACCCTCATCTGCTACGCTTTGTAGCAGATGAGTACCTTTCCTTCTTCAGCCGGTTTGGGGCCGCTGGAACTCCAGGTCATGACCGTGCTGTGGGCGCGATCACCACAGGATGTGACCAGTGTTCAGGCCGCGCTGAAGGGCGAGAGCGCCTATTCCACGGTCAAGACCCTGCTGGAGCGCCTGACGGCCAAGGGATTCCTGGCCCGCGAGAAGGTGGGGAAAGCCTTTGAGTACCGACCGATCATGACCCGCGCGGCCCTAGAGGAGCAGGTGGCCCGAACACTCAGCCGCAACCTGCTCTTAGGGTTTGGTTCGTCCGCCCTGACACATTTTGTCGACACTGTGCGTGAAGACCCGACGCAACTCAATGAATTGCGCCGCTTGCTGGCGGAACTGGAGGTGGAGTGACCCTCTTGACCTATCTGCTGTACCCGCAGATGATGCTGACCGTGTGGGGGCCGCTGGTTGTGTTCACGCTGGCATGGATCAGCCGCAGGTGGAGGGAACGCCTGTCACCTGCGGCCGGGTTCTGGTCGACGTTGGGGCTTCTGGTGCTTCCAGGTCTGATGTGGTGGGTGCCGTATCTGCCGGATCTGGCCCTGCGAGAGGCGTTGCCTTACCGGGCCCCGATTGCCTGGGGGGCGTACAACGGCCCTCTCGAACCCACGCGCCTGCAGTGGTGGCTGGTGACGGTTCCGGCCTTGATCGGGTTTGGCAGCATGCTGCTGGCGGGGCTGTACGGCTTGATCGAGGAAGGAGCGGCACACTGGCGTATCCGGCGTCTTTCCGGGCGTCGGGAAGGCCAGGTCGTCATCCTAGACGTGTCTGAAGCACGGGCGTTCACACTTGGGGTGCTGCACCCCAGGGTCTACCTCAGCCGGGCTGTGTGGGAGGGACCACACCGGCAGGTGATCCTGAGTCATGAGCGTGGGCACGCGCGGTCCCGTCATCCACTCTGGCTGGCCCTGGCCCGATGGAGTCGCCGGAGCCTGTGGCTGTGGCAGCCCGCCGGGATACTCCTGAGTGAAGTGCAGACGTGGGCCGAACTGATGGCTGACGAGGCAGCGGCGAAAGCGGCTGGGAAACCTGCGTTGGCCCGCGCGCTACAGGACATGCTGCCTCAACCGTCCCGTGCTCCAGCACTTTCTTTCACTTCGGCATCGACGCTGGCGCAGCGTGTGCGTCAGCTGGCCAGGCCCGGTCGGCCACTCCCGATAGGGTTTGCCCTGCTGCTGGCACTGCTGTACCTCACCCTCTTGATCCTCGTTTAAGGTTTTGGGCCCGGAGCCTTTCTTTTTCCCAAAGTGCTACACAGCGTAGCAGGAAGGAGTCCTATGAATTCATACGCGGTCACCACCACTCACCTGAGCAAGCGTTTCGGCAACGCCACCGCTCTTCAGGAGGTGAACATACACGTCCCGACGGGACAGGTATACGGCCTGCTCGGCCCGAACGGAGCGGGCAAAAGCACCCTCCTGAGCATCCTCCTGAGTCTCCTGAAGGCCACCTCCGGCAGCGTGGCGTTGTTCGGGCAGCCCTGGCGGCGCGAGCTGCTGGGCCGCGTCGGGGCCAGCCTGAACGGCCCGGCGTTCTACGGACACCTCAGCGCGGCCGAGAACCTGGAAGTCCACGCCCGACTGCTGGGCCTGAACGCCGAGACGGTGCGCGCCACCCTGAACCGGGTGGACCTGGAGGGTGCGGGCGGCAAACCCGCCGGGCAGTTCAGCACCGGCATGAAAAGCCGTCTCGCGCTGGGCATGGCCCTCCTGACTGAACCGGACCTGGTGATCCTCGACGAACCGCAGAACGGCCTGGATCCGGAAGGCATCCAGGCCCTGCGGCTGCACCTGCGCGGGTACGTGGCCCGCGGCAAGACGGTCATCATCTCCAGCCATCAGCTGGGTGAGGTCCAACAGCTCGCGGACGTGATCGGGGTGCTGCACGGCGGCGTGCTGAAGTTCGAGGGACCCCTGGGTGAATTGCAGGCCGGCTCCGACTCGCTGGAAGACGCCTACTTCCACCTCACGCGCGGGAGTCAGGGATGAAGTTCCAGAACGTCCTCGCTGCCGAACGCCTGAAAGTCCGGCGCAGTGCCGCCTCCCATCTGCCGTGGGCCAGCCTGGCGATCGCCCTGCTGCAAGGCACCCTGTTTCTGTTGAGTTCGCAGGCCCTGAACACCTGGCAGGGCATCACCGCCTGGCAGAGTCTCTGGGTGACGTTTCTGCTGCCGTTGTTCCTGGCCCTGCTGACCGGCCTGACCTCCCTGCGGGAGAGCCGGTCGCGGGGAGGTGGCATGTGGTGGCGCGTCGTCCCCTGGGCTCAGCAAGGCCAGGCGGAACTGCTCTGGCTGGCGCTGTTGTCCTGGCTGATGAACGCAGCGGTGGTGCTGCCCACCCTGGCTGTCGGGGCGGTGGCCGGGGTGCCGGGCGAGTGGCCGTGGGCGCGGCTGGTGCAATTGACCCTGATGCTCACCCTCACCTCCCTGCCGCTCCTGGCCTTGGGTCAACGGGTCTCGCGGCGGGTGGGTCTGGTCGCTGGCCTGATCGTCGCCTTCCTCGGCAATTTCACCGGCCTGCTGCTGGCCGGGCATTCCCTGTGGTTCCTGAGCCCCTGGGCCTGGCCGATCCGGGCTACCTTCACCCTGACCGGCACCGCCGCCAACGGCGTGCCTCTGGCAGCAGGCGACCCGCTGTGGCAGGTGTCGCCCTGGCCAGTGGTGGTGGTCGCGGTGGCCTTCACCTCTCTGCTGTTTGTCCTGCCCTATGCCCTGCCGAGGGTCCACACCAGCCGCCGCGTCAACGCGACAGGCCGCCTCCGGCCCTGGCATTGGCACGGGCCGCTGGCCGCCGAGTTCGTCAAGTTCCGGCACACAGTGCTGCCATGGCTGGTGACCGTCACGCCTGTGCTGGTGGCGCTGCTGGCCCTGCTGCGCTTGGATGCATCAGGGATATGGGAACTTTGGAGCCTCCTGATTTTGCCGTTTGCTGTGGCCTTGCTGCCGGCCACCGCGTGGGGATGGGAAACAGAGCACTGGCGCGTCCTGCGGACCCGCGCGGTCTCGCCGGCCCGACTTTACCGCGTGAAGCTGCTCGCCCTCTGGCTGGCGGCTCTGACGAGCGGCGCCCTGCTCTTCGGGTTGATGGCACTGCTCGGAAAGCCGCTCGAACCGTTGGGTCTCCTCTTCTCGCTGTTTACCCTGAGCTGTTTCGCGCTTCTGTCCTTTCACCTCTGGCTGGCAGCGCGTTTCAGCCCTGCCGTGACCCTGGGCGCCGGCATCGTCTCCACCCTGCTCGCCGCGCTCCTGGGCAGCACCGGCCTGGGTGCGGGAATCTGGCCGTTCTTCCCCTGGATCTGGATTCGGGTGTTGCCATTCAGGGAACACGCGACAGTCTGGCCTTACCTGGTCGCGTTGCTGGTTCTGGGCATAGTCTGCCTCTCGTTGGGGACTCGAGCCGCGAGCAAAAGAAACAGACCATGATTGCCTGTTGGGTATGGGCCTTCAACTCGACTTTGGCCATTGAACACGGTCAGGCGGCGTAGTGAAGTGCGTCCGCGAGGCGCTCGATGAAGTCAAGCGGGACTTGAACCATTTTGCGTCCTTGTGCAGACGTGCGGAAAAGCGGCACCTACCATAAAGATCGCCGAGGTTCGGCAAGCGCATCGACCTGGCCTTTGCCATGCTGCGTGTGCTCCACTCATTGACGCCGCAAGTCATCTGTCACCTCCGCCATCGTCGTACGGCTGCCGAGCCCAGCGTTCTTCCACGTCAGTCCACCAGACAGATTTGGCCTGCTCGAGGTCAAGTTGCCAGAACCGATTCAACAAATTCGGGCAGTAAGGCGTTCAAGGGAGTTCACTTCCGGGCCGGTGAGCCTGAGCGGCTGCTGGGTTTATGAGCAGTTGCAGTGCTGCTCCAACCAATCCACCATGGATGGCCAGATTCCCTGAGCGCTCCGGTGGAAATACCCCATGTGCCCGATGGCCTTTAAACCATAGGCGGCGGGGTGCAGCGTGCGCTTCTCGGCATGCTGCGCCATTTTCGCAAACACCCGGGTCATGTCGTCAACGTTGTCGATGACGGCGATGTCGTCGTCATCCGCGTTCAACCACAAACTGGGAATATCCAGGATGTCGTAACCGTGAGTCCGGACTTCGCGACCAAAGCCGGTTTCTACGTACCCACTTCTACGGCACCACCGAGCCCACTGCGCTCCGACCACACGCGGGAGTGGGCCGCCCATCCCCACGAGATCGGTCCGTGATACGCCGAAGACCAGATTACTGACTGGGATGACGGCACGCATAAACAACTCGGCTTTGAGGCGGTAGAAGCCGCGCATATTCGCGATACACCCGGACGATCCCGCCACAGCCAGGAGAGAAGAGAGCCGGGCAGCGTTGGGCATGAGTCCTACGAGTTGTCCTCCGGCGCTGTGACCGACCAGTTGGAGGCTGGCCTGCGGAAACTGCCGCGACAGCTCATCAAGCGCTGCCGGCAGGTCGTTGGTGCCCCAACTGACCAGAGAGGCGGAGCAGGCGCGTAAGTCACCTGCCTGTGAGCCGCCTATGCCTTCGAAATCAGTCGAGGCTCAGGGCAGCGACGATGAATTCAGCTCGGGCGCGGCTACGGTCGGCCGTGTCTGCGCTGCGGGCCAAGCCGCCAGATCCGTGCTTCCCCTTGGATCTTGGGGACCGGGTTGACGATTCCTGGCATTTCGAACAGAGATTTGGCCAGGAGTCTACGGAGCGCCGGCGATCACGCAGAGTTGTTCCCCTTGGCCAGAAGGGTGCGCTGCCGGACCTCAAAATCGGAATAGGGTCAATTCCGAATCCAGGGTCGGGTCGAAGAAGGTCAAATCCGTTGTGGTCGGACACTTGGTCGAAGCTCTCAGGGCGCACGTTGAGCGGGACAACGTTTTGATGAGCTCGAGAGCATGGTGGTGCCCCGACCTTACATCGCGCTTGGCCACCGAAGTGGCACCATGAAACGGGGGACTTCATGACACACCTACAGGAAAATGGACGACTGGAAGCATTCAGTGATGGGGTGTTCGCCATCGCCATCACGCTCCTCGTGCTCGATCTCAAGGTGCCGGACCTTGGCGAAGGACGAACGGGTGGCCTGAAGGCGGCCCTGATGGCCGAGTGGCCCGCATACCTGGGATTTCTGACGAGTTTCCTGACCATCCTGATCATTTGGGTCAATCATCACAGCCTGTTCCGGCAGATGCGCGGCCACAACCGGCCGATGCTTTTCGCCAACGGGCTGCTGCTGCTTGTGGTGACGCTCCTGCCCTTTCCCACCGCACTCACGTCCCGCTACATCCTGACCGGCGAGGCCGGGGTGGCGGCCCTGGTGTATTGCGCGGCCCAGCTGGCGCTGGCGCTGGCCTTCAACGTGATCTGGAACACGGCCTACCGCGGCAACCTGCTGAACACAGACACCCATAACCAATATGCCCGGATTCGTCGCGGCTACCGGGCGGGGCCGGTCCTGTACGCGCTGGCCGTTCTGGTGGCCGCTCCGTTTCGGCTGCTGGGCGTGGCCATCTGCAGCGGTCTGGCCGTGTACTTCGCGGCGCTCAGTTACGACGGTTAGCAGTTACGCTGGATGACTCTTACGAGCGCCAGGGCGACCGTGATGTTGTCCCTCCTATGAAGATGACCGCTGGATGTTTACGCGTCTCAAAACCGGAATCGTTTGAACTGGGGGATGAAGTTCGGGTCTGGCACCGAGCCATTCAGATCTAAGGGGTAACCCTTCGGGTGGCCGCAACTAAAAACGCTGCTAGAGACATGCTGTACCTCGCATATCGTGGCCAGGCGAAAGACAATCTGGAACGGTATGCCAAATGCTGTCAGACAGAAAATCTTCATCCGGCCCTGAAAACCCGCGGCTTCAACCTGGAAGAAACTGGTGTCACGCGTGCAGAGCGCGTTTCTACCTTGCTCAGTGTCGTAGCAGTCGCCTTTAGCTGGGGTGGTCGCGATTGCCTTCATCTGGGCGTGCGTGACAGGCGCAATGCTGGCGACCAAACAACCGATTCCTTTGAAAAAACACGGACACCGTGCGGTTGTTTCGCCTGGGAGCTCGACCATCTTCAGGACCTGCTGGCCCAACCTTCGCCCACGTCCTGGCGCGAGTTAGCCGACCTCGTGCCACGTTTTGAGGGGTGGTCAGCGTAGCAGTCACGCGGTGCTATAGCGCTTGCTGACGTCTAATTCGGAACTCGGCCCGGTTCCTGGGCGAGCATCCGCAAGGCCAGGGCCACCGCATAGAGGGCTACGGCCGTGTTCGCGCCCCCGCTCAACCCCAGAAATGCGGCCGAATGCAGCGCCTGATACCCCACCTGGAGCACTTCTCGCCGGCCCTGGGTCAGCGTCTCGTACCACGCACGCCCCCGTTCCTGGATCAACCCTGGGGCGCTCTGTCCGAGCGCGGCCAGGTCCATCGCGTGGCGCTCGACCTGTGCGGCCGCCTCCAGCAAGAGTTCCCGGGGAGGTTGCTCGCCGCACATCAGGGGTCCGTATTCCACGGAAGCCAGGACCTGCAAGGTGGCGGCGATGCAGGTCTCATAGCTCTGCTGATTGCCCGGATGATTCAAGAGGGAGTCGGGCACGGCTGTCATGCCTACAGGGTGAGGCGCGCATCAATCCCGGTCAAGTGGGACGGAGCCAGACTCTTTCGTCACTTGTTCGGCCGATGAAACAGGAATTGAGAAGTCAACAGCCTCAATGGATCAATGAGCGGCAGACCAAACCCTGGCAGCAGCAACAGAACTCGGCCGCTCCACCTTCGTGACCAGAGGGAGAGGCGCTCGGAGGCGCCCCGAACCTGGCATAGAGAGAGTTCCGCCTGTCTCTGAGCGTCACAGGGTCCTTCCGACCGAACATCCGACCAGCAACGCCTGCAATCACCTGGAGAGGGGTTGTTCCACGGCCGCAGGGCCTCGTGATAGACGACCATGCCTCGCTGACGGGAGAACCGGAGAAGCGCCCCAGGTCTATCATCTGAAGGTGCTTCCCGGAGGCCGTGCGAGGACGTCGGATCTTCGCGCTCCCTGGCCCGCTGCTGCCCGCTGCTTCACCTCAAACCTGCCGCTGCGCGCTTCCTCAACCGTCGTTGGCCGTCCCCGAACGGTGAGGGTCGAACATGCACCAAAGCACGGAATTTCAATCTCAGGACCTTGGGCGAGCAGTTCAAGCGGTCGATGCAGCCGCCTGTCAGATGCGTGTGGAAGTCTTCCAAACACTGTGTGAGGTCCACGAGACGTTGATGATCATCCGGCATCAGCGGGCCCTGCTGTACAACAGACTGGAAGCACAGCGCGTTGTGATCGAGCACGATGCACAGGAAGCTTGAAGCGAAAGGCCTCACCACGTTGAGCAGCCGACAACGGCCCGCCACTGTTCCATTTGCCAGCACCTCGGCGTATGAGGCGCGTCTGCGCGCTCTGAGCTGCGGCGACCTCCTGGGCTCACTTGGTGGCTTTGATGAGGCGCTTGATCCCGGTGGAGCCTATGCCTCAGGCGGGGTCTCTAGCACAGCGAAGTTCAGACGTATTATTTTTATTTGGCGGCTCTCCTCGTGTCCGTTCCCCGCGGAAGCCCGAAAGCTCGGAGGAGGGCTCCTCGGCGACTGTTTTCACTGCTTCGTGACCTACCCGGTCTTCGCCACCGTCCTCTTTCTCCTTGGCCTCCCTGCCTGTGGTCCGCCGCATCTGCCCGCTCAGCACGGCGATCACCAGCCCCAGCAGCGCCACCACACCCAGCGCCCCACGCAATGTCACACCCTCGGCCAGAAAGCCGATCAACGGCGGCCCCGCCAGGAAGCCGCTGTACCCCATCGTTGCTGCTGCCGCAATGGCCGTTCCGGACGGCATTCCCTGTGTTTGTCCTGCTGCACTGAAGACCAGCGGCACGATAGTCGCCATGCCTACGCCCACGCAGGCAAAGCCTAGCAGGGCCGCTCCCGGCTGCCCCAGCAGTATTGCCCCACCCGTTCCCAGGGCTGCCAGCATTCCGCCCATGCGGACAACACGGGCTGCACCCAGGCGGGCGACGAGGGCGTCCCCCCTGAAACGAGTCAGCGTCATGGTTAGCGAGAAGGCCGCGTACCCTGCTGCCGCGTAGGCTGCACCTGTCCTCAGCGTGTCGCGCAGGTATACGGCGCTCCAGTCCGCCATGGCCCCCTCGATCAGAAAAGCGCACAGGGCGATCAGGCCCAGGCCCAGGAGCGCGCGTGGCGGCCAGGCGAAAACGGGGCCGCGGTGTTCCCGGCGTGGCGCTGCACGCAGCAGGTGTGGGGCAATCCACAACAGCAACAGCGCGAGGAGGCTGGTGACGCCGCTAAAGTGCAGGGCTGGCGACACCTCTCGTCCCGCCAGCCAGCTCCCCAGGCCCGCGCCGAGCAGCCCCCCAGGCTGAACATGCCGTGGAAGGATGACATGACCGGGCGGTGATACCGTTGCTCAACCTCTACGCCGTTGGCGTTCATCGCCACGTCCATCGTGCCATTGCAGGCCCCGAGGACGGCCAACACGGCCGTGAGTGTCCCCAGGGAGGAAGCGCTGGGGATCAGGGGCAGGGTGGCACACAGCGCCAGTCCCGCCAGCACGGTCACGGAATGGCTGCCGAAGCGGGCGATGAGCGGTCCTGCCATGGGGAAGGACAACAGCGCTCCCACGGCAATACCCAGCAGGGCCAAGCCGAGTTGCCCTTCGGTCAGTCCCAGGTGGTGCTTGATCGCCGGGATGCGCGACACCCAGGTCGCCATGATGATGCCATTGACGAGAAAGACGGCCGCCACCGCCAGGCAGGCGGCACGGACACGGGCAGACAGGGAATCCGGCATCTCATTCCTCCAAAATTGAGCATAACTATCGCATATTCGAGCACAGAAGGGCAATAAAGTGCAAATGAGGCGACCGACTGCTATACTGTCCACATGTTCTCCGAGGAGCGCCAGAGCCGAATTTGGAAGAGCTGACACGTGCGGGGCGGGTCGAGGTGCTCGATCTTGCACGCCGGTACGACGTTTCCGAGCACACCATCCGGCGGGACCTGAACGCTCTGGCCGGCCAGGGCGTTCTGCAAAAGACGCACGGCGGGGCGGTGGCGCTGAACACGGCCCACCTCACCTGGGGGGCCCGGACCCAGACTCTGCCTGCCGCCAAGGAGCAGATCGGAGCCCTGGCGGCGCAGCTGATCGAGCCCGGGCAGACGGTGATGCTGGAGGCAGGGTCGACCACCCTCTCCCTCGCCCGCCAGCTCACGGCCAGGCCACTCACGGTCATCACAAACTCACTCGATATCGCGGCCCTGTTGGACGGCGATGCAGGGGTGACGCTGATCGTAACGGGCGGGGTGTGGCAGACCCAAGAGCGGGCGTTCTGGGGCGTGGCTGCCGGGCAGGTGCTGGGCTCCTACCGGGCAGACTGGGCGATTCTGGGCACCTGTGCGCTGCACCCGCAGATGGGAGCGACCGCGACGCACGAGCAGGACGCGGTCCTGAAACGGGCCATGGTGGCGGCCAGCCTTCGGACCATGGTGCTGGCCGATCATTCCAAACGCGATCAGGTCGTCACGCATCTTGTGCTCCCGACCACGCAGCTCGACCTCGTGGTGACCGACCAACCCTGGCCCGAATTGGAGGCGCTTGGGGTGCAGACCCTTCACGCGGCTGGCGACGGGCCTTCGAAAGGGGAATTCCCGACTTCGCCCCTGGGACTCCGTTCCACGGCCACGGACCGGGCAGGCACCCCCTGAGCGGCGAGAGCGCTCGTCAGAACGCTGACATGCTTCCCGGGGTGACTGCCGTGCTGCTGGACTACTGTGGGGTCCTGGCCCACCCCATGAACGACCGGGACGTGCGGTCCCTCGCGACCCTCGCTGGGGTGCCGTCCGCTGTTTTTCTGCGGGCCTACTGGAAGGATCGGCGGGCGTATGACCTGGCCGAGATCATGGCCACGGAGTACTGGGAGCGGGTGGCCCATACGGGCGGGTTCAGGTGGAGCGAGCCGCTCGCACGTGAACTGGTCGCGCTGGACGCCGAAGTCAACACGCGGGTCTGCCCGGTGGCGGCGGCCTGGGTGCAGCATGCCGCGCGGCAGGGCCTGCACCTGGGACTGCTGAGCAACCTCCCCGAGGAGTTGCGCCAGCGTGTCGCCCGACAACCCGAGTGGCAGGGACGCTTCCGGTTCATGTTGTTTTCGTGCGAGACCGGCATGGTGAAACCCGAACCGCGGGCGTTCGAGATGGCCTTAGAGCGGCTGGGAAGTCGTCCGGAGCAGACGCTGTTTGTGGACGACCGAGAGGAGAACCTGGTGGTCGCGCGGCAATTAGAGCATTTGGCATAATAAGCTGGTGAAGATTGTCGGAGCAGCGGGGTACGATCTGGCATTACGGGAGCGAATTGTCGCGGCGGTCGAAGGCGGCATGTCCGTCAAGGACGCCGCTCGTGTG
>Ga0160427_10000261_pt1 | contig 34874 bp, 31 predicted proteins | sample SolpanmetagenomL_FD_108194 | JGI IMG/M metagenome (GOLD analysis project Ga0160427, IMG submission 108194) | Solar panel surface microbial communities from Lawrence Berkeley National Laboratory, California, USA - L | ecosystem: Engineered > Built environment > Solar panel > Unclassified ...
CGTGCCGCCCGTCACCCGGTCGCCCGGTCCCTTGCTTACCGGCAGCGGCTCTCCCGTGATCATGCTCTCGTCCACGAAGGAGGCGCCTGAACTCACCTCCCCGTCCACCGGGGTCCGGTCACCGGGCCGCACCACCAGTTCGTCCCCCACCACCACCTGCTCCAGGAGCAACTCGACCTCCTGACCGGCCCGGACCACCCGCGCGGTGGTGGGAGCCAGTTTCAGCAGGGCTTCCACGGCGCGGCCGGTGGCGAATCGCGAACGCATCTCCAACCAGTGCCCAGCGAGCGAGAAGGTGGTGAGCATCGCGGCGGCGTCGAAGAACACGTCACTTCCCCGCAGAAACAGCGTGGCGCCGAGCGAGTACAGATACGACACCAGGATGCCGGTGGCGATCAGGGTCATCATGTTTGCTTCGCGCTGCCGCAGGGCCCGCCAGGCCGCCGAGATGAACGGCCAACCGCCCCACCACACCACCGGGGTCGAGAGGATCAGGCCGAACCAGGCCATGCTCAGTCCGAACGGCGGCGGGGCCGTGAAGCCGACCAGGGCCCCGATGGGCGAGTACAGCACGATGGGCAGCGTCAGGACCAGCGAGACCACGAACCGGCGCAGCATGTCGTTCACCATCGACTCGCCGTGCCCCGCGTGGGCGTCATGATTCATCCCGGCGTGTTCACCTTCAAGCCTTACTGCGGCTTGAGTTTCGGCCTTCCCACCAGCGTGCCCTTCATGGCCCACCGCCGGCTGGCCGGGCTGGGTGACCGACGGCTGGCAGTCGGCACAGTCGCAGGCATATCCGGCGGCGTGAAGTCGTTTCTCCAAGTCGGATTGTGACACTGTCTGTGCGTCGTACCCCAGGTGGGCCACACCGCGCGTGCGGTCGAGATGGACGCTCTGCACACCTCGAATCGCCTTCAGTCTGGTTTCCAGGCCTACGTACTCGGAGGCGTCGTGACAGTTCCGGAGCGTCACTTCAAGGACGGAGGGCACAGGGGCGGATGTGGGTGCAGGATGGTGGGCGTGGGTCATGGGTGTTCCTCTCCACAGGTCTCCGCCGCAGGGTGAGCATGGGAAGTGAGCCACAAACTCGAAAAAGGACCAGGGCGGCCTCGAAGTCGCCCTGGTCCTCCATACCGGCGAGGGATCAGGTGTACTTCAGAGCTTCCATCAGTTCTTCGATGATCTCGTGAGCGTCGCCGCGCTCGTGGGCGGTCGCGACGTGGGCTTCCAGGTGACCGCGCAGCACCACTTCACCCGCGCCGGAGAGGGCGCCCTGCACGGCCTTGATCTGGCGCAGCACATCCACGCAGTACACGTGTGGGTCGTCCAGCATGCGAATGATGCTCTCGACGTGCCCGCGGGCGATGGCGAGACGGCGAGACGCCCGCTTCCGGGAATCTTCCGGCATGCAGAGGTGCGCGTGAGCCGCGGGTTCAACCTCTGCAACGGGCGAGAGATCCTTGGTCTGAGTCATGGGTGTTCTACCGGACCTGGGCGCCGTAGCCCTCTTCGGTTACGGCAGCCAGCAGGGCCTGAGGGTCGACCTGGCCTTCGACGACGGCTTTGCCAGTCTGCAGGTCGACCTGGGCGTTCTCCACGCCGGGGACGCTCTTAAGGGCTTTGGTCACGGCCGTCTGGCAATGTCCGCAGGTCATACCGCTGATGTTCAGTTCGGTGCTCATGCCAGGTAGCATAGACCCTACCCAGGAGGGTGTCAAGGATCGGTGAGCGACTTGATAAAGCGCAATCGCATGGATAAGGATACGAAGCCTTGATTTCTCTCTCTAGTCAGCCTATGCTCCCTCCATACCTCCCAGGGGGGATAGGAGAACGGATGACTCAGCAGGCAATGAAGACACTGGAACTCGGGGTGCAGGGCATGACCTGCGCCAGCTGCGTGGGACGGGTCGAACGCGGCCTGAAAAAGGTCGAAGGCGTGGGGGACGTGGTGGTCAACCTGGCCACCGAACGCGCCAGCGTCACCTACGACCCGGCCACCACTACCCCACAGATGCTGCTCGACAAGGTCAAGGACGTGGGCTACGAGCCGGTCACGAGCACGCTGGACCTCGGCGTGCAGGGCATGACCTGTGCGAACTGCGTCGGGCGAGTTGAGCGGGCGCTGGGCAAGGTGGAGGGCGTGCTGAGTGCCAGCGTCAACCTCGCCACCGAGCGCGCCACCGTGACCTACCTGCCCTCGGCGGTCAGTCCCGGTCAGCTCAAGGCGGCGGTGCGGGACAGCGGCTACGAGGTGCTGGAAACCCAGGCGGGTCAGGACCGCGGCGACGTCGAACGCGAGGCCAAAGAGAAGGAAGTGGCTGAGCTCTGGCGGTCCGTGCGGTTCAGCGCGGTCTTCGCCGTCCCGCTGCTCCTGATCGCCATGCTGCCGATGCTGTATATGCCCGCCGAGATGTGGCTCACCGAGCGCCTCGGCACGAGAATGAACTGGATCATGCTGGCCCTGGCGATCCCGGTACAGTTCGGCCCTGGACGGCGCTTCTACCGTCAGGGCTGGGCGGCGCTGAGGCACCGTTCACCCGACATGAACAGCTTGGTGATGATCGGCACCAGCGCCGCGTTTTTCTACAGCCTGCTGGTGACCCTGGCCCCGCAGATCTTCCCGGCCGGCACGGCTCACGTGTATTACGAGGCTTCAGCAGTGGTCATCACGCTGATCCTGCTGGGGAAATACTTCGAGGCGCTCGCCAAGGGCCGGTCGAGCGAGGCGATGAAGAAGCTGCTGAACCTGCAGCCGAAGACCGCCCGGGTGCTGCGAAACGGCACGGAACTCGAACTGCCCAGCGACGAGGTGCTCGTCGGCGACCTGATCTCGGTGCGTCCTGGGGAGAAGGTGCCGGTGGACGGCGAGGTGGTGTCCGGAAGTTCCTTTGTCGATGAGAGCATGATCACCGGCGAACCGGTTCCGGTCCAGAAGCAGGCCGGCGTGGCCGTGGTCGGCGGCACCATCAACCAGACCGGAGCCTTCCAGTTCCGCGCGACGAAGATCGGGGCCGACACCGCGCTGGCGCAGATCATCAGGCTGGTCGAGAGCGCCCAGGGGAGCAAGCCGCCGATCCAGGGCTTGGCCGATTCGGTTGTGCGCGTGTTCGTCCCAGTGGTGCTCATGATCGCCGCGGTCACCTTCCTGGCCTGGATGCTCTTCGGCGGTCCGGGAGCCCTGAGTTCCGCGCTGGTCAACACCGTCGCGGTGCTGATCATCGCCTGCCCCTGCGCGATGGGGCTGGCCACGCCGGTCAGCGTGATGGTCGGCACTGGCAAGGCCGCCGAGCTCGGCGTGCTGTTCCGGAACGGGGCGGCACTCGAAGGGTTGCAGGGCGTGGAGGTCGTCGCGCTCGACAAGACCGGCACCCTGACCGAGGGGAAGCCGCGCCTCACCGACCTGCTGCTGACCCCTGGTTTCGAGCGGGCCGAGGTACTGAGCCTGATCACCAGTGCCGAGGAACAGAGCGAACACCCGATCGCCCGGGCGATCGTCGACGCAGCGAAGCAGGAAGAGACTACGATTTCTCCTACCCAGTATTTCGAGGCGGTCCCCGGATTCGGGTTGGCCGCTACCGTCCAGGGCCGGCTGGTGAACGTCGGGGCCGACAGGTACATGGCACAACTCGGTCTGGACGTGAGCGGCTTTGCTCCCCAAGCCCAGACCATGGGGGACGAGGGCAAGAGCCCGCTGTATGCGGCGATTGACGGCGAACTCGCCGCGATTCTGGCCGTGGCCGACCCGGTCAAGGCCGGCAGCCTGGACGCCGTGCGGGCGCTCCATGCACAGGGGCTGAAGGTCGCCATGATCACCGGGGACAACGCCAGAACCGCGAACGCCATCGCCCGGCAGCTCGGGATCGACCAGGTCCTGGCTGAAGTGCTCCCGAGCGGCAAGAGCGACGCCGTGGCGGCCATTCAGCAAGGCGGACAGAAGGTGGCGTTCGTCGGAGACGGCATCAACGACGCGCCGGCACTGGCCCTCGCGGATGTGGGCCTGGCCATCGGCACCGGCACTGACGTGGCGGTCGAGACCGCCGACGTGATCCTGATGAGCGGCGACCTGCGCGGCGTGCCGAACGCCATCGCGCTGAGCCGCACCACCCTGCGGAACATCCGGCTCAACCTGTTCTGGGCCTTCGCGTACAACATCTTGCTGATCCCGGTGGCCGCAGGGGTGCTCATTCCCCCCCTCGGCTGGAGGCTCAGCCCGGTGCTGGCCGCCGCCGCGATGGGCCTGTCCAGCGTGTTCGTGCTCAGCAACGCCCTGCGGCTGCGGGGCTTCAAGCCACCGGTCGGGCCCGGCCCGGCCATCCGGCCCCTCCACCTGCTGCCCGCCCCCATTTCGAAAGGAAAACCCGCATGACCAAACTCACCGTCGGACCCTGGGTGGCCGCCCAGAAACTTCCCAGCATGGACCTCGCTCTCGACCGCCTCGCCTTCCTCGAACGCACCCTCACCCGGGCCGAGACGCCCACTGCGGCTGGCCTGCCACTGGTCGGCCTGGGCGGCTCCTGCGGCAAGCCCTGCTTCGCTCTGCCGTACATCCTGACCTGGACCGACGAGAACACCCGGGCGCTGGAGGCACTGGCGGTGGAGTTCGACTGCTTGGTGGAATACGGTGCCTACCCGCACCTGAAACAGCATGACGGCGGCCAGGAGGTGGCGGCGGTGCAGGACTGGACGACTTTCGGCATGGTCTTCATGCGACCCGGGTACGAGCAGGGCGTGGAACTGCTTTCGCGCCTGGCTGAGACTCTGTGGCCTCCTTCCGCTGTTCAATAAGTCCGATCAGTGAGATGCATCTGAGCGCTTCATCCCGCTTTTCGCTGGCTTTCTGATTGTTCACCCCGGGAAGTTTATCGCCCGGCGCCCTGACCTGATGATTTTGATTCTGTGGCTGAATTTCTCAAGGGAGACACCATGAACAATCCAACCGAGTACGACTGCGTGATCGTCGGTGGTGGCCCGGCCGGGCTGTCCGCGGCGGTGTACATGGGCCGTTTCCGGCGACGCACCCTGCTGATCGACAGCGGTGAAGGCCGGTGGGTGTACGGTCAGCACAACGAGAACTACCTCGGCTTTCCGAAAGGTGTCAGTGCCCGCCGGTTGCACACGCTCGGGGTCGCTCAAGCTGAGCGGTTCGGTGTGGTTCCGCAGGGGGGCCGGGTCGAGCAGATCGACCGCCTTCCACAAGAAAAAGGGTTCCGGCTCACCACCACCCTCGGCGTGGTGACGGCCCGGACCGTGATCTGGGCCGCTGGTGTACGGGACCGCTGGCCGACCTTCCCCGGGGCCCGCCGTCTGGTGGGCAAGCGTCTGTTCTGGTGCATCGTCTGTGACGGCTGGCGAACCCTGGACAAGGACATCCTGCTTCTGGGAAATATCGACGCCGCTGCCGAGGACGCCCTGCAGTTTCTGACCTACACCCAGCGGGTAACGCTACTGGTCGACCCCGGGAAAGACGAGGTCTCAGCCCACGCGCGCCAGAAACTCAGCGCCGCTGGCGTGCAGGTGCTGTCCGGGGAGGTCCGGCGCGTCACGCTCAGCGGCCAGGACATCGGGGGAGTGGTCCTGAAAGATGGCCGCGTGCTGCGGGCGGAACTGATCTTCAGCCTGTACGGCTCAGACCCGAACACCGAGCTGCTGCGGAGTCTGCCGGTGGAGCTGACCGAACGCGGGATGGTGAACATCAACGAGAAGGGCGAGACGAACCTCGGGCGCTTCTACGCGGCGGGCGACGTCACCAATCACCACAGCGATCAGGTGGCCTCGGCGGTGCACGGCGGGGCGCAGGCGGCCCAGGCGGCGAATTACGTGCTGTACCCGGTCCGACAGCAGCTCCAGACCTGAACTCCCGGCGGTGACATGGACGCCCGGGTCAGGGGCAACTGGCATCGGAGTTCAGAATTCGCCTGTTGTCTACTTGAAGACAACAGGCGAATTCTGATTTTGCAGCTTGTCCTTTCTCCTGCTCAAGAGCCTATGAGCCGAATCAGCCATTGGTCTGGAAGGTCTGTAGGTCAGGTATCGCCTTCATCCCTGCGACTCAGAGCAGCAGCTCCACGATCAGCACCACCAGGAAGCCCACGAAGAACGACACGGTGACGAGCGGTGTTTCCTCAACTTCATGGGCGCTCACCAGCAGTTCCTCCGTCACCAGATAGAGCAGGGTCGCGGTGCCGAAGGCGAGGACGCCCGTCAGGTCCCGTCCCGGCAGGCCGCTCAGCACAGTCGCGCCCACCAGTGCCCCGACGGCCAGCAGAATCGCCATGATGAACAGCAGCGCGAAGATGCTGGCCGCGGACGTCCCTCTGGCCCTAAGCGTTGCTGCGCTCGCCAGTCCCAGAAACAGCATCTCCAGGGTCAGCGCCACCGCCACCAGTGCGCCCTGACGCGCTCCGGCCGAGTAGCCGATCCCGATGACCAGGCCGTCGAGCAGCGCGTCTATCCCCACCGCCGTGATCAGACCGAGTTGCAGACCCGCGCGGGCGTTTTCCCCCGGCGTGAGACGTTCGGTCAGGCGCTTCACCCCGAACATCACGGCGACCCCCAGGATGAATCCCAGGACGGCTTGCAGCGGCGCTTTTCCGTGCAGGACGTCCGGAAGCAGTTCTCCGGCGATGGCGGCAAACACCACGCCCGCAGCGAAATGCTGCACGCCGCTGCGCACCCGGGGGCTCATCGGCCGGGCGGAGGCCGCAAGACCCCCGGCGACCGTGGCGACCATCGGGAACGCGACGTAGGTCAGCACCTTCAGCGGGGCCCGGGTCACTGCCGGTCCTGAACGTTCAGGCCAGCGACGCTGTGGGGTTCCACAAGAATGACTGGTCGTGCCCACGCAATAATCTGTTTATCCGAATTCACGCGTACAGCCTACTTCGCGTGGAAGACCCGCGTCCAGAGCCCCCGCCGTCGGTTGTCATCCAGTGCGGTCCGGCGCGTCCAGGCCGTCCTCTGCCGATTTTTGAGGATGCAGGTGCCGGCTCAGCCCCCAGCCGGTGAGCCCCACGGCCGCCGCACACCCCGTGACCAGAAGCGTCAAGGGAAGCCAGGCAGCCAGCAGTGCCAGCAGCGCGTCTCCGACGGGTCGCCCGCCATTCAGGATCAGGGTGTTGAGGCTCATCACCCGGCCGCGCTGCTCCTCCGGGGCGTGCCGTTGCAGGATGGCGGTCGCGGAGGTGCCCACCACACTGCGCGCCGCCCCTAGAACGGTCAGTGCTAAGGCGGCCCACACCAGGGTGCCACTCCAGGCGAACGCGCCGAGCGCTGCGGCCCAGACAGTCAGACCGACGGTGAAGAAGCGGCCCTCCTGGCCTTCCTGGCCTTCCCCCCTGGAGGCCACGCCCCCGAGCGCCCCGAGGATGGTGCCGACCCCCACCGCCGCGAAGAGAGCGCCCAGCTGCCCCTGGTGGAGGCCGAGAATCTTCTGACCGAAGAGGGGCAGGATGAACGACGGCGAAGGGCCGAACACCAGCAGTGCGCCGTAACTGAGCAGGGCGCTGCGCAGCAGGACGTCCTTCCGGACGACCGCCAGCCCTTCGAGCACGGAAGCCCAAGGCGACACGCGGGAGGGAGCATGTGAGGCACCCGGGTCCTTCGCGTGCCGGGCCAGGACGATGATCACCCCGGCGAAGCTGGCGGCGTTCAGGAAGAACACTGCAGGCAGACCGAGGTGACCGGCCACCCAGCCGGCCAGGAGCGGGCCGGCGGTGGACGCCACGTTCACGCCGAGGGTCAGCATGGCCCCGGCCCGCATCAGGAGTTCCTCCGGGACCAGGGTGGGGAGCAGCGCGGCCCGGGCGGGCCCGTCGACGCTGGCCACCACGGCGGACAGGAACGCGAATGCGGCGAGCAGGAACAGGGTGGGCGGGTGGTGGGCGAGCAGGACACCGAAGCCCAGCGCCAGGAGCAGCCCTAGCGGCTGGGTGAAGAGTAGGACCCGGCGGGGGGTGGAGCGATCGGTGATGACGCCTCCACCGAGGGAGAACAGACCGAAGGCGATGGCCTGAACGAGCGAGACGGTGCCCAGGTTGAGAGCCGGTGATCCTGGCAGGCGCAGGGCGAGGAGGCTGATGCCGATCACCTGCATCCAGGTGCCGATGTTGGACACGCCCAGGGCCAGCCACCACGAGCGGAACGCCGGGTGCTGCCGCAGGTGAGGAACCGGAGAGGCGGTCATGAGGCAGGGTCGACGGCTGGGCGACGGGAACGGATCGATCTCCCCTGAGCTTGTGTACTGGCGGACTGGCGAGGAACGCGGTCTGGACTCTTTGCGACTTTACATCTATTCATCCGAACAGCAGAATACAGGGATGCGACACCACCCGCTCCCTTCACCGGCCGACGCCCTCGACGTCGACCGGGTCACCGAGGTGTTCAAGGCTCTGAGCGACCCCACCCGACTCCAACTGATGCTGCTCCTCATGCAAGGCGAAACCAAGGTCACCACCCTGGTCGACGCCTTACAGCAGCCGCAGAGCACCGTCAGCCGCCACCTCACCCTCCTGCGCACCGCCCACCTGGTCCTGACCCGCCGGGAGGCCACCAGCGTGTACTACCGCCTGGCCGACACCCACGTGGCCGAGCTGCTGACGCAGGTCTTCAGCCACGCCCAGCACGAACGGTTGGGACTGCCCGATCACGCGGCGCAGGACGCTACGATCGGAAGTGTCCACTGAACGCGCTCGCCCTGTTCAGCGCCCTGAAGAACCCCCGCTTCGCGCGGCTCTACACCGCGCAGGCGATCAGCCAGATCGGCGACGCGCTCACCTGGGTCGGCCTGGCCCTGCTGGCCTACCAACTCGCCAAGGGCAACGCCGCCGTGGTGCTCGGCACCGCCCTGACCCTGCGGGTGCTGGCCTTCGTGATCTTCAGCCCGCTGGCCGGGGTGGTCGCCGACCGGATCAACCGCAAGTGGCTGCTGATCACCTGCGATTTCGGCCGGGTGCTGGTGATCGCCTGCCTGCCCTTCGTACACGCCGTCTGGAAGGTCTACGTACTGATGTTCCTGCTCAACACCTTCACCGCTTTCTTCACCCCGACCAACCAGGCGACCGTCCCACTGGTGATGGGTCAGGACGAAGCAGGTCAGGGGTTCGCCCTGTCCAGTGCCACCACCGAGCTGATCAACATCGCCGGGCCGGGACTGGCCGGGGTGGCGGCGGCGCTGCTGGGCGGACGCGACCTGTTTTTCCTGGACGCCGTGACGTTCCTGGTGTCCGGGCTGCTGATCATGACCCTGCCGTCATTGCAGGCGAAACAGGGAGAGGTGCAGCGCAGCACGCTGAGCGACATTCGGGACGGCACGGCCCGGCTGTGGCGTGATCCCCCGATCCGCTTCGCGCTCCTGATGGAACTGGTGGCCGCCATCGCCGGCGCGTTGATCCTGGTCGGCACGGTCACCCATATCAAGACCGATCTCCGGCTGGGAGACGCGTCGTACGGGTGGGTGATGGCCGCCTACGGTCTGGGTGCAACGCTGGCGTCTCTAGTGGTGGGCACTTACGGCAAACGTGTTCCACGAACCACCTTCGTCCTTCTGGGTGCCCTCGTCACCAGCCTGGCGATCCTGCCCGGCAACTTCAGCGGTCTGTACCTGCTGCTGGCCTTCTGGCTGGTGGCCGGCATCGGACAGAACTGGGTGAACCTCCCCGCCGAGACACTGCTGGCTGAACGGACCGAGGAGGCCGCCCAGGGCCGGGTGTACGGCGCGCATTTCGCCTGGAGCCACCTGTGGTACGCCTTCGCCTACCCGTTGGCTGGATTCCTGGGCACCCGTTTTCCGGACCGCAGCTTCCTTTACGGCGGGCTGCTGGCGCTCGTGGTGCTGGCCGTCACCTGGTTGACATCCGGCGCGGCGAGGGGTGAACGTACCGTCTCGCCTGAGACTGCCAAATGAAGATTGCACCGGACAGGTGGGCCAGCTGCGCGAATTCAGGCTCTGCCTGAGGATCTGCGGCCAGGAATCCCAGCCGCGCCTCTCACTCTGGCGACCTGACTCCAGGCGGCCTGAGGTTCTGCACCTGGGCTCTGTCCTGCCCGACGCGCTGCACCAGGATGATGGTGACGATGGCCACCAGCGCTTCAAAGCCGACCCCCAGCGTCCAAAAGGCCCGGGGACCTGCCAGGATCCTGTCCACCAGAAAGCTGAAATTCTGGCCGAAGAACCCGGTCACCAGCGTCAGCGGAAAGAAGACCGTGGCGACCATCGTCAGCTGACTGCCGCTGGCGTTCCGACGCCGGTTCTCGAGCGCGTTGTAGATGTCGAACGCCCGGTCGGCCAGGCTTCGTGCCAGGTCCAGCCGTTCGACCGTGCGGACTGCGTGATCCCGGACGTCACGGAAGTACGGGATTTCCTGAGGGCTGACCACCGGGGGGCCGACATGCATCAGGGTGTTCAGGACATCTTTGAGAGGGAAGGCCACGGCGTGGGCCGCATGCACCAGTTCCGTCAGATGAAAGATGTTCTGGAGCTCCTGGTCATTGGAATATTGCGGATTGATCAGTCGCTGCCGGGTACTCCGCAGGTCGTCTTCGAGTTCGTCGACGAGGGGACCGTAGCCGTCCACCAGGGCATCGAGCAGCACGTAGACCAGGCTGCTGGAATCGGTCCGCCATGCGGCCGGAACCCGGTCCCAGCGCCTCAGGATCTCCTCGATGGCTGGTCCTGAGCCGTGCCGCACACTGATGACGAAGGTCTCGCCGGCGAAGACGTTCAGCTCGTGAACGTCCACACCACCTTCTCGTGACCGGGTCACACCGTGCGCCACGATGAATTCGAATCCTGGATACGTTTCGACCTTCGCTCGCTGGTGGGCGTGGACCGTGTCCTCGATCGCCAGCGGATGCAGGTGATACTGACGTTGCAGGGCTTCCAGGCCCTGTGGCGTCGGGTCGGTCACGTCAAACCACAGGAAGCCCTAGTCTCCAGGCGAAGGGGACGTCGCCGGCTTCCAGGAGAGGGGAGCCGCACCTGCGCCTGTCAGGGCGTGGACATGAATCTGAGTTGTCTTCGAAGGGTCGGGTACGTTCCGGGATCGGTCCATCATCTGAAGCACCTCTGGCCTTCTGATAGCTCATCTGCTTCACTTCATCCAAACCGGCCTCAGCACCACCGTTATGGTGTGGACATTGAGAAGCAGACCGAGGCCCATCCGGAGGGTACCCTGGAGTCTGCAGGGGATATGCCCGAGTCCGGCAAGGAGATGTGGGAGGTCCATCGTCAGGGACAGGAGTTCCAGGCCTGTCAGACAGCCTGCCGGGGCATTGGCCTGCCTGAGAAACCTTGCCCATTCGACAGGCGTCGTGGCGACCTTGCCTCCACCGTTTTCAGCGCTCCCTTCGGGTCAGTCGCACGCGCAGCAGATTCACGGGTTGAGGAACACCAGGATGTCTGGCCCGAGGTGCAGCACCGCCGCCTGGACCAGGCCGATGTACCGCAGCAGCGCGGCGGTGATGCCCAGGACATGCACGACGCCGATGCCGACGAACAGGTTCTCCTGCATGGTTCTGTACGCCCGCGCCTCGACGATCTTGCCCAGGTCATCGGTCATCAGAGCGACGTCTGTGGCTTCGAGTGCGGCTTGCGTCCCGGCCGCGCCCATGGCGATCCCCACGTCCGCCTGTACCAGCCCGGGCGCGTCGTTGGTACTGCTCCCGACGATCGCGACCTGGTGTCCGGCGCGCTGCAACTCCTGAATCACCCAGAGTTTGTCCTCGGGCAGGAGGTCGGCGTGGCTTTCGTCCATGCCCATGTGGCGCGGTCAGCTGAGCCGTGGTTTCGTTGTCCCCGGTGAGCATCACCACCCATTTGATCCCGCAGGCCTTGAGCCGTTCAATGGTCTCGCGCAGGTCCGGGCGCACCCGGTCCATCAGGTCGACCGCTCCCACGGCCACGCCATACACAACCAGAAGGACCGTGCTGGTTCCGGGTACGCACCGGTGGGAGGACCGGGACCGGCGAGACGGCCATGAGCGCGAAGAAGAGCTACGCCTACACCAACGCCTGGTACGAGGGCTTCGGGCCACTCTCGTCACCGACCTTTGCGGTGGTGTCCTTCTTCCAGAACGGCGATGAAAGCTCAGGCCCGGCCCTGAATGCGGCGGCCAAGATGTTCGCGGCGAGGTGGTGCCTGAAGCTCTACGAGTGCCACCACGCCCTGCCAGATCAGACGCTCTGCGCCGGCGAACTCGAACAGATGCACGCCGCCTACCGCCTGCAGGCACAACAGCTGAATCTACCGAAAGTGAAATGATTCAGGTTCAAGGCAGGAAGTCAGGATTGTCCTGCAAAGGTTTCCTTGACGGCGCGGCGTGAACGCCTGTCCGGATACGAACTGTCTGTGCAGGGCAAGAATGACGGCCTTCTCCTTCTGCCTGGCCTCCAGGCCTCTTGGGGGACGCTAGCCTGGGTGGATGCCCTCCCGCACTCTCTTTATGAAGTCGTCTCTTCTGCACCTGATCACCCAGAGGCGAGAGGCGGCGCTGAGCGACGCACGCCGAATACAGGAGCAGGCCTTGATGTACCAGGACCTGAACGAGCTCACCGCCCGGATCGTGGAGAAATACCGGCTGGACGTTCCGACATTCGAGCCCCCAGCGGTCGACGGTCCCAGAACGGTCCAGTTGAGCGCAGAGCAGACCCGGTCGATGCCCGGCATCTTCGCGATCGCTCCTTTCGCACGTCCTGGCGGTTACCCAGGGGTACAGATGCGCGTGATCGTCCCTTTCAAAGGCACGCCTGAGCTGTTCGACTACATGCCCAGTCATTTCAACACCAGTCCTCCCAGTGCGGAGCTGGACGCGTCGAGGCGGCAGCTGGTTTTCACCGACACGTTTCTCGAGTCCCAGTACAATCCTGGTCATTACATGTCGACGGTCAAAGGGAAGATCGAGCCCTTCCGGTGGTGGCTGGAGCAGGTGGATCAGGAGGTCAGGCCATTCAACGCTGCTCTGCCGGACACGGTCCTGAATCTGCTTGTGGAGCAGCGCCGGCGCATCGTGGAGACCTTGGTGCAGGCAGAAGCGGCCGGGGTGAGATCCACCTTCAGTCCTTCACAGGCGGCACGGTCCCTCACTCTGGGTCAGGACACGTCAGCCCTGCAGCTCAGTCCAATGAGGCTGCCTACGCGGATGACCTCGACGCTACTTCCACGCGAGGATTATGTCCAGATTCTGGAGGCCATCGACCGGTTCGCGAGAAGGTTGGAGCGAAGCAACACCATCGTCCGTGAGCTGGGGGAGGAAGCCCTCCGGGACGTGCTCATCGCCGCCCTGAACATGATATTCCCCAACCGGGTGACGGGGGAGACCTTCAACCGGCGTGGTAAGACGGACATCCTGGTGCAACAGAACGACGAGGTGGCGTTCCTCGGCGAATGTAAGTTCTGGGGCGGGGAAAAGCTGTTTCTCGAAACGGTCGAACAACTGCTGACCTACCTCACCTCGAGGGATCTGCTCACTGCCGTGATCATTTTCAACAGGAACAAGGCGGTCACGGCGGTGGTGGACCGCGTGGCCGAAACCATACGCGCACATCCCCTTTTCGACCAGGATCTTGAGGTGAACCTGGAGCGCCGGACCCTGCGGTTCAAGTTCAAACACCCCAGGGACGAGCGCCTGCGGATGGATCTGGCCGTCCTGATCTACGACCTCTGACAGATCCAGATGCATATCTGGAGCGCCAGAGGATCAGGATGGACAGGTGCGACTGTCCCGCTCTTGCACTGGAGTGAACAACGCCCTGCCCGTCGCTCGATGCGGCCTCAGGGCTGAGGGGCCATCACGTAGGCCATTCCCCCCGAATGCGTGAGCCAGAGCCGTTCAAAGACCGCTCTCGGATAGCTGCGGCGCACCTCACCGTCGCTTTTCGCAGCGGGGTCGTTCAGGACCGGATTCCCTTTAGCGTCGAAGCCGATCAGCACCATCACGTGCCCGCTGGACGACGGGATGGGAGACCCAGGCAGCTCGCCGTATTTAAACCGGACGCTGACAGCGAGCGGCAGGCCTTGCTGAAGATATGTCTCCGCTTCTCTCAGGCTGCCCATTCGGGTCACGAAGGCCTGCAGGCCCTGCGTAGAGGCGTACGCCGTATTGAATGGCCAGTTCCCAAATCCATCGTAGACCGGATCGTAAGTCGACCTGGCGGCGTCCGGAACCTGTACGGGCCGCCGCCAGAATCCCAGGAGCATGCTGACGCTGGTTGGACTGCACCAGATCTCGCCACCATTCGGGTAGACCATCTGGGAGAGCCTGGGCACATTCAGGACGGTTCCCCAGGCCGCTCCAGGACTGGCTCTGCCCTGGTCACGCAGACGAAGGGCGCTGTCAGAGGTATTGAACGACAGCAGGTTGACCTGGGCGCCAGGACCCAGCGTCGCCCGGTATTGAAAGGCGGTGCTGAGATAAGGGAGGGTCAGGGTGTCCGTGTTCACGGTGCCGTCTGACGACTTCCTGACCGCCAGACTGGAGCGGGGACCGGCCGCACGCCACGTTCCGAAGCTGAAATAGGGGGTCCAGCCCCCGGCCGGCCGGCGCACCCGGACCTCCATTACCACCGCGTCGCCCGTGGACCGAGCCACGTTCCAGCTGGGAATCAGCTCGTTGAACGGGGTGACTTCTATCACGGCGCTTTCCAGGCGGTTGCCGTTCTTTTCCGGCAGCGTCTGCCACGTCGACGGGACCCCGGTCTGCCGCTGTGCCAGCTGGATGGAGCGTACCGGCGTTCCGAAACTGGTCTGCTGCGTGTAAGGAGTGGCCGACGCTCCACAAACCAGGAATGCGGCAGCTACGGTCAGCAGGTTGAACTTCACGTCCCCATGCTAAAGGCCCTCGCTCTGCCCGGCAAGGTGGGAACAGACGTCTCGTTTAGGATGGGTCTGCCGTTCAGCAAGCCGTCAACATTTATCGGCGATGTGAGGTAGAGGTCACTGTTCAGAGTGACCTGTTTGAGTTTACCGATGGGTTCTTCGCCGCAACGCGCGAAGGCAACATCTCCGGAAAAAGCCAGACATTCCGGCAGCCGTAGCAGGACATCTGCTCTGGGGGCGAGAACCCAGTAGAGGAAGAGGTCCGTCCCGTCATCGAACCTTGTTCACTGAATTTCCGGGGTTAATCCGGAGCGATGTCCTCATCGGCGTTAAATTCTTGCCAGCCTTCCGGCAGTGCCGCGGTCGGCAGCGTGACGCCAGTGTTCTGGAGCGTTTTGACGCGCAGCACCTCCCGGGCACCGCTGCGTTCCAGCAGGGGAATGCCGTGGGCCGCCGACCAGCAGACGTCAAGGGCCGAGCCCTGAGCCGGGGTCACCCGCACCCAGGTGCAGGCCCCGAGCGGCGTACTTTGCACCTTCCCGGTCGTCAGGGTATACGCGCCTCTTGGCTGGTCGACCAGGTGCTGGGTGCTCCAGCGGTCGGTGAAGATCCCGACCCGGAACAGGTTGACGCGGTGGACGTCGTACACGACGTGCTTCTGAAAGTCCCGCAGCTGATAGGCGTCCTCACCGTTCGCTGCCGGGCTCAGCCGCAACTCGACCCGGCCATCGGTGCGCCGGACCACCTGTCCGGCCGGGTTGTGCCAGAATTCCAGAACGTGTGCCTGGCCGTCCTTGCCCGGAAAGCTGGCCTGAAGATGCAGGGGCCGCGGGCCTCCTGAGATGGGAAAGGCGGCGCTCCAGGTGGCGGGAGTGCCGGCGACTGCCGCGGCGTCTGCTGCCCCCATCCCCAGGAACGCGCCTATCAGAAGAAGTCGCACGTTCACCGCTGACTTCCAGCTCGCTGAGGCACGGTCGAGGATCACAGGGGACTCGCCGTCCCGGTCCGGGGTGGTGGCGCCGCATTCAGCGAGCGAGGTGCTGGCAATCGAACCCAGGCCGAGCGACGTTTGGGCAAGGCGATTGTTCATCCCATCAGCAGAACGCCTTGATGTGACGTGCGTGTCAGGTGTTGGCAGGTTGACGTGGCAGGCCCAGCGGCCTCCAGTTCAGCCTGGGCGTTCCGAGTTCCACACTCAGGGGCGTGCGAGGAAGGGGAGCATCGGCACTGGTTTTTACAGGATTTTTACACGCGTCAACTACCCTGTGACCAGAGCAGTCTGAACGACCGAACCAAAAAACCTGCTCTGGCATGGTGCGCGATTCACATGTCCAGCGCCACAGGTTTGCCGAGGGGGCCTCTGATAAATAGAACACCGTTTTCTCTGATCGTCTCCAGCTCTTTGATCCTGACCAGCCTGGGCTGGTGGGCTGTCGCCGCGTCGCCACCTGTCACATCGTCCGCTGGCAGCATGCCCGGCATGAACATGTCCTCAGGGTCTGCAGGAAGGGCCATGCCGAGGGCCGACGTACCGTTCAAGCGGGTCCCTGTCGGTCAGCTGCCTGAAACCATCCTTTCTGGCCCGACCCGGATGGGAAAACTGGTCATGCCACCCGGAATGGTCATGACCGGCAGTACCACCATCGAGGCGATGAAGGACATGGCCGCGGTGGACCCCGGCCTGGTCAAGGTATCGGCCGGGCCAATCGCGCGAGGCGACCAGCCACTCGCCCCGAAACTGGTGGGTGGCGTCAAGGAATTCTGGCTGACCGTGGGTATGACGAACTGGAACATCCTCCCCACACGGCAGGTGGCGGCGTACGCCGTGAACGGTCAGGTGCCCGGACCGCGCCTGCGGTTCCAGCAGGGCGACAGTATTCGGGTAATCGTGAAGAACACCCTGACTGAAGCGACGTCCATCCACTGGCACGGGCTGATTCTGGACAACCGTATGGACGGCGTTGGCGGCGTGACGCAGAAGTCCATCGCGCCGGGGGCGAGTTACACCTACGGGTTCACGGCGATTCAGGCCGGAACCTACTTCTACCATTCGCATACCCAGAGCGATCGCCAGCAGGGATTGGGGCTGTACGGCGCGATGATCATCGATCCGACCACGAGCGCGGCCAACATCTCCAGGCTCAGGGCGCTGACCGTCCCGGGCGATCCGGGGACGGCCATCGCCCGGGTGCCCGATGAACCCCGGGCGGACAAGGAGTACACCCTCCAGCTTCAGGAGTGGCTCTGGCGTGACGGGTACACCTTCCCCGCCATGATCATGGAAGGAGCGCTGCCGAACTACTTCACCATCAACGGCAAGGCGTATCCGTCCACGGATACCGTCCAGATGAAGGTGGGACAGACGGTCAAGCTGCGCTTCATCGGCACCAACAACAACTTCGTCCATCCGATGCACGTCCACGGGGGACCATTCGAGATGGTGGCGCGCGACGGAGTGACACTCAAGCCGGGCGCCCGCTTCTTAGCCGACACTGTAAACGTGGGTCCGGGTCAGCGGTACGACGTGATCTGGAAGGCCCGCAGAGCCGGGACCTGGCTGGTTCACTGTCACATCCCACACCACACCGTGAACGACAACGTCGAGGAACAGGGCGGAGGCGGCCTGATGATGAAGATCGTCGTGAAGGGCTGAGCGGTGAGAACCTCTCAACGTCGGTGGTGGACTGGGGCAGTTGTGGTCCTGCTGCTGCTGCTGACAGCGGTCATGTTGACGCGGATGTCCACGCCCAGACAACCGGGCATGCCCGGCACTGGAACCATCAATTACGGCGCGCCAGTTTCACCGGGCAATTCACCTCCCGCCCCGGCCTCTTCGAGGATGCCGGGCATGAACATGGGAGGATCAGGCGGAAAGTGACCTTGAATCTCCACAGGCTGTGCAAAAACATTCCGCTACACTCGCTTTTGTGAAACTGCCCCTCTTCCCCTCCCTGTGCCTCGCCGTTCTGGGTCTTGGGCTGAGCGTTGCGGCCCCAGGACCGGCGTCCACAGTGGTTACACCAGGCTGGTGGTTACACCAGGCTGGTGGTTACACCAGGCTGGTGTTCGATCTGCCGGGCCCGAGTTCTGTCACCTCAACTCTTCTTCCCGGTATACCCGGAAGTCTCGCTCTCCAGGTCAAGCTTCAGGTTCCGCTTCCTGCGGAGAACGGAGCGCTCACGTCGTCCGGTCTGTCGGGGTACACCGTCAAGGGCCGTCAGGTGACGATCCAACTCGCTCCCGGCATCCGTCAGGCGCGAGCGAGTGTGCTCCCGGCGGTCGGTCGGCAGCCGAACAGACTGGTCGTCGACGTCACCCTGCCTTCGGGGTCACTCCCGCCGGCGCGGCCGGGGGTCGTCCCTGTGAAAGCTCAACCTGTGGCTGTCACAGCACTCCGACCGGCCAGCGTCAAGCGGCCCAGGCTCACGGTCGTTCTGGACGCTGGCCACGGCGGCGTGGACTCCGGGATGGTGAGCCGCTGGGTGGTCGAGAAGGACGTGACCCTCGACGTCGCGCGGCGGGTCAGCGGCTACCTCACGCAGCGCGGCGTGAACGTCATCATGGTCCGAACCACCGATACGCAGCTTTCACGCAACAAAGCCCAGGACCTCGAAGCCCGTTCCCGACTCGCCCGGGCCGGAACGGTGAACGCCTTCATCAGCATTCACGCCAATGCCGGGCCAGGTTCAGCCAGTGGAATCGAGACGTTCTACTTCGGCCAGCGACTGAGCGCCTCGAAACAGTCGCTGGCCGTCCTGGAGAACGGTGGGGGGAGTCTGGGCCAGCAGTTGACGACCAGGGCGAGCAACACGGCGAACAGCCTGATGGGTGACCTGCTGGCGCAGGCCAAGCTGGCGTTCAGTGCGCAGCTGGCCCGCCACGTCCAGTCGAACCTGATCCGCTCGACGGACGCCCTCGACCGTGGTGTTCAGTCCGACGCGTTCTACGTCATCCAGAATCCCACGGTTCCGGCCATCCTGACGGAGGTCGGCTTCGGCAGCAGTCCGACTGAAGGACCCAAACTCGCGCAGGCCGGGTACCGCGACCGGGTCGCTGGGGCACTGTCGAATGGCATCCTGGCTTTTCTCCAGGTTCGCTGACGTTCTGGCTGAGGCCCGGACTGGCTGAGGTTTGGAACGGTCTGTCCACAGGACATTTCCGGGGCAAATCACATCCAGCAACTCCGGGAGACAGACGAACCAGGGGGGAGATGTTCAGGCCTTCGTAGAGGGTGGTTCCTCAAGGGTCTGACGCCCAATCGGAATGGCGAGCGTCAGGTCGGTCCGGGGGTGAGCACTGCCGCTGGGACATGGGCCGAAAGGAACTGTTCCCCCCAACGGCGCCTGTGGGCAACGGGCGTGTCCGGGAAGAAGAATGCCGGCTCCTGTCAGGCGCGCACGTCGATGACCATCATCAGGCCGCCTCCGCCCTGTTCCTCGACGTTGTCGTTCTTGGTGTGGTGCGGAATGTGACAGTGGATCAACCACTTTCCAGACCGTCTCGCGGTCCAGACCACGTCATAGCGCTGACCCGGGCCGACGTTCACGGTATCCGCCAGAAAGCGGGCGCTCACTTTCAGCGTCTCACCGTCCCGAGCGATCACTTCGAACGGGCCACCGTGGACATGCATCGGGTGCACGAAGTTGTTGTTGCTCCCGATGAAGCGCAGTTTGACCGTCTGCCCCACCTTCATCCGGATGGTGTCGGTGGACGGATACGCCTTGCCGTTGATGGTGAAGTAGTTCGGCAGCGCTCCTTCCATGATCATGGCGGGATACGTCAGGCCGTCACGGTTGAGCCATTCCTGAAGTTGCAGGGTGTACTCCAGGTCGGTCCGGTCTTGGGCGGGGGGCTCTGCGGCCGTGGCCGCGTCTCCTGGGCGGGTCAGGGCCCGGAGGCGCGCGAGATTGGCGGGGTTGGACGTGGGCCGGATGATCAGGGCGCCGTATTCTCCCAGCCCCTGCTGGCGGTCCGAATCCTGGTGAGAGTGGTAGAAGTAGGTGCCCGCCTGGACGGCCGTGAACGCATAGGTAAAGCTCCCGCCCGGGGGAATGGCCTTCTGTTCGAGTCCGGGGACCCCGTCCATCTCGTTCGGGAGAATCAGGCCGTGCCAGTGGATGGTGGTGGCGTCCGGCAGGTCGTTCCTGACGATGAACTGCACGTGGTCCCCCTGCTCGACTTCCAGCCTCGGACCCGGGACCTGCCGGTTGATGGCGTAGGCGGTGACCTGCTTGTAAGGCAGGATGTTCCACTTGATGATGGAGGTGGTCAGGCGAAAGACCTTCACGCCGCCGTCGACCTGGGGCGTGAGCGGCTGGTCCCCCCGGGCCGTGCTCGGCGCGGTGTAGGAAACGAGGCGCGGATCGACGGCCGCCATGTCGCGCATTGCTGCGCCCGGCGTCTCCCGGGTCATGATCATTCCAGGTGGCATGATGCTCGCTTCGACGTCGCGGGCACTGAGTTTCATGTTCACCACGGTGCCCGGCAGGGTCATGCCCGCGATCAGCATCAGCGAAGTCGTCATCAGCACCGCCAGCAATTGCGGCGCCGTGACGTTCGGTCGCATGCCAGGGCCGTCCCCGTGGTTCATGCCGGGCATGGACGCCATGTCATGCGTGGAGCCCGTCTGTTGAACAGGCGGGACGGGCTGGGCCAGATCAACCGGTGGCCGGTCCTGACTGTGGTTCATCCCAGCCATGGCGGCCATGTGACCGTGCTCCATTTTAGCCATGGGTGGTGCCGGAACCGCTGGGGTTGTGGCTGGGGAGGCCCCGTGCTGCATGTGGTCCACCGCGACCGGCGCGGCTGGTACCGTTGGTGGGGTCTGCGGCGGGCGTACGTCGGCTTCAGCGGCATGCGCCGCGTGGCCCCCGATGGTTGCCAGATCGAAACGGCTGCCGCTGGGACGCTCGGTCATCAGGCCGTGTTTCAGGTTACGGGACACCAACCAGACGTTGACCGGGTAAGCGACGGCGTAGCCGACGCTGACGCCGATGCTCATCACCACCCAGAAGAGCGGTTCGGTCGGCTGCATGGCGCGCATGTCGCGGCCCATCATCAGCAGCGTCATGGTCGGAGCCATGCCGGCCATCATCGCGTTCATGCTGATGAACTCCGGCATGAAGCTCTTGCGGACGTTCTGCAGGTAGCTGCCGCCCATGATGCGCTGCATGAACAGCGCCTGGAAGATGAACAGGCCGAAGGCGAACCCGGCCAGATACTCGACGATCAGGTCGAGCCACATCGGCAGCCCGAGCAGCGCCGTGATGACCGCTGCCACGATGATGCCGGTCGCGTCGCCGGCCACGCAGTGAATGGTGCTGCCCACGCTCTGCTTCCAGAGTGGCCTCGTGAAGTCCTCGTGCGTGCCGGGAACCGGTTCCTTATCGGCCATCACGTACAGAAGCAGGCCGATCGGGCCCATGTAGAGCGTCACCAAAATAAAGCCCCATTTCATCACGGTGGGTTCAGGGTTGTTGCGGAACTGATCCACGCCCACGTAGACGGCGCTCAGGAAGGCGAGGAGAAGCCAGACGACGACGAACACATCAATGGGTTGGATCAGCATGCGTCCTCCAGAACGTTCTTGCAGAGAAGGTCTGGCCAAAGTGGGAGGGGCAGCCGCGCCCGGCCTGCCGACCGGTGACAGGAGAATTCCGGGGCGCAGGCACTCATCGCGGCGAAAGAAAGGAACTTGGCGTCAGCGAATTCCGCCACTCCGGGGAACGTTGCCGGGTCAGGGACTGACTGGGGACAAGGATGGGCGATGCAGGAGCCTGAGGTTCAGCTGGGTCTTCCCACTGTACCTCACGCTGTCCTGAGGTCTCCTGCCGGTGTAGCTGCAGTCGTACTTCGCGTCCTGCCGACGGACGAGCGGCCAGACCACCAGCGCGGCGCGCCCCGCGACGTCCCGTAGCGGCACTGTTCCAAACAGCCTGGAGTCCTCGCTGCCGTTCACCGTCCGGTTGTCGCCCATCAGGAAATACTGACCCGCCGGGACGGTGATCGACTTGCTGTTCTTGAGCAGCAGGACCGCGTCCGAGGCGGCGTTGTTGGCAATGGGGCTCCGGGTATCCCAGCAGCCCTGCGACGTCCAGTAGTCCGGGGTGAACACCTGAGTGATCTGACGGTTATTCACATACACTTCGCCGCGGTCAAGCCGGACCGTGTCGCCCGGTAACCCGACCAGCCGTTTGATCAGGAAGGGACGGTAGCTCCACAGGCCCAGGAAGGAAGTGGTCACGTCCCCCGGCGGCGGCCTGAAGTTCAGCACGTCACCACGGCTGAACTGCCCGACGTCAGCTTTGTGGAGCCAGGTTTCGTACTTCGGGACGACCACCCGTTCACCGTTTCGCAGCGAAGGCATCATGCTTGCCCCGTCGACACCCACCAGGGTACCCACCAGCTGGGTGAACAGCACGGCGATGAACAGCGGTTGGAACAGCTCCTTCCACAGCCGTTTCCACCTGGGGGCAGAACCCGCCCGGACAGGGGCAGGTTCGGCGTTGAGCGTGTTTGGGAGCAAAGTCTACCTCCTGAACGCAGGGTAGAAGAATTGTGTTCAGGTCCTGTAAAAAGGGGAGAACCGTGCGCCGCAGGTGCCGGTCAGGGAGGTTTTACAGAACCCTTATAGATTCTCCTTATCGTTGGAGCGTGACCAGACAGGAGGCAGGGCAGCGAAGAGACCGGTATCTTGCGAGCCTGCCGAGTGGGGTCGACGTCGAGACCGTCGTTGGCTTCCGGGCCTGGCGGGTGCGTCTGGCGATGAGGACGTCCGCGCCCAGCTGGTGGTTGCCATTGATCCTGGGGATGCTCAGCGGCCTCGGGCTGCTGAGCTTGGTCGGTGCGCCGCTGCTCGTCGTGACGCTCAGCGTGCTGATGGCCAGGCTGCAAAGCCTCAGCCCTGCACAGGCCGCCCGCTGGACGGCTCCGTTCGCCCTGGGGTTCTTCGGCCTGCACCTGCAGTGGTTGCTCCCGAGCCTGAACAGCATCCTCGGCGCTCCCGCCGGGCTGCTGCTGCTGCCGGTGGTGGCGCTGCTCGCGGCCGGCTTGACGCTCACCGTCTGGCTCACCCGTCTCCTGACCGGCCGCTTCTTCCTGCTGGCCCTCCCAGCCGCCTGGATCCTCTTCGACTGGCTCAGGACCCTGGGCCCACTCGCTTTCCCCTGGGGCAGTATGGGCTACGCCGCCAGCCGCACCGCTGCCGTGCAACTGGCCAGCATCGGTGGCGTCCCGCTGCTGGCCAGTCTGGTTCTCGGAACGGCCGCGCTGCTGGCCGGTAGACGGGTCTGGAGTGCCCTGCTGGCTGTGGGTCTCTGGGCCAGCGCCTGGCTGCTCGGAACGGTCCTGACCGTCCCAGCCGCGGCTCCTACCCACACCGCGCTGCTGGTCCAGGGATCTGTCGATCCCATGGCCAAGTTTCGTGGCACGGTGGACGCCACACGGCTGTACCAGGACCTGACCCGCGCCGCGCGTCCGGGGTCACTTCCGGATCTGGTGGTCTGGCCGGAAGGGGCGTTGCCTTCCCCCCCGGACCGTCCAACCTCCTGGCCGCAACTGAGCCTCCCGGGTGTACCGCTAATCACCGGCGCGTCCGGGCTGCAGGACGGGGCGTTTCACAACAGTGCCTTCGCGCTGAGTGGCGCTGGGGTCTTCCGCTACGACAAGGTCCGCACCGTGCCGCTCGGTGAGACCTTCCCAGGGCGAGACGCCTTCGACTGGTTGTATCGCCCGGTCTTCGCCGCGCTGGGCGTACCGGGACTGCGCAACGTCACACCGGGCACCCGTCCGGCGACCCTCCGGGCCGGGTCGCTCCTGTACGCGGTGAGCATCTGTTACGAGTCGGTGTTCCCGGGCCTGGCGCGCCGCGCGGTAAAGGAAGGCGGGCAGGTGCTCGTGACCATTTCGAACGACGCCTGGTTCGGACGAACGGCCGGCGCTGAGCAGCACTTTCTGATGGGCCGGGTGCGCGCGATCGAAACCCGGCGCTCCTGGTTGCGGGTTGGGAACGATGGGATCACAGCTGTGACCGACCCGTACGGCCGGGTCCAGGCCACGCTGGAACGCGGTGACCGCAGCGCCCTGCTGGCCGGGTTCAAGCCAAGGAACGATCAGACGCTGTACGTCAGGTTCGGCGACTGGGTGGTCCCCCTGGCCGCCGCCCTGATGCTGGCCTGTGGTGTTCGAAGAGCCGTTCAAGGGATGGTCTCAAGAGGAGTTTTCATGAAGAGCGTTGAAGTATGAATCCCGTGGCCTTTCAGATCGGCTCGTTCACCGTCGCCTGGTACGGCATCCTGATCACGGCGGGCATCCTGATCGGCAGCTGGATCGGCACCCGGCTCGCCCGGCAGCGAAATCTGGACGTCGAGTTGTTTCAGAGTATGGTGCTGTGGGCGGTGCTGTGGGGCGTCGTCGGTGCGCGGGCGGTGTTCGTGGCGACCTCTTGGAACCTGTTCGCCGGCAGGTCGGGGTTGACCCTGATCTACGACGTGATCAACGTCCGCCAGGGCGGCATCAGTATCCATGGTGGGCTGATCGCCGGCATTCTGGTGCTGGTGTATTACGCCCGGCAGTACCGGCTGGACTTCTACCGATACGCCGACCTGTTCGTGCCGGCCGTTCCCCTGGGCATCATCGGGGGGCGCGTCGGGAACATCATGAACGGTTCGGACACGGTAGGCCGGGTGACTGGCTGGGCGGTCGGTTTTCACTGGCCGGCGGGTGCCCGGGCGTTCCATGACTCGGTGTGTAACCCGGCCACCCCGCTGAACCTGGTTTCGTACTGCCAGACCGTGGTGGGGCAACAGGTGATGACCTCACCGGTGCACTTCACGCAGCTGTACGGGGTGATCATCGGTGTGCTGCTCGCGATCGGCACGGTCTTCTGGATGCGGTCGAAGATTCCCGGCTGGGCGTTCTGGCAGTTCTGGCTGTGGTACAGCGTGCTGCGGGCCGGCTGGGAGGAGACGTTCCGTCTCAATCCGCTGCCCTGGAAGGTCTACCTCTCGGAGGGGCTGGATCAGCCGGGCATCGGTCTGTTCACGGAAACCCAACTGATCAGCGTCCCGCTGATCGTGTTGGCCATCGTGATGCTCGTGCGCCTGCGGAGAGTGGCCGCGCCCGAACAGATCCTCGGGCAGAAGAGCGCGTGAGGGTCCTGCTCACCCTCGGCCTGCTGCTCACCCCCACCAGTCTGGCCGCCTTGTGTCAGCCGGAACCGAAGGAGACCCCGGCCCGTGAAGCGGTCTGGAACGCGCATCTTTCAGCGCTGCCCGGGCTGGGCCGCCTGTTGCCCTCAACGCCGGAGAGCCGAATGCTCACGCCGATCAGGGGCGTCCAGGTGAATCAGATCGCAGACACCTGGGGCGCGCCCCGGGGTGGGGGCCTGACGCACGCCGGTCAGGACATCTTCGCGAAGCGCGGCACCCCGGTGTATTCCGCCACGGACGGCGTCGTCTGGATGATCGGCACCAGCGTCCGGGGCGGAACCTGGGTCTACGTGCTCGGTGCGGGAGGCAGGCGGTACTATTACGCCCACCTGGAGCGGGTGACCAGCGGGCTGACGGAAGGCCAGCGGGTGACCACGGCCTCCATCCTGGGCCAGGTCGGCACGACCGGAGACGCGGAGGACACCCCCCCGCATCTGCATTTCGCGATGTTTGGCCGTTACGAGAAGACGGGGCCCTGCCGCTTCCCGGCGTTAGATCCTCTGCCACTCCTCAGAAGCCGACCCTGAGGTCATAAAGCCGTCGCCGACCTCCAGAGGTCGGCGACGGTCAGGCGTCCGGTCTCCTGGGGAGCAGTGAACAGGCGGGCGGAGCACGAAGTGATTCACTGACGGAACGGGCATCCGGGGAGAGAGACTTCCCGGATGCCCGTTGCCGCCTATCGGCCGCTCAGGGGGCCGTGACGGCCTGAATGCGCTGACCGAGCTTCGGGTTCGGCGTGATGGTTCCCTGGGCCTTGATGGCGTCCAGCACCACCTGGGCGTCCAGTTCCCGGCTGGTACCCTGACCGTCCGCGAGCATCGTGTAGCCGTCACCGCCGGCATTGGTGAAGTCGGGCAGCGCCAGGGTGTAGCTGGTCGCGTCTTTCGCGATGGGCGCGCCGCCGTCCAGGGTGACGCTCACCACGCGTGAGCCCACGGGTCTGCTGACGTCGTACCGGTAGGAGAAGCCGGAGATCTGCAGGAAGCGTCCGTTCGATCCGGGCAGCGACGAGACGCTGTTTTCCAGCACCGCATAGAGCTGGGTGCCGGTGACGGTCCGGGTCACCACCGAGTTGCCGAACGGCAGGAACGAATACACGTCGCCCGCCACCACGTCGTAGGGCGGCCCCGCCTGGTACCCGGGGGCGGGTCGCCGGAGCGTGGTGTCCTGCGGCGCGTAGCTCGACGGCAGCGGGGAGCGCAGGGTCCCGCCGTTCACGATGGCGAGCTGGGTGCCGTAGCGGGCACGGACCGCGTCCGCCACCAGGTCGCCGAGCGCCACTTCTCCCAGCCGCTCGTTGTTGTTCGCCCGTGGGAAGAGGGCGGTCGCCACGCCGAGTTTGGTGTCGAGCTGGGCGGCCAGCTGCGTGCGGTAGGGCGCCAGCTGCGCGACCACGGCGGGGTCAGGCGTGACGGCGGTGGTCTTGGGAATGACGAAGGTGTTGCTGCTCTGCGTGACCACTCCGTTGTTCCGGTCGTAGGTCAGCTGAACTCTGGAGTAGGAAGCCCCTTTGCTGAGGTTCTCGACCACCAGCGCCTTGTTGAAGGTGCCGCTGTACTGGACGTTGGTGTGGTCGCCGAAGATCACGTCATAGCCATTGACCTTGCTCGCAAAGTCGATCAGCGGGCCGCTCGGAGCCTGGGTCGCGGGGTCGAGGCTGGTCACGCCGAGGTGGGTCAGGGCCACGAAGACCTGAGCGCCCTCAGCCTTCGCCGCCACCCGCGCCTTCTCCGCGGCGGCCACCGGATCGGTGATCTTCAGGCTGCCCAGGGCCGTCGGCGACACCAGCTCTCCGGCTTCAGGGTTGGTGATCCCGATGACCGCCACCTTGACGCCGCCGACGGTGAAGACCCGGTACGGCTTGACGTTCGTGAGGTTGGCGTCGAGATTCGAGAGGTTCGCGGAGACGTAGGAGAATTTGGCCTTGTTGATCAGACCCTGAAGGGGAGCGATCCCACGGTCGAAGTTATGGTTGCCGAACGTATCGGCGTCGAAGCCCATCAGGTTCATGGCGTCCACGGCGGGCTGCTCCCCGAAGAAACTGGCGAGCGGCGGGGAGGCGCCGTAGGCGTCTCCGGCCGTGACGGTCAGGGTGTTCGGGTTCGCGGCGCGGTCCTGCTTGAAGTAGGCGCTCAATACGGCGGCTCCGCCCGCCTGGTAGGCCGTGTCACCGCTCCCGAAACTCAGGGGATCTAACTGTCCGTGCCAGTCCGAGACGTCCAGAAACTGCAGGGCGACCGGGTCGGGGGTCAGCACGGGCGGCTGCGTCGGGCCGCACGCCACCAGGGCGGCCGAAAGGACTGCTGCGCTCCAGAGGGAGAGTTTCATGGATCCTCCTGCTCCCCGGGTCGGCCATCTCCACGCGCCCGCGTTGGTCGGCGTGCTGCGAAACCGAGGTGTACCCGACGGAGTTCACTGATGATAAAGGATGCTGGTCAGTAGACCATCAGCGGAAGTTCTGCTGTGGTAGCCGTCATGGTGACTTGTTCTGGTCCAGGTCAGACAGACGCCGGGCCACGGCTTCGACGGCTTTGAGGCCCTGTCCGAAACGGGCCATGCTCTCGCGGTGCCGTTCGAGTTCCCCGTAGGGCAGGTAGCGGACGCCGAGGTCGCGGACCCGGCTGAAGGCCGGGCGGCGCAGTTGTGCCATGACGTCCCCCTCACGGCCGTCGGGCGCCACCAGGTACAGGCTGGTTACGGCCTGCCCTGGCGCGCCGAGGGCCAGGTCAAGCATCCGCACGATGCCGGAATAGATGCTGGTGGTGTGTTCCACCTCGAAGGCCGCCACCACTTCGGATGTGACGCGGTCCAGCCAGAGCACGTCGATCAGCCGGACCGCGTCCGCTCCAGGCCGACCCGCGATGCTGTCCGGAAGCGTCTCCAGGCAGCCGTCTCCGAGCTTGCCACCGGCGTAAGGGCGCGACACGTCGTTCGCCGCGATCCAGACACCGAAGCCCAGCGCGCCGCCGAGGTCGCGCAGCCAGCCCTGGACCTCGGTGTGGGTCCGGTCATTCTCGGTGGCCGCGGTTCTGGCCCTGGCGGACGCAGCCGTCTCCTCCCGAACGCGTGCCAGGTCCTCTTTCCAGGCGTTCAGGGCCGCCTCGTCCCCGGCTCTGGGCGGCGGGTCGAACCGTCCCTGTCCAAGGTCGAACATCAGGCCGGCCACCGCGCCCAGATCGTTGGACAGCAGTTGACGGTGCCCGGCCGTCAGCCTGAAGAGCCCTTCTCTCAGGGCCAGGTACTCTTCCCAGCTGCCGAGCTTGACTTTCGCCCCGGTCAGGGCGTTGTAGCCGTTGACGATGGCCGTATTGAAGGGCGGCATGTGGGTCGGGTGCAGGAAGTACATCAGGTTCGCTGCGGCTGGACCCAGGCCCTTGATGCGGTGCCGGTCGAGGGTTCTGACCGCGTCCACCAGCTCGTCGGCCCCGGTACAGCAGACGCAGGCGTCGAGGAACCGGCCGAAGGCGCGCTGATTCTCCGGGCTCTCGTAGATGTCCGGAATGCGGAGTTTCGGTTTCCAGAGGAAGGCGTGGTCGGCCCCCTTGAAGATCTGCCGCTGCTCAGCGACCGAATGCACCACTGTTTCCAGGCTGGAGCCCCGGTACTGGGTGCCGAAGGTGCCCGACTCGATGTCGCGCACCACCGCCCTGATCCCACGCCGGATGGACCGGAAGTTCTTGAGCCGCTCCTCCCACAGAAACCAGGTCCGGTAGGTCGATCCCGGATCTTCCCGCCAGCGGCGAATCAGGGCGTCGAGGGGCGCGTCGGGATCAGCTTGGGTCACGTTGCCCATCACGCTAGCACGGCGTTCTGTCGGCATCGGGCCTTGAGACAGAACAGGGCGTCCATTGTGATCACCTTCACGCTTGAGACGCTTTTACAGGATCCTTACACACGAGCTTCTATGCTGAGATCCTCACCACGGAGGTTCAGATGACCATGAACATGAATGTCAGCCCGGAACTGCAAGCCTGTATCGATGCCTGCCTGAACTGCCTCGCTGCCTGCGAGCACTGCGCCACGGCCTGTCTGGCTGAGGACGACGTCAAGATGATGGCCGGGTGTGTGCGCCTTGACCGGGACTGTGCCGACGCCTGCTCGTTTACCGCCCGGCTGCTGATGCGCGGCAGCGACCTGCACCCACAGGCTTGCCTGATGTGCGCGGAGGCGTGTGAACGCTGCGCCGCCGAGTGCGAGAAGCATGCGGCACATCACGATCATTGTCGCCAGTGTGCCGAAGCCTGTCGGCAGTGCGCCGAGGCCTGCCGGAAGATGGCTGCCTGAGCCGAGGGGACCAGGCGAACACCACAGGACGGGGAAGCAATTTCGCCTCCCCGTCCTGGTCTTTATCTTTCCTCACGCTGTGCGGAACGGATGCGGCGTCCAAGTGGGTGGGAGTGGAGAGAGACAGTTCCGGCAGGATAGGTTGGGCTGGCACTCTCGTGACCCGAACCGCCGTTTACGACAGCTTTTGAGACGCCTTTCGTGACACCAGAGATTTCCACTTCATGAGGGCCGTTAAAGGTGTCATGAACGTTTTTACCGAATCTTTACAATCCCTGTGGTTAACTGTCAATCGTGAAGTTTAACCTTTTGATCCTCGCTGCCTGCACCTTTCTGAGTGTCGCCCAGGCCGCGTCCAGTGCTTATACCGTCAAGGCGGGGGATACCCTCTACCGGATCGCCAAAGTGAAGAACATCAACATGACCGCGCTCGAAGCGGTCAATCCGAAATTGAATCTCTCGAAGGCGCTGCAGATCGGACAGGTCATCCAACTGCCGATCGTCACCCGCGCCGCCGTTCAGCCGCAGGCCGCCGTCATCCGCAGCGCCAGCATCCGGGTGAGCTGGAGTCTGCCCGTTCAGGGCGTCATCACCACGCCCTACTTCGGAACGCCTGAGCACGCCGGGATCGACATCGCGGCCCCGCTCGGAACCCCGATTCGCGTGTCCCGGACAGGGACGGTCACCGAATCACGGTTCGATCCGCGAACCGGCTGGGGCTGGACCATCGTCATCGATTACGGCGGAGGCGCACTGGCGCGCTACAGCCACAACCAGATGAACCTGGTCAGGGTCGGCGATACGGTGCAGCCAGGACAGGTGATCGCCCGTCTCGGGTCAACCGGCAACAGCACCGGACCCCACGTCGATTACCGCGTCACCTTCAACGGTGTCCCCGTCAATCCGCTTGCCCTGCAATAAGGGAGTTTATCTTTCATGACATTCCGACCCGTCTCGCTTTTCAGTCTGATTCTCCTGACGGCCTGCTCCGGGCCAGGTATTCAGGGGGTCAAGACCTACAGCTATCCCAGCGGTCAGCACCAGCCCGGCCTGGTGACCTACAAGGAAACGCCCGCGGTCGGCGGCCCGCATAACCCCGCGTGGCAGAACTGTGGTGTGTATACAGCCCCGCTGTATCCGAGTTACGTGGTTCACAGTCTGGAACACGGCGCTGTCTCCGTCACCTACCGTCCTGGTCTGCCGGCGGCTCAGCTGGCCACACTCGGTGACTTGACCCGTGCCCGCAGCTATACGCTGCTCTCTCCAGTTGCCCAACAGCCCTCTGCGATTATGCTTTCAGCCTGGGGCGCACAGCTGGGCGTTGAAGACGCCTCCGACCCACGGGTTCAGGCCTTTCTGAAGCAATACGAGCAGTCGAAGTCCTCGCCGGAACCGGGAGCACCCTGTTCCGGTGGGGTCAGCAGCACCACGTGATGGAGTAGCTCATCGTGGTTCTCCGGCCATCCTCTGTTCGTCAGGGTCCCGTGAAAGCAGAGGGAACGGATTCTGAAACCTCGCTATTCACGGGGTTGTGTCGCTTACATCTACTTCCAGGCAGTCAGGGAACACAGGCGGCCTCGGAAAACAGGCCACTTCCGGAATACTCGAATCTGGTTGTCTCCTGGACAGAATGGACGCCCATGAAGATCTCTGCGCATGGACGTGAGCGCAGTGGTTTAGAAATTTCCGTTCCCGCTCCTCTCTCTTAAAGGGGTAGCTTAAGGAAGCTGCTACCAAGCGCAAAGGGAGATGATTGACTTGAATGACGTGCAAGTTCATTAAACCATGCGACTATTCAGGCGGGCAGTGGTTGCTGGCGACATGCCTCTGGCAGTATGGCCATTACACTGCCGTTCCGGATACCAGGAACGCAGCAACAGAGACTGCTTTCCCGAACAATCTGCTCGCCCTGCTGTTCTGCGGCCTGCCAGGCCCCATCTTCTGTATCCTGGCGAGCGGTACTTTCGCCACACGCGTCGCAGATGAGATAGCTCCCCTTCCCCGCTGGCGAGACCTGCTTCCACTCACGCCATGCGATTATCTCAAACAGTACATGTTCAACCTGAAGTGGTGCCAGGTGAGTGGGCCGGGCAGTGGCTGCTTACACGGCCACAGCCTCTTTCTTTCCAATGTCATTCGAGATCTGTCGGTATCAGACCTCTTCCTGCGTCTGGTGAGCGCGCAGCTCGTGGGCCTTCAGCGCTTCAAGCGTGCCCTCATCGGGATTGATCTCGTTGGCGGTGCTGTGGCCCAGCGCAAGGTAATGCACGCTGTGTGCCGGAATAGCGAAAGACGCTTCACCGGTCACGTAGAGAACCTCTCCGACCTGAATGGCCTTGCCGAGCGTCCGCAGGGTGATCTCCGCTTCCTCACGCGTCGGGAAATGCGCGTAATGGACCCGTGGTAGGGCTGGCGAGTTGAACACGAATGATCGGTGCCCGGATGGAAGCTCACCCGGATCGACCTGAACTTGACTGACTCCCAGCGGAACGATGCCGCTGTCGCGCAACCAGATCACCACTGAATACACGTCTTTCATCTTGTCCTCCTGTGAAGGTCTTTGGGGTGCAGTGCTCTGAACATCGAACAGCAGAACAAAAGTTGTCTCTGGAACCATCCTACAGGCTCAGCCGCGCTCTGACCTTCGGCAGTTGAGATGGGCCTGCGGGTCTGTCCTGTTCTCAGGTGAGCCTGAGCCAGATCGGGGTAACGCTCACCGTTCAGCCGTTCTTTGAGGGCACCGGATCCGGCAGCAGACGCACCTTGGTGAATGATGGTCAATACTTCGTTATCAGTGCTCCGAGATAATCGGATTCCCGGTGTGCTCTCAGCCGTGGCCGTTCAGCAGCGCAACGGAGATCAAAAGTGAGGTGACAGACCGCCCTCGCCTCAGCGTTCAGCCACTTGAGACGTACATTGACCTCACGTGGCGGTTTCACATCTCGACGAAGCTGTCGAACGCGGCCGCAACCAGCAACACCGTTCATTGCTGCCAGCCGTCCACCAGCGTCAGCAGAGCGTCGAGCGACTTCCCGGTGATAGCTGGAAACGCGGGCATGGCCCCCTTGCCGTTCTTCACGATGGCCGCCACGCTGGAGCGGGTCAGTCCGGCCATTCGCAGGCTCGGCCCGATGCCGCCGCCGCCCGCCGCGCCGTGGCAGCTGGCGCAGTTGGCGGCATACACGCTCGTTCCAGGGTCGGCGCCGTTCTGGCGCGAGCGGATGGCCGCGATCATCTCGTCGGCGTCGCGGCCCTGCGGGTTGAGGCTGCGGTAGCGTTCCAGGGCGCTCAGGGCCAGGGCGTCCTGGCCGTAGCGCGAGAAGGCGAAACCGAGCAGCAGCTGACTCTCCGGGTCGGTGGGGGCCAGTTGCGCCGCCGTGCGGATCAGCAGCAACGCCTGATCGTTCGGTTTGGCCTGAGTCGTGGCGGTGTCGTCGCGCGTCAGCAGAATGATGCCCAGCCGCCGCAGCGCTTCCGGCTGGCGTGGCTGCTGCTTGAGGGCGGCGGCGTAGGCGCTGGCGGCCTGGTCGTACTGCCCGGCGTCGAAGGCGGCCTTGCCCCAGCTCAGCTCGTCGGCCACGCTGCCGCTGGCCTTTGCCGGCCAGCCCCGGCCGCTGCACGGCGGTCTTGACGGTGTTCGCCTCGGCGGCATTCAGCCCACCCAGCTGCCAGCCCGGAATAAAGCTGAAGGCCCCGACCACCACCAGCACGGCCAGCAGACTCAGCCCGCCCCACAGCCAGGGGGCTGGCAGTCTGCCAGACGGTGCGGGCGGCATGCCGTCGAGGCTTCTCAACACGCGCGAGGCGCGGCCCTCGAGTTCGGGCCTGCGCCGCTCGGTGTCGGGCGTCAGGTACCGCAATTCCTCGAACAGGCGGTCACGCTCGGCTTCCAGGCGGCTGCGCTCCAGGGCGTCGGGGTCGGACACGGTGCCCTTCCTGAGCGGGGCCAGCACCAGCAGCGCCGCCGCCACCAGTAGCAGGCCGAGCAGAGCCAGGGTCACCACCCTGAACCATGCTCACGCAGCCGGAAGATCTCCCTGGGCTCTCCGCGCCCCGGTGCGGTCACAGCGATGCACCAATGTCGCTCAGACTGGTCCGAAGTCGGTTGATAGTGAGTGCGCCCTGGACGTAGCTACGGACCACGCCGCTGCGGTCGATGAAGAAGGTTTCGGGTACGCCGCTCACGCCGTAGGCGATGGCGGTGTTCAGGTCGGGATCGAGCAGGCTGGGGTAGGCCAGTGCATATTCCTGAACGAAGCTTCTGACAGCGCTCAGGTTCTTGTCGCTGAACACCACGCCGACCACCCCGCCAATCCATCCCCGCCCTGTTTGTCGGACAGGTCACGCAGCAGTGGAGCTTCCTGTCGACAGGGAACGCACCACGAGGCCCAGAAATTGAGTACGACAGGACGGCCCCTGAGGGAAGCGAGGCTGAGCATACCGCCGTTCAGCGTCTGCAGGGCGAAGGCGGGAGCAGGTTTACTCACCAGCGGCCCCCCAAGCTGCCCGCCTGTGCCGCGCAATAGGCCCAAGCCCAGCGCCACGACCAGCGCGGCGGCGACCAGTGGAGGCAGAAAGCGGCGAAGAGGGCGGCTGGAAGGGTTGGCAGTGGTCTGTAGTTTGGTCTCGCTGGTCATCATGGATCCTTGAGAAGAAAGAAACACCCGGGTTCCTTCGGGGTTCGCTGAATGGCTTCAGAGTCTTGGAGCTCTCAATCGGCGGCCACTGCGCCCGCCGCCACTGTCTGACGCACCATCACCCTGGGCGTCACGAGGGTCAGGCTCGCTCCGGCCACGATGATCAGCATGCCCACCCAGATCCACGACACCAGCGGCGACGAGATCAGGCGCACGCTGGCCCAGCCGCCCGCCGGGTCAAGGTTGGTGGTCACGAGATAGCTGTCGCCGAACAGGCCATACCGCACCGAGGGGGTGGGGTACAGGGTGTTGCCGCCGTTGATATACACGTTGCTGCGCGGGGTGTACGTCTGCCCGCCCAGCGTGACGGTGGCGATGGCCGAGGTGCCGTAAGGGTAGGTGCGGCGCTCCAGGCCCTCCAGTACAGCAGTCCTGCCGGCCAGGGTCACCGGCTGGCCCTTGTTGAGGGTGATCTCGGCGCTCGACTTGTAGGCGGTGCTGAAGGCCACGCCGAGTGCCAGCACCACCAGTCCTAGATGGGCGAGGTGGGCGCCCTGCCGCCGGGGCTGTTCACGCAGCAGAGCAGCGAAATTGCCGCGTTCCTGCGCCGCCCGGACCGTCAGGACCATCAGTCCCGCTACGTTGTAGGCCGCCAGCGCCAGGGTGAGCAGCACGCCCACCGAGCGCAGCCCCGCCGCGAAGCCGACCACCAGGGCCAGCAGGCCCGCACCGCCAGGAATCTTCAGGGCGCCCATCAGCCGCTCGCCGGTCGCCCGTCGCCAGGGCAACAGGGGGCCGACGCCCATCAGGAACAGCAGGCCGAGGCCCAGCGGAATGGCGAAGGCGTCGAAGAACGGCGCGCCCACGCTGGTCTTCTTGCCGGTGGCGGCCTCGACCAGCACCGGGAACAGCGTGCCCAGCAGCACCATCGC
>Ga0160427_10000264_pt1 | contig 34646 bp, 35 predicted proteins | sample SolpanmetagenomL_FD_108194 | JGI IMG/M metagenome (GOLD analysis project Ga0160427, IMG submission 108194) | Solar panel surface microbial communities from Lawrence Berkeley National Laboratory, California, USA - L | ecosystem: Engineered > Built environment > Solar panel > Unclassified ...
AACCAGAAGACAACATCAGAATCATGCGTTTCAGACGTGGTCTGCGGTCGCGGCAGGGGTGGCCTGAACTTCAGGCCACCCCTGCCCTCAGCCTACCGTGACGTAAATTAAGGCAACACAACCCTTCGCTCGTATCCAAGGGCTGTCAAAATCAAGATGACCCGCTACCCAAGAAAAGTACGTGCCACTGCTTCTTTACCTTCTTAACTTACTGGCATTGCGGTTAAGGCAACACAACCTTCGTCTGTTGTAAGTCTGGTCAAGACCTCACAGCTCCTGAGAACAATTTGCCAGAACCTCTTCGGTGCCCGCAGTTTGACGCGCCCACTTCACTCCCAAGCGGTCCATCCCACTTCCAAAAGGTCGAAGATGTGTTTCAAGGCTACTCCGACGTCTGGCTGGGTGCGGGCCAAGCTCGGCGCTTCCAGGGCAAAGCGGGCCAGCGCCGCGCAGATTACGTCGTCCGCGGGCGCCCCGGTTTCCCTGGCGATGGTGCGGGCGAGCGCCGTTTCATGCCGGGTCCACATCTGCCGTCCGTACAGGGCCAGCGACGGGGTGCTGTGGATCAGGGCCAGGAAGGCCCCAAGGTCTTCGCCGTCCGATTCGCGTTGCTTGTCCAACTCGCGCGCGAAGTGGGCACGCAGCGCCTGCGGAATTGATTTCTCGCCGCGCTCCTGTACCGCTCTGAGCAGCGCTTGCTCACGGTCATTCTCCTCGTCAAAGACCAGCGCCTCCTTGCTGGCGAAATGCTTGAACAATGTGCTGATCGAGACATCGGCAGCGTCGGCGATCTCCTTGACGCTGACCCGGTCGAAGCCGCGATCTAGAAACAGCCGCAGCGCGGCGTCGGCCAGTGCGTCGCGGGTCGCGGCTTTCTTACGCTCACGCCGTCCAGGCGTCGTTTCACTCATGCCCGCAGCTTACTGCTTTTTCATCCCGCTATAAAAGTATAGTCATTGTACTTTAGAATCAAGTATGCTTTACTGACCTGAAGAAAACCTGGCCCGTTGAGAGACCCATCCAGGGCGACTGGGCTACAGTTCAGAGGAGGTCCGACATGAACAATGCCCTACGTATCGCTGTCATCGGTGCTGGCCCAGGGGGTTTGCTGTGTGCCCGTGTGCTTCAACAGCACGGGGTGAGCGTCACCGTATACGACGCCGACGCTTCCGCCACCGCGCGTGATCAGGGTGGCACCCTTGATCTGCACGCCGACTCCGGCCAGCCCGCGCTCATTGAGGCGGGACTCTGGGACATGTTCATGTCACTGGCCCGGCCCGAAGGGCGGAGCATGACCTTCATGAATCAGCACGCTGAGGTCAAGAAGCAGTTCAGTCATACGCCGGGGGACACCGACGCACCGGAGATCGACCGGGGCCAGTTGCGGCAGCTGCTGGCCGAGTCTCTGGAATCCGGGACCGTCCAGTGGGATCACAAACTGCTTTCGGCCACGCCGCTCGGGGGTGGTACGCACCGCCTGAGTTTTGCCAACGATGTACACACTGACGTTGATCTGCTGATCGGGGCTGACGGCACATGGTCGCGGGTGCGGCCTCTGGTGACGGACGCCACACCGGATTACAGCGGCGTGTCATACCTCGACGTGCAGTACCGGGACGCCGACGTGCGCCACCCGCAGATCGCGCGGATGGTCGGCGAAGGGCAGCTCTTCGTTAAGGATGGGCAGGGCCACGGTGTGGTGGTCCAGCGAAACAGCGGCGGCGTGATCCGGGGGTATGTGTTCTTGAAGACCGATCTGGTCTGGGCTGAGCAGGCCGGACTGGACCTGACCGACGCTCAGGCTGTGCGCCGGTTTCTACTGGATGAGTTCAGCGATTGGGCGCCTGCCCTCCACCCCTTCCTGACCGAGAGCGACGGGCCGTACATCAACCGCCCGATCATGCTTCTGCCAGCGCCGCTGACCTGGGATCACACGCCGGGCGTGACCCTGCTGGGCGACGCCGCGCACGTCATGGCACCCTTCGGAGGACAGGGCGCCAATCTGGCCCTGCTCGACGCTGCCGATCTGGCGCGCGCGTTAACTGAGGAGGCGACCGTCGACATGGCAATCACCCGCTACGAAACGCAGATGCTGCCGCGTGCCGGTGCTCTGGCAGTGCAGTCCAATGCCGCTCAGGTGAGATTCTTCGGAGGCCAGAGTCCTCCTGCAAGTCTCCTCAATCCTGCCTTGCTGGAGTCGGCACGATGACGTCAGCTCCAGTCCGGCTGCTGAGCGTCGTCCTCTCGGGCATCGTCGCGGGCGTCTACGCGCACGGGGCAATCGGAATTCCCTCGACCCGGCGGCTTTCCGCCACGACTTTCTCCGAAAGCTTTCGCGAGTCCATTGACGATTTCGCGCGGGTCATGACTCCGCTGGGCTTAACCTCCATCGCCGCCGACGTGCTGTCCCTGGTACTCAACCGTCAGGTCAGGTCGCGCGCTTTCGTGCTGACCGGTGCGGCGCTGGCACTCAATGTCGGCGCTGTTCTGACGACCGTGCGGATGAACGTGCCGGTCAACGAGGCGATCGTCACTTGGGACCCGGAGAATTTGCCGTCAGACTGGCAGCAGGCCCGTGAGCGCTGGATCAGGGGCAGTCAGATCCGGACGGTACTGGGTGTGCTGGGGCTCGCCTGCTCAGTGCTGGCGACGCAGTCGGAAGCTGACCGCCGGGTGTCAACAACGAATGCGAGGATCTGAATCACCTATGGGAGTACTGCTCTCATAGAGAGTGCCGTGACCGCTGTAACTCGCGTCAACGGTCGACGATCTCTTCCTGGCCTTTCAGGGTCCATACACGGTGTCATGTACCGATTTTAAGGCGATTTGAGACTGAATTCTTGAAAACCCGCCGCCCTGAAATCTGGATTACGCCGGCAGATAGACGCGCGGGACAGCGCCAGTGGTCTTTAACACTGAAAAACTGCCCTCAGCTCACTTCTGCCCGTGGAGTTGTTTCATCAGGTCAAATTCGTCGAACAAAGTCCACTCTTGCACGATCTTGCCGTCTCGGATGACGTGGTGGCTGATTCCGAGCAAAAAGACGCGGCGGCCTGTAGGGGCACCGTACGGCCCGTAGCCTTCATGGGTGCCCTGCAGGGTGAAGCGTGTGGCGACCCGGTACCCGCGCTCGGGTGTTCCCAGGTGACTCTGACGGTGAATGGTCAGGGCCATGTCGGGGAAGCTGGCGAGCAGCGTGATGACGAAGTTTTCGTACTCGCCGTGTCCGTGCAGCTTGCGCCCCCCCGGGACGAAAGCCAGGTGGCCCACGTCGTAATGCAGGCGCACCATGTTGACCAGCCGGGCATTCCAGAGGTTCTGCAGGATGGTGGCAATAAAGGCCTGCGGATTCTCGGAGAACGGCACCTCCAGAAATTTCGGGGCCTGTTGTCCGGTCGGCAGGCGGGCGACCTCGCCGTGGGTGTGTGGCGACGATGGCAAAACGCTCTGGCGGGCCAGTTCCAGCGGGTCGTAGCCCATCTGCTTCAGGCCGGCGGTGGTGTCGTAGGTCAGCCACTCTTCCACGATCTTGTTCTCGTAGATCAGGCAGTCGGCGATCACCCAGCGCTCAAAACGGCGCCCGGTGGGTGGTCCGAACTCGCTGTAGCCGGTGTGGGTGCTGCTGTCCAGCACACGGTGGGAAGTGTAGAACCCGGCCGTCTCGTCTCCACTCCAGATCACGTCATCGGTGTAGTCGCGGATGTCGGCGGTCATCGCCAGGCTCTGCAGGGTATTGCGGACCACCGCTTCGCGCCCGTACACCGTGCCACTGGATGTGTGGACCACGGCATTGTGGGCGTAATGGGTGTAGATGAGGCCAACCGCCTTCTCCTCCCATATCTTGTGTGTGCAGCGCACGATGTAATCCACGATGTCGGTGTAATCGGTGTCAAAACCTTGCATGGGCTGACGGCGTCCGGTTCCCGACTGCGCCATATACTCCTCGATGCTCCGCCGCTCGAAGACCGTTTCAGGACTGGGCCGACTTGCGACTTGCGCTGTTTCTTCTTGCATGATGACCTCTTACACGGGGTGAGGGGCGCTCGGAGACGAGGTACCCGCCTGCGGGCGATCGTGGACGTGGGGCGAAGCACCTTTCCACTGATCGACATGAGTCTCCCCGGCGTTTTAATCTGGTCTATACCAGAAGGGCTCGATTCACTATAAGTAGTACGCAGAGAAGCGTCAATCGGTTGACTCTGCATACCTCATCTTGTACCGTGTCTTTGTTCCCTCTGGTCTATACCAGTAGCTCTGAGCCCAATTTAAGGAGTTGTCCATCGCCATGACGAGCCGAGTCACCCCTGCCTACCGTCACATCTATGACCGCCTGCACGAACAGCTCCGCGGCGGTGTCTACGCGCCCGGTGAGCGCCTGCCGTCCGAGCGTCAGCTGGCAACCGACCTCCAGGTGTCGCGCATGACCGCGCGCGCCGCCGTCGATCTGCTCGTGCAGCGTGGACTGGTAGAACGGCGTGAACGGGCAGGTGTCTACGCGGCGCGCCCAAAGATTGAGCAGGTGCTGTCGAGTACAGCGGGACTCAGCCAGCAACTCCTTCAGCGCGGCGTCCATCCAGGGGCGCACGTGGTGTCCTTCAGCAGGCTGCGGGCCGGAGAAGTGTCGCCCGAGGTCGGGATGCAACTTGAACTGGGGCCGGTCGAACAGGTCTTCAGACTGGTGCGGTTGAGAACCGGCAACGGCGAACCGCTCGCGCTGGAGGAATCATATTTTCCGGCGCAGCTCTGCGGTGACCTGTCCGGTGCCGACCTCACGGGCTCCGTCTATGACCACTTGGAAACCCATCGAGGCCTGAGAGTACGCCGCAGCCGACAGGAGCTGGAGCCAGGTCTGCTTGACGCCGAGGACGCCCTGCTGCTTTCCACACACCCGGGTTCGCCAGTGCTGCGGGTAATCCGAACTGCCTGGACTGAAAAGGCTGTTCCCTTCGAATACGCCCGCGACCTGTACCGAGCCGACCGCATTCGTTTCATCGTCGATACCATGTCACGCCCCAATCCACCGGCAGAACCCAGCGACACCGAAGGGAGTGAAAATGCCTGAACTGGACGTCATCGTCATCGGAAGCGGCCTGATCGGGGCCGCCGTGGCCCATGACCTGCGCCGAGCTGGACACGAGGTGATGGTACTGGAGCGTGAGCAAGAACTTGCCGCTGGGGCCAGCCGGTCGAACTCCGGAGTGCTGCACACCGGCTTCGACTCGGTGCCGGACACCTTCGAGACCCGGATGATCCGGGGGCAGGCCGGACGCTGGCGTCAGGTCTTCGACGAATTGAGTATCCCTTACCGCGTTCCCGGCGCGCTGTTACTGGCACATGACCAAGTGGAAGCCGAACAGCTCGGTGCCATCGCGCACAAGGCGTCCCTCAACGGTGTCGAGACCAGGAGGCTGAACGCTCAGGAAACCAGAGCCGCTGAGCCCGGATGTCGCGCCAGCGCCAGTCTCCTCATTCCCGGCGAGGCCATCACCGATCCGTACGAAGTGGTGACGCGCCTGCTGCACGGCTGCGAAGTGCGCCTGGGCTGGAAAGTGGAGGGAATTGAAACAGACCGGGAGGGCGTCCGGGTCCGGGGCGCCCAGGGAGAACTGACGGCCCGCTTCGTGGTGAACTGCGCCGGGCTCTTCGCCGACGAACTGGGCGACGAGGGGTTCAGCGTCACGCCCCGGCGCGGTGAATTCGTGGTGTATGGGGAAGGCACCGCCCAGCTCGCCCGTCACATCTTGCTGCCGATTCCGAACGCTTTCACCAAAGGCGTGCTGGTGTTCCCGACGCTGTACAGCCACCTGTGTGCCGGTCCTACCGCCGTAGATCAGCAGGACAAGGCAGACTGGACACCGCGCGCAGAAGCGCTGATGGAGCTTCACCTGAAAGCGGGCACCGTGCTCGCAGCTCTTGAGACAGAGCGCGTGGTGGACGCCTGGGCGGGACTACGGCCAGTCGGGCACCCTCACAACTACATCTGCCGGTTCTCCGAGCGTGTGCCGAACCTGCTGCACCTGGCGGGGGTCCGGTCTACCGGCCTTTCAAGTTGCCTGGGGCTGTCAGCCTGGGCGCTCGGCCAGCTCATGGACCGTGGCCTGCCGGCCAGAGCGCCGCGGCCTGCACTGCCGCTGCCGCCCGGGAACCGCAGTATGCCCTGGTGGCAGCGGCTCAATCGTCTGCGGGAGGTGCCCACCCTTGTACCTCGGGCTTGACCTGGGCACCAGCGGCGCGACCGCACTGCTGCTGGATGATCGTCTGGCCGTGGTCGCCCGCAGCGCTCGCCCGATTCAGACACAGTACCCGCGTCCTGGGTGGGTGGAACAGGAGCCGGAGGGTCTGCTGGCGGCCGTGCAGCAAGTGGGAATAGAAGTACTGGCAGGCCTGGCGTCCGGCACGACGGTGGTGGCGGGCTTCGCTAACCCTGGCGAATCGGTGCTCGCCTGGGACGTCCGCAGCGGTGAACCGCTGACCCCGGTGATGGTCTGGTCAGACAGCCGGTCTGCGGTGATCTGTGATCGCCTGAGGGCCGATGGCTTTGAAGTTGCGATCACCGAACTCAGCGGCCTGAGGCTTGATCCCTACTTCTGCGCAGCCAAATTTGCGTGGCTGTTGGAACACGACGCCAGGGTACAGGCAGCGTCGAGGCTGGGAGTTCTGCGGTTGTGTACCCTCGACGCGTGGATCGCCTTTCAGTTGAGTGGCGAGTACGTCACCGACCACAGCACCGCTTCCCGGACGCAACTCTATGACCAGGCGTGCGGCTGCTGGTCGACAGAACTCATGGAGATGTTTGGTATCCCGCCCGGCGTTCTCCCTGACATCCGACCAGGGTTGTCCCCCTTCGGTTCCCTGACGCTCGGCTCTCACCGCGTACCCTGGACTGCGGCCCTGATCGATCAGGTGGCCGCCTTAGTCGGCAACGGCTGCCTGACGCCCGGTGAGGTGAAAGTAACGTATGGTACCGGAGCTTTCGTCCTGGTGCAGGGCGGAACCGCGCCACCGGCTCCAGAATCGACCTTAATCCGGAGTGTTGGGTTGAGCGGCGCTCAGGGTCGCCAGTTCATTCTGGACGGCGGGGTTTACAGCGCGGGCAGCGCGGTACACTGGCTGGAGGATCTGGGCGTTCTGAGAAAGGCATCGGAGGCGTCCAGGCTCGCCGAAAACGCTTCTGGGGACCGCGTACGGTTTCTCCCGGCTTTCAGCGGTCTGGGCGCGCCCTGGTGGCAGGCAGAGGCACGGGGGGTCCTGTCTGGACTGAGTGGTCAGGTGGGAAGGGGAGAGATCGTCCGGGCGGTGCTCGACGGGATCGCCAGTAGCGTGTCTGACATCTTTGACGAGGCGGCTCTCACCCTTGGTCCGTTGTGGCGCGTGCGCGCCGACGGTGGATTAGCGCAGAACCGCTACCTGATGCAGCGTCAGGCAGATCTGAGCGGCCTGATCATTGAGCGGAGCGCCGAACACGAGGCCACCGCCCTCGGGATGGCGCTGGTAGCCGGGATTGGCATCGGCGCCCTGCACTGGGAACAGGTGCGTGAACGCGTCTCCAGCATGGAGGTGTTCACGCCCCGGTTGTCAGAACCAGAACGCCTGCGGGATCGCGCCTCGTGGCGCGACTGGCTGGCACGAGCCGCTGGACTGAACAGTGAAGGCTGATCCTGTAACACCGTGGCTACACAGTAGAACCGTGGGACGGCATGGAGGTCTGGGACGGCGAGAAGCTGGCGGCCTTCCTTTAGGCTGGACTGGAGCCGCTGTTATCGAAGATGATGGACGGTCTGGAGTTGCAGGTGGTGGTTGCCGAGGCGGCAGACATCCGGTTCAACCTTCACCAGCTTGTCGTTGCTGATCAACCTCTGCCCCGGCGCGGCGGTGAAGCCGGAGAGTAGATAGACCATCGTGTCCTCCAGGAGCTTGACGTCCATGTCCAGGGCGGGCAGGTAGCGCACTTTCATGGCTGCTGTTCGGGCTGAAAGACGACTTCCAGGCCGAGCATATCTAGGAGTGGCCCAACCCAGGCAGGCGGGCTACGGATACGCCCGGACATGGTCTGAGCCACTGTTGGCTGCTTCACGGTGAGCTGTTCCGCGACCCACACCTTCCGCGCCCGCTTCAGCATCATCCTCGACGGTGCCGTCCTCGAAGCCAGAGATCACTTCCTTACCATCACCGGCCGCAGCCAGGAAACCATGTCCGTCACCCTCGACGGTCAGCCGGTCAGCCTGCTGCGTGCCGCCAGATCACCGAGATAGTCCGCCACCTGGGAACCTTCGAGAAGATCAACGAGACCGTCGCCGCCGTCGGCAACTCTGCCGCCCACGCCCTGCACATTCAGTTGGATCGCCTGGGATACGGCCGGGTCTATGGCGTCGCCAGCGAGGTTCTCGGCCGAACGTGTCCTCCAGCGCAAACAACCTGGCCAGGATGCGCTGGAACGACGTCCAGTACCAGTCAGGCTACGCCGGTTTCCTGGCTTACGGGCAGAGCAAACTGATGAATGTCTTGTTCTCAAACGCTCTGGCGCGCCGTCTAGAGAATTCGGGCGTGACCAGCAATTCGTTACATCCAGGCGTGGTCAGAACGGGTTTCGGCAGAACTGCAAGTGGGATGACCAAAGCCGTGTCCTGGGCTGCCAATCTCATGGCGATCTCCGTCGAACAAAGGGCACAGACGAGCCTTTACCTTGCCACTTCACCTGCGGTAACAGTTGTGACTGGACTTTATTTCGTGAAGCAAAGGAGTGCACAGGCCAATCGCATCGCCTCGGATGAGGCGGCCCAGGAGCGCCTGTGGGCGCTGTCCGAGAAACTGCTGGCACCCTGGTTGGATTCAGCGGAGAACACACAGGTGAGAGCGAACCAGTGACATATTGACGCCCGTAAGTGATTCTTCCCATCAACGATTCGCCTGAGGAGAGGGGTGACAGACTTGCGGATTTGCCAGGGAACGAACGCAGTCCGCCGGGCCGACACCGCTCACGGTTCTCTTGAAGCATATCTGCCCGGAATAGCGCCTTCATCAGCATCCCATTGACTGAAAACGCACCGCCCAACTTCCCCAGATTGGGTAGCCTTCCACGCTTCAGTCCACGGTCAACACGATCTTGCCCACAGTACGTCCGGTCTCCTGGGCCCGGTGCGCGTCAGCCACCTGTTCGAGCGCGAATGTCTGACTGACATGCGGTTTCACGCGTCCTGCCGTGACCAGCGCAGAAATCTCCTCAAGCTGAAGCCGTGAGGGCACCACCCAGACCCAGTCGGCGTTGACGCCCGCCTGGCGTGCCTGCACGGTGAGCTCGTCGGTCAGTCGGGTGACGATGCCCACCACCCAGCCGTCAGGCTTCACCACCCCGAATGAGCGAGTGAAGGTGTCCCCGCCTACCGTGTCGAACACTGCGTCCAGGCCGGACACCTGCTGCTCAAAAGGACGTGTCCGGTAATCGATCACCTCGTCGGCACCCAGTCCCAGCACGAAGTCGCGGTTCTGTTCCGAGGCTGTGGCAATGACCACCGCGCCCCGGGCTTTGGCCAGTTGCACCGCAAAGTGACCTACTCCCCCAGCTCCGGCATGGATCAGGACCGTCTGTCCTGCCTTCAAATTCATCCGCTCGAAAACCTGTAGGGCAGTGAGCGGGGCGAGTGTGGTCGCAGCGGCCTGGGCGTGGCTCAGCGCCGCCGGTTTGTGGGCCAGCTGGGCGGCCGGAGCCGTCACATACTCGGCGTAGGCGCGGCCCTCGTCAGGGAAGCGGATCATCCCGAATACCAAGTCGCCCACCTTGAAGTCGTCCACATCATCTCCGAGCGCGTCCACCACGCCGGAGACGTCCCACCCGAGCACGACCGGAAAGTCGGTGTAAGGCCCACTCTGGCGCCGCTTGGTGTCTACCGGATTGATGCCCACAGCGTGAACCTTCACGCGGACTTCGCCCGCATGTGGTTGGGGCACGGGGAGGTCTTCGGGCTGGAGGACATCCGGGTCGCCGTATCGGTACAGGGCCATTGCTTTCATGGGTCTCCTCAGTGCTGGCAGATGGATGGCGGGTAGGACATCTTCCCTTTGATATCAAAGGATGCAACCAAGGTTCGAAGCGCATTCTCGAAGGCTCTGATTCTTCGCACAGTTTTACCTGGACGCAAAATGATTCAGCGTTCACCGAGCGGCCGCACCGAAAGGCTAAAGTCGAGCTGAGAACGTCACTGTACCGACGCAAGGCCGAGGCGAGTTTCGACTACGGTTTCCTGTGATCCCGTTCGCAGAGCTCCTGGCAAGCTCAACTCCGTGAGGCCAGTTGGTGAACGAGGGACTTTGTCTGGGAATACAGCTGTTTGTACAGCTCGAATTGATCGTTATACAGCGCGCGTCTGGATTCGTCGGGCTGAATGGTGTGCTCCGGCTTCACCCAGGTGTCAAGGTCCTCGCGCTGCACCTTCCCCGCCGCCAGCCCTGCTAAAAAGGCGTCGCCGTAACTCGCCCCGATGGTGGTTCTCGGAACGTCCTGGGCTACGCCTGCGATGTCCGAGACGATCTGAAGCCAAGTATCGGTCTGCGCGCCGCCGCCCACTGCGACCACCCGCCGCAGCTTCGACCCCAGCGCTGTGAAGGTCTCAAGATTATGTCGCACGCCGTACCCGACGCCCTCCAGCACCGCCCGGAAGAGATGCGCCTGCGTGTGTGCCAGCGTCAGTCCTGCCACCACACCGCGCGCCTGCGGATCGTTGATGGGGGTGCGTTCGCCGCTGAAATACGGCAGCAGCAGGAGACCGTCCGCGCCCGCCGGAACTGCGGCCGCCGCCGCGAACAGCTCAGCGTATGTGCGGCCGGGAGCGAGTTCTTGCTGAAACCAGCCAGTGAGGTTGCCGGTGGTGCTCATGCCGGCGGCCAGATTGAACTGTCCCGCGTAGGCGCCACCCACCGACCAGAGGGACTCCGACGGCGTGGGCGCGTCCTGCACCAGGATGAAGAAGGTGGTGCTTCCATACATGATCATCAGGTCGCCGGGACGAGACACGCCTACGCTCAGGGCTTCGCTGAGCGCGTCCACCGCCCCGACGGCCACCGGCGTTCCGAACCGGAGGCCGGTCAGGGCCGCCGCTTCCTGCGTCACCGTCCCGGCGAGTTCATCACTCCAGCCGAGTTGTGGCAGCAGTGAGACCGGACCGACGTGCCGTTCGTAGCGGGCGTCCCAGGCCCCAGTCCCCGGGTTGTACAGCGGCATGAAATGGCTGGCCTCGTGGCGGTTGAGAATATGCCGCCCAGTCAGGCGGTAGGTGAGGTAACCGCTGGCACTCGTCAGCGTACACGTTTTGGTCCACACATCGGGTTCGTGTTCACGCAGCCAGCGAATCTTCGGGCCGACAGCCTGGCTGCTGAGCGCCATCTGCGAGAACTCAATGATCTGTGCCGCGCCGATTTCAGCTTCGATCGACGCGATTTGCTGGCCTGCCCGGGCATCCAAACCGTACAGGATGCCGGGCCGGAGCGGTTTCCCCGCCTCATCCAGCGGCAGCAGACACGGCCCGATTGCGCTGAGCGCCACGCCCACCACGTTCTCGCCGCTGTATTCACCACTCAGCAACTCGCGGCAGATGGTCTGCACGTCGTGCCACCACACGGCATCTGCGTCCTGCTCATAGTGACCGGGGTGCGGGTTGCTCAACCCATGCGGCATGACATGGCTCCGCACGATCTCGCCCCCCAACGTCACCAACACGCCCTTGCTGCTGGCGGTGCCGACATCGATGCCCAGGAGAAGCTCAGGACCAGCCGAATCAGGAGCTGACATAAACCACGCCGTTCTCACTGGATGGGTCAGTCTGACCCCCATCACTGGTGCGCTGTGTGACCAGCACATTGAAATGCACGGCCCCCGAACGGTTTGTGGTAGGGGTGCTGGTGATGCTTATGATGTTCGTCATGCTACACGCTCCTTCTGAAACCTGAGCTTCACCACGCGGTGTAGCCGCCGTCCACCACCAGGGAATGCCCAGTTACGAAGCTTGACGCGTCGGAAGACAGATACAGTACCGCCGCCGCCATTTCGTGCGGCTCGGCGACGCGGCCCATCGGCGTTTCGCTCAGCCACACGCGGCTCCACGCCTCGTTCGACATGCCCATCTTGGTGAGCGGCGTGGCAGTGTAACCGGGGGCAATCGCGTTCACGCGCACGCCGCGCGCCGCCCACTCCCCTGCCAGACTGCGCGTCAAGTGAATGACCGCCGCCTTGCTGGCGTTGTAGGACGCCTGTGCCTGTGGATGGTTGGAAATCAGGCCGCTCATGCTGGCCGTACTCACGATGCTGCCCCGGCCCGCCTCCAGCATCAGCTTCCCGAACTCACGGCAGCACCAGAACACTCCGTCGAGATTCACGCTCAGTACCGCCTTCCAGTCCTCGTCGCTGGTGTCTTCGGCAGGACCGTTGCGAACGATGCCCGCGTTGTTCACCAGAACATCGACCGCGCCGAGTTTCTGCGCCAGTGCACGCACCGCCGCCGAATCGGTCACGTTCAGCGTCTCGAAGACGCCGCCGATGCTGGCTGCCGCTGTCTCTCCGACCGCCGGGTTCACATCGGCAATGACGACACGCGCGCCCGCCTCCGAAAGGCCCCGCGCGATCTCGAAGCCGATGCCCTGAGCTGCCCCTGTGACCACGGCAGTCTTACCGTCCAATTTGAAGAGATCGAGAATATTCGCGGATGATGTCATATGGCTCCTGATCTGAACTGTTAAGAGGCGAAGAGAAATGTCGGCAGTGATGCAGCGGACAATGATGTCCGTTAGGCCTTATCAATTGCCGGCGGACTATGAGGTGGGCTGACCTGAAGTGTCACCTGAAACTCTCCGTCGCCACCGCGCTTTCCGTGACGCGACACTGGAAGATCGGGTTGTGATCATCGTTTGTAACGCCGCTCCGACCGACGTAGGTGTCCGGCACCCATTGAGCCACACCGGCTGCCAGATGCCGCTTATGCGGTAGTACCAGATGGCGTGTGGGGCTTCCTTCCAGTCCTGCTTGCCGCGCGGCTGCGAGAGGTCGTTCGGATCATCCTCGGCCTGCACGATGATCACACACTCCGGCGTCCGCCCGAGTTGAACACTGATATCCACTGAGAAGGGCATGCGCCCCCCCTGATGCTTAGCGACCAGCAGGCCATTGACTCAGAGAGAAGCGCGGTAGTTGACCGTCCTAAAATGCAACGACAGCTTCCGGTCATCGGATCGCGGCCGTTCGGGGCCGCTCCGCTGTAGTTGGAGGCGGTACCAGACGACCGGGTGGAATCCAGTCTCATGTACCCCGCTGGCCGGACTTTCCGGGGGAACGGAGCGGTGGTCTTCCGGTCGAGCGCCATCGCGCTTGGTCGTCATGGGCAAATTCCCAGACTCCTCCGAGTTCACGCCAGCCGGTCCGGCACAGCTGTGGGCGTGGAAAGTCTGTGTCTTCCAGCACGGGATTCTCTGGAGAGCATTGGATTCAACCTTTCAGGCCGGAGGCCGACAGGAAACCCTCGGTGACACGGCGTTGAAACAGCAGGTAGGCGAGGATCACCGGCAGACCACCGAGAATGGCGATTGCCATTGTCTGAGCGTAGTGCAGGCCGTAGGCACTCTGTACCTGTGTCAGCCCGACAGGAATAGTCATCTGTTCGGGCGAATTGGTCACGATGAAGGGCCAGAGGAAATTGTTCCAGGCCCCGATGAAAGTGACGATGGCGATCGCCCAGATGATGTTGGCGCTGAGTGGCACGTAGATGCCCCACATGATGCGCAGCTCGCTGGCCCCGTCCATGACGGCCGCCTCACGGAATTCCTTGGGCACCTGATCGAAGAACTGCCGGAACACGAAGATGGCGATCGGGGACACCAGCTGCGGCAGAATGATGCCGGCCAGCGTGTTGAGGGCGTGCAGGTTGTTCATCAGCTTGTACAACGGCACGAGCAGAGCTTCGAACGGCAGCATGAACCCGACCAGGGAGAACAGAAAGAGCAGGTTTCGTCCGGGGAAGGTCAGTTGCGAGAAGGCGTAAGCGGCCATCGCAGAGAGCACCAGCGTGAAGACCGTGATGATCAGCGAACTGGCCACACTGTTGCCATACCAGCGTGGCAGATTTCCCGTGGTGAGAACAGACGTAAAGTTTTCGAAGGTGACGGGGCTGGGCAACCAGACGATGGGCTGGGCGGCCGCCTGTAGCTCCGGCTTGACCGCGGTGAGGGTGGCCCACAGCAGCGGGGCCACCCAGATGGCCATCAGGATCAGCAGGGCCATGATGCCGAGTACGGCCGCCCAGACGGACTGGCGAGCGGCCATCATGAACGGCCCCGGTTCAGTAACAGGTTCTGAAGCAGCGCGAGCACCAGAATCACCACGAAGAAGACGACCGCGATGGCTGAAGCGTAACCGGCGTCGGTATTGGTGAAGGCGGTGTCATACATGTACTCCAGCACCACGCGGGTGCTGTTGAAGGGGCCGCCGCCGGTCAGCAGGTACACCTGCGAGAAGATTTTGAACGAGGCCACCAGTTGCAGAGTCAGCACGAGTGCTGTGGTTGGCCAGAGGGCGGGCCAGGTGATATACCGGAAGACCTGAAAACCCCGGGCACCGTCGAGTTCTGCCGCCTCGTAGGTTTCCAGCGGGATGTTCTGCAACCCTGCCAGAAACAGCAGCATGTTGAAGCCCACCGTCCACCACACCGTCACGGCGGCCACCGCGGGCATCGCGAGGTTGGGATCGGCAAACCACGCGGTCTGGCTGTTCGTGACCGCATTGACCACGCCCAGGTTGGGATTGAGCACCCATTGCCAGATCAGCGTGGCCACGCTGACCGGCAACACATAGGGAATGAAGAAGACGGCCTGTGCGACGCGCCGCAGTCGCCCACCCGCTTTGGTGAGCATGGCAGTGGCCATGCCGATGGCGGTCAGAGGAATGACCGTCAACACGGAAAAGTAGGCGGTGTGCAGCAGTGAAGCCCAAAAGTCCGGGTCGGCCAGCAGGGTCTTAAAGTTGGCCAGTCCGATCAGGGGTCCGGTCTGCGTCAGGCCGCTCTGGGTGAAACTCAGGTAGACGGTCTGAAGCGCAGGCCAGATGAAGAACAGCAGGTACACGACCAGAAAGGGCAGAAGCAGAAAAATCACCGGCCCCCAGATGGTGGGGGCGCGTTTCGGTCGGTTGAGTTGTGTGGTGCTCTGTACGGCAGTCATGTCAACCTCCAGTTCGCGCGCCTTCGAATTGGCGTGTGAAAAGGTCCGGCGTGGCCTCTCAGAGGCCTTCCCGCGAATACGGGACCCGGATCAAGTGATGGGGCCAGCACCCGGAGTGCCGGCCCGTGTTTCTCAGGCGATCAGGGCTTAGGAGTCGACGTCAGGAGCTTTTTGGCGTCCGTCTCGAAGAGCGAGATCGCGCGGTCGACTGGCAACTGCCCATTGATGGCCGCGGGGAAATACTTGGCTGACGCGGCCTCGAGCGGGCCGGCGGCGCCGCTGTACCAGCCCAGCGGGTCGTACGTCACGGTCTGGGCAGCGACGGTGGCATAGTCAGAATTGGGTTTCAGGGCCTTGTAGGCCGCCGCGTTCGCTACGGTCAGGTTGGCCGGAACGTGGCCGCCACCGGCCCAGGTCAGCGCATTCTTCTAGGCGTAGGCCACGAACTTCAGGACGCCGTTGAGCTTGTCGCCGGCAAGGGGGTTGCCGACGTTATTTGGGATCACGAAGGCGTGGGAGTCGCCCCAGGTGTTCTGCGTCGCGTACAGCTTCGGGAAAGGGACGACGCCGTAACCGAACTTGATCTTGCCAGCTTTGGCGCCGTCGACCAGGGTTGGCACTTCCCAGGCACCGTTGATCATGAAGGCCGCTTTGCCGTTCACGAACTGTGCCACCGACGTCGGGTAGTCAACGTTCTTGGCCGCGTAGCCGTTCTTCACCCAGTCCGTGATGGTGGTCAGGGTGGAGGCGCCCAGGTTACCGAAGGTCAGCTTGTTGTTCTGTTCGATACTGCCGCCCTGCTGGGCCAGCAGGGCCAGCCAGATACGCCACGGCATGTAAGAGGTCGGGCCGTTCTCAAATGACACGCCCTGGGCCCCCGACTTCTTGACCGCCTCGAGGTCGGCGTTGAAGTCCGCGAGGCTGGTGATTGGCTTGAGGTCTCCGTTGGCGTCCGTCAGGCCGGCTTTTTTGGCGAGATCCTTGTTGTAGTACAGCACCATCGGGTGGGTATCGAGCGGCACTGCGTAGGCCTGTCCGCCGGACGTCGAGGCGTTCCAGAGCTTCGGGAAGAAGTCCGCGCTCTTCAGGCCCACCCCGGCGAGTTCGGCCGTGGTGATGGGCCGCAGGATCTTGGCGTCTGCCCAGCCGCTCAGACGGGAAAGGTGCAAGATCGCCACGTTCGGCCCCTGTCCGACGGCCGCTGAGGTACGGACCTTGGTGTAATACGGGACGCCCCATGCAAGCGTGGTGCGCTGCACCTTGTACGCCGTCTGGCTCTTGTTGAATCCGTCGACGAGTTGTTGCATGCGGGCGCCGTCACCGCCGCTGAAGAGGTCCCAGAAGGTGACGGTCGTCTGTGCACTGGCGTGGGCGCTCAGGGCAGCGGTGGTGAGGGTCAAACCGATCAGAATACGTTTCATGGATTCTCCTTGAACATGAGACACACGTCTCGAAAAAAGTCGAATTGAAAGGGAACGTTTGTCAGAGACAGGCTGTTCACGGTCCGGAAGGCTGGGCCTGGCCGCGGCCCGCCTGAGCCGTCTGAATTTCTGGTGCGCCGCATTCTGCTGGGCCTCTGGAGTTCTGTGCAGAACGGCCTGACCAGTTGAAGGGTGCGGCGTGCGCGGGAGGAGGCGTGCTGCCGGACATGATCAGCGGGCCCTCTGTGCGAGTTGATGGAGCCACTGTTCCTCGTATCCGAACGGGTTGACGGCGTCCTGTCCTTCCTCGACGTACAACTCCGTTCGGTGGGGTCCGCGGGTCGCGGCCGCCAGTCGGCCTGCGTCCGCCTTGAATTCACGTCCCTCGGTCAGCAGGCCGTTGCGTTCATTGAAGGTATCGGTCAGCTGGGTGTAACAGAAGCCCTTCAACCCGGCGCAGCCGTGTACGGCGCTCAGCAGAGCTTCATACTGCTGAAGGAAGGTTTCGCTCGAATTGAACAGGCTGTAGCCCCAGCCGCCTTGGACCCCGTCACTGAAGGTGCTGCCTCCGAACTCGGTCAGCATGACGGGCCCTCCGAGCTTGCCCGCCGGATCGAGCAGGAACGCGTGTCCGTAAGGTTTTGCCCGGCCAGTGCGGAGGGTATGGGCAGCCAGCTCGTCGGTTCTGTAGCGGTCCAGCAGGGCCTGGGGATCACTGCTGTAATCGTGAATGCCGAGGATATCTGAGGGTCCATGTTCCCAGCCGTCGTTGCTGATCACCGGGCGGGTGGGATCGGCCGCCCGGGTGAGGTGATAGAGCGCGTGCAGCAGACTGCGGGCTTGCGGGTTTTCAGGGAGATCCGGAACGCCCCACGATTCGTTGAGCGGCACCCAGGCCACGATGCAGGGGTGACCACGGTCACGCTTGATGGCCTCCAGCCATTCGGAACTGAGGTCGCGGACGCTCTGGTCAGTAAGACTGTAGGCGCTCGGCATCTCTTCCCAGACCAGCAGGCCCAACACATCACACCAGTAGAGGTAACGTGGACTTTCGATCTTCTGGTGTTTCCGCGCGCCGTTGAAGCCGAGCTGCTTGGTCAGCCGGACATCCTGCTGAAACTGCTCATCTGTGGCCGTCATCAGCGAATCCGGCCAGTATCCCTGATCTAGGACGAGCCGGGGCACGTAGCCCGCGCCGTTGAGCCTGAACTCGCCTCCCACGATCCGGACGTCACGCATGGCCGTGTAACTGGCGACTTCGTCTATCACTTGGCCGTCACCGAGCAGTTGGACGAGGACGTCGATCAGTTGTGGGTGTTCCGGTGACCAGAGCAGCTGCTTGCGCTCATCAACGATGCCTGGGTCCGTCAGATAGATACGCCGTTTGATTCGTTTACCGCCGAGAGAGAAGGTGTCGTCACTCAGACATGTTCCCTCGACGCTCAGCCTCACCCGAACGCTGGCATGTGCCGGGAGGATCCCGGCGAAGTCAGCGCTGACGTCGAATCCCCACTGGGTGAGGTTCGGCGTGCATTCAACAGTAGCGACCCGGCAGGAGGGGACCTGCTCAATCCAGACGGTCTGCCAGATGCCTGTGGTCCGCGGATACCAGATGGCGTGCGGTTCATCCCGCCAGTTCTGCTTGCCGCGGGGCAGATCGAAAGCAGTGGGCTGGTCGTCGGCGCGCACCACCACCCGTCCGCGGCCGTCTTGGAGCGCGTCGGTGATGTCCATCCAGAACGGGGTGTGACCGCCCCGATGTTCTCCACAGCGTTGACCGTTGACCCAGACGGTGGCCTGATGGTCGACCGCGCCGAAATGCAGCAATACCCTCTGGGCCGGGTCGGTCAATGTGACGCCGACGTCCCGGGCATACCAGACGGTCTCATGAAATCCCTGGTCATGGACGCCGCTGGTCTTACTCTCTGGCGCATACGGCACCTGGATCAGACGGCCGAACTGAACGGCAGAAGGGGAGGCTGCGGCCTGACCAAACGCGAACTGCCACTCTCCGTCCAGAGAGATCCAACCGGGACGGGTCAGCTGAGGCCGGGGGTGCGTGGGAAGCTGTGTCACTGGAATCATGTGTAGTCTCCAAGCGTAAGGCAAGATGCCGTCCTGGGGCAGGTCGGTCGACGGCTTGGCTGATTTTCGTCAAGACAATAGATATAGGCACCGACACCAGCCGGTTTTGTGCGTTTTCCGGACGTGTTAAGCTCGTTCGTCGAGGTGGATCTGGACGCCATGATGGTACAAGGATTCTGGGAAAGATACAAGTATTGTTGGAATAATTAGTCCGTGTCCCATGGACCCCGGGAGGTAGACTGCTCTGATGAGGATGCATGGCTGTTTCCGGTAGTAAGCTGCTGAAGATTGGTGGAGCTACAGGCCGAAAGGTGATCCGGGCGCTCGATTCAGATGTCCGGTTGCTGATTCTCGGCATCCTCTCACATGAGGTGATGAACCTCACCGAGCTCACCGCCGCGCTCGGCATCCCGTTGAGCACCACCGGCTTTCACGTCAAGCATCTGGAGGAGGCTGGCCTGCTGCACGTTGAATACCAGCCAGGCTCGCGAGGATCCCAGAAACTGGTGAGCAAACGCTACGACGAGATCTTGTTCGAATTGCCCGGAGCAGCCATCAAGACGAGCGAAGAAGAGGACATGGTAGAGATCAGCATGCCGGTCGGCAACTACAGCCTCTGCGACGTCCAGCCGACCTGCGGATTGGCTTCAGAATTCAAGATCATTGCCAGAATCGACGATCCCAGATCTTTCTTCGAGCCGGAACATGTCAACGCCCAGATTCTCTGGTTCGGCAATGGCTACGTGGAGTACCAATTCCCCAACAACGTTCCGGTGGGCGCCCATATTCAGGAACTTGAACTCAGCATGGAATTGTGCAGCGAAGCGCCCCAGTACGCCCTGGACTGGCCGTCTGACATTACCCTGTGGGTCAACGATCAGGAAATTGGCACCTGGACCAGTCCGGGGGACCTCGGTGGCGTCCGCACAGCCCTGATGCCGGACTGGTGGATCACCCACCAGTCGACCTACGGACTGCTGAAACGCTGGAAGGTCAGTCCAGAACACTCATCCATCGACGACGAATTCCTGTCGGCACAGACCGTCAATGACCTGAAATTGAAGGGCCAGAACTACATCAAGGTGCGGATCGGAATTAAACCGGACGCCGTGAACGTCGGCGGAGTCAACCTGTTCGGCAAGAAATTCGGCAACCATCCACAAGACATCCTGATGAGAATTCGCTACCAGTTTGACGAGGATGTCCGCCATTATCGTCTGCAATGAAGGCCGATACAGGAGCGGCCCTCGGTCAATGGCCGTAAGCAGGTTCGACGCGCTCCAGATCGCGCACAGCGCGGATTCGGTAAATACATGGTCGGCACCTCGAGTGACGCGGAGCGACCGTCCACCTGGCAATGCCGTAAGTTCTGGCCGCTGTTCGCAGCGTCAAGTGCAGATGCAGCTCTTTCACTGTTGGTATTCAGTCAGCGGGTCAGTCGACTCAGGAAGGCGCAGGCAACCACCAACAGGGCTGCAACAACGGTCGGCGCACTCAGCCGTTCGCCGAGAAGCCACACTGACCACAGCACGGTCAGTACCGGTTGCAGGAGTTGGACCTGCCCAGCCCGCGCTACCCCGCCCAGCGCCAGCCCCCGGTACCAAGCGAAAAATCCCAAATACATGCTGAAGATCGAGACGTAGCCAAATGCCCACCAGGCTGGGGCCGAGGGCATGTGTGTCGGCAGCGGACTCAGCAAGGCGGCCAGCAGCGTGAACGGCAATGCTCCGACCAGCGCCCAGCTCACCACACGCCAGCCGTCGAGTTCGCGCGCCAGTCGTCCTCCCTCGGCGTACCCGGCCGCCGCAAAGACCACCGCCAGACACAGGTACCCGTCCCCGGCCGAGAGTCGCCCGGCGCCCTGCACGACAGCAAATCCCAGCACCGCCAGCACCCCGAGCGCGCAGACAGCCCAGAAGACAGGACGGGGACGCTCACGCGCGAACAGTATTGCCGCGACAGCTGTCGCAGCAGGAAGAAGGCCGACCACCACGGCTCCGTGAGAGGAGGGGACCGTACGCAATGCGAGCGAAGTGAAGATGGAAAACCCGAAGACTGTCCCCACGGCCACAATGGCCAGTCCCAGCCAGTGGCGGCGCTCCGGCACCTGTTCCCTGCGGATAAGGAGAACGCTCAGGGCCAGCAGTCCGGCCACCACAGCTCGGCCGAACCCGACGGTATAGCTGCCGAACTCCGGCACAACCAGTCGGGTGGCCGGCAGGGTGAAGCTGAAACAGAGCATCCCGAGCGCTGCCCACCACCAGCCGACCGAATCATTTCGCGAAGGGTTGACCGGTCGTACGATCTGCATGAGGCAAGATAGCGAAAACTGGACTGCATACCCTTCGGGTCACAGTGATATCTAACCAATCTCTGGACGTTACCTGTCTGGTACAGGCGGGCGAGGTAAGACGACAATCGAAGCGTTCTTCAAGGCCTTCAAGGCACGGTTCGGGGTGCGAAGCACAGTGAGAATGGCGTGCTGCCGTGGTGTCTGTCAGCGCTCGTCTCCCTGGTCTGTTGTTTCCGAGGTCTGGCAATTCCTATTAGGTTGTCATTAACTCGGCCAGACCCGGCTGACCTGGCAAGAACTGTGCCGAAAATCCAGCGTCAGGCACCAGAACTCGAGTCGAAGGCCCTCGGTTCTTTCCAGCATGCACTTCCTTACTCGAGAAAGTGAGCTTCGAGAGACGAGGAGCCATGGCATGACGCTCCCATGAACTAACTACTGAGGCACTTCTTTTGCAGCTGTACTCTCCAGGGCGATCCGCTCGTCGAGTTGATCGGGCGGAAGTTCCTCACCCCACAGAACAATATGTCCGATCACCATGTTGAACGCGGTGCCAACAGGGGAGTGACGGTACAGCGTTCGGGGAGGCATGGTGGAGTGGACTGTTTTTTCGAGAAGTCCAAGGGATTCGAGATCGGTCAGGCGCCGGGAAAGGGTGGTCGCACTGGGAACCTTCGTCAAGCGCTGCAACCCGTTGAAGCCGAGTTCGCCCGGAATCAGCGCGCGCATGATGGCCATGGCGTAGCGCCGCTGCAGCGCGGCCAGCAGCCCAGCGGAATCGACACCTGGATGCGCCGCGTGGAAGTGGTTGATCGCCAAGACCAGGGCGTCTAACCGTTGACCCAACGGGGTCAACTCGTAATGCTCGTTCCGGCGGTGGATCACGCCAGACTGCTGAAGTTCGTTCAGCCTCACCCTCAGGGTGGCGGCACTCTTGGCTCCAGTGCCGACAAGCAAGTGGACCGGGCGCTGTGGACCTCTCATCAACAGTTGGACGATGGCCAACGCGTATCTGCCCTGCAACAACTGGATGGCGGGCCCAGCGCCGACGCTCAGCATGTCAATCGAAGGTTGGAGCACTCCACTTTCTGTCATACTGACCTCACGCCGTACTTCACATGATGGAGTGTAGCGCTGGGGGATTCCATGTCTTCAACTGAACCCGACATGTTCAATGCCGGACACTGGCGAGGTTCGCTCCACTCGGCAGAACTGGCCAAGCTGGACGGGCCATCATGCATTCCGTTCCAAAGGCAAATCACTCAGTGACGGTCCTGGAATGCCGTCCAGACCGACCGCAGCGGAATCATGGAGACTTGAACGCCATGCATAGAGACACCAGTGATCCAGTGGTTGAAGCCGAACTTACGGAAAGCACCAACGCGGTCCTGAGTGGTGTCGGTCTCATCAAGGGCGATTTGCAAGCCACCATGACACGCGACGCTCGACTGGGATTAGAGGCGCGTATCCCCGGCGGGCCGTTCTGTCTGATCGGTGCCAGTACCGGACACCGAGACGGTAGCCCTGGATTGGTTGATCTACATGCCTCAACGCCTGATCCGGTCCGATGTCCTCGCCAGGACCAGCTGTCATACAAAGGAAAATCTCGCCGATCTGTTCACTTGGACCTTGGTTCGGAGCTCACGACTTCAGCATGGGTCGGCGACGCTGACCTCCTCCGACTGTCTGTCACCAGGACCAGCGCCACGCGGATCGAACTCGACACTGCCCGGTACGGCACCCTGCTGCGGGAGATGCCTGCCAGCAGTGGCCGAGAGGCCATATGACCATGACAGCGTCTGACGTCCAGAGGCCTTCCCCCCTGATCTTCGTGATGGGTGCCAGCGATCAGGTGGGCGGCGAGATCGCCCGTCAACTCAGCGCTGCTGGCGTTCCCTTCCGGGTGGGTTTTCGCCGCCCAGAGACCGCCCAGTTTCCGGAGCGGGTCGAGGTGGTGCGTTTCGATGTCCACGATCCCGGGACCTTCGACGTTTTCACCGGGGTTCAGCGCCTGTTTCTGTTGTGGCCGCCCGGTACCGACGTCCGGCGAGATCTCCTTCCGCTATTGAAGGTCGTGCAGTCAAGCGGCGTCAAGCAGGTGGTGTTTCTGTCCATCCTCGGCGCAGAGAACGTTGGAGTGCTGCCGCACCGTCATGTCGAACGCTGGCTGGAAGATTCAGGCCTCGACTGGGTATTCCTGCGCGCGAGCTACTTCATGCAGAACCTCAGCGGTGTACACCGCGACGACATCCGCCTGCGTCACGAGGTATTCCTGCCGGCCGGAAACGGGAAGACCAGTTTCGTGGATGTGCGCGACGTGGCGGCCGTGGGGGTCATGGCCCTGCTGGAAGGTCACCGACAGGTGGCGTACGCCCTAACCGGGGGCGCCGCTCTGGACTACGCCGAGGTCGCCAGGATCCTGAGCGTGACGCTGGGAAGGAGGGTCACGTACACCAACCCTTCACCGTGGCGCTTTATCCAGGTCAGCCGAGCTCGTGGAGTCAAGACGGCGTTCGCTCTGTTCATGCTGGCTGAGTATACGGTCGCTCGGTTTGGGCTGGCGGCCCGCGTGACTGACGACACCAGACGGATTCTCGGCCGGGAGCCCATCACGCTTCGCCAGTTTGCAGAAGATCACCGGGAAACCTGGTTGTGAGGATCACGCGGCTCCGCCAGTTTGGTGTACCGGACCCGGCCCGCGCCGAATCGACGCTCAGGGTGTCGTCTCGAGGTTGAGGCGCTCCATTTTCTGTCATACTGCTTCCATACCGCGCTCCAGATGCTGGAGTGCAGCTAGGGCAGGTTCGATGTTTTCAACTGCACTTGACGCGCTCAAAGTCAGACATCGGGTCAACCACGCCGTGTGTGCCAGCAATACCGTCAAATGAAAAACGTCGGTGTGAAGACCGAACACAACCTTCCGAGATTCAGCGCCCTCAACAACGCCCGCTCCGATCGCCCGGGGCAGGCCGTCTTTCTAGATAGAAATGGTATCAGGTACGACAAGGCTTAAGAAGCCGTGTCAGTTCTCAATGAAGAGACCCTAGCGCTATACGGCGAGAGCCAGCAATTCTTCATTCCACGTTCTGCCCGTCTGGAGAAAGATCATGCCGCCCAATGTGCTCAGGACTGTCAACCCATTCGGATCGTATGAAGTCATCCCACAGCCGGTCTGGTGTTGTGATGAGGTCGGACGATGCCTCTACGCCAACACCTTCATGACTTCGGTCACTGGTCAGTCGACAGAAGCGCTCCGAGGGTACGGTTATCTGAAGACGATCCATCCGGAGGACCGCGCCCGCGTGCGCGACATGCTTCTGGCCCACCGGGCGAACCACGAGCCGGTGGAATACGAATTTCGACTTTCGCCGACCAGCGGTGACTATCATCACGTGTGCGCCCGCAGTCAGGCGGTGCGGTCCAGTGAGGGAACCCTTCTGCATTGGGTGTCGACCTGCCACGACATCGATGCGTTGAAGCGGGCGGAACAGAATCAGGCCCGGCAGTCTGAGCTGTCAGGGCGGCTGCTTAAGCTGACCCTGGCTCTTTCCCGGGCCACGGATGTGCAGGCTGCCCTCAATCTGGCACTTCAGGGGAGTCACGAGGTGCTCCGGGCACACGGGACGATGCTGTACCTGTGCAACGATGACGAAACGGAGCTGACGCTGGCCGGTATCCACGGATACACCGATGTAGAGCAGACGACGTTCCAGGTTGTGGCTGGCGACGCCGACCTGCCGGCCGCCCACGCCCTCCGGGTCAAGAAACCCTTATGGATTGAAGACAGACTGGCAGAACGCTATCCACGGATGCAGCAGGTGGTGGACACCTATCAGCTCCAGGCTCTGGCCTGCCTGCCACTGGACCTGAGCGGCCGAACGTTCGGCGTGCTGGTCCTCGACTTCACCGTTCCGCAGACCTTCGATTCAGACCTGTGCGCCCTGCTGGTGGATGCTACGGAGGAAATCGGGCAGGCCCTGGTCCGCACCGGACTGTTGAGTGTCCGAAGCCGACTTGGGCAGTATCACGCCCTCCTCACCAGCATTACTGATCAGTTGACGTCTACGTTGACATGCACGGAAGTACACCGGGTCGTGCTCCAGGAGAGTGCAGCGTCAACCGGCGCGTACGGAGGCTTCTTCACCCGCCTGGTAGTGCTCCAAGGTTGACTTCCAAGTTCTGACCCTTTTGAAGCGAGGGACGAGCAGACTGGAGATCACCATGGGGAAACAACGGAAAACCTGGAGCACCGACGTCAAGGAAGCCATCGTCCTGAGCGTGCTCCGGGGAGAACTTGGAGTCGCGGAAGTAGCCCGTCAGCACGGGGCCAACGAGAGCTTGATCCACACGTGGAAAGCCCAGTTTCTGGAGGCGGGCCGTGCCCGCCTCTCAGGCGACCGACAAGACCAGGGCGTGACTGCGTTGGAACGGGAGAATGACCGTCTCAAACGCATCGTGGCCGAAAAGGAACTGGAGCTTGACATCTCGCGAAAAGTGCGTCGGCTCTGACGCTGGACGACCTGATCGTTCTCTGGCAGAGCCGACCCCACCTCAGCCTACGACGGTTCGCTCAGTACGCTGGTGTGCCGTACTGGCGGCTGCGGGACTATTGGAACAGCGCGCCGGCGCGCTGTTCCAAGCTGCAGCACCGTAACGCGCTCTACGAGAAGGTGCGCCAGGCGGCGCTGCAATACCCCACCTCCGGGTACCGGCTGCTGTACCAGGAACTCAAAGCCCAGGGAGAGGAGATTGGATTGCACAAGATCCGCGTGGCCTTGGGCGAGCTGCATCTCCACCCACCGCTCCCCCAGAAACCTTCACCGAAGGTTTCTGCGCCACAAGATTGGCCTGAAGGTCGACGGGTGCAGATCGACGCGACCCGTCTCTCCTTCCCCGATGGGGTCTGCTGGATCTACTTCGTACTGGACGTCACTTCACGGGTGGTGCTGGCCAGTCGGGTCGTGCGGAGCCTGTCGATGCACCTCGCCAAGCTGACGCTTGACGAAGCGGTCGCCGTCCTGCGTGCTCATGGGCACCACGAGGCCATCCTGGTGCAGAGTGACGGGGCAGTGACTTCACCAGTGACCTCTTTCAGCAGGGGTGTTTGAAGTACGGCAACTGGGTGCGCTGCAAGGTGTCTCAGCCGGGAGGAACCGGGCTCCTTGAACGCCTAAACCGGACCTACAAATATCAGTTCGCCTTCCGGCAGGACTGGCAGTCCATGGACGATGTCCGGGCCGCCATGCCGGACTTTCACCGCTGGTACAACCACGAGCGCCGTCATTCGGCGCTCGGCTACGCCACGCCTTGGTCTACACTCATCTTGTCGGCGAACGCTCGCAACGCCGCTTGAAGTCAAACCTGGAGCATTACCCCTAGACCCCAACGGTTCCACGTTGCAGTTGGAGACCCAGCGGGGCTACTCGCGCCGTTTCGACGACAACTGCCAGACGTTTCCCCCTGAATCTGACCTGCCCGTCCAGGTGGTCCGGCGAACCGAGCAGCCGATCTATCTCTCCTCACGCGACGACCTGCTCCTGGCCTTTCCTGACGTCATCGACACCTTGGAAGCGCGGACCCAGGCACTGGCCGTCCTACCGATCTGCACAGACGGTCGGGTCACGGGGACATTGACATTGAGTTACGGGCAACCTCGCGCCTTCGATTCGTTCGAACGGCAGTTCCTCTCCGCACTGGTGGCTCACACCGCTCAGGTTCTCCGGCGGGCCCGCGTATATGAGCTGGAGCAGGCGGCGCGCACCCAGGCAGAGGAGATCGCCCGCAATGAGCAGCTCAACCAGCAGGCCGTGCGCAGCATCCTCAATGCACTGCCGAATCTGGTGTGGATTCTGACGCCAGAGGAGCTGATTCAGGAATTCAATTCGCAGTGGGACCTGTATACCGGTCGCCTTCTTCCCCACGAGGGACAGAAGTGGCTGGACACCGTTCACCCTCACGACCGGGAGGCGGTCTGGAAGCTGAGGACCGCTGGTCTCCAGAGTGGACAGCCTTACAGTCTGGAACTGCGTATTCGACGGGCGGATGGGGCTTATCGCTGGCACGTTGCCCGGGTGGTTCCAGTTATGGCGGACGGCCAGGTCACCCGCTGGATCGGATCGGCCACAGACATTGACGACCAGAAGCGCCATGAGGAACTGCTCGAGCAGCAGGTGGTGGAACGCACCAGGCGCTGGCAGGACCTGAACATGGAACTCAAGGCCATCACCACAGCCCTGACCCGTAGTCTGGAAGAACCGATGCGCCGGACGACCGGGGCGGTAAAGCTCATCGAACAGCGCCTGAATCGACTGGACCAGTTCAGCGACGACCGGATCGTTCGCCTGTTCCGCCTGCTACAGACCGAAACGCAGCGGTTGGGTGGAGTGGTGCAGGAGATCCGGCAGTTCTCGGACTTGGAAAACAGGGAACTGCGACTCAGCCGGGTGCCGCTGGATCAGCTGGTTCTGCAGGTTCGCAGTGACCTGAACGCGTACAGCCGCCAACAGCCTGTGAAGTGGCTGTTGATCAGCCTGCCGGTGGTACGCGCGGACGCGCTGCTGCTGCGTCAGGTCTTCGCCGAACTGTTCCTTCTGTTGGTGAGTCGTCCCGCTGAACTCCAAGAGACGGTCATCAGCGTCAGTGCCGTCGTGCAAGACCGTCAGGTGGAAATTCAACTTCAGTCGAACGGTCATTTCACCACGGATGAGCTTCACCTGCTCTTCTCCCCGTTCGGTCTGGATTTGAGGCCTGCCCAGGCTTCAGGGCTAGCAAACGTCCGCCGGACTGTCCAGCGCCACGGCGGTGAGGTCTCCACCCACCAGTTGGATGGCCAGACCGTCTTCTCCTTCACGCTGCCACTCTGGAGCGAGCCGTCTCCCACGTTTGAGGGTTGACACGCTCAGGAGCAGCGGGCAGACGCGGTCTCACTCGGCAGGGGTGAGCCCGTTTCCAGCAGTGATTAAAGCATTTGTTTGTTCAACTGTTGAAGAAAATTCCTTTAGCCATACTGCTTTTATCGCTCCAGTACGATGTTTTCTTGCGCCACTTGAGCATTGAAGCACATCGCATTCTTATGTCAATTGCTCTAAAGCACGTCCCGATTGAGGTTGAATTGCAGGCAGGGATAGGGTGCTCCCGGCGAGCCTCGCAGAATCTCGTCCACCACCGGCAGCGAGGCCGAGACGATCAGGCAAAGGGTGGGATCACATTCGTGGAACGACTCAATGCCACCCTGTGGACTTAGCTTCCGGCCCTGACCCGTCGCTCCCCACATGCTGGGATCGACGCGCGACGCTTGGAACGGCGGTTCCTCCTGGCCATTGCCGCTTACAACTTTGTTCGACCTCACCATTCACTCCGACTCCACTTGGATGGACGCTGGGTGGAACGCACTCCTGAGATGGTCGCGGGGCTGACGGGTCACCCTGGATCACCCTAGAACTGCTCCAGTTTTGGGTGCCCTCACCCCAAAGGTTGCTTAGAGCGTACTCCGTATTATAGTAAGGTACGAACGTATACATCGCTACAGGTATTAATACAAAAATAAATGTAGAGATCCCGTATTGTCCGCGTTATAGCCTCAATCGCCCGATAACTCCCGTTAAGGGCTTTGATATCGTCCCAGGCGCCATTTACGTGAACCGGTCCAGTCAGCCTGAAAAGCAAAGGGAAAGTTCGTATTTCCGATCTGACCGCGAACTTCGACCCGATTTGGGCCAGTTGAGCTCAATCCATACCACCAGAACAGCAGGAAAAGTACGCGGTATGGGCACCACGCGAACTTTGATTTCTTCTCGACCCTGCCATGTCTCAGCTGCGCATAATAACTCATGCCTTCAGGGTGGGAGCTCTCTGAATCACCCAGTGTAGACGCCCTGGTGATCACAGCACTGACCGACCACCCTGAACGCTGGACGGCCTTCACAAGTCTGGCTCTCCACTCGGACCCAGAGGGTACCTAGGCGCTCGCCAATCTCACGCGTCACCAGGACTGGACCGTGCGCCGCGCCGCCATCGCGGCACTCGCGCAACGGCCGGTCTCCGAAATCACTCGTCACGCTGTCTTGACGGCCATGCAGGACCCCATGTCCTTCGTCAGGAGGGGTGCCCTCCTGGCTGCCGGAGAACTCGGTTTCACTGACGCCGCTCCACTGGTGAGGGCTGCGCTGCATCATGCCGATGCAGACATCCGCGACGCTGCCTTGGAGGCCGTGGGTGGGGTGTGGAATCCTGCCGATTTTGATGCGGTGTGGCAGGTTTACCGGTTGGATCCCAGCATGACCTTGCGTAAAAAGGCAGCATTTGTGCTCCGTGCGCACGTGGATCAATCCTGTTGGCAGGAGGTGTTCGAGAGCTGGCAGGTTGATCCTCTTCCCCGACATCGTCAGTGGGCAATCGAATTGGTCGAGGAATACGGTACGGCAACTGATGTGCCTCGTATTGCACATCTGACTGGAGACCGAGATGGTCATGTCCGTCTTGCAGCGGAGAGGACTGGCGCACTCTTGTTGGGCCGCATCTGAGGTTTGAATCTCCAACCAGGTCGCTATCCCCGAGCGCCAACAGTCCGTTAGCTCATCAAGGTTTTAACCTGGATCGTCTTCAAGGCTGACTGGGACAGCATCAAGGCCCTTAGCGGGGGGTTATCGGGCGATTGAGGCTATGACGCGTTGTCCGGTTCCCCAACTGTTCCTACTATAGACAGATTTAAGTTTATACATTTATAAATATATACCTGTATTACTACATGTAGTAATGTATACATTAATCTATCTCTTAGGACATGAATGCTAGTCTCTCCCTATGTTAATATCACCATTAATTTTCGCAATCGCATCCAAGAAGGGGGGAGTCGGCAAGACCACCAGCGCTGTCCACTTTGCCGCCCACCTAGCGAACCGTGGGATGCACACTCTCCTGATCGATGGCGACGCCTTACGGAGTGCCACCGACTGGAGCCGCGGCGGCAACATGCCGTACAAGGTCGACGGCACAGCCGCGCTGATCACTGCCAACCGGTACGCCGCGGTGGTGATCGACAGCGAGGCGGCCCCGAGTGACGCCGAGATCATCACGCTGGCTGAGCACAGCACTGTCCTCGTGCTCCCCACCATACCGGAGTATCAGAGCGTGAGCGGCATGTTGCAGACGGTCGAGGTGCTCGATAAGGCCGGTATCCCCAGGAGCCGCCTGGCGGTACTGATCACGATGGATACCCGGACCGGGACGGCCACGCAGGAGGCGAGGGAAGCTTTGAGCGACGCGGGCCTGACCGTACTCAGTCAGACCATCCGGGACACCGTGGCGTTCCGGCATGCCAGTGGTGGGGGACTGCTGGTGCGTGATACCCGGAATGCAGCGGGGAAAATGGCCTGGCTCGATTACGAACGTGCGATGCAGGAATTGCTTGCGAAAGTGGAAGCATGAACAAGTTCTCTGGGCTGACATCTCGGAAGACGCTAGATGCCGAGCCTGAAGACAAGGGACTGCCTGCGGCCGTACCGGTCCAGGCGCAGGTCGTACGGATGTTGGGGGGCAGGGTGCCAGATCCGATCTTCCGGGAATTCACCTACCTCAAGCTGAGTGCCGAGCCTGAGCTTCAGGTCAAGCGTGTGACCACCGAGGAAGCGCTCGAAGCGATGGTGCGGGCCCTGAGGGATCCGGAGGTTCGGGCCCGGTGGTTGGAAGAGCTTCGGGACGTTCGCCGGGAAAGAAGAGACTGAACCGGGAGAGGGAAGTTCTGGTCGAGAACGCCCTAGGGGCAAACTGGCGCCATCCTCCTCAAGCGCCTCCCAGACTACCTAAAGACCAACTTACTTCTTGGTCCTCTTATAATATGTATTATAAGAGGACCAAGATGCGGAAATTCGAGGGTAGGGGAGATGGTTTGAGGGCGACTTGGACGGTCGGGCGATGAGCCAGGGCGGGTACCGGGCCGAGAGCTATCCCTGGGCGCAGGTCAAGCGCGAGAACCGCGCCGAGCGGCTGCTCGAACGCGTCGCTGAGAAGGACCTCGGGGCACTCTGGGCACTGCTCCGGCACCACCAGACGCTTCAGGGGAAACGCTCGGAGCGCACCCTGACCGCCTACCGGGCCAGCACCCGCGCGTACCTGAAGTGGGTGTTCGGGCGCGCGCAAGGGCTGCTGCTGGCGCCGGACGCCGACACTGGGACCGAGTACCTGCGCCATCTCGAGGCGCGCGGGCTGGCGCCGGCCAGTGTGAACGCCCACCGGGCCGCCGTGGTCGCGCTGTACCGGGCGCTTCGCTGGACGACGGCCACCGAGGCCGACCCGTACCGGGACGTGCGGGGCGTGCGCGATCCGACGCCGCGGGCTGAGAAGCGCGAGGCGTACTCGATGACCGACCTACGGAAGTTGCTGGAGGCCGGGACGCCGGCTGAGCGGGCGATGCTGCTGCTGATGGGGATGTGTGGGCTGCGGATCTCTGAGGCGGCAGCGCTCGATTGGCAGAACGTCAACCTGGCGGCCGGGGTGCTGACGGTGGTGAAGGGCAAAGGCGGCAAGAAGGCTCGGGTAGTGGTGCCGCCACAGGTGGTGGAAGGACTGAAAGCGTTGGGAACCTCGAGTGGGCCGGTGCTCGGCTGGAAAGACCCGGTCACGCTGCGGCGCCGCTTAATGGCGCTGTGCGTACGGATCGATGTGCAGTATGACGGGCGCGAGGTCCACGGCCTACGTCACACCGCTGGGACGCTGATGTACGCCCGGACCAAGAACCTGCGGGCGGTCGCGCAGCACCTACGGCATTCGCAGCTTGACACCGCTGCCATCTACGCCGAGATGGACGACAGCGAGGTGAGAGGGGCATTCGAAGGGGTGACGCTTTAGATAAGCGCCACGTATGATGAGCCGCACTTCGTGGCTGTACCTGCTCTCGGCCTCTATCTCGGCTCAGGTCGTTCAAGACTGCCTCTGGGACCGCAAGGGGAAGTCGCTTTTTTCACCGCGCTTCCGGCTGAACGTGGTAAGCCTTAGACAACTTGGATAACAGCACACTCTGGCCCTATGGCGGTGGTGTGAAGAGTTACCCCCCCCTGAATGTTAAGAATTAAAACCGAAATAACCGTAACCCACATGAATGAAGCGCCCCTCTGAGGGGCGCTTTCCCGGTTTAAGGCGAGGATATGTGGAATCTGTCGAGATGGTCTTGCTTCGGATGTTCAGCCGGGTGAGGTTGAGAATTATTTTTGAATCCGAACGCAGGTCAAGCTACGTCGTGGATGATACGGAAGAAGGTGGAGTTGCACCTCTGCTGCGTAGCTTAGGTTAAGCGATGCGCTTCAGGCTTGCGGGGTGTTGGGCTTCAAATTCTGCCGGGCTGACGTACCCCAGGTAGGAGTGGCGACGTTTGCGGTTGTAGAACTGCTCCAGATAGGCAAAAACATGCCGTCTTGCGAGGTCCCGGGTCAGGTACGCCGCTCCATTGCACTCTTCCCGCTTGAGGCTGGCAAAAAACGATTCCACAACCGCGTTATCCCAGCAATCCCCCTTTCGACTCATGCTGCACGTCATCTGCATGCTCTCTAAGGCATGCTGGTAGACCTTACTTGCATACTGGGTGGATTCAAGTGGTCGTCGCAACAGCAGTATGAACGACGTGTAGCACTTGCTCGAAGACCTCGTTGGGTGTCCGCCACCCGAGCACCTTACGGGGTCTGGCATTGAGTGTCGCAGCCACGGCGGCGAGATCATCCACGCTGTGCAGACTCAAGTCAGTGCCCTTTGGAAAATACTGGCGCAGCAGTCCGTTGGTATTTTCGTTCGTGCCACGCTGCCACGGGCTCTGTGGCTCGCAAAAATACACGTCGACCCCAGTTTCCTGACGCAGTCTCACGTGCTGGCTCATCTCCGCGCCCTGGTCCCAGGTCAAGGATCGGCGGAGGTGATCTGGCAGCATCGCCACAGCACGCTGGATGGCTTCGCGCACCGCTTCCGCACCGTGTCCAGCCAGTGCAGGGCCATTCTTGACCCGGGCCTCTACACCGTGGTTAGGCAGGCGGGGCAGGTGCAACAAGAGGGTGAACCTGGTCGAGCGCTCGACCAAGGTGCCAATGGCTGAACTGCCCAGACCGAGAATCAGGTCCCCTTCCCAATGACCAGGCACTTCTCGGTCAGCGACTTCCACCGGACGCTGGTCAAGCATCACTTCGGGGGCGACGAACGGTCTACTCTGGCGGGCCCGCCGGGCCCGTGGAACCCGCAAGGTCCGACCCGTCCGAAGACACGCGGTCAGTTCGCGGTGCAGCCCACCGCGATCTTCGATGTACAGCGCTTGGTAGATGGCCTCATGACTGATACGCATGGTGAGGTCCTCTGGGAAATCAAGGGGCAGTCGTCGAGCGATCTGCTGTGGACTCCAGGCACTGGCCCAGCGGCGACGTTGTCGCCGCCCGTGCCGACGGCCGTTGAATGGGACGACTGGTCCTGGAATGCGCTCTCCGCTCGCCATGACCACTTGACCCGCCAGGCGGTCTTGTACGTAGGTTCGTAACGGCTCGTTGACCTTCAGCTTGGCTGGCTTCGGACGGCAGGCAGAGCGATCAGCGTGCCACTGCGCCGTGGTCGCCCGGTACTCCAGACCGCCGCCTCGTGTGGCGGCGTTGCGTCGCACCTCTCGCGAAATTGTCGATGATGATCGACTCAGTCGACGAGCAATCTCACGGATGCCAACACGTCGCGCACGACACAGCGCGACCTCTTCGCGTTCGGTGAACGACAGATACCGACCTGATGGTGCTTCCGACCAAGGTGCCAGCGTTGTTGACGGCATACCACCTGCCTCCCGAAACCACCTTGAACCGACTGCTGGAGAGACCCCGGCGTCAATGCCCGCTGCTTCACTCGTCAATCCTGCAGCAATGGCCCGCCAGAACCGACGCCGGTGCTCAAATCGCCCGGCCAGCGGTCGGCCTGGTGAACGCATCTTACTCCGACCTGCTCGTTCTGACTTTCGCTTTCCGCTGCGCATCACAACCCCCTTTTTGAGGTGTTGCGACGACCACTTGAATCCACCCAATATGCGAGCAAGGTCTACCAGCATGCCCTGAAGGGCATGCAAATAACGTGCAGCATGAGTCGAAAGGGGGATTGTTTCGATAACGCGGTTGTCGAGTCGTTTTTTGCCAGCCTCAAACGAGAGGAGTGCGACGGGAAGGCGTACCCGACCCGGGATATCGCCCGGCAGCATGTTTTTGCTTATCTGGAGCAGTTCTACAATCGAAAACGGCGTCACTCTTACCTGGGATACGTCAGCCCGGCCGAATTTGAAGCCCAACACCACGCAAGCCTGAAGCGCATCGCTTAACCTGAGCTACGCAGCAGAGGTGCAACTCCAGCCTGCGGACCGTGGTGATGGCGAGGAAGGTCTCGCAGTGCAGCAAGAACGCGGTGGGCTCGCAGACGTACATGCGGATCAAGTCCACGGTGGAGACCGCGCGGTTGCGCGGTCTGGATCCCGTCGCGGTCCTGACCAGCCTTATGCGCTAATCTTCAGTAGCGGACAACTCCGGTTTTTCGTCGTTCTAGACGGCAAAGCTTTGCGCTTCCCTTCTGTCTCTCGACAGGAATGGCGAAAGGCGGTGTCTTGGTGGTGTGACCGCACCAAAACCCGCCCGCGGACAGGCTACCGAACTCACCAC
>Ga0160427_10000265_pt1 | contig 34565 bp, 35 predicted proteins | sample SolpanmetagenomL_FD_108194 | JGI IMG/M metagenome (GOLD analysis project Ga0160427, IMG submission 108194) | Solar panel surface microbial communities from Lawrence Berkeley National Laboratory, California, USA - L | ecosystem: Engineered > Built environment > Solar panel > Unclassified ...
ATGCCGCGCTCCTGAAGGAGTTCCTGAACATCACGCTGGCTCAGCGAGAAGCGGTGATAAAGCCAGAGGGCGTACTGGATGATGCTCAGCGGAAAGCGGTGGCGATAGGGCTTGCGATCAGTCACGGACCCTCCGCCTATCGCGATTAACTTGCCAGAACCCTTTAAAGCGAGTGATATATGTAGTTATAGATACTGTAATAAACGGTTAATGTTTCGTGGTTCAAGATGGTCAGCGTCTGGCACCCGCTGTGCGCTCTGGCGAGAAATGACCGGATCATCGACCTGGGGCGCGGCTGGCACCGTGGGCGGCGCATGTGGGCCATGCCAGAGCAAGCACCAGCCTACCTGGAGGGACGACAGGCGTTCAAAGGCTCTTGGTCAGCCTCGAGAGAACGGCCGGATGAGCGTCTCTACCCGCCTGCTGATCAATAGGTTTGTAAAGACATCATCCATCTCCAGAACCAGTGCGGTTTCTTCAGGGATACTGCCTCCCACTTACCCAGGCACATCAACCGACAGGGCAAGATGAGCGGATGTGGAGTGCGGCGGACCATGAAGCACTGTTGTTGACTCTCGCGGTCGCCGAGTCGCAGCAGCAACTGCTCGACCAGCTCGTGCAGGGGTCTGCTCGGGCACTGACGGGTGTAACACTGTGGCGTCACGAAGAAGGCACCCTGGCGTTCCAGGGCTGGTCCGGCACCGAACACGAGGAAGGCAAGCCCCTTCCCCTTCACGGCGCGCCCAAGTACCTGCTGGGTTGGACCTCGACGCCCCCCTTCCCGTCTCCGTGCAGGCCATGCTCGGGTTGAGGTTGCTGTACCTGGACGCCCTCTACGAAAAGCTGCATCTGAATAACCAACTGTCGATCTTGCATCACGCCGCCCTGACCGACCCGCTGACGGGACTGGACAACCGCCGTGCGTTCGACACGGACCTGGAAGCAGCAGAAGAAGCGCAAGAGGATTACGTGGTGGTGCTCATCGATCTCAACGGCTTTAAAGCCTTGAACGACAAGTTCGGGCACGCCCTGGGTGACTCCCTCCTGCGGGGCTACGGGGTGTGGCTGTCGCGTGTCACACATGGACGCGCGCAGGTCTACCGTCTGAGCGGTGATGAGTTCGTGGTGTTGATTCACCACGTCAGTTTGTCTCCAGAAGCGTTTTCCGCCTGGGCCATGGAACGTTTGCAGGTGCCCTTCGTGGACGGGGTGAGCGCCGCGATCGGGATCGCGTAGCGACACGAGTGCGACGATCTGCATGCGGTATTAGGTCTGGCAGACCAACGGATGTACGCGGCCAAGAACGCACAGCTTTCCTCTGCCGATCCTTCAGAACGGCGGCGGTTCCGGGGAGCACGTTAGCTCCTGATTGCGAGAGTCCAGCGTGCTGCGCGCGCTGCTGAAGATGGGCAATCACTCGCCCAAGGCAATGCTGGTGCAGGTGCTTGGAAGGCGGTCGGTGGCCTACCGATCACAAGAGCGATGGGCCTCTGAATACCGGCACAATCGTCCAGTGTCCACGGGTGTTCCAAGTTGAACCCAGGCGGCAGGCCCACCTCGAGGTAGACGTCGCTGCCATTGCGGAACAACTCCAGGTCCATGCTGTGCTGATGGCGAGCGGCGAACGTCGCGAAGGCGCCGGGCGTCATGCTGGACAGTGCCTTGAACTCCTTGATCAGGTGGGCCTGGTCGAAGAACCCGAGTGTGAAGGTCAGCTCGGCCATCGAAAGTCCGGGTCCAGACGAATCCGATTGTTCGCCGCGTCGAAGCGCACCACGCGCGCCAAGGTCTTCGCACTCACGCCGACCTGCTGCGCGAACTGACGTTCCAGTGTCCGGGGGCTGACGCTCAGAGACTCCGCCAGGTCCGACACTCGAACTCTACCCAGAGCGTGATAGATCTGCTGGGCCGCCTGGATCCCTATCCCCGGCTCCTCCTGCTGGCCAGTGAGGAACAGCAGACGAGCCTCAAGGCACTCGAGTGCTGCCTGCCAGTTGCCCAGCTTCACCAAGGCCACCACCTCACCGCCCCAGGCACTGGCACTCAGGGCCGCATCCAGCCCTGCATCACGCTTCCCTGAGACTGAAGCGTGAAGCGGCTCAGGGTCACAGGCAGCAGAAGGTGCAGTGCCTCCAGGCTGGAACCCATCAGGACGGTCTTAGCGGAAAACATCAGGCGGACGGTGCCTTCAGGCAGGTCGGCATTTTGCACCGGCGCTGCCAGGTGCAGGTCTTTGAGCTCCAGATAGCCATAAACCAGCTCACGCAGGCGTGGGTGAGGGTCGTGGTGCCGGAGGCGCATGATCTCAGTTTGACAGGACGTATACCGTGCCATGAAGACGTACGCCGCGGATGAAGGTCACTGCGCATGCTCTTGCTCAATGCTGGTTAAAGCGACGCAGCCCGCACAGTTCACGGGACGATGCGCCTAGGGTGGCCCGGTGGCTCTCCCCCCGGCCCTTCCCCTCTCTCCCTGGCTCATCCTCTTCGCTCGATTCGGATACGTCGCTAAAGGACTGGTCTTACTGATCGTCGGTATCTATATCGCGGAACTGGTGGTCGGCCAGTCCAGAGCTCCTAAAGATATTCAGGGCGTGCTCTTCGACCTCGCCACCGAACCGTTCGGCCGCCTGCTGGTGCTGGGCATCAGCCTCGGTCTATTCGGCTACACCCTCTGGCTGTTCGCCCGTGGGCTGTTCGATGCCGACCAGCAGGGTCGCAAGCCGATGGCCCTGCTGAGGCGGGCTTCTTGCCTGCTGAGCGGCCTGACCTATGGGGCGCTGGGATGCTTCGCGGCCAGCGTCGTGGCTGGCGAGGGCACGGCTCCGACCGAGGCCGCGACCCGAGGATGGACGGCGCTCCTCCTGCGGTCGGAGGCGGGGTGGTGGCTGGTGATGCTGGCAGGCGCCATAGGTGTGGTTCTGGCCGTCAACCAGTTCGTGGTGGCCGGCACGGGCATGTTTCTGCAATTCACGCCGCTGAGTGGCCAGCACCGCTACTTGCGTCGGGGTGTCAGGTGGTTGGGACAGCTGGGCATCCTGGTGCGGGGCGGGTTGTTCCTGGTGGTAGGGTGGCTGTTCCTGCAGGCGGGCTGGCGACACGATGCCCATCTGGCGGGCGGGCTGCAGAAGGCCCTGATGGTGCTGGGGTATCCGCCACTCGGACTGTGGGTGCTGGGCCTCGTGGCGCTCGGGTTCATGGCAATGGGGCTGTACTCCCTGATCCAGACACGCTATCCCCTGATCTGATCGGCCAAAAATAGTTGCTTCAAAGACGTCAACCAGTGGTTGACAGTTCGACCAGGACAGAACTCGCTGGCGCACTTGGCCGACGATCTCGCCAGATCAGCGACCTTGCCATATGGCTGGCAGAGTGGGCGGCGATGTGGGCCATACCAGGGTGGGTCGCGGCCTACCAGCGGCGGAGGCAGCAGGCGTTCGGGAGCTGAGCGGCGAGGGGAAGGGGAAGCGGGGCAGGGCTGAGCCTTTCCCACGTCTCTGCCTGGCGCGCTTGGGGTGTAGGCGCTCACCTTTCGCCAAAAATGGTGTCCCACGCTTATTCCGGTTCAAATCGATAAAGCAAACGCCCCCACATCTCTGCCGGGAGCGTTTCTTGTCCTAGACCTGCCTCACTTCTTGGTGGTCTTCTTCGGCGCGGTCTTCGCCTTCGCACCTGCGCGGCCGCTTCCCAGCTTCTGACCTTTCTCGAAGCTCACCCCCATCTTTCTTCGGGTCTCCGCTGCCAGCGCCTTGAAGTCCACAAGGCCTGCTTCAATGGCTTCCGCCGTCACTTTGATCTTGCCGCTAGCCCGGGTAGAAGCGAGTTCCTTGTTGACTCTGGCGAACCACGCCTCGAACTCCGGCGTGACGTCAATGATCAGGTCGAGTATATGTCTCGGTACTGCCACGCTTAGTAAACTTTTTGGGCAACTCGAAGCGTCCAGGCGTATCTGCCGCGTCAATGTCACCTTCTCAGATAGCATCTCGCAGTTGCTCTACAAAGGCATCACTGCGCTGAGGATTATGGAGCTTCTTGATTTGATCGCTGAGGGTTATGTAAGGCACGGAAGTATTGGAGCATAGATTGAGCGAACTATCAATTCATGGTAATATTGCTTGAGATCATATAGAACTTCACCTTCCGTAGTAAGGATTCTGAAATTCTTACTAAGACTAGGTGAGAACTTAAGCTTTTTTTGTTGTGTATAGGACTTGTTGTTGAGGTAACAACCCATATCTATCCAGTAACCTTACGTCTCTGATAACTGTTCGCACCAAGTGGCTGTCGAATAGTGTTGAACCTTGATGACAATAGAGCTCCTGCGAAAGTCATGGGTAAGGTCAACAGGGCAAGGTACGACCATGACCCTTATCTTGAAGCTGAACCGAAAGCAGTTCTGCGCCGCTCTGGGGTGTACCCCAAACTTCTGTGGAAATGGAAGCGGTGTTGACCACATGAGAAGTGAGAAGGAAGAAATCGGGCCGCCGTGCTGAGCCTGGCTGAACAACTTCTGATGACTCTGGAATTCTGGTTCAAGTACCGCACCTTCGTACATCTTGGGTAGGCCAGCCTGCCCGAATGTAAAGCCCCACATCCCGCTGGCCTGAGGCGCATCGCTCAACACCATACGACCAGGGGCGTGCTGCGCCCCTGCTTGGGCCCTCTTCGCTCATGAATTGGAAGAATGAGTGCAAATTGGGGTCACGAACAGCTGATAAAGGTAATGACCGCTTCCACGGCGCGAGGAATAGCGTTCGATCAACGCTTGAAGTTCACTTTGCAAGGCTTTGGCGTCCTCAAAGTCCAGCGTGAGCGCACCGACGTTCAAAAACAGGGCCGCCTCTTTGGAAGCGAAAGGATTGATTGGTTGATGAGCGGCATCGACCAGCAAGACCTGGATGGTGCCGTTGGCCTGGGGAGACATCATCAGGCCAGCGATCCGCATTTCTCCGAGGGCAGTGTCGACGGCGGCGTTCATCTGCGCATTGTGACGTTGGTCGGCAACAAATTCCGCCGGGCTGATCACTCGGCTGGGCACGAAAAATGAGTGATACGGACAGCGGTAGAGCTTGATGGGCTTCCCCCGTCTCGGCTGCGCAGACGTCACCACCAGCAAGCCCATCTCCAACAGGTGCTGAACTTTTCGGTAGGCCTGCAGCTTCGAGAGGCGGAAGGTCTGGACAAAGGAGCCGATGGAGGCCCCGGCCTCTGGCATGAAGTGCGCGAGCTCCAGGAGATGCTGCTCTGTCGTCAGGTAGCGCGCCATGGTCTCACCCTGGACTGTCATCGTCTGTCTATGTTCAGAGCCGTCTTGCATTGAAACCAGAGTACACCGACTATACCTACAGGCCAAGAAAGGCAAGCAGAACAACGTGACCCACTGTATCCCCGCACCAGGACCCTGCGAAATCGCCGATACCCGTCCTGAAAATACCCCTTGATCTACACGAGGAGATTTTGATATGCCATACCGAGTCCTGACACTTGCCGCCCTCCTCACGCTGAACCTGCTTTCCTCTCAGACGTCCGCGAATGTGGCTGGGGGTTCATCACCAGTGAGTTCGCTGATCAGTTCTGTTCAGCCGTTCAGCGTGAACGCACCGGACGGCTGGGTGTTTCAAGGCGAGCTCACCCTTCCTGCTGGTGCTCATGTCGGACAGAAGTTCCCGACCATTCTGCTGATTCATGGAGCGGGCATAGGAGATATGAACGAGACGGTACCTGAGGAGGTGGCTGGCGTGCCTGATGGAAGTGCCAATTTCCTGACCATCGCGAGACGGCTGAATGCCGCGGGGTTCGCCGTGGCCCGCTTCAACAAACGCGGCGTCACCGGGGTGGGTCCCCAGACGATTGATCCGGAAAAGATGGTGGGGGCGGCCTATACGCCGACAGGCATTGCTCAGGACGCCTGGACCCTGTTGCAGTATGTGCGTCAGCAACCCAATGTGGACCCCGAACGGTTCTTTCTGCTGGGCCATTCCGAGGGGACAGGCATCGTCTCGAAACTCGCGGCAGAACATCCTCGGCTCGTGCGGGGTGTCGTGACCATCTCGGTGATCGGTGATTCCCCCAAGTCACTGCTGCGCCTTCAATTGGTCGACAACCAGGTCGGGTACGCCCATCTTCTCGATCGGGACAAGGACGGCGACCTGAGCGAAGCGGAAGTGAACGACGCGCCCCCAGCACTGAACATGTGGCTTGGCATCTGGACAGCATTGGGAGTGCTGAGCTCAGAGAACGAGCGCTACCATTTCACACCGGCGATCGATCCGCAAGGCCAGCAGCGGGTCAAGATCTCAGCGGGCTTCACGTCCTTCTTGGCCACGTATTTCGATCAGTCGTATCCCAATTTGTCGGTCGCTGGCCCCAACACGGGTGCGTATCTGCAGGATCTGGACCGGTTCGGCTATGTGACGACCCTCTTGCCGAGGTATCCCGGCGCGGTCTTGATGATGAATGGGGAGAATGACGATCAGACACCAGCGAGCAGTGCTGTGCGGGCCTACCAGGCGGTCAAGGATTCGGGCAATCCTGACGTCACGCTGAAGCTCTACCCTGGGATGGGACATACGCTCGCACCCCTGCGCGACGGGTTCACGACCGCTGGACCGATCAACGAGGCGGCATTGACCGATCTCACCCGCTGGCTCAAGGATCGGGCCAATTAAAGGGTCCTATTGGCTTGCCTGCAGGAGTTAGAGGAGTCCCAGCAGGCGCCTTGAGCATCAAGGCGCCTAGCTCGTCACAGCAGAAAAGCCGCGAATGTAGTTGCTCCGTTTTAGAGCAGCGAGGATTTTCGTTCAGGTGAAGCGGTGAAGGCTTGAGATTCGGGCGTGGAGCGTGAGGACGGTTTGTGTTCGTCGTCGCCGTTGGAAGCCGAGCCGGCTGGGTTGTCGTTGCCGTGTAGCAGGGTAGGAGTATTCGATCGAATGGAGAGGACCTGAAGGTGCTCTGCTGGAAGAAGCGGCATCCCCTGAGGGTTCTGCTGCTGATTTACACCGTGACGCGGCGCCTCCTGGGCACCACTCCGTATGCTGGCGCGCTCCACCCCTTGAACCTGTTTCGCCAATCTGGCGTACGCTTTTCTCGCAAGACAGCCTTGGGATGTGGGGTACCAGGGTCTGTGCTTAAGCCACGGGCACGCCATTACCACGTACAAGGTGACGTTCACGTCGACCCTTTTTGCCGAACAGCGTCAGGAGAATCGGGAGCCGGCACAGATTCGCGAATGGAGAGACCATTGCCGTCTGTCACATGAAGGTCTTTCGCCTACTGAAGGGCGGATATCGACATCGTCCGTTCGCACTCCGGGTTCAGCTTACCGCAGCAGTCTGCAACTTGACGCGAGCCTGCCCATCATGACAGTTGCAAGCTTCATATCCTCGCAACTGCAGGGAGATTGGTCATGAGATTACGCCGCATCGGCACTCCCCACCACCCCAGCACTCAGCTCGCCACGCCCGGCGGATGGATCGAGGTCGTCACGGTGCTGGACGCCAGCCCAGACCTCACCTCAGACATTCCCAGCACTGACTTGCTGACGGTACTCAGCGTTTCTCAGTCCATCCGCGACCGGCTTCAGGCGGCCGCCGATCTTCTCACGCCCTCTGAATTGACCGGTCCTTTGCTGTTACCGTTTCAGCCCGCGTCCTATCGTGATTTCATGCTGTATGAAACGCACGTCGTCAATGCCTCCCGTGGGTTTGTGCGTCGGTTCCTGCCACGCCTCTATCGTTTCACCTCCCTGTACGAGCGCTTCACCTTTACAACGTTCCCAGCCTTCAAACCCAGGCCCCTGTGGTTCAAGGAACCTATCTATTACATGGGCAACCATCTGGCCTTCGTTGGAGACGGTGCCACCTTACCCTGGCCGCCCTACTGCACCATGCTGGACTACGAACTGGAGTTGGGATTCGTTCTGACCCGCCCGCTGTTCAATGCCACTCCCCAGGAGGCGGAAGCGGCCATCGGTGGGTTCGTGATTTTCAACGATGTCAGTGCGCGAAATGTCCAGCGAGCGGAGATGACCAGCGACTTCGGTCCGCAGAAAGCCAAGCACTTCTGTAACGTGCTGGGTGCCGAGGTGGTCAGTGCCGATGAGCTGCTGCCGCACTGGCAGAATCTGACAGGGACGGTGTCCATCAACGGACGAGTGGTCGCGACGGTGAACAGTTCGGGGCCGAGATACACCCTTGGAGAAGTCCTGGCCCATGCGTCACACAGTGAGCCGCTCCAGCCTGGAGAATTTTTCGGTACAGGGACCCTCCCCGGAGGGTCCGGACTTGAGAACGGCCAAGTCCTCCAGCATGGCGATCTCCTTCGCCTGCAGTTGGACCGCGTTGGCGCGGTGACCAATACCGTGACCCGGTGAGTGGAAAACTTTTCCCGCTCCATGACGTTTGCGAGAGGTCCTGTCCCCTGAGACCATCCGCGAAGCACTCTCCACCGTCTGATCTATCGTTTGGGCAAGGTAAACGAGAAGGTGGCGCCGCCCTGTCCGGCACTCTCCGCCGAGACCCGGCCTCCATGTCTGGTCACGATGCGCCGCACGGTCGCCAGGCCCACCCCCGTTCCCTTGAAGTCGCGGTCGTTGTGGAGACGCTGGAAGATGCCGAAGAGCTTCTGGGCGTATCGCGGGTCGAAGCCGACCCCATTGTCCTCCACGCGAATCGTCCACTCCGCCGGGTCATCCTGTGCCCAGACCCGAACGTCCGAGACGTCGCGGGTGCTGGAGTACTTCACCGCATTGCTCAGCAGATTGGTCATGACCTGCGGCAGCATCTCCCGGTCTCCCCAGACCTGTGGCAGGTCAGCGATCTGCCAACGTACCGGGTGGCCGTCGAATTCTGCCTCCACGTCGCGCCGGGCCTGAAACACCAGGTCGCCGAGCTCGACTGGGGCTGACCTCAGGTCCTGTTGTCCCACCCTGGACAGGCCCAGCATGCCGTCGATCAGTGCCGTCATCCGCAAGGCCCCTTGTTTTATGATCTCCAGGTGCCGCTGTGCCTGATCGACATGGGCGTTGACCAGGGCCTTCTGGGCCAGTTCGGCGAAGCCTATGACATGCCGCACCGGGGTTCGCAGGTCGTGTGAGGCCGAGTACGAGAACGCTTCGAGCTCCTCGTTGGCCGTCTGGAAACTTTGGTTGCTCTGCTCCAGGGCGGCCTGGCGCTGAGCCAGCTGCTTCACCACCTCGGCGCGCTCCATGGCCAGGGTCAACCCTCGCCCGACGGCACGCAGCACGGCTTCGTCCTGCTCGGTCCAGTTGCGATTCTGCCGGAGGCCCAGCCCCAGAAGGGCACAGGTCTTTCCATTCACGATCAAAGGGTAGACGGCCGCCGCGCCGTAGGCCTCGGTGTGGGCAATCTGCTCGCGGGTCGGATCCCAGGCAGGGGTAAAGGCGGCTCCGCCCGTTTCCACCGCCTCGGCGAACAGAGGAGCGGACAGGGACGTGCCCTGCTGCAGAGCGGCCAGCAGCTCCGGTTGATCGTCGATATCCTCGGACCAGCTGCGGGCATAGAACAGCTCGCCTTCCACTTCGTAAAAGACCGCGGTGCTGGTGTCGCTGAAGCGGCCCTGTAACACCTGGAACGCCTGGTGACTGAGCTTCAGCACGTCCGTTTCCACCCCGGCTGCTTCGGTGAAGGCCGTGAACGCTTCCAAGGCCGCACGTTCCTCGCAACTGCCGGGCAGCAGCGACCCATTCTAACGCGAGGGTCAAGCTGCGACCCAAGGCCCGCATCAGGCTCCGCTCGCGTTCCAGCCACGCCCGGGCATGGTACGTTCCGACGGCGAGCAACCGGACGCTCTCACCGCCATGAATCGGAAAGAAGGCCACGGCCCCGTGCATCTCGCTGATGGCCAGGGAATTCGCCTCGGCATCCCAGCCGTCGATGAAAATGCCCTGGTCGGAGTGGGCCGCCTCGGCGTAGTTTGGGGCGTCCAAGGGCACGCCCCGGCGGATGTCGGCCGCCACCTGAGCCGGCATGTCCTCAGACCACAGCCGGGCCTTCCACAAGCCGTCTTCCTGCTCGTAGTACGCCGTGCTGACCTGTGTCAGGTTCGCGCGGATCACCTGCATGGCCTGCCGTGCAAGAAGCAGCTCATCCGTCTCCAGGCCGACCGCCTCAGTGAATGCGACGAAGGCGTCGAACGCCGCCGTTCGTTCCTGGACCAGGGCTTCCTGGGCCTGAGACTGCCGCACCCGATGGAGGGCCGCCGCACCTTGAGCGGCCATCATCTTCAGGAAGCCCTGCTCTTCGAGCGTGAAGGGAAGATGCATCTGGAAACCGATCAGGAGGGCCCCAAGCGGCTGTCCTTCCAGGATCATCGGGATCACCGCGGTCGCCGCTAGGGCTTGCGGCTCAGCGTCTTCCCCCCGCACAGCGAACCACGGCTGCTGTTGGTGAACAGCATCAGCGACAGGACCAGGGTTCACCATCAACGGTTCCAGCCAGCTATTCTGGGCTGCTCCCTTCAAGCCTTCACTGGCGGCCAACTCAAGACCCCCTTCGGCGTCGTTCAGCAGCAGAACCGTTCCGGCCGTTCCATTCAGGGCTGCCAGAGCCGACCGCATGATCGTCCTGAAGATGTCTGCTGGTAGCTCAGAGGTGGCGAGCGCTTCGGTGGCTTCCTGAAAATGCCCGAACAACGAAGCGGTCGATGAGGTGGGCGACTCGCGCATACAGTGCAGGATATCTGGTCCGGCTCCCGCCTCGCCCTGACAATGTGGTCGGGGCAACTCATCAGGTGAACCCAGTGAGAGCCGGCTCGACGATCGACGCCAGCTGGTCCTAGGGTGGTGTCAAGTCAACTTATTCGAGGTTCCCAGCTGTAAAGACGCACGTTCCTGCTCAATGGCGACTGCTGTCCAGTTGGGGTATACCCCAACTGGACTCAAAATTTCCTTGGAAGGAATTTTATTCCTATTCTCGCGTGTTCCAAGCTGTGGGCCGAGAAGGAGCTCGCCGCCCGGTTAAAACGCTCTCTACATTGGGTCTGCCACCCTGTTTTATCCGGCCGCGTATCGAAGCTGTTTTACATCCCTCGGGGGCGGGCACCGAACAGGCGGCTGTATTCCCGGCTGAAGTGCGAGGGACTCTCGTACCCTACCTGAACCCCTGCCGATGCCACGTCCACATCTTCGTTCATCAGTCGCCGCATCTCGCTCAGCCGGAGTCATGTCAGGTATCGCAGCGGGCTCATGGCGGTGAAAGAAAGGTCGAGGGACGCATTCGGGCAGCTTTTTCCAGGCTGGGACCGCTGTCCTGATCGGTGTCGATGCCGATCGCTGCTCAGCAATTTGACAAACTAATACCGTTAGTCTTAAACTAACACCATAAGTAAGGAGGAAATATGAAACGAGATTCAACCACCACGGTGCTGCGACTGGAAGCCGGCGTCGTCCTTGCCCTCACGCTCGTCACCTACCACCTGATCAGCGGTCCCGGCTGGCTCTGGTGGCTGGTGCTCCTTCCCGACCTCTCCTTCGCTGCTTACCTCGCCGGCCCCCGACTCGGTGCGGCCGCCTACAACTTCGCTCACAGCGCGCTCGTACCGATGCTGCTGGGCCTCGCTGGCGTTCTCTCGCACCATCAGTTTCTGCTCGACCTGGCCCTGATCTGGACGGCCCACATTGCGGCAGACCGTGCACTGGGCTACGGCCTCAAGCGGTCCACGGGCTTCGGCGACACCCACCTCAGCGCGCAGCCGCCCGTCGCTCAGACGAACCTGCGTCAGGCTGCCCAGGTACTTCAGGGCGTGAAGACGTGAGCAGCCTGACGCTTCAACTCACTGGCACCCAGTATTTTCAGCACGCAGGTGGCCGCCTGGCCTACGACGACCAGGGCCAGGGGCCGCTGATTGTGGCCGTCCCTGGCCTCGGTGACCTGAGGCAGACCTATCGCCTGCTCACGCCCAAACTGGTGTCCGCCGGATACCGGGTGGTGACCCTCGACCCCCGCGGCCAGGGCGAGTCCGACGCCCGCTGGCCCGATTTCTCCCCCATGGCACTCGGCGACGATATCGGTGCCCTGATCGAGCATCTCGGCAGTGGGCCCGCCGTGCTGATCAGCAATTCCTACAGCGGTGGCGCGGCCGTCTGGACGGCCGTCCAGACGCCAGCCCGGGTAGCAGCCCTGGTGTTGATCAGCCCCTTCGTCCGCGATCCGAAGACCTCTGCCGGACAGCGCCTGATGCTGAAGGCGATGACCAACGGTCCCTGGAAGGTCAGTGCCTGGACGGCGTATTTCTCCACGCTGTTCAAAGGAGGCAAGCCGGACGATGACGTGGCCTACCGGGCGCGACTGAGTCAGAACCTGCGCGAACCGGGACGGTACGCGGCACTGCAAGCGATGCTGGCGGAGACCCGCACGCCCATTGAGGCCCGGCTCGGTAAAGTCAATGTCCCGACCCTGGTGCTGCTGGGCCGGGCCGACCCTGATTTCTCCGACCCCGCTCAGGAAGCCCAGTTCATCGCCGAAGCGGTGCACGGAAAGGCGCTGCTGCTGGACCACACCGGACACTATCCGCAGGTCGAGCGTCCGGACATGACCGCGGCCGCCATTCTGAACTTTCTCTCGGCAGGCCACCATGGCGCCTAGACCAGGCCTGAACGCAGCGCAGATCATCGACCGGGCGGCCGAACTGGCCGACATGGTGGGGCTTCACGCCTTCACCTTCAGGGAATTGGCTGAAAAGCTGGGCGTCAAATCTCCTTCGCTGTACAACCACGTCGCCAGCCTCGACGCGGTCCACCGGGGCCTGACCCTGCGCGCGATCCACATCCTCGCCGAACGGATGCGCGCAGGGGCCGTGGGGCGACAGGGGGTAGATGCCCTGCGTGGCATCGCCTCTGCCGAACGGGAGTTCGCCCGTCAGCATCCAGGGTTGTTTGCAGCACTTCAGCGGACGGTCGAGGATCAAGACGAGGAAGTGCGGGCAGCTGGACATGACCTGCTGGACGTCGTGCTGGCGGTGCTGCGTGGCTACGAGTTGGAAGGTGAGACGGTGATTCATGCCGCCCGGTCGCTTCACGCCGCTTTGACGGGGTTCGTGCTGCTGGAGTCGAGGACAGGATTCGGGCTGCCGACCGAGACAGACCGAAGCTTCGAGTGGTTGATCGATATGCTCGACGCTGGGCTAAAAGCTGCCAGTGCGTCGGACGGCAGTCAGCCATCCCACGGTTGATGCGCACTCAGATGGATGAGCCTGAAGGCCCGCTACAGCGTCGTGATCCGCACCGCGGCCGGTGAAAGCAAGGCACTCACCAGTACCGATGGCAAACGCGTCGCGGACATCGTCGCTGTCCTGAACAACGCTGTCGTTCGAAGAGTCTGATCGATTGCCGGGTCGGTGCGAGGGTACGCCTCGACTGGTAGCTCGACAGCAATCGGTGCCAGATCCGGTCCGATGAGGGTCTGCCACCCTCCGCCAGGAATCCGTCCACAGCGTACCCAGACGATGGTCCGGTGGAGATCAAGGTGCAGCCGGGTTATCGTGGTGCTGAGCCTCCGCCTTGACCGTGATCTGGCCGCTCTTCCAGGCGACCCGGTCCTTTTGCCCCCAGTGGGCCCAGAACTCCTGTGGCGCCGCCTGCACCACGCCACCTTCGAAACCCGAGCGTGCTCCCGCCCATCCAATTCGACTGGTGGCCGGTTGCGCAAGGCCGTGACGGATCAGGAGGACCGCTCGATCTTCTTTGCTGAAGGGGGTCTGGCAAGTTAATTGGGGAGGGGGGTGAGGAGGTCAGTGGCCGTCTGAACTTCAGACGGCCACTTCAACCGCGTTGTGCCATGCCAGGTGAGCATGGTTCTGGTTCGATCTGCGGAGGTGGGCGGGGACGGTGGTTCGGGTGTGCGGGTGAAGGTTCGAAACGCGGGCATGCAGGGCGAGGAATTCCTGTGCTCGCCTTTGGTTCTTGAAGCCGATCTGGCTTCGTTCCTGCTGCCTTGTGAGACGAAGGGACTGCTCGATGAGGTTGTTGCAGCGTGCCGTGGAGATGACCTGGACGTGCCCCACAGCGTGGAGCACCGGAAGTTCCCGAATGGGGCCGCTCCATAACTCCAGAGCTTGTCTGTGTGGATCACGTCTGGCACGTCGTAATTTACCAACAGCCTTTCGAGAAAGGCCCTTGCCGCCTGGGTGTCCCGCCGATCGTGCAGGAGACGATCCAGCACTGCACCAGATTCATCAACGGCCCGCCATAACCAGAACTTCTTGCCCCTGATCTCGATGCAGACCTCGTCCAAGAACCACCGGGAACCCCGTCGGGGTTCCCGGTACCGCAGTTCTTCGGTGAGGAGCGGAGCGAACTTGATGTTCCACTGGCGGAGCGTCTCGTGGCTGACCTGAATTCCGCGCTCTTGAAGGAGTTCCTGGACATCACGCTGGCTCAGCGAGAAGCGGTGAGAGAGCCAGAGAGCGTACTGGATGATGCTCAGCGGAAAGCGGTGGCGGTACGGCTTGCGGGCAGTCACGGATACCCAGCCTACCGCGCTTCACTTGCCAGAACCCTGCGCCGCAAGAGTGGCCTGAAGGTCGACGGCTGCAGATCGACACGACCCGTCTCTCCTTACCGGGGTTCCACAAGAGTTGGAACGGGAAACGGCGCTAAGCAGGAGGTGGTTCCGATCTTCACTCCAGCTCATCTGAGCTATGTTGATCCAGTAGCTTCTCCAGAGCAGTGGTGAGCCCCTCCCAGGCCGGTTCGCCGAGCGTGGTCCGGTACTCGGTCTGAATGGCCTGTTTCACGGTCTGTGCGTCCAGCAGGTACTGCCAGCCCGCTTCGGTGAATTGAACTCGGATGGCTCTCCCATCTGTAGGATCGGGCCCCCGCTCGACATAGCCGTGCTGTTCGAGCTCAGCCACCAGTTGCCCGGCCGCCTGCTTGGTCATGCCGGCGCGTTCGGCCAGGGTCACGATGCGTGTTCCCGTGGTGTCGAGGTGCGGCAGCAGGTTGGTGTGGGCCAGGCTTAGAGCCGTATGGCCCTGAGCCTGGAGCTTCTGAAGTGCCAGGACATTGAAGGCACGGGTGGCACGAACCAGCAACCGTCCGATGTGTTGCTGCCGGGCTTCTTCGAGCACCTCGGCGTTGGGGCGTTCGACACAGATAGTAAACCTCCTTGACCTTTTGGTAAAGCAGCCTTACTATAGCGCTGGCTGGGTCGTTCTGGCCTACAGGAGACCTCATGAACGTGATTCGTGCACAAGATACCCAGGCCATCGAAACCCCCAACGGAAACCACGGGACCGCCCTGGCCACCCCGCAGCACGGCGCGCGGGAACTCAGTGTCGTTCGTCAACGTCAGGTACCTGGAGGGTTCAACCCCGCGCATACCCAGAGCTCCGAAGAGGTCATGGTGCTTTTGACCGGGAGCGTCACCATCACCAGTGGAGACGACCGAACCCTGCTCGAGGCAGGGGACACCCTGATCGTTCCCGCACACACGATGCACCGGGTCGACAATACAGGAACCTTAGACGCGGAATGGCTGATTATTTCCCCCGCTGGGGTGCAGTTTTACCGCGAGACAGGCGAAGAAGCCCACCCTGCCTGGTTGAAGTGACAGACCGGGGCGCAGGTTCAGTCACGAGCGGGCTGAGTTCCTGCGCCCCGTCTCCACCGCCGCAGTTCCGCGTCAGCAGTGGGGTCACTGACTTCGGCCTACCTGAGCGTGGTCTGAAGATGCTGGTGATCCAGCCGCTTGCGGATGGTCGCCAGACTCACGCCACCGTTGACCAACTCGGTGGCATGGCTGTGCCGGAGCTGATGGAGGGTGCAGGGGATCCCTGCACCCTCGGCATATACCTGCCAGCGTGATTGGACACTCTGGTACCTCAACGCCCCACCACGCCCGTTCCGGTTAGCCTGGAACAGCGGACCGCGCGTGTAGTCGAGGTTCTCGAGGTACTTCCGCAGCCGGACAACCAGTACCGGGTCATCCAGCAGCACCGTTCGTTTGCGTTCCCCCTTCCCGAGTACAGTGGCGTCTACTTCAAAGAGGACGAGTCTCCCTTGGGTAGGGTGAAACCGAAGGTCGCCCCTTGGTCCACCTGTCCCTCGGCGAACACCTGCCCACCGTGCTTCTGGATCAGTCGCTGGACGCTCGCCAGCCCCACCCCTGTGCCGCTCGCCTCCTGTTGGCTGTGCAGCCGCTGGAACAGGTTGAACAACCGCTCCTTATACTGCGGATCGAAGCCCAGCCCGTTGTCCTGCACGGACATGCTCCACACCTCCCCCTGGTCCTCCGCCCAGATCCTGATGGTGGCCGGGTCCCGCGTCTGCGTGAACTTCAAGGCGTTCTCGGTCAGCTGGGTCAGCACCTGCTTCAAAGCCTCCTGATCCCCCCATACCTGCGGCAGGTCGGCCACGTTCCATTCCACGTGCCGGGTCAGCAGGTCCGGGAGCAGCGTGGCCTGGATCTGCGCCATCAGGGTGTTCAGGTCGACCGGACCCAGCCGCAGGGACCGCTGCGCCGCGCGCGACACGTCGAGCATGGCGTCGATCAAGGTGTTCATCTGCGTCCCCGCCTGCGCCACCACGTCCAAGTACCGGGCCGTGCGCTCGTCGAGCTTGCCGTCCAATGCCGTGCGGGCCAGTTGGAGGAAGCCGAGCATGTGCCGCACCGAGGTGCGCAGGCCGTGCGACACCGAGTACGAGAACGGCTGTAACTCCCCGTTGGCGGTGGCCAGGGAGGCGGCCTGGACGTCCAGGGCGTCCCGCTGCGCCAGGAGTTCCCGGGCGGCCACGGAGCGTTCCAGGGCCAGCCCGAGACTGTGCGCCACCGTCTCCAGCACGGCGCGTTCCGGGACCAGCCAGGCGTGCTCCTGATACAGCCCGAACACCAGCACGCCCCGGACGTGGTCCGCGATGAAGACCGGCAGGGCGGCGGTGGCCCCGATGGCCCCGAACTCCTCCCGCGCCACCGCTGTGGAGGCGACGTCGAAGTGCTCCTGGTAGTAGGGCTGGCGGGTCGGTTGTGTTTCCTTAATCGGCGTCACGGCAGGCTGAGGGCAGGAGTGGTCTGAAGTTCAGACCACTCCTGCCGCGACAGTGGACCACGTCTGGAACGCTTTTCCCTGGTTGTTTTTTTTGGTGGCGGCGGAAACGCTGGTATGGGAATGATGGTGGAGGTTGGTGATCCGGGCGTGCAGGCTCAGGAACTCTTGAGCGCGTTTGCGTCATCTGAACCCATGCTGACTTCGCTCGTGTCGCCGTGTGGATCAATGTTCTTGTTCAATCATGTTGTTGCAGCGCGCTGTGGAAATGACCTGCTGGTGGTCGACGTCCGCTAGGCTCGGGATCTCCCGAATCGCGGCGCCGTAGCTGCGAAGCTGGTCGGTATGGATCACCTCTGGCACGTCATACTCACGCAGCAGCCGCGTCAGGAAAGTCTTCGCGGCCTCCGTATCGCGGCGCCGCTGAAGGAGGATATCGAGCACGAAGCCATGCTCGTCCACAGCCCTCTACAACCAGTGCCGGACGCCGTCAACGCTCGTACAGACCTCGTCCAGAGACCACCGGGAACCCCGTCGGGGTTCCCGGTGGCGGAGGTCTTCAGCGAAGAGCGGGCCGAATTTAATACACCATTCGCGGAGGGTTTCGTGACTGACCACAATGCCGCGCTGGTGCAGTAATTCCTGGACGTCACGGTAGCTCAATGGAAAGCGGTGATACAGCCAGACGGCCTGTTGGATGATGGCCATAGGGAAACGGTGGCGGTAGGGTTTCGGGTCGGTCACGGCGGGTCAGCCTACCCCAACCCGCTTAAGGCAACACAACCGTTCAGATGCAGGATATGCTGGAAACCCTGGACGCCGGCACGAGGCCCACAGTCGCATTGCCGCACCACAACGCCAGGCCAAGTTCCAGGGCAGCGGCACCCCAGCTCAGGAAGGGGAGTGAAGGGTCACCGACAAGCTGAGCGAACAGTGCGGGCGTGAGCTCTGACTCTGCCCAACTGTAGGCCAGCACGCTGTTTCTCGGTACCTCCGCCATGCTGCGAGGGTTCTGGCGAGTTTGTGTGTTGAGCTGAGCCGTGGGAAGCTCAGCTTGTCCCTCCTACTCGAGCCGATAAGCCTGTTGGCACGTTCAATCTGAGAAGATCGGGCAACACATTACACAAACTTGCCACTGGTGAAGGCCCTCGGACGAGCAGTGCGTTCTGCTCGTCCGAGGGCCTTCACCAGTGGCAACGAGGCGCTGAATCGTTAGACGGACCTGGGACGGTGCAGCTTCAGGAGCAAGGCAAGGAGGTGAGCGGCTACTTGAGCGTGCCGGTCGTGATGCCGTCGATGAAGGAGCGCTGGAAGATCAGGAACAGGACGATGATCGGCAATACTGCCAGGGTGGAGGCGGCCATCAGCAGCGTGATCTGTACGTCGTGGGTGGAGCGGAACGCCTGCAACCCGATCGCCAGGGTATACAGCCGTTCGTCCTGCAGGTACAGCAGGGGGCCCAGAAAGTCGTTCCAGGCGTTGATGAACGAGAAGATGGCCACCACCGTCAGCGCGGGCTTGGCGAGCGGCAGGATGATCTGGCGCATCACCTGGAGTTCGCTGGCGCCGTCGATCCGGGCGGCCTCCGAGAGTTCCATCGGGAGCTGCATCAGAAACTGGCGGAGCAGAAAGATGAAAAAGGCGTTCCCGAAGAAGCTCGGCACGATCAGCGGCAGGTAGGTGTTGATCCAGTGCAGCTTGGAGAAGACGACCACCAGCGGAATCATGGTGACCGGAAAGGGAATGAAGATGGTGGCCAGCACGACCATGAACACTGTGTCGCGGCCCCGCCACTGGATGCGCGAGAACCCGTAGGCGATCAGGAAGTTGGAGAGCACCGCGCCGATGGTGCTGCACACGGCGATGATGCTGCTGTTGGCGAAGTAACGGGCGAAGGGAATGGCGCGGAACGCCTCGGTGTAGTTGCTCCATTTCCAGGCCTGGGGCAGCACGGTCGGTGGAAAGACGGAGATTTCAGTCACGGGTTTGAGGCTGGTGACGATCATCCAGAACAGCGGGAGCAGGAACAGCACCGCGCCGATCAGCACGATCAGCCGCGACACGATCTGTCCGTTGACGATGCCCATCAGCCGGTCGGTGGTCAGTCCGGCGCGCGGCACCAGCGGAGCGTCGGGGAGCTTGAGGGAGTCTCTCATCCGTTGGCCTCGTAGTTGACCCAGCGGTTCGAGGTCCGGAAGACCAGCACGGCCAGCACCACGCTGACGATAAACAGCAGCCACGAGAGGGCGGAGGCGTACCCCATGTCGCCGAACGAGAAGGCGTTCTTGTAGAGGTAATAGACGTAGAACAGGGTGGAATCGACTGGACCGCCGTTGGTCAGGATATAGGCGGGCGTCAGGATCTGCAGGCCGCTGCCCAGACCGATCATCACGTCATAGAGGATGATCGGCGTGATGAGCGGCAGGGTGATGTACCAGAACTTGTGCCAGCCGTTGCCGCCGTCGAGTTCGACCGCTTCGTAGAGGGTCTGCGGAATGGCCTTGATGGACGCCAGGAAGATCAGGGCGTACTGCCCGGCCCCCAGCTGTGCGAGCAGCACGATCGAGAACTTGGACCATTTCGGGTCGCCCAGCCAGTTGATCGGGGCCACGTGGAACAGGCCGAGCACATAGTTGAACAGGCCATAGCGAGGGTTCATCAGGAACAGGAAGACGAACGACAGCGCGAAGATTGGCAACACCGAGGGCAGGTAAAAGGCGGCCCGGTAGAGCGCGACTTCCCGCAACCGCTGGTTCATCGCCAGCGCCAGGACCAGCGCCATGACCACCCCGATCGGCACCGCCAGCAGCGTGTAGTAGAGGGTGTTGTAGACCGACTTGGCGAAGATCGGGTCGTCGAACATCCGGGTGTAGTTGTCCCAGCCGATCCAGTTGGCCGCCCCGAAGCCCGAGAAGTCGGTAAAGCTGTAGTACGCCGACGAGGCCAGCGGGTAGAGGATAAAGGCCAGCAAACCGACGATCCAGGGACTGATGAAGGTCAGGCCCAGGAGCATGTTCTTCCGTTCCTGTAGGCTCATGGTTCCTCACTGGGTGCAACGGAAAGGCGCGCCTCCTCCGGCCGGGTCAAGGCGAGACGGCCGGGGAGGCTTCCGGGTGCTTCGGTCAGCCCGTCACCTGCAGAAGCGGTTGAGGCGCGACTGGACCCGGCTCTTGGCGGTGGCCAGTGCCGAGGCCGGATCGCCCTGGCCCAGCACCACGGTGTTCTGGGCGCGGGTCAGCTCGTCCCAGTAGAGCGCTCCGACCGGCAGGTTCGGGCGGGAAAGAGAGGAGGGCAGCAGGGCACGCTCGAACTGCTGGTCCGGGCCGTAGAGGCTGTTGACGGACAACAGGCTCTTGTAGGTCGGGAAGTGCTTGGTGTCCTTGACGTAGATGCTCTGGCCCGCTTCACCGGTCATGTACTTGATGAACTTGTAGGCGCCGTCGACGTTCTTGGCGCCCTTGGGAATGACCGCCGACCAGCCGCCCGACCAGCTGACCTTCTTGCCGTCGGGGGTGGGAATATACGTCACGCCCCACTGCATGTTGGGCGCGTACTCCTTGATGTTGGCGATCATCCAGTCGCCGGTGACCTCCAGGGCCATCTTGCCGGTGATGAACGGATCCTGGGCCGGCGGATTGGTCGGCGCGGCGTAGGTGGAGAGGAAGGCCTGCGCCTTCTGGGGATCGAGCGCCTTGCTGGCGTCGGCCAGGAACTGAAAGCCGGCCGTGACGCCCGCGTCGGTGGGCGTGACCTGGCACCCTGTCGCATCGGCGAACTTGCCGCCGTACGCGTACCCCCAGGTGTAGTGCCAGCCCTGACCATACCAGGGAATGAACCCGACCTGGGTGTAGGCCCCGGTGCCGTCCGTCTTGTTGACCTTGGAGACGATCTCCATGATGCGTTTGCTGCTGATCGGCCCGTTCTTGGGATCGAACTGGGCCAGGTCCACCCCGGCGGCCTTGAGCATGTCCTTGCGGTAGTACAGCATCCGCACGTCGGTATCGAAGGGCAGGGCATAGGTGCTGCCTTTGAACTGCGTTTCCTTCCAGGCGAAGGGCAGGTACTTCGCACTCAGCCCGGCATCGGCCTTGACGTAGCTGTCGAGGTTGGTGAGCAGCCCGCTGGACGCCCGCTCGGCCACCGTGAAGCGGTCGAGCAGGTAGACGTCCGGTCCGGTGCCGCCCGCGACCGCCGACATCAGCTTGGCCGAATCGGTCTCGGCGCCGACCACCTGAACCATCTTGACCTTCACGTCCGGGTTGGCCTTGTTGAAGCTGTCCACGATCCGCGCGTAGCCCTTGAGGTCAATCGGGTCGGTGCTGGTGTTCCAGAACGTCACCTCCGTCTGCGCCGCCGCCAGGCTGCTGAGCGAGAGGCTGAGGGTGAGAAGCATGAACCGGACTGGACGCTGTGACATAACGATTCTCCTTGTGCTTTCCTGAACCGAGAGGTGCACCACCGAAGGGGAGGGGGAGCCGCTGGAGTCGTGGAAACCGGAACAAATCGAACGCGGGACCGGGCAGGATGGGCAGCAGACGACGGAGAAAATGGTGAGACGAAGGAGGCGAATGCTGCTCGGGCGGGCGACGAAGGGCGGTGGCCAGGGACGGGCGCTGGCGGGGCCTGGAGCCGTCTCCGGGGTCGAGGCAGGAGCGTTCCGAAGGGCTTAGCAGATCGGTGGACCGGGACCGGCTCTGTCCCAGACGGCACCGGCGCGGGTCAGCCACAGTCCACCGCCGAGTCGGCGCCATTCGGCCCGCCGTGTCTCCGTCCGGTCCGCGCGCCGCTTTCGGACGCGGCCCCGTCCGAGCGCCCCAGGTCCGAGCGCCGCAACGCCGTGGTGTCGAGCGAGTCGTAAATCGGCAGCGTGGCGGCGCCCAGGCTGGCCGAGTCGTCCGAGATCTGCGCCCGGACGAGCACCGTCGCCATCGGCCCTTCAGACACGTAGCGGGGCAATGCCTGCTGGACCCGCGAGATCAGCTCGTCGATCACTGCGTCGGGCAGGCGACCGCCGAAGACGATGGCCTGCGGGTTGAGCAGGGCGGTCACCCCGACCACCGCCGTCACCAGATGCTCGGCCGCCTGGGCCAGCCAGGCGTCCAGCACCGGATGGCGCTGGGCGAACAGGGTGCCGATCCGCTCCGGGTTGAGGTTCGCCAGGCCGTGGTGCCCGAGCGTGGCGTACAGGTCGGCCAGGCTGGCGTACTGCTCGAGGCAGCCGCGCGACCCGCAGGAACACGGCTTGCCGCCCGGCACCACGATCATGTGCCCGATCTCCCCGGCGTTGCCGCGCGACCCGGTGAAGGTCTGCCCGCCCGACACGATGCCGCTGCCGAGGCCGATCCCCGAGAAGATGTAGAAGAAGTCCTCGTACGCCCGTCCCGCGCCGTACCAGCGCTCGCCCAGAGCCGAGGCGGTGGCGTCGTTCTGCACGAACACGGGCAGACCGCTGGCCTCCTGAAGCAGCTCGCGGATGTTCACGCCGTCCCAGCCGGGAAAGTTCGGTGGGTTGATCAGACGCCCGTCCGGCAGGTCGAGTGGGCCGGGCAGCGCGATGCCGATGCCCCACAGGCGTGAAGGATCGCTGACCAGCAGGCTCAGCTCCGAGATCATGTGTTTCATGACCGGCAGCACCTGATTCGGGCAGGGCATGTCGTGCTCGACCTGAAGCGAGTGCACCACGCTGCCGCACAGGTCCACCAGCACGGCGCTGAGGTGGTCGCGGTCGAGGTGCAGCCCCACCGCGTACGCCCCTTCCGGGTTCAGGTCGACCTCGGTGGCCGGCTGGCCGCGCTGCCCGGTGCGCCGTCCGGTGACGCTCAGCAACCCGTCGCGCAGCAGCGCGTCCACGATGTTGTGCACCGTCTGCACCGACAGTTTGGTCTGCCGGGCCAGTTCGGCGCGCGACAGGGCGCCGCCGCGCCGGACGGTTTCGAGCACCACCCGGTAGTTGTGCTGACGCGCGTATTCCAGATTGGTGCCTGAAAGCATTCGGAACTCCTCGGTGCCCTGGAGGGCGTCTGAGGGCGGGCCCGGGCAGGATGAACCGATGGGCCGCGCTGGTCGCGGCCAGTCGACCCGCTGGCGAGATGCCGGGGCTTTACAAATGTTGCTTAAAATTATTATTATTTCAAATAGATGTAAAAATCAAGAGGTTTCCGTGCGCCAGAGTGAACGCCCTGGCCGTCAGCAGCGCCGTGCCTCACGCACTGCCGTTTTGCTCCTCGGAGGATGCCCCATGACGAACGCCCTCACGACCGCCCAGCTGCTGACCCGCCTGGAGAAACGCCTGCACGAACTGGGCGCCTGGCGCGACGCCCGACTCCAGTCGCTCGCCCCCGGCCAGTTTCTGACCCGTTCCGGCGAGGCGCACGCCATCGCGGTGGGTGAGGTCTGGCCCAGCCGCGAGTTCCCGGTGACGCTCAGGTTTCAGGCGACAGTGCCCCAGGACTGGCAGGGCCCGCTGGCGCTCCGGATCGACCTGGGCGGCGAGGGGCTGCTGAAGGTAAACGGCGTGCTCGTCGGCGGACTCAACCCTTACCACCACGAATACCGGCTGGCTCAGGCGACTCCCGGCCAGGTGCTGGAGATCGAGGTCGTGGCCAGCCCCAGAGACCTGATGGGCCGCCCGGCGCGGCGCCCGGTGCTGAAGGTGGCGGCCCTGGTACAGCCCGACCTGGCGGTGCGCTCCCTGCACGACGACCTCGCGGCGGCGCTGTCCGCGGCCCGGCAACTGCTGGCCAGTGACCGGGCCGAACTTGCCGAACAGCTTGCCGACGCCCTGGACGGGGTCTTCCAGAGATTGCCGATCGAGCGTGGGGGCAGCGCCGCCTACCTGGCGCGGGCGGTGCGAGAAGCGCATCAGGCCGAGCAGCTCGACTCGATCTGGGAGGAATGGGACTTCAACACCGAGGAGCTGACCCCCTTTCCGGAGGCCCTGCGACCGGCGCTCGAGGCCGCTCAGGCCGACTGGGACGCCCGGAAGGCCGAACTGCTGCGGCGCTATCCACCTCAGGGCTCGCTGGCCCTGACCGGTCACGCCCACATCGACTTGGCCTGGCTGTGGCCGCTGGCCGAGACGCGCCGCAAGGCGCTGCGCACCTTCTCGACGGTGCTGAGCCTGATGGACCAGTACCCCGACTACACCTTCAACCAGTCCACAGCCCAGCTCTACCGGTTCGTGGAGGAAGACGCCCCGGAGCTGTTCACACGTATCCAGGCGCGGGTGGCCGAGGGACGCTGGGACGTGGTCGGCGGCATGTGGGTCGAGCCCGACGGCAACCTGCCGACCGGCGAGTCCTGGTCACGCCAGCTGCTGCACGGCCAGCGCTACTTCCAGAAGCACTTCGGCCGGGCCGCCCAGGTCTGCTGGCTGCCCGACACCTTCGGTTACGCCGCCAACCTGCCACAGCTGCTGAATCTGGCCGGAATCCGGTCGTTCTTCACCACCAAGCTGACCTGGAACGAGACCAACCGCTTTCCCTACGACCTCTACCACTGGGAGGGCCTGGACGGCAGTCGGGTGCTGGCCCACAGCTTCTACAACCCGCACCCGGCCAGTGGCTACAACGGTGACATCGCGGCGCTCGACACCCAGCAGACCTGGGCGAACTTCAGGGGCAAGCGGTACCACGACCAGTCGCTGCTGAGCTTCGGCTACGGCGACGGCGGCGGCGGCCCGACCTTCGAGATGCTGGAGCGGTTCACGCGCCTCAGGGAGTTTCCCGGGCTGCCGCGGCTGGCCATGCGACGCGTCGAGGACTTCTACGCCGACGCGGCGGCCCGGGTGGACGACCGCCTGCCCACCTGGGTCGGTGAGCAGTACCTGGAACTGCACCGCGGCACCTACACCTCCCAGGCCCGCGTCAAGGCCTTCAACCGCCGCCTGGAACACACGCTGGTCGAGGCGGAAGCGGCCTGCACCCTGGCCTGGAAGCAGCTCGGGCGGCCCTACCCCAGAACGGCGTTCGAGACCTGGTGGCAGACGCTGCTGCGCAACCAGTTCCACGACATTCTGCCGGGATCGAGCGTGAAAGCCGTGTACGACATCGCCCACCAGGAGCTCGGCGAGGCGCTCGCGCAGGTCCGGGACGAGCGCGACCGGGCCCTGCAGGCCCTCAGCGACGCGGTCGCGTCCGGCGACGCCGAGCGGGTGGTCGTCTGGAACCTGTCGCCGGACGCCAAGCCGCTCCGAGCGCTGCTGGCGTCGCCACACGACTGGACGCTGCGCGGCCCGGCCGGCGAGGTGGTCCGGACCGAAACGGCCGGCGACACCCTCCAGCTCTCGTCCGAGTTGACGGTGCCCTCGCTCGGCTACGTGACCCTCAGTGTGGCCCCGAGTCCAGGAGCGGCTGCACAGCCCGCCCCCTCCCCGGAGGAGGATCTGACCCTCGAGAACGAGCTGCTGCGCGTGGTGGTGGCCGAGGACGGAACGCTGGCCTCGCTGTACGACAAACGCCTGAAACGGGAAATGCTCGCCGGGCGGGGCAATCAGGTCTGGCTGTACACCGACCTGGCCCGCGAGTGGGACGCCTGGGAGGTGGACGCCGGTTACGCGCAGGAGGGGACGGAACTCCTGGCCAGCGCCCGGCCCGAGCGGCAGCCCGGCACGCTGACCCAGGCGATCCGGGTGCAGCGGCAGGCCGGCGAGAGCCGGATCGTCCAGACCTACCGGCTGGCCGCCGGCAGTGCCCGGGTGGAGATCGTCAGTGAAGTCGAGTGGCACGGACGCCACGGCTTCCTGCGGAGCCTCAGCCCGGTGAGCATCCGCAGTCCCCACGCCACCTTCGAGACGGCCTTCGGCAGCGTGGTGCGGACCACCCACACCAACACCAGCTGGGACGCCGCCCAGTTTGAGGTGCCGGGCCACCGCTGGGCCGACCTGAGCGACGGGGCCTGCGGCGTCAGCCTGCTGAACGAGAGCAAGTACGGCTACTCGGCCAAAGGCAATGTGCTCGGGCTGAGCCTGCTAAGGTCGCCGGTCTATCCGGACCCCACCGCCGACGAGGGCCAGCACCGCTTCACCTACGCCCTCTACCCGCATGCCGGCGACTGGCGCGGCGGCACCGTGGCCGAGGCGCACGATCTCAATGCCCCGCTGCTGGCGGTGCACAGCGCCGTGACCGGAGGTTCGCTGGCTCCTCAGGGCCGCGTTCTGGAGCTTCCAACCGGCGTGCGCTTCAGTGCCCTCAAGCTGGCCGAGGACTCGGACGGCGCCGTGCTGCGGGTCTACGAGCCGTACGGCCAGCGCGTGACGGCCGGCCGCAGCGCCTTGCTGGAACGCCGCGACCACCTCGGCTTCGGAGGCTGGCGCGAGGCCGACCTGCTGGAACAGCCGCTGCCGGACCAGGGGGGCGAGCGGGACCTGGAGCCCTATCAGGTGATCACGCTGCTGGAAGGCTGATCGCCCAGGGCCAGGAGGGACGGGTCGGGTCGCTCTGCTGTAGGGAGCCTCGTCTCCCCGACTTGAAGATCACTGAACCACTTGTCGATGTGCAGACCGTCCATGACGGCGGCCTTGCGGATACGGATGGCGCGTTTGATACGTTGCTGAAGTAGGAAGGCGAACCATGCCCCGACGATGAACTCTCGGTCAGCGACCAGGCCCTTCCAGCACGTCGCTGGACCAGTTCCAGGCGGACATCGGTGCTGCTGCGGGCAGGCGTGCTCAAGCGCGTCCGTTCTGCCCCAAAAGTTTCCGTCGTGTGGAAGGGCTGTCCATACCAGCGGCAGGGTGTGGCCGTGCAGGACGACGCCCAGTACCAAGAGGTTCAGCGGCGAAGATCCATGCTCCCAGGATGTTCGATCCAGACTGAGGAGCAGCTTGCTTGGTGGGAGGAGCGGCAACATCAAGGACAGGAACACCTTACAAGTGCGCTGTTCATCGCGCAATGCGCGTTTGGCACGGCGCTTCTCGGCCTCGACACTGCTCTCTCCGGGCGAGTGATCGCTGAGCACGCTGAGATTGACGCTCTGTTCGGTGATTATGGCTTGCACGACATCCAGGGCGCGCTTCAAAGTATCGATCCGCAGGTGAGATGCCAAGGTCTTGACATGGTGCAGGAGTTCGGCAGGCTGGGTACGACCAAGTTCTGGCGTCGTCACACACCCAGAGCACTGCCCTTTTTGTCATCGCATCGTGCTGGAAGACCCTTTTCAGATCTCTTGCTCTAAGAGCGCTGCAAACCCAAGGTGTCCGGTACTGAGGGTTCGACTGCTTCCGCCGCATCCAGACTTGCTGGGAGAAGCGCCCAGACTTGTATCTGGGATTTATCCACTTAATTGCCTGCCTCATCATCTGGCGCAAACCCGCTCCCGTCGCACCACTCAAAAATTTCCCGCATAGGGTTTAAGAGGAAGTGCTCATGTTCAGTTTTATCAAATATATTATACAATCTCCCCATTTGTCTTCGATCTGTTTTCCTTCATCTGTTTTAAGGTGAAAGGTGAGGCGTGTTGGGGTTAGAGAAACTGAAGTCGCTAGCACGTTCCTTCGAGCAGCTGGTGGGGTTGAATCCCACCGAGTTCGATCAACTCGTGAGTGCACTGAAGCCGTTGTGGCAGCAGTCTCATCACCGATCTCTCCTCCGCGCCGGACGTATCCGGCGCATCGGTGCGGGCACTACCTTCGAGCTGGAGGTCAGTCAGCGGCTGCTGGTCACGTTGCTCTCTGCACCAGTACTTCACCATTCACGTGTTGGGCATCCGCTTTAACCTGGACGTCGCCAATGTCTGCCAGAACATCCACGCCTTGCCGCCAGTGTTGGAGCAGGCATTGCCTGCTCCCCTCCGTCCCCGGACACCCCAGGCCAAACCGGATGAGATGCCCAAACAAGGTAGGCGGAAGCCGAGAACAATTCGTTCACTAGACGAATTGCTGGAGGTGCTCCCCAAACTGACGGACGTGATCGTCGACGGCACCGAACAGCCCCGAGGGCAGCCGAAGGTCAAGACAAGCCAGACACGCGGCAAAAAGGCGGTCCGACGACCCAAAGACAAGAACCGGTTCTCCAGCGTCAAGCAGGGCACCCACACCCTCAAAACGCAGGTGGCCGTGACGCCAGAAGGACAGATCGTCCATCTCAGTGCGACCGCGAGCAGTCGCACACGCTATGAAGGTGCTGCGTCGTTTCCGATGGATGACAAGGTTTCCCAGGCACGTCCGGATATGGGGAGACAGAGGGTAAACCGGTCTGGCCAAGGTTGACCCTGAAAGAGAAACGGTGGTGCCGACCAAGCGCCCCAGGAAGGGCCAGCTCAGCGAAGAGCAGCGCGAACTGAATCGGTTGGTTTCAATGGTTCGTATCACCGTTGAAAATGTCATCAACCAAATCAAGAACTTTCGCGCCTGCAAAGAGTTTTCAGAAACCGTCCTGAACGGCATGGCGTGATCTGGGGTTGTGTTGCTCGACGGGTGAACCTCCGGTGGCAACGGCAACACTGCATGCCTGGTATCTGATACCAGGGACACGGCAGCGGGGCGACGTGAACCGTCGCCCCGCTGCCTCTTCACTTACTGCACAACAGGTCTTCAGATGAATAAGCTGTTCAGCTGACGTTGTTTTTCTCGATTCTACCAACCTTAAACAATCTAAAAAATTTTAGTTAAGATTAGCACTGATAATTAGGTCAGCGGCGTGTAGTAAGTGGTGCGGGATACACAAAAGACAGAGCCCATGAGTAGAGTATTTTGTATAAAATACTCACAGATCAAGTAAAGCGTAGGCGTATCGATTTGCTTCCAGCTCGTGCATAAGCGTTAGCTAAACGGAGGTAAATCAATTTGATCAATCTTTTGAAAAAATTCGTAGATCGTGAAATTTTTCTCACATCTTGAGGCACTATAAGATGTCCTGCCATATATCACTTGACCGAGAGACATGCCTTCGGTATTCGAAGTGCCAACGTACTCTTAGAGGTGTTTCCCAGAACGAGCTCACAGGAGGGCCAGGAAGGGCCCTCCAATCATTTCCGAGGGGGATAGGAGGGGTCGAAATGTTCTACTCCTTTCCTTATTTCCCACCTTACCATCCAGCGAGATCATCTTTAAGGTCGTCAGCCGCGGGCTGCGCATAGCCCTTGCGCGTGGTGTCAACCGACGCGTGCCCCAGGTGGGCCGCCACCCGTCCGAAGTCCTTGATCTGCAGCAGCAACCGTGTACCGGCATACTTGCGCCCCGGATGAAATCCCCGGAACGGGACGCCAGCGGCCCGAAACGCTCTGGCCAAGTGGTAGCGGGCGGCCTGCGGGGTAGCGTAGCGAAAGACGAAATCCAGCGAGCGTCCAGCAGGGCGGTACCGGTGCTGCTCAGCGCCGCCCGGGCCATACAGGGCCCGGAAGTGCCGGCTGGCCTGGGCCAGGCGGGCGCTCATGGCGACCCGGCGGGCCTTTCGGCCTTTGCCGGAGGTCACGTGAAGCCGCCGCCCGGGCTCGTCGAGGTCGGTCCAGCGCAGCGCGAGCACCTCGCTGATGCGCAGCCCAGCGTGGGCCAGCAGGAACAGCAGAAACCGCTCGTGCAGATCCGCGTGCTCCAGCACGTCGAGCAATTCATCCTCAGTGTATGGCGGGCGCTTCTCGATTCCGAGGGTGGGGTCCTTCGGCACACGAGCGTCGCGAAACGGATCGGCGTTGGTGGCGCCCGCCCAGCGCAGGGCGCGGTACAGGCAGCCGGCGGCGGCAACCTTGAGGGAAACTCCGGCAGGGGCTCGGCCACTGGAAAGCAGGTGATTGATGTAGCGTTGCGCGTCGTGCCGGCCGGGCCGGAGCAAGCTGATCGCCTGGGTCCCGGCATAGAGAACGAATTGCCGGACGCCGAGGGTGTAGGCCTCGAGGGTGCGGGCACTGACAAGGACGCCACTCTGACCCTGCTGCGTCAGGTAGGCGCAGGTGAGCGACACCAGGGTCTCAGTATCCCTGTCGCCAGCAGCCTGAACTGCTCGGCGGCGCAGTTCGTCGTCGTGCAGGTTGAGCCAGGTGTCGGCTTGAGCGAGGCGATCGCCGGTGAACGGGACTAAGGTCATGGATGAGGTCGCCTTGCGAGGAACATATCAAAATTTTACTCTAATGTCCCTTAGAGTAAAAGTCTTTCACCGTCCCTGTTCTCACCAGCCTGCAAGTCTCTTGAGAACCAGGCGGCTATGACACCAAGCCTGGAGTGCACAAGTCATGAACGTGGAGTGGTGCTGATAAATAAATCAGTGAAGGACCGAATTGGGAGCAGCAACCGTCTGAAATTCAAACAGACACTTCGACCGAGTGTCGCCATACGGAGTGAATACGCTTCCAGACTGGTCTTCGGAGACGAACAGTAGTCCGGGCAAACCAATAAAAATTTGAGATGGCGGTGTGCCATGCTGCCTCCCTGTGATCAGTGTGGTCGTTCTCAACCACTGCTCTGCATCACAGGTGCAAGTTCAACGTTCGCATGCCCGGGTTGAGCATTTCCACCGTCACACCCGCACCAACATACCCGGCGATCAGCCGGTTCGGTGAACGAGACGCGTGGCGATCTCCCAGAGCCGATGGGCATTCTCGGGATCCAGCGCGTATCCAGCGACGCCGATGTAGTCGGCGGACCTTTGCGAAACGGTGTGAGCTTCGTTGAGGTCCTCGAAGTAGCGCCCGCCGACGCCGTCGAGCAGTGGTGAGGCGGCGACGAGCACCGTGGTGGCCGCGCCCTGCTGAACGGTCTTCTGGCGTTCCACCGGTGTCCTGAGTCCGCCGGTGTGCTTCTGCAGGTTGGTGGCGATGGCGCCAGGATTCAGTGCGTTGGCCGTAATGCCGTCGTTGGCCCAGAGCCGGAACGCTTCGACGGCCAGCAGAACGTCGGCGGTTTTTGACTGACCGTAGGCCGTCCAGGGATCGTAGGGCCGGAACTGATAGTGCAGGTCGTCAAACACCACGGGCGAGAACAGGTGGCCGTTGGAGGCCAGAGAGACGATCCGCGCACCATTCGCAGCAGCCAGGGCTCCGTGCAGACCAAGGGTGAGTGCAAAGTGGCCGAGGTAGTTGGTGGCAAACTGCATCTCCCAGCCTTCAGGGCTCCGCTCGAGTTCCGGGAGGGCCATGATGCCGGCGTTGTTGACCAGGATATGCAGCGGACCGACCCAGGCGTCCGTGAAGGCGCGCACCGAAGTTTGGTTGGCCAGATCGAGCGGGGCCACGGACACGTGGGGGTTACCGGTGGTCGCGGTGATCTCGTCGGCCACTTGCTGACCGGCATCAGTGTTGCGCACGGCGAGGGTGACATCGGCACCGACGCTCGCGAGGGCACGGGCCGTTTCGGTGCCGATGCCAGAAGCCGCGCCGGTCACGAGGGCGCGTTTGCCGGTAAGGTCGACGCCCTGGAGAACCTGGTCGGTCGTGGTGTGAAAGCCGTAGGGGGTACGAAGACGAGTCATGTGCTGCTCCTGTGCGATAGACAAGCAAACGGAGGCACCTCCGCTCTTTGACCAACATAGCGGAGGTGCCTCCACTTTTCAAGAGCAACCAACGGATGCTCCCGACATCGGCACGCTTTGCCGGCATTTTGCCATCCAGGAGATCGCTGCCGCCCGGCATGAAGCCGAACACCCTGTGAACCGGCAGCCGAACACCACAGTCTTCTTTCTCCAGACCAGGTGGTGCGCGAATGGGCGTGCCGCTGTGTCGGATATATCGCCGCCCAGCGCGGCACGTTCCCGATTCTCCGCACTGTGCTTTCCCCGGACAACGAGTCCTTCAAGAACCTTCGCGCACGGATTCACGGCGTCTCCGCCCGCCTGCTGGACGGTCTCCGGTACAGTGCTGCCGGCCGGAGTTCAGCTTTCCGAAGGATGCACTCTGGAAGGAATGCAGATCGGGCGGGATCTGCCACGCCGGATTGCCCCGAGCTGTATCGTATCCACACCATCCAGACTCGAACCTATGAACTGGATTGCACTCGCCTCCGTTCAGCGGGCCTAAAGGTGCGAGGTTCATCGAGAAGTTCCGGGCTGTCTCCCTGCATCATCTGGGCGAGAAATCCTGTTGCGACTCTCACGTAACCTCGATCATGGGGCAGCGTTCATCCAAGGGGTCCCCCTGAAGAAGAGGCCGATCTACCCCCGTAAACTGAAGCTCCTTTCAATCCTGGCGCATCCTCCGGCTGCCGACGCTCATTACTCTAAACGTATGCGTTCACCCACTCTCTTCCTCCTGATCGGCGCAATGGTCCTGGCACTGGGCACGCTACTGACGATCTTCGTCTTTCTCCCTGTCGCCATCGGATGTGGCCTGGCCAGCCTGCTGCTCGTCCTGCTCGCGCTGCCGGACCTGGTCGCTGCCGACGAGCAGTACGAACCGCAGGAATGGGGAACCGCATGATTCCGCTCAGCCTGACGCAGGAAAGGGATGTTTCCATCGACGACTGGAAAACACTTCTCTCGCCGAAGGACCTGCTGCTGCACTCCGAGGTGAAAGCCATGGGTGCGGAACTGATCTGGCGAAAGAAAGAACTTGCCAGCGACAGCGGACGTACCGTCGTTCATCACTCGGCCGTCGTGGTCTTCAGAGGAGGCAAAGAGGCGATCGCCTCGTCAGGACCTGCCGACCTGCGCTTCCGCGACCGAAAACAGATGGTTCTGCGCCTGGTGCGTTCCGCGCTGCACCAGGCACATTTCAAGCTCCAGCAGAACAAACTGGCTCACTGACTTCCGGCGGTTTTGCCGAGTTGCTGGTCAAGCGGAAAGGCACGCTGCCCGATCAGAAGCTCCAGGGCCAGCGATTTCCGCACTCGGTCATCCGCCACGACCAGAGAGGCTTGATCTGCTATCTGTCTCGTGCATTCAGCATTTGGTGGAGCGGATACGTCCTGGCGCTGGAAACGTGGACGACAGGCATCTCATTGCCTCTGATTTCAGATCATGGAGAAGGTCCTTAACGGGAACAGGACGGCGACAACCGTGGAGTGGCACGGCTACAGACCGGGCAGATGCCCACCACGGTTCAGTGAGAGCAGTGCTCAGCACCGCCAGTGACCATTGGCGGTGCTTTCTCTCTCAGGACGTGACCTGAAAATATTCCGGCCGGTCCTGTTTCAGCGCCCACAATCTAGCTGTCAGGAAAGCTGGGCCTTGCGCCGTGACCACCTTGGCGGTGAGGGTCAAACCGATGGCGCGTTGGAGCAGCTGGCCGAAAGACGGTCCATGATGCTCGCGCGCTTTCAGGGCCAGGTCGAAGTACAGGTCGCTGTTCAGGATCGACTGTCTTTTTCCCGTGGAAAACAGCTGGTACGGCCATTCATCGACGACTGGCATGCCGGTGTCTCCACTCCAGCTGAGCGAAACGTAATGCAGCAACACCCGGGCGGAAGTGAAATTGTCGAGCCAGATCTCTTTTGTCACCATGATCGGCTGACCATCGATCAGCGTGGAAGCGAACGACCCGCCGAGCACCACCCCCGGCCCAGCAGCAAGGACCCTGAGGACGGGTAAAGTCACGCGCCGCACCGACGGCTTTTCAGTTCAGCATTGTTCATTGGCATCTCCCGACCTGGCCTGCAGATGTGGCAGAAATTTGAGACGGATTGAGCACAGGTCGGTAAGCATGCTCCAAGCCTTGTCGAGGCTTTGTCGAGAGCATGTCTGCCGACGTATCTTCTCTTCTGAGACGGGCTGCAACCGTCGGTGTGAATCGTTTCGGTCAATGACTGCTGGACAGCCAGCGTGATTTTGCTGGCCACCGCCAACTGTCCGGTTTTCTCCAGCAAGTAAGTGACCTTTGCTTTGCCCGGCTTACTGCTGTAGCTGTACCCGCAACTTCCGTCAATCGTCAGCACTTTCGAGCCGATCTTTCGGGTCCCTCGGCTGACCGTGACGCTGTAGCTCTTGCTCCCTCCCACTCCACCGAACCGGAACGGCTCCTTCACACGCTGACAGGCCTTCAGCGAAAAAGAGAAGGCCTTGTTTCGGAACGTCGAAGGACCAGGCGCCGGACGCATCCGTACAGACCCCTCCAAGACTGACGCGGTCTTCCAAGACGCTCAGCTCGGTACCGGATGGTCCGGTGCCTTTGAGCGTGAGCGCTCCAGCGCCGGAACTGCAGTGTCCCTGGCAAGCGCGGTGATGGTTAACACGGTCGCTGCGGGTACATCTGATGGGACGGACGTCAATGACGGCGTGGTGGGTGGGGTCGCTGCCCCTGCACCGACCAGAGTAACTGTCCGGCCGGGGGTCATGTACGTGCCCGTTTCCGAGACGGTGTAGGTGTGGGGGCCTTCAGCAGGCGCCGGGAACGAGGCGCTGTACCGCCCGGGATTGTTCACGCGCGTGGTGGGCACCGGCGTGCCGTTCTCGCTGATCGTCACGGTCTCACCGACGCGTCCGGTTCCGGCACAGGTGAGCGGACTTCCGGCCTTAAGTTTCGCCGCACTTACAGGACTGATGAGGGTCAGCCCGGCCGCTCCTTTGCCGCCCACCGCCCTGCCGCGCAGAAGAAAACAGCCTCCAAGGAGCAGGAGAAGCAAGAGAGGAAGCAGCCAGACCCATCCCAGTCCACGCCGCTTCGAAACTTCCTGAAGAGGCCGGGCTGGTTCAGCACCTGCCCGCACCG
>Ga0160427_10000266_pt1 | contig 34557 bp, 29 predicted proteins | sample SolpanmetagenomL_FD_108194 | JGI IMG/M metagenome (GOLD analysis project Ga0160427, IMG submission 108194) | Solar panel surface microbial communities from Lawrence Berkeley National Laboratory, California, USA - L | ecosystem: Engineered > Built environment > Solar panel > Unclassified ...
TCCCACCGTCGCACCTTTGGCGTTTTACCGTCGCACCTTTGGCGCGTTGGGGCGTTTTACCGTCGCACCTTTGGCGCGTTGGGGCGTTTTACCGTCGCACCTTTGGCGTGTTGGGGTATTCCCACCGTCGCACCTTTGGCGTTTTACCGTCGCACCTTTGGCGCGTTGGGGGGGTACCACCGTCGCACCTTTGGCGTATTGGGGCGTTTTACCGTCGCACCTTTGGCGTATTGGGGCGTTTTACCGTCGCACCTTTGGCGTATTGAGTGAGTAAATCTGCACTGGGTGGGAGTTTTCCAGCGTTCCTTGATGTTGCATCATTCTTTATCTTTTAGATCTTTTAAAGATCTTTGATGTGTTAACAACAGCAGTGAGGCCGATGTGGGGTGCGGTACCTGCGAACAGCTCGACCCTCCAGCCCCACACACTGGTCGTATGACCTCCTTTATAGTTACCCAATGGAGAGCCAGGAGCGCATGAAAGCCCAGATTGAGCGAAATGTGGCTCGGCTTTCCATGGTGCTGACCGTTAACCGTACGCAAGAGACCCAGTGGAACCGGGAATTGACGATCGATGTTCTTGGGACGCAGCGCATCAGCTGCGTCGCTGGGCGTGGGTACTGCGTGCCGCATGGCCGCGACAGCGACTTGGTGGTTGGACTGGTGAATGCATACATCACGCAAGGCATGCCAGCTGACCGAACTGTGCGGCTGAAGGTCAACGAACTGGTGCGGCTGTCGGGCCTCGCGCACGGGAAGCACGCCAATCCGGGTGGGAAGATCTACGCGCAGGTCAACGACAGCTTGAACCGCTTATTTTATGCCACATACAGCATCAAAGATTGCTGGTGGGACGCCGGGAAAGAGCATTTCGTCGAAGTCAAGTTCCGCATCATTGACGACAGCACGCAAAGCCAAGTGACGACTGAGCGCTCCTTCGGCCGCTTCATGGGCGAGAGCGAGCTGGTGTTGACGTTATCAAAAGTAATTACGAAAAGTATCCAGGCGGGGCATTTGCGGGCACTCAACCCGGAGATCCACGGTAAGCTCGACCAACCGCTGGCCCGAACATTGTACCGAACGCTGGAGGAAGTCCGCGCGCCGCTTGGTCACACGCCGATGTCACAGTACCAGGTGCCGCTGATGGACTGGGGGCTGCACCTGGGGGTGATGACGAGCAACGCGGTCCTCGCACCGAACAGGGTTCGCCGGAACCTGGAGCCCGCGCATGAGAATTTGATCGAAGCTGGGTATTTGCGGCAAGTGGAATTCGACGGGCGTGGACAGAACATGACCGTGCGGTACCATTTCAACGACCTGGCGACCTTACCGCACCCGAAGATGGTGGCAGAGTTGACCACCCGAGGCGTGACGCATCCACGGGCTGTCACACTGGCACAGCAGTACGGCGAGGCGCGGGTCACGGAAGCGGTGAAGCTCTTCGAGGGCATCCGCGCACGCGGACCCCTCAAAAACGCTGGCGGCATGCTCAGCGACATCCTGGCCAATCCCAGCAAGTACCGGGTCTCCGATGACGTCCTGCCCACCGTGAAGCCCTCAGTTCCGCAACGGCTCCTGCCCACCACCATCACGGTCCCTGATGCGCCGGTGCCTGACCCAGTCGACGAATGGGCCACACTCACACCAGAAGCGGCCATGACACGCGCCAAGACGCTGCTAGGCATGCTCAAACTCGACGACAAGGACTTGAAGGTGTTCTTGCAGGCCACCAGCTCCGGGCGGCTTAGTGGCGTGCAGGCGTACCAGGTCGTCGACGCACTGATCAAATGCCGGTACGCCATGGCCAGTCAGGTTGAAGTCAACGCTGAGTTACACCGGCAACTCGCCGCCCTGCTGGGTGAAGGCTGAGCGCCAGTTCGTATCCGCTCTCCGCTTCAAGCGGCACGTCCACTCGGCGTGCCGCTTTCCCTGCGGCCCACACAAGGCCCATACAGGGGCCTGCGGAACATGTGATGCCCTCCGGGTCCAGTGGCTTCACGGCAAGGGTACTCCTGGCCTTCTCAAGCGCTTACGCAAAATGATGGGCCCCCGGGTACCGTCATGCTCCAGCGCCCTGCTCAATCGAGTGAGACGTTGACCTGGAATGCACCCTGATCGCCGGATGAGCAGGCAAGTCACTTCTAGGCTGAATGATAGCGGGCGACGAATTCCGTCCTGGTATCCGGGCTCCTTTGCGGTGCAATCAGCGTACCTGCTGATCGAGGCGAAGTGTCTTGGCCTGTGGTCCTCAGCTGGAGAGTTCATTCCAGTCCCATCCTGGATAGGTTATGGTTCCCCTAACGCTTTGAGCAGCGCGTCCCGCACAGCGGTGTAGTACAGCAGGGTCAGGCGCGCCGCCACGTCATCGCTCAGGTCATTGAGCTGCCGCCGGGCACTTATGGGAATCAGCAAAGTGGTGGCCCGCTTCTCGGCGGCCAGTTCTGCCAGGTCAACGGCGTTGTACACCGGATCAATCCCGCCGCCCAGGTTGAGGTTCCCCACCGCAATGAGGCCGCCGCGCAAGCTCTTCTCTAGCAGAGCGCTGCACAGCGCCAGCAAGGCAGGCAAACCCAGCCCAGCTCCGCTGCGGGCCGCGTCGAAGGCCCGCAGTTGCAAACTAAATTCATGCTGACGTGGTTCGCGCTCGCCGACCAAGCTGCGGGCCTGCGCATAGAGATTTTGCTCGGCGTACCGCACGCGCTCCTGAAAGGCTTTCGGCACTGGATTATTCATCACCTTCACGCCACTGCCCGGCCCCATGTTCACGTCGACCCGGTAGAGACCGGCGTGCTCCTCCGGGCCTCCCACACCCAGCGCCCACACCTGCCCCGGCGGCAACGGGTCACTGCTGATGGTGTCGTCACTTTGCAGTTCAGCCGTGGTCACGAACTGCTCAACGCCGTCTTCACCGAGCTGAAACGAGAAGTGGGTATTGCGAAACTCCGCTGAGCCGACACGCTTTTGCTGCTCCTTGACGCGGCGGCGCACTTCCAGCGCCAGCCGGACGGCCCAGGCCACATTCTCATCGCTGATCTCGGCGTTCTGGTCCGGCGAGATCAGCTTCAGCAGGCCGCTGACCGTGCGCTGCACCGCCGTCGTGTCGCGCCCGCTGAGCGCCCCACCCAACCGGACCCGGCCTGAGACTTTGGCCCAGCGGCCCTCAAAACGCAGCTGATGCCAGCACTCGGCCAGAAAGTCGCTAACCAGACCGAAGTGATCCGTGAACAGGCCCGCGTGCAGTTTGGGTACGTCCCAGCCGGGGAGGTAGGCGGAATCCGGTCCATCAGGGCAGTGTCGTCGCGCATCTCGGGCAGCATCGGACCGAACAGGTGGCCGACCCGCTGCTGATGCGACACGTCCACATCCAAGTTCCCGACCATGACCATGCTGTTGTCCGCGAGGATGCTCTCACGCTCCCGCGAGAACTCACCGCTCTCCATGTAGCCTTTCATGATGTTGACGCCGTCTTTCTGGTCGAACGAGACGCCGGCAACCTCATCGAAGCAGACGACGTCGTACTGCGTGACCAGGCTGCGCTGCCCGGAAGCATTGTTGACGAACATCCGCGCCACACTGGCCTTGCCGCCTGACACCAGATGCGAGTACGGCGAGACCTGCTGATACAGATGGGATTTCCCGGTGCCGCGGGGCCCCAGTTTCACCGCGTTGTAATTGCGCTCCACGAATGGCACCATTCTCAGCAGCAAGATGTCCTGCGCTCAGTACACGAGCGCAGACGACTCGAAGCCCACGCTCCGCAGCAGCAGCGCTTTCCACTCCGCCGTGCTGAAGGCGGCCCGGCCCTGCGCCATCTCCTCCAGGGCCGAGCGTTTGGAGAGCTGAATGGGCTGCAGGCTGGCGACACCGAAAGGCCTGCCGTTCTTCTCCCCGGCGATCAGGGCGTTGTATTTGAGTTCAGCGTAGAAGCCGCCGGTCAGCATCCGCTCGTGTTCGGAGACGAGTTCCGGTGAAATGCGGACATCTTTGAGCTGCAAGCTGGGCAACTCGACGAGGTAAGCATCGGTCTTGGCGTCCAGACGGGCGGTGACCTTCAGCTCATCTTTCGCCTCGGCCAGCTTGAGCAGCTGCTTGTTGCCGCTCAGGTGCCTGAGTTCGGCCAACAGGGGGCTGCTCAGGCGTTCGGGAAGCGGGACTTCCCCACCCGAGGCCTGCAACTTGCGTTCCAGCTCGGCCAGATAGCGGGGAGCCTGAGACGACTCCTGGCCAGCCACAGCGTTGATTCCGGCGTCCTGGTACAACCCGCGTACTGCGATCTGCTGCACCTTGCTGAGTGTCACCGTTTCGGGCCGGAACCCATGGACAGCATGGTAACGGCAAGGGTGCCCGGCTGGAAGCCGGGCACCCTTGGAGGCGCTAATCACAGACGTGCAATTCTTGAGTATCAGGCCGTCAGAGGTGGCTGATTCATAATATTGGGGGAATTTTAATCGAAATAGTCACTGACTAACCTCAAAAATTCAGCTTTCACCTTTTCATCACGCAATGCTCTCAAACCAAAACCAAAATTTCCATTTCTTTTTTTAAAGTCATCGAACCAAGGCATTTCATTCAATGGAATTTTGTCGCCGAAACTTACCCCATCTCCTTCTATGGTATAATCGAACTTCTTCTTGGCTCCAGCGTAGTGTCCTTCTTCAGCTTTTTCGCACTTCTTGATCGGTCTGAAAACTTCCCTGAGGTAATATTCAGTTCTTCCTTTTACTTTTCTGCCTTCTATAACCCATACAAATCCGTTTTTTGATGGATCTTTTCTGTAAGAGACTTCACTCGCTTCATCCTCGTTTGATGTTACTAATGTGAATTCATCAGCATCGTCAAAATCATAGGACATTGCGTTTTTCGTATGATAGCCGAGAAAGTGTTCAACTGGATTCTTCTCCAGCTCTTGTATTGTAAATGGTTGCATAATTTTATTCTAGCGTCTGTGATTAGCGGTCCCGTGGGTGCCCGGCTTCCAGCGGGGCACCCTTCCCGGTACCATGATGGCGATGAGTTCCAAGGTGACTGAGCAGGATCTCGTCGAGATCATCCGTCGCCAGTCCGAACAGATCGACCAGTTGATCGTACAGAACAAAGCGCTCCAGGCTGAAAACGCTCGTCTCAAGAAACGTATTGAAGAGCTGAAGCGGCGCGCTCGTAAGTACGCTGCTCCGTTCAGCCGGGAAACGCGCACAGCCGATCCAAAACCATCAGGACGCCGTCCTGGTGAAGGCGTGTTCGCGCACAAGTCCCCACCGACACCGCAACAAGTGACTGAGACCGTGCAGGTGGCCACGCCGAACACCTGTTCCGACGATCTCTGCTTCTCCGGACCCGTCATCAAGTAAACGGGACGATGACGCTGGAAGATCGAAGCCCTCTTCAAGACCCTCAAAAGCCGGTTTGGCTTTGGAAAATTCGGCCAACACACCAAAATCGGTGTCCTCGACGACCGACCGCATTGCTGAGTGACTATCCAGCTTTTCGTATCAGGGCAAGTGTCGTTGAAGGTCCCCTCCTCAATGTTCTCAGCCAGAACCCTGATGAGTCGTCACGTGAGGGGTTCGGCACGGGTCAAGCTGAGTGCGCCTCTGGTGCCGACCTGCTTTTCCCCGTTTGCTCGAGGACGAGGCGGGCCAACTGCTTTCCGCGAGCGGGACGCTAGCATGTCCGTATGAAGGTCATCACGTTTTTCAACCATGCTGGAGGTGTCGGTAAATCCTCCAGCGTGCGTGACATCGGCTTCACACTCGGTCGACTTGGCTACCGAGTTTTATTGATTGATGCCGACCCACAGGCCAATCTGACCGATTGGCTCGGCGTGCAACACATCGAACGTGATGGAGTACGGCGGGAGATCGAGCTGGAGGACACCCTCTACCCTGCTGTGCTGGCTGACGACGAAGCTGAACTGGCACTTCCTTCACCTCTTCATGTTCACGGCCTGGACATCATTCCAGGTCACCTCGACGTGGCGACCATCGAACCGCTGCTCCCAGGACAGTTGATGGGCGTACTTCGACTGAAAGACGCCTTGCAGCGCCTTGAAGACAAGTATGATTTCGTCTTGATCGATCCACCGCCCAGTCTCGGTCAACTCAGTGCGCTCGCTGTGATCGCGGCGCAGTATGTGGTCGTGCCGGTGCCTGCCAGTGGAAAAGGTCTGAAAGGTCTTCAAACCGTTGCCGTGATGCTCAACCGGTTCCGAAAAGCCAATCCACGTCTGAAACTCTCGATGATCCTGGTCACGCAGTACAACGACACCACCAACCACGCCAAGGAAAGTCTGCTCCAGCTCCGCACTCAGTTCGGGCACCTGGCCCCCATCAGTACGCCCTTGACGTATCGTCCTGCGCTGTATCCGGACTCGCAGCTGCATGGTGAGCCGCTGCCGGAGTTCGCCAGCAAGAGTCCGGTCACGGCAGAAATTTCTGCCGTGACCGAGCAACTGCTGCAAGCCCTGGGAGTTGATTGACGTGTCTAAACCTGCCAGACGAAACCGCGCAGATGCCTTCAGTTCTCTGCTCGGCCCAGTGGAGAAGGCCGCTGCCGAGTCCAGTGCCGTCGCCCTCGGCGACATCAAAGTCCGCTCGAAACAACCCAGGCGGCACTTCGACGAAGGGGCGTTGGCCTCACTGACGCAGAGCATCCGGGATCAGGGTGTGCTCCAACCCGTGCTGCTGCGCAGAGCCGAGCAAGGCTATGAACTCATCGCAGGTGAACGCCGGGTGCGCGCCGCCCGATTGGCGGGATTACAGGAAATCCCCGCCTTGGTGCGGGAAGTTTCCGAAGAGCAAGCGGATCTCCTGGCTATTTTGGAAAATTTGCAGCGTGAAGATCTGAACCTCCTCGACGAAGTCGAGGCCGTCATCACGTTGATCGCTCGGGAACTCGGGATTCCAGAAGAGGAAGTGGTCACGCTGCTGCATACCCAGCGCCGTACGCCTCAAGCGGAAGTGGTGGAACATCTCGAGCGCGTTTTTACGTGGCTCGGGCGCGGTACCTGGCGGTCATTCGCCACCAACAAGGCGACGGTGCTGAGATTTCCTCCAGAACTCCTGGACCTGCTGCGTCAGGGAAGATTGGAATACACCAGGGCGGCGGTTTTGGCGAGAGTCAAAGACAGTCAGATCCGGTCCGAGTTGATTCAGCGTGCACTGACTGAGCAATTGAGTGTTCGTGAGTTGACTGCCCTGTCCAAACTCGGAGGCAGCCCAGCGAATCAATACCGACGGGTGCGGTCACTGCTCGAAGAACGGCGAGTGGCTTTGCTGGACGAGAAGAAACGTAAGCGCGTCCAGGAACTTCTGAACGAACTCGAAAGCCTGTTCGGTTCCGTCTGATCCTCAAGAACCCGTGCTCTTAACGTTAAGAGCAGATACCGGTTGCGGCCCTTGCTCGAAGAACGGCGAGTGGCTTTGCTTGACGAAAAGAAACGTGAGCGCGTCCAGGAACTTCTGAACGAACTCGAAAGCCTGTTCGGTTCCGTCTGACCCTCAAAGACCCGTGCTCTTAACGTTAAGAGCAGATACCAGTTTCCTGTACCACAGACCGCGGGCCTCAACGCCTGAGGACGCGCTGGAGCAGATTCCTCCGCGCCAGAAGGTGCTGTATCCTCTGCGGTAGATGGGTACGACCGCCTCATCGTGGGCTTTTCTCCCACATGAGGGGATAGGCTTTGTGGTGTGGGAAGCGTCTCGCTGGTAGAACGGACTGCCGTCTCAGGAACGGTAGTCTTGCGTGCCCGGTACCAGTGAGGGCAAAGAAGGTGTTGGAAGAACCCGTAATGCTCAGTAGCCCAGCACCTTTCCTGCTCGAGGTGCAAGAACGAGGTACAGGTCCGAACCTCACCTTACGCGGGCGCGACAGTTCTTCAGGGGATCGACAACCAACCTGGAAGCGTTTTCCGGAAGAGGCAAATAGCGGGAAACATGCTGCGGGAGATCCTTTCTTGTACACGTCTCCTGGCCTCCTGGCAACGGACGTACTCGGTAACGTTCGATTGCCGTGAAGCACTTACGTCAGTATGTGGTCCGCGCTGTCCGCATCATTGGCGTCGATCTGAAAACGGTTAGATCATCGGAGTAAGACTGCTGCAGCATTCGTGACCTTATTATGAGTAAGGTGAGGTAGACTGGAAGGAATTTCAGCTCCAGATAAGGATCTTGACATGCTCGACGTTCAAATCAGGTTGCACCGTGAATACCTCCTGACCCAGGCCACTGGGCAGAAGCTGTTCCTCACGCTGCATCTCCATCCCCAAGCCGCCGCCTGCAGTGCCCGGCCTCCACTGGCTGTCGCGTTCGTGGTGGAGACCTCCGGCTCTATGCGCGAGGTGGTCACTGAGCGCATCGAAGGTGCAGGCCAGATGACTGTGCTCGGGGGCAAGGCGGCTGAGATGGTGCACGCGGCCAAGACCAAGATGGACCTCGTGACCGAGTCGCTGCGTGGCCTGTTGGAATCCGGCCTCCTGCAGCCAGGAGATCGGCTGGCTCTGGTCAAGTTCGACGACACGGCGGAAGTCCTCGTACCCTTCACTGGAATTGCCGAGCGTGCACGCCTGCTGGCCGCCACTGAACGACTGAACTGGTATGCGGGCGGCACCCAGATGGGATCGGGCATGCTCGCGGCAACGACCCTGTTACGCGGCGAGACGGGCAACCGCCGGCTGGTGCTGTTGATGAACGGCCAGACGTCTGACGAAGCCCTCGTACATGAGCAGATCAATCTCCTGGCTGACGCGCAGATTCCCGTCACGACGGTGGGCATGGGTGACGAGGTGAATACCCAACTGCTGGTCGAGATCACCGACAGGACCCAGGGTCGGCCGATCGACGTGGTGCCCGGTACCCGGCCGCCTGAGCTGCCCGCGGTGCGCGCTTCGGAGCTGCCGGCCGCCCTGCTGGGTGATCTCAGGCAAGCGGCTGGTGAGGTCGTGACGAACGTCGGGTTGTCCATCCGCACTGTCAAGGATGTGGTGCTGGAACGCGTCACCCGGGTCCATCCGACCCAGACCGAGGTGGACCGGGGAAAGGCCCCACTGCCGTTAGGCAACGTGGAAGCCGGCGGCGGAGCGACGTACATCCTGGAATTCACGTTGCCTGCACGTCCATCGGCTCGAATGCGGTTGGCACAGCTGGGACTGACTTACCAGATCCCGGGGGCCCACTACATGGGCGAGGTCTCGCCCCTGGACGTGATTGTCGAGTTTACGCAGGACGCTGTCTTGGCCGCCCGGGTAGACGCAGAGGTGATGCAGTGGGTGCAGCAGCGCAATGTCGAGGGGCTGATCGCACAAGCGACGCGTGAAGCACAGACGAATCCGCAGCAAGGGCAAAAAACCCTGGAACTGGCCCGCAGCATGACTCAGCGGCTGCGAAACGGAGCCATGACCCAGGTTCTCGACCGGGCCCTGGGCGAACTCAGCATCAGCAAGGCGATCAGCCTCGGGACAGCCAAGACACTGAAGATGGGGGCCAAGACGCAGACCATCAAAGTCCGGCGCAATGACCGCTCTTCCGACGAGGACATCCGGAAGAGGGCTGGGGCCTGAAGGTGCACTGTTCTTACTGTGGCTCCACCAATACAGGCGGGAGAATCAGTTGTCACGGCTGCGGGGCTCCACTGTCCGCGTCGCTCACGCTCTCACCTGGGAGCAGGCTCAACCTTAACCAGTACGTCGTTCAAGACGTACTGGGGCGCGGAGGCTTCGGGATCACTTACCGGGCCCTGGACCAACGTCTGGGTTACCGGGTGGCCATCAAAGAACTCTTTGTCGATGGATCTACCCGCTATGGAACTGATGTCCTGGCACCGTCTGCTTTCGGAACGCAGGCGTTCGGTGAAATCAAGCAGCGCTTTCTGGAGGAAGCTCGGGCACTCGCGGGCTTCAACGACTCAGGAATCGTCCGGGTTCTGAACTTCTTCGAAGCCAACAACACGGCCTACCTCGTGATGGAGCTTCTGGAAGGACAGACTCTCGGCGCACAGATCGAAGCCTCTGGAGTGCTGGATGCGGCAAGCGCTCAGAACGTTGCGGTCGCTATGGCACAGACCCTCACCACGCTCCACGCGTCCGGCCTCTTACACCGTGACATCAAGCCTGACAATATTTTCTTGGAGAAAAGCGGCCGGATCGTCCTGATCGACTTTGGGTCCATAAGGATGTTCGTCCCCGGAAAGACAATCAGCCAGACCCGTCTGGTGACACCGGGCTACGCTCCCCTCGAGCAGTACAGCAGCGCTGCTCAGTTCGGTCCTTACACCGATATCTATGCCTTGGGAGCGACGTTGCACCATGCCCTGACTGGCAAGATTCCACCCAATGCCACCGATCTGATTCTGGGGACGCCTCTACCGCCCCTTCCCGCACCTACACCTGCGGCACTCCAGTCGGCGGTGGAGCAGGCCATGGCCATCAAAGTGGCTGGCCGCCCCCAAACCACTCAAGCTTTCTTGGACCTGCTGAACTCTCCACCACCTCAGCCTAGCCCTGCGCCTCCGGATGCGCTCGGGCCTTACCTGCTTCAGCAGAAGTTGACAGAGTCTGAATTTCTCAGTGGTCTCCACGGCGGCACGCTGAATCCGTCCCAGTTGCCTTCCGACGTGAAGCAAGTGCTCATTCAAAAGCAGTGGCTCGATGCTGCTGGCCAGGTGCCGGATCATCTTCGCCCTTTGGGCGCTCAGCCTGTAGTGCTGCCTTCTCCTGCTGAGATTCTTTCGGCGTACTTGAATAAACAGGGCCTGACAGCGTTACAGCTTCAAAACCAGTTGTATGAAGAATACGTCAGTCCAGACCAGCTGCCCGGGGACGTGCGTCAGGTCCTGATCCAGAAGCGGTGGCTGGACCGTCAGGGAGAGGTGCCGAGCAGTTTGCGCCGCCCCCTCCCCCCGCCTGCTCCTTCAGCTTTCCAAACCAAGCTTTCCCAGCAACTGGCCCTGAAGAGCTACCTGCGCACCAGGGACATGTCGGAAGATCAGCTCCAGACGTGGTTATACGACGGTCGCCACAAACCACAGGATCTTCCTCAGGACATCCGTCAAATCCTGATTTCGAAGGGCTGGCTGGACCGGAAAGGCAAAGTGCCCAAGAAGTCGCCCTTCACCACCACTCCTTTTGTCCCTGTGTCCCCTCACCGCACGGTCAGACCCCACCCTTTCGCCTCGAAGAAGAACATTTCGTTCTTTCGAAGATCCAGGCGGCCTTTCCACACCGCCTTGAACTGGAGCGTCAGTTTGGGAGGGATGGTCTTCTATGCCCTGAACATGGCCCACGGCAGACCGGTCACAGAAGCTGTCTGGGACTCCGTGGTCGGTGCATCTCTCGGCGTCACCGGCGGCTACCTCCTGAGCGAGCTGCTGTGGTGGTCGCTTCCGATCTTCCTGCCCATTCTTGCGGCTTACGGAGCTTACTTCTTCGCACAGCGTGCACATCTGCTTCCCATCTACGCCATAGGGTTGTCGGCGGCTGCGGCTGCCCTTTCTCTCGGCTTCGTCAAGGCCGTTCACCGTCTCTGAAAGGGTGAATCCTGGCTGTCGCTGCAGTACCTCCCCCTATGCTCCAGCGTTGAGTCCCATTGAGCTGGTGTGGGCCTACGTCAAACGCAACATCCTGGGGAACTTCTGTGCGCGAGCGCTCCTGGCCGATCAGGGCCAGGCGGGACCAGCGCTGAGACGCTACGCCTTGCGCTGGACCGCAGAGCATATGCACCAAGCTCTGAAGTCCAGAGGTTTTTTTCTGGAGAGCACCCACCTTACCCAACCCGCCCGGGTTTCGACCCTCCTGGCCGTGATTGCCCTCGCCTTTGTGTGGTGTCGCCTGGTGGGCGAGCTCGAGGAGCGGCGTGATCCGTCACGCTGCCTCCGACGCGGCTACCCACCGAAAAGCCTCTTCAGACGTGGCCTCGATCCCCTGCGTACCGTACTGAGCAAGCCAAAAAGTAGCTCTGGGAGAGAGTTCCCCCTCTTATTTTTGACCCCTAGGGAGCCGTCCGCGCCTTCAATTCTTGAATTCCTGTCCGTCATCGAGTATTCCCGCTCAGACGTCATGCCCTGCAGCTCGGCAGCGAGCGTTTGACAGGAGGGGCAGGCCGCGTCGTCAATGCTCTTCCCCTCCCAGTTCGCAGGGGGGCTGCTGAGGCGTCACCACGTCTTTTGCTCTATCCTGAAGAGACTTCATGGCAAAATGGTCTGGTAAGGTTTATTTCCCAACATCAAGTCAGGCGACTCGTGCCATGGCCTCTGGGCGTTACCCTTCAGTTGAATTTGCAGCATGGAAACCGAGGCCTGAACGACAGCGGGTTTCAGTCGACAGCACACGCTTAGAGGGCGTTCTGGTCATGCTGGAGTACGGCCTGAGGGTGATGTCCGATGTACGCTTGAGCAGTCTGGCTGGCGTCTTACAAAATGAACTTGACCGGAATGAACGGCGCTGGGTACAGCTTGACGTGAAGTCTGTCCGGGGCGGCATCGAGCAGGTAAAGCAGGAGCAGGGGAGACGCGGTGAGCTCCTCAATCCTGCCGGGCAGCTGCACACCTGGTTCACTCGACCAAAGGCCAGCTCCTGCTGGACGCAGCAGGATGCCGAAAGCCTGCGGAACGACTGGGAACAGTTGGTGACTGGCGATGAAGTCTCATGACCAGGGGGAAACTCACGCTGAGAGACATCACGGTCAACGCACCCAGACCTTTGCCAGTGTTGCTGCTCCTGGATGTGAGCGGCTCCATGGCGGAGGACGGCAAGCTGGCGGCGTTGAATACAGCGGTACGCGACATGTTGCATACGTTCGCCCAGGAACAGGCGGGTGGAGCTGAGATTCATATCGCCGTCCTCGCGTTCGGCGGACTCGAAGCGCGCCTGCATGTGCCCATGAAGCCTGCCCGTGAGGTCAAGTTCGAGGCCCTGGAAGCGAAGGGGCATACCCCCATCGGCGCGGCCCTGACCCTCACCACCAGAATTCTGGAAAACCACGACCTGATTCCGGGGCGGGCCTACCGGCCTACCGTCGTTCTGGTCTCTGACGGTGTACCGACAGACGATTGGGAAGGCCCGCTGCAACGGCTGCTGTCGTCGCCGCGAGCTTCCAAGGCGGTGCGTCTGGCTCTCGCTGTCGGTGAAGACGCAGATATGGAGGTCCTTTCCGGCTTTGCTGGAGAGAACCACGTGCGCCGTGCAGCGGAAGCGCGGCAACTCAGACGCTTTTTCAAGTTCGTGACGATGAGCGTCACGGCCCGGTCCCGCTCGGCCACACCTGAGCAGAGCCTGACGCTGCCTGACCTGGGCACCGATGACGGTTTCGATGACCTTGACCTCTGAAGAAGCGAACGGGCATCAGGAAAGCGGGAGGGCGTTCGGGGCTTCGGTCGCTGGCTCTGCGCACAACGCCGCCAAACTCCTCAACCAGGATGCCTGGGCCTGCACCCACTGGCTGGTTGATCGTGAGACGGTGTACTGTGCCGTGGTGTGTGATGGCCTCGGGTCACGCCGGTATGCCCGGGAAGGTGCCCTGGCGGGGGTTCGGGCTGCGAAGCGGGCTGCTCGCCAGTGGACACGCGCACCGGGTGCGCCCATCAGCTTGCTGGTGCGTCTCCTGGAGGTCCTCTGGCGGCTGGAAGTCGCCTCCCTGCCGGCCGGCGAATGCGCGACCACCTGCCTGATGGCGTTAGTCCTTCCATCACGCGGGACAAGGCGGTTGGTCATGCTGGCCCTCGGGGACGGCCTGGCCGCTGTCGAAAGTGGGGAAGGCCTGCGCACGCTGGGTGGCCGCGCAGCGGAGCAGTTCAGCAACGTGACCGTGGGACTGGGGACGCCCCACCACATGGACGATTGGCAGGTGCGGGACTGGACGATGACAGGCCAGTTCCGCGTGCTGCTCTTGTCAGACGGGATCGCTGATGATGTGACTGAAGAAAATGTTCCTGAACTCTTCCGGTGGCTCGCCGACTTCGAACGTCGCCCGACCGCTGCAAGGGGGAAGGGACTGCGCCGCGCTTTGAGGAATTGGCCGGTGCCGGGGCACAGTGACGACAAGACGTTGGTGTACCTGCGACTGGGGGGAAGCTAAGAAGTGAAAGTCAAAGACGATGGGGGACGAACCCATGAACTCGGCCATGAACTCGGGGCGGGCGGGCAAGGAAGCGTGTATGCCACGCAGGACGACCGGTATGTGGTCAAGGTGCTGCGTCTGCCGGATGAGCAGGCACGCGAACGCTGGCTCGCGCGTCTGAGTGCCGTACGGACCTTGCCACTGGAAGATCTCAAGATCGCCAGGCCGATCCGGCTGCTGACGCGCCCCCACATCGGTTACGTGATGGACCGGATTCCTGAAGCTGAGCCGCTCGCTTGTCTGTGCCACGTTCCCCACAGCGTGGTTTCTCCCGGAAAGTGGTATGAGGAGACCGGTGGGCTCCGGCGCCGCCTGAGCGTGTTGGCGAGTACCGCCCATCTCCTGGGGCACCTCCACAGCCGGGGTCTGGTGTACGGTGATCCCTCACCCGCGAACGTGCTGTTCAGGAAAGACGGAGACGTCACGCTGATCGACGCCGATAACCTGCGTTACGCTTCAAAGCCCTTGGACGACCAGGTCCTGACCCCCTGGTTTGCCGCGCCCGAGGTCTATGCCGGGCGCAGTGGGGTCAATAGCCTCACGGACGCCTTTGCTTTCGCCGCAGTGGCGTTTCAGACCCTGACGCTGGTGCATCCCCTTCTGGGTGATCAGGTTTCAGCAGACGCCGCCGAGATTGAGGAAGCGGCGCTCAGAGGGCAGTGGCCCTGGGTGGATCATGCGCACGACGACCGCAACCGCAGCACGACCGGTTTCCCCCGTGCCCTGGTATTGACGCCGGCGCTGAGGGAACTCGCGGAGCAAACCTTCGGTGACGGCTTGCTCGACCCGCTTGCTCGTCCTGGCCTGAGTGCCTGGCAGGAAGCCCTCTGGGAAGCCGTGGACCGGCTGCTGGCCTGCCCCTCCTGCGGCGCTGAGGCCGATTACATCCTGGAAGAATGCCCCTGGTGTGCAGAGGAGCGCGGCCCTTATGTCCTGGCTGGCCTCCAGGTGACGGACCAAGAAGTGATGGACCTCGCTTCTTCCCACGGAACTCCCGCGCCTGTCATGGCGTTGACCTCCGTCGTCGTCGGCACAGATGGCGTGCGGCATCTTCAGCCGCGCCACTTTACCGGTCAGACTCAGGGGGAGAGCCACGTCGAACTGGCGTTCAAGGAAGGAAAGCTCTCCGTCCGGTCCTTGGATCAAGAAACGTACACGCTCCGCCGTCAGGAGCGGGACAAGCCTGATGTGCCTCTCGAGCAGCAGGGCAAGCCCAAGCGGTTTCCTCTGGCTCCAGGCCGCAGTGCCTGGCAGCTGCACCTCGGCGCGCTGGCCGGTCAGCACCGCTTCGTCACCTTCGACCTCATTCAGCGAGACTCGACTTGAAACCCTACGAATTGCCTCTGGCATTCCAGCATACCTGGACCTTCGAGCAACGCGTGGAAGCCTCAGAAACCGGCGGGAAAACGCCTGACATGTCCGTGCGCAGCGAGGTGCGGTTCCACTATTCCGAGTTGCTCGAAGAAATGCGGGCGACCGTAGGCGGCCTGAGCCGGGCGGTATCGGCGGCAGCCAAAGACGACATCGACGTCAAGTTGCTCCTCGGTCGCGGCTTGCCTTACGTCGCCTGGGTCACCAGTATCAGTTCCTCTTCCTTCACCGTACAGGTTCACGTTTTTCCGGTGAGTTACCGCCTCCCTGAGCCTTATTTCCTCGGGGTGGATGAAGAGATCGTCGACCGGATGCGTTCCTTGCTCGGCGCGAACATCCCCGCGGACCGGGCAGTGGAACTGCTGTTGGACGATATCGCCGTGCCGGCTCTGCCAGACGGATTGCCACGATTCTTGTATGTCGGTTCTCCCAACAGGCACCCGGACAGCGAAAAATTTCTGCGTCTGCTCGGCAAGCGTTTCAACATCGACGTGGCCTTCCAGGATGGTCGGTGGCTGGTGCTTTACGTCACCATGACCAAGAACAAGCGGGTGAACAACAAACCCGTGACCTTACTGGAAGCTGCCTGGGAGTTCCAGAACATCACGCTGGCCGCCAAGGAACGCGAGCGCCTGCAGGCCATCACATCCGAGGCCATGCAAGATCAGCGCAGTTACCTGAGGCTCTGGGAACAGTACCAGGAAGTGGAGCGCCGGCGTGGCCAGCGGTTGGCCCGGCAATTCGGTGCCGTGCCGTACACCGAACGCCCGGAGTACCAGGGAGGCTTCTGGACGTTCAGAGCAGCGGCGACACCTGACCAGCTGGCACTGCTGCGCCAGCAGCCGGGCCTGACGCTGCGCGCCACTGAGACGCGGCCACTCGACATGGAGGCCACGGCGACGTTGCCGCCCACGCGCCGCCCCCCTCAGGAGTTCATCGGTGAGTTCTCCGGTGATCCCAACGGCACGGTCCGGGTCTTGCCCGTGGGCGGCGACGAGAGCGGGCCGCCGATGACAGGCTGGCTTTCGCTGAGTCTGGCCGGAGACCTGGCGCAGTTCGAGCGTCGTGACCGAGCGAGGCTCGCCATCGAACAGGCGAAGACCGCCATGCCGCAGCTCGCCCTGCTGCTGGAGGGTCAAGAGGTTCCCCAGCGCCGCCTCCACCGTGAACCGGCCTTGCCTCCGAACAGTCAGGCCGCAGCTGCCTTCCGGGGCGTCCCCACCGCTCGCCAAGTCGAAGCTCTGGAGGTCGCGCTGAACACGCCAGACATTGCGCTGATCCAGGGGCCGCCGGGTACCGGCAAGACCCGCGTTATCGCGGCGCTGCAGCAGCGTCTGGCGGACATCGCCAAAGACCGCGCCCACTTACCGGGTCACACGCTCCTGACCAGTGCCCAGCACGCGGCCGTCGAGAACGCGGCGGCCGCCACCAAGGTCTTCGGCCTGCCGGCCGTCAAGTTAGGGAAAAACCGCCGGTTCAAAGAGGAATTCTCGGACGCAGTCGACCATTGGCGGCGCGACATGATCGGGAGTCTGCAAGCCCGCCTTTCCGATTCGCCTGATCAGCCGCTGGAAGTCAAATACGTCCGCCTGCGAGACCAGGTTCTGAGGGTGACCACCGCCCCCAGCCCCAGGGACGATCTCCAGCAGGTGATCTGGCACTTGCTGGACGGTGCGCGCGAGCACCTCAAGCCCAAAACGCGGGATCAGCTGCAGGAACGGGTGGAGGCGAGCAGTCCAACCGAGATTGAGCAGGAGGAAAGGGATTACGTATCGGCGGCGGTGCGCGCCCTACGCACCACACCAGAGGCCTTCGCGGACGACGGTCCCCGGATGGCCCGGCGCGCCCTGCGCCGCCTGGAGGACGCCAGTTTACCGCTTGCCCTCCGTCCCGAGGAAAGAGCTGTGCTGGAAGCCAGCGCGAACTGGGACAGTGAGCAGGGCCCTCCCTTTTTGCTCAGCGTGGTTGAGGTCAAGGAAAGGCTGCTGACCACCTTGCAACCACAACTTGCTCCGCCGCTGCGGCGGGTCGACCGGGCAGTTGTCGAGCTCCTGAATACTGCGCTCGAAGAGGTACGTCAGGCAGCCCGCAATGAAAAGGGGAGCCTCCAGACCGTGCTTCACGACATGCTCGCCACGCTCGAAAACGATCCTGACGGATCGCGGGAAGCCATCAAGAATTACACCGCTGTGCTCGCGGCCACCTGTCAGCAATCCGACTCTTATGCCGTGCGGCAGATTCGCACTTCCCTGGGCAATCAAGCGCGGGTCTTCGAGAATGTGGTGATCGACGAAGCGGCCCGCGTTCACCCGCTCGACCTGCTCATCCCGATGTCCCAGGCAGAACGCCGCATCATCCTGGTCGGCGATCACCGCCAGCTTCCACACCTGCTGGAACCGGATGTCGAACGGGAACTTCAGGCAGGTTGGGAGGACAGAAGCGTAAAAGAAGCGAATGAAGAGGCGCTCCACCAGAGTCTCTTCGAGCGGCTGTTCAAGATTTTGCAGGAGCACGAGAAGCGCGACGGCATCAAACGGGTGGTGACGCTCGATCAGCAGTACCGCATGCACCCGGTCCTCGGTCAGTTCGTCAGTGAGACGTTCTATGCGGCCCACAATCCCAACGAAGCGTTCAGCAGCGGTCGCCCGGCCGAGGAATTTGCACACGGTCTGTCTCCTTACGAGGGTACTGTGGCAGTGTGGCTGGACGTGCCCCACACGCTCGGGAGCGAGCGGGGACGTCAGAGCAAGTCCCGGCTGGTCGAGGCTCAGGTCATCGCCAAGGAAGCCGAGCGGCTGCTCAAGGCCCGGCCTGACTTCTCCGTGGGCGTGATCTCCTTTTACGCTGACCAAGTCAAGGAGATCCGCAGGGAGATGGAGAAGCGGGGACTGACCCAGCAGGGCGAGGACGGTGAGTACCGCATTCACCCGAACTTTCAGGACACTTACGACACGCAGGGACGCTCCCGGGAGCGCCTGCGTGTCGGGACGGTGGACGCCTTCCAAGGCATGGAGTTTGACGTGGTGCTTCTGTCGCTGACGCGCAGCAACACCTTGCCAGGCCAAACTCAGGAGCAGCAGCGGCGCCGATACGGACACCTGACGCTGGAAAACCGCCTCTGCGTGGCCATGAGCCGTCAGCAGCGCCTGCTGATGCTGGTCGGTGATGCCGGAATGTTGCCCGCCGAGCCGGAAAACAGCGCGGTGCCTGCTCTCGAGCGTTTCTACCAGCTCTGCAAGGGGGAGTATGGCCGCATCGTTTCCGCGTGACGCGAGAATTCTGGATTTCAGCCCACGGGCTCCGCAAGGATACAAGGGACGCCGCCGGGCGCTGCTGTGGCCTGTCCTGGCGTACCGGGTCGGCCTGCCGGTATCGCCCCGCCCTGAGAAGATGGACCTTTTTCAGCGTGCGGTGTTCGGTGCGGTGCTTCACGGCATCAACGACCCGCAGCAGATTGCCGACATCCTGAACCTGCATCCTGACCTGGTCAGGATCGTCAAGGAATTTCTGGTCGAACGTGGACTGATCGACGAGGATGACATCGTCAAGCGCGACGCCGAGCGCCGCTACCGGGAGGCGCGATTCGATCTGGGCGAGCGTCCGGACAGCTTCACCACCGGTTACGTTTTTCAGGAACCGTTCAGCGGCCTGCTGCTGCCACGCCTGATCGAAACGCTGAAGACAGCGGACTTCACCGTTCAGGAAAGTGGATTTCCTGAACTGCAGCGGGAGGGCGTCATTCAACCTTCCCGCCCCTACGTCGAGTTTCCTCCCACCGAGAGACCGCCGGTGCCCAGTGCAGCTGATGTTATGCGGGCCTTCGAAGCCTCCCGCAAGGCAAGGCGAGGCCTTCGGGATCCGGATGAAGCGGAAGAAGGAACGGGACCGAGGTTTTTGGACCGCGTGAAACGGGTGACCTTCATCGAGCAGCAGCCGGAACTGATGTACCTCTCTACCTTTATCTTCGGCCATGGTCTGAGTGGCTGGGAGGTTGCCGATCCGTTCGGTCTGCCGACGAGCCCACTGACGGCGCTGGCGCATAAACGGCTGACCAAGTCCACTCTCCTGCGGAACTTTGTCCAACGGTTGACTGAGGAAGGCAGTGAAGATGAAGAGACCGCCCCCCAACATGACCCGGTCGAGGCGGCGCTCAGCACCCTGCAACACGAATTCGGCCCTCAGGTCGATGGGCATCCTCTCCTGCAGGCTTTACTGGACGCCGAACTGGCAGTCAGTGAATTCAGGGCCGCGCCCGAGCGTCAGCGTCAACGCCGGGCCAAGCAGGCCCTGGGCGCGGCGCGCGGTCTGCTGGAACATCTGCTGCGTGCGGTGCGGTCACGGCACAGCACCGCAGGCGTCGAAAGGCAGCTGATTGAGCGGGACCCGCTGTACAACTTGCGGCGCATCGAAGCGGGGGCAGCGGCGCTGACGTTCGATCTTCCGTTGCCTTCCACGCTGACCAGCGTCAAGGCCAGCGACGTGTACTGGATGGCCAACCGCGAACAGTCCGGAAAGTTGCGGCCTTTACTGGTCAGCATTCTCCTGAGTGCGGCGACCCATCCGGACCATCCGTTCCATGCCCTTGCCCGGAGTGCACCGCACTTTCTCCAGCAGTTCGACGAGGTGCTGGGCTGGTGCGGCGAAGCCGCCCATGTCACGGCGACACCGGTTGATCTCGAAGGGGTGGTGGAGCCTGCCCTGAAGCGGGTCTACCAGGCGGTTCGGCTGCTCACAACGGCGACACCCACAGCGCCCTCGGCAGGAGTGACCTTCCGCGTCGCTCCTGAACCTCAAGAACTCGAATTCGACGATCTCGATCTCTGAAGGACATCATGGCCAACAAGAAAAAGAACAGAGGTCCCCAGCGTCCTGCCCAGTCCCAGGCCTCCACACCTCCCCCTGGAGTGGCGCAAGGTCCTTCCTATCAGCAGGCCCTGGAGCAATTCTCCAGCCAGTACGGGAATCTGCTGCGTGAAGCTCTTCCGGAAGAGCAAGCGCCACTGGCAAGCGTTCTTCCCCTCGACATTCCCCTGGCAGAACCACAGGCCGAACTGGAACAGTACTTCAAACAAGTTGCGGAGGCATTTTCGCTGATCGAGGGCCGCAAGCGAACACTGGAAACCAAGCTTCTCGAGGCCGAAACGAAGTCGACTGCAGCCGAGCGCCGCGGCGACGAGCTGAAGCGGGAACGACTCAGTTTCGACAATGATCGGCAGGCCGTTCAGGCAGAGCGCCGTCAACTGGACCAGGAGAAGGCAGGCCTGGTGGAGCGGGAAGAGAACTTGATTCAGCGGGAAGCTGACGCTGAGGCGGGCTTCCTCCGAAAGCGTGAGGGCGCTCTGGTTGGCCTGCGTGAGGAGATTGAGCGCCTCACGAGCGCGGGGAGCCGCCTGCATGAGGACTTGCTGGCCGGACGCGAGCAGCACGAGAAGATCCTTCGCGAAGCGCGAGAAGAGCACGCTTCTGAAATTCACCGACGTGAAACGGAATTCGAGGTGAAGGTCAACGAGGCGCGTGAAGCGGCAGGACGCGACCTTCAGAAGTTCCAGGTCCGGCAGCAGAAGCTGGAACGCGACCTCCAGAACTTGGCGTTCGAAAAGGAGGAACTGGAAGAAGAACGTCAGTACCTGAAGAAGCGGGCCAGACAGGAAACGGCCCGCGAACTGGAGAAAGTCGAAGGCCAGGTCAAGGAGTTGCAAGCCAGACTCCATTCCGCCAGGGAGGAACGTGACGTGCTAACAGCCGCACTCGACGCCCGTGATCAAGCCACGCTTCAGTTTGGCGGGCGGACACCAGACGACATCTTGCGGGAACTGCACGCGCTGCGGTCGGAACGCGATCAGTTGCGCAGTGATCTCAGGGCCCGTCCTTCCGACGATACGTTGCAGCGGTTGCGGTTGCTGGAGACGGAGCGCACGGACTGGGAAGCCAAGCGCCTGCAGGATGGCCAGAGCATCAGTGAACTCAAGCAGCGGCTGGAGCGGGCCGGCATCGCCGTGACAGAACTCGAGACCTTACGCGACCACAAACTCAGTCTCGAAACCCAGGCAACCCTGCTCCGTACGGCCCTGCGGGAGTTGAAGGCCGACGTGGAAAAGCACATCACGTCTTCAGAAGGCAAAGTCGTCTTCCCGGCCTGCACGGATCTCGACTCCAGGGAAGCGCTGCATGAGATCCTCCCGCTCGACGAGCAACTCCTCGACCTGAGTGTGTTCGTGAAAGGCCTTCAGGTGCGCATGGCCTCAGACGAACGCCAGCCCCTTCAGTACAGCCTCGAAACCCTGCGCACCTTCGTTGCGGGTCTGTCGATGAGCCGCCTGCATCTCCTGCAAGGCATCAGCGGTACCGGGAAGACGAGTCTTCCCCTCGCTTTCGCCCGCGCCACAGGTGGTTTCAGCGCACTGACCGAAGTCCAGTCCGGCTGGCGGGACAAGGCCGACCTGATCGGTCACTTCAATGCCTTCGAGCGGCGTTTTTACGAAACCGAGTTTCTTCAGGCGCTGTACAGGGCGACGCTCCCGAGATACCAGGACATCCCAGTCATGCTGGTCCTGGATGAGATGAACCTTTCGCAGACGGAACACTACTTCGCCAGCATCCTTTCGATCCTGGAGAACCCTGAGCACAAGCAGCTCACCCTGATGGAAGCTCCAGTCAGTCCGTCTCCCAGGCGCCTGAAGGACGGACGCATTCTGGAGTTGCCGGAAAACGTCTGGTTTATCGGTACGGCCAACCACGACGAGAGCACCAAGGACTTCGCGGACAAGACCTATGACCGTGCCCATGTGATGGACCTTCCCAGGCACCCTGCGCAGGTACAGGCCCAACGATTCGGCGAGCGTCTCCCCCTCTCGTACACGGCCCTGACTGAAGCTTTCAAAAGTGCTCAGGAGAAGTACGAGTCGACTGCCGATCAGGCCTACTCCTACCTGGAAACGGAATTGGGCCAGGTGCTGCATGAACGCTTCGATCTGAATTGGGGCAACCGGCTGGAGCGTCAGATCAAGGCCTTCGTACCCGTCATGGTGGCCGCCGGTGGAACGGTCGCGGAAGCCACAGACCATATCCTCGCCAGCAAAATTCTGCGCAAAGTTCAAAATCAGTTCGATGTGCGTCCGGATGACCTGACGGAACTGCAGCACCAACTCAGAAAAACCTGGACGAAGCTCGGCGGGACGCCGGAGAAGTCCAATCGACGTCTTGAGCAGGCCCTGCGCCGCCTGGGCATCAGTTCCGTCGGCGCATGAGGAGCCGCGCCTCGAGCCGGTTGACCGGCACGGCCCGTGAGTTGCCTGACTTCAGTATCGCCGGCCTCTGGGTCAGTGCTTCACAGGGCCTGCTCAATGGGCTTTCGATTCCCGCGAGAACTCACCTTCTGCCAGACATGCGCGGGATGCTGACCTGGCATGCTCCAGCTCAGGACCCCTCCACGGTCAGCTTCCCACATCCCCATGAAGCCGGGCTGCAGCTCGGTTCGCTGGACGCAGCCCTCACCGGACTGATGATTGAAGAGAGCAGCTGGAACGACTGGGTCAGGACGTCTCCGCTGGACCGCGATCTGGCAGACGATCTGCAACGTTTTCCACTGGAAGAGAGCATGGAGCAGGATCTGACGCACCTGGAAGCCGTATGCCGCCAGCCCCGCACTCACCTGGAGATCTTCGAGGAGCGGCAACTGGTCAGCCGCGCCCGCCAGATCCCCGTCCGGGCGATGAACTACCTGGCGGCTCACACAGAGGACTGGGAAGCCCGCACCCTACGGGGCGTGAGGCCGCGGCGCGTCATCACCAATGTGCGCGACGATCTTTACGACATTTACGAGAACCGGGTGGCTGTCCGCTTGGTCGATCACCTGACCCATTACGTCCGCCGCCGCCTGGCACGAATCAAGGAACTGCTCCGAAGTCTTCAGACGATCGACCTCAATGCGCAGGAGCCTCCCAGCGGCATGTACTGGCGGCAAAAGCGAATCTACCGACTCTGGGGAGAGTCCCTCGATCTGAGGGCCGCCCAACGGCTTGCCAGCGAGCGACTGGAGGAATTGAACCGTTTCCTCTACCGGGTGGAACGGCTGAAGGTGAGCTTGCTCTACGCCAGAGTCCCTGCCAAAAGCCAGGTCCCCACCCAACTGCGGATCACGAACATTCTCGGCAATGACCTCCATTACCGCCGTGTGGCTCGGCTGTGGCTGTCGTGGTACCGCCACGCCCATACAGGCCATCCTTCCTTGCAAGAACAGCAGCAAAATGCGCAGCACGAGGCCGTGCAGTTCGACCGGTTCGCACTTCTCCTGACGCTCCATGCCCTGGATCAGTTCGAGTTGGCTCCGGTCGCTGAAACGAGCTTGCGCCCAGGCACCTCGCTGTCACTGACAGGGCCTGAGGGAAAAGTAGACCTCTCATGGAACGGCGACGGCACCGCCTCCCTGCAGCGGGACGGCGAGCCGGTGCTCCGAATTGTCGCTTCACCAACGCCACTGGCCGACCTGCGCAGTGATGAGGTGAGCCGTGTCATCTCCGCCCTGACACACGAGGCCGAACTCCTGGGAACCCAGACGGTCCTCCTGTACCCGGGAAATGCCAGCTGGACGCCGGTCCCCACGCTCTACAGCGTCTCCGGTGATCCGGCGCGAATTCACCCTAAACTCAGTTGCCTGCCTGTCTCGGTCGTCGATCTGGAAAGTGTCGAGCGTCTCGCCCGCGTTCTCCGCTGGGTCCTGACGGGGGAGCGCTTCAGGGCCTATCCACCTGTCTTTGCGTCGCCCGTGCCTGTAGGACCGTCCGATTTGCCTGCTGTCCTTCGACAACGCCGTCCTGGAACTTGGGAATTGCTCGGCCCACTCGAGGAGCGTCCAGAGTCCTGGGTCCAGGAAAGCCGCCGCCGTCAACTGGCTTTCGATGAAGCGAATCGTCAGTTGGCCAGCCTGGACAATGAACGCTTACCGATGCGCCGAGTTCAACGGGACGTGGCGAGACTCCAGGCCGAAGTGAATGAATGGGTTGCCTTCCTGGCCGAGGTGGACAAAGGCCAGCAGCATCTGGCGGCGCTTCGGCGTTGTCCGGTCTGCGGAACCGAACAGGCGGGTTTCTCTGCATGGCAGGACCGACAGTTCAGCTGTAAGTGCGGCGATTGTGGAGCAGAATGGAGCTTGAGACGTTGCCAGGCCTGTCATCAGTACCATGCCTGGCTGCTCCCTCACCTCCGTGATGTGCCGGACATCAAGCCCATAGCCGGTTGGGCGGACCAACTCTATGGCCGGGATATTCTCACACTTCCCAATGTCCTTACCCTCGACGGTTACATCTGTCCGGATCACGGAGTTTTGGTCACTTCGGGTTGAGCTGAACGGAGTGGTGGCTTGAGGCATTTTGTGAGACTCTGCGCGGACTGAGCATCCAATCGAATCTTCGGCGGTTGACCAGCTTCAGGTCAGCCGCCATCAACGAAACGGACCAGATGCAAGCGAAAGAAGTTCACTTCTGCGTTCAACCCACGTCGTCCAGTGACTGCCTGGGCTTCCCTGAACTGCAGGGACTATTCAAACTTACAATACTGACTTGTGCCAGCATTCAGGGAATGCTGCTGTCCTGAATGCCTAAATGCGGTGAAAGCCACTGGCTTCAGGCCTTTCTGCAGGTTTCTGATTTGAGCGATTCGTATGCTGGTCACTCGTCACTGCCCATCATCTGCCGAGCAGTGACGGGTGGAGCTTGCTGGACGCGATACGCCGGGCCGATGTTTTATTGATCCCCAGCGCTTTTTTCACTTCTCCAGGTGTTTTGCCCTCAGCCGACATTTTTGCAGCTTGAGCTTTGATCGCCGACTCAATTCGCGGTTTTCTCCGGATGCCTGCGTGGTACCCAGAACGGCTGAGCGCTTGGTTGCTATAGCCGTAGATTCGTTCGATTTCAGCGTAACTGCCGTGTTTTTCGATGGCAGCATGCATCCAAGCTTTGTTGAGATGGAGGGGCAGGTCATAGAGCCTTAGTTTGGAAACCTCCCAGTCTTCCTGCCGGGCACGGCGCATCAGACTGTGGAGCCCTTTGTCATCATCGCTGACGAAGCCGGACTGGGACCAGGAAAGTGGAGCGACGTGTTCGGCGGTGCCGTGAGGTGGGACGGCGGGTTGAGGCGGCGCGGCCGTGAACAGACGCTTCGTACTTTGCTTTTTTCGACCCATGCTGTGCTCCTGTTGAGACGGGGATGCAGATGCTCTTTGGGTGGGGCTTGGGAGTTGTGGGTAGGCGTTGCCGATGGTACTTAGGAATATATAATGGGTGTCGGATGCAGTTCCCCTCCCGGCTGTAAGCATGTCCTGCTCTGCTGGTAGCTTTGGCCGGATCCGACTGACTTGAGTGGAGTCACCTCATGCGCTCAAGCTCTTGCGGGTGACCGGTGACTTCTGCTTCAGCTTAAAAACACTCTTCTGAAAGCACAAGCGTCGCTGAAGAACTTAGGGAATCTGCGCTGGGACAGCTTTCTTCCGATTCGGGCCCTGGCGTCGACTGTGTGGAGAAGTAAATATATCCGTGACTACTCAGCAGCCCCCCTTGCGAAGGGTGTCCTGGTAAGGTAGAGCGATCGAACCCTCGGCCTGCCCTCACTGTCAGACACTCGCGACCCAACTTCAAGGGATGACGGCGGAGCGCGACCGTCTGGTCGTCGAGAATCAGGAATTGAAGGCGCAGGGAAGCGCGAACAGCAGCACATCGAACGTGCCACCGAGTCAGGACAAGCCATGGAAACCCTTGAGCGAGCGGGTGAAGACGGGGCGGCCTTCCGGTGGTCAAGTGGGTCATGTTGGGAAGACACTGGAGATGAGCGCGCAGCCGGACACCGTGATCGTCCTGCCCGTGACCGGGCACTGTGTGTGTGGTCAGGCGTGGAACGACGTCCCAGTGCAGGACCGGTTGGCGCGGCAAGTCCACGACTTGCCAGAAACGCGGCTGTACGTCACCGAATACCAGGCGGAGGTGAAGATCTGTCCGCACTGTACCGGGCGGCAACAGGCAGCGTTTCCCGCTGCGGTTCCTGGTCAGGTGCAGTACGGCCCTCGGGTGCATGCCCTGACGACGTTCTTGAACGTCGTTCATTTCATTCCGCTGGCACGCACCACAGAGATCATCCGCACGCTGTATGTGAGCGCGCCTTGTGACGGCACGATCTTGCTCAATCTCAACGTCGCAGCGGAGCGCCTCAAAGACTTTGAGGCGCAGGTTAAGGTTGCGTTGCTGGCTGAACCGGTGCTGTACGCCGATGAGACGGGCAGCAAGGTCAATGGGAAGCTTCAGTGGCTGCATATCCTGACATGTGCGTCGTACACGCTGTACGGCCATCACCGCAGCCGTGGGTATGACGCGCTCTTGGCGATGGGTGTGCTGCCGGCATACCGAGGAATGCTGATGCACGATGCGTGGCACACGTACCTGTCGTTGCCGATAACGCACGCGTTGTGTAACGCGCATCTGCTGAGGGAACTACGGGGACTACACGAGTTCTTCGGGCAAGACTGGGCGGGCGAATTGCGTCGTGCGTTGCAGCTGGTGTACCACGAGCGGAAGATGAAGACGCTCACCGCCGATGGGATCGTGGCCTTCAAAGCGCGCTTCGATACGTTGGTCGTGGCTGGGTTGGAGACCAACCCAGCGGTGGAGCGTGTGGCCGGGCAGCGAGGTCGGGTGAAGCAGAGTCGGGCGCGGAATATGGCGCTGAGATGTGGGCGTACAAGCGGGAGATGCTGCGGTTTCTAGATGATGACTGGATGCCGTTTGACAATAACCTGGCGGAACAGGGAATTCGGATGATGTGCGCCAAGCGGAAAGTCTCGGGTGGCTTTCGGTCGGAGCTGGGTGGGGAGATGTTCTGCCGTATTCGGAGCTACGTGGCGACCTTGCACAAGCAGGGCATGGATGTGTGGAGAGGGTTAGTGAGTATCTTCGCTGACAACGTTCTGATGCCTGTTTTCTTGATTTGAAGGCGGAAGCAGAGATAGGAGTGTGGGAATGACTGGAACGCGGAGCAGTCACGTGCTGAATGGTTACACTTCAGCCGACATCAATAAGCGTTCTGGCCCACAACCTGAAATTTATCGCCCTCAGCAGAGGATCGCCAACCTGTCAATCCCTATTCGCGGTATATTTATATATATATAGACCAGGTATGTTATTCGGATTGAGCAAATCACTACTAGCTTGTGTCGGATTGATGAGACCATTTAAATTATAGCATTTAAAGTAATTAATGCCCTTAACGATTTTACTTATTTTAACTTTGAGGAAAAAGTTCGAATTTTTGTTCACGCTGATATTGGCTATGGATTTACCATTAAAGATATCGATCTGCTGCCCATTTATGAAACAAGTGATATAAAACGTCATCGTCTTGCTTCTAGATGAGTTTCCTATTTTTAGAATAGCTTCATAGAAACTTTCCGTAGTAGAAGCGAATGTTTTGATGCCTAGGAGATTATTGGTGGAAATAAATGATCCGTCGAAGTTTTTGGTCGTCTTTAACGCAGTTGGCGTGTCAATTATAGATTTCATAGGCGAATACGTCCTGTTTTTCTCAAAAATGACATCTAAATCCCCTCCCGCTAGAGCTTCGCCGATAATTTCAGTTTCATTTCTTTTCGCTAAGATTGGATCTATCTGCATGATTACATTACGACTAGCTATAGACAATCCTGGGTTTCTTTGATAGATAACATGTATTATATCTTTTGATCTGTTATAAGAGATTGGAAGCTGGAATTGTCTAACCTCATTGCAAGATAGTTCAATGTCACTATTGAATAGATTTTTGACTTCGCCGTTGATAAATATTATGGGGCGGATCTTTACTGGAACCCTTGAAGCATTCTCAATTCTAATACTTAAAAACGATTGACCGTCTACTCTAACAGTCTTAGCTTTATGCCAAAATGAGAATGAGGCTTGACTTACATCGCACACTGATCCGGCAGTCGCAAAGCTTGCAAGCGATAAAAATAATACCAAACATGCTAATTTCACATTTGCTCCAGAACCAGCACACCCAAACATCCCAGAGCGAGGAGAAGTGCCTGTGTTCCAAGGCGATTCATTGGGCCTTGCCTTCCGTAGATTGAGCGTCATCCTGCTCGAAGTTCTTGCGCCAAAGGATAAACAGCACGAGTCCGAAAAAGATCACCAGGAAACCGCTGGATAACGCTGCCAGAGCACGGTGTTCCAGGACGCTGGAGACTGCTTTGAATATAAATGCCAGGACAGACGGGACGAGGCCGAGTGTCAGCAGGAGACGTGTCGCTGCGTTCATCTCGCTGCCTCTCTGCCGGTCTGAGCTTCAGGATGGGACGAAACCAGTTCTTCAAGAGAAATCAGCGGCAAGATGGCCCTTTGCGAAAGTGGAGCGTTCATCCCTTCCCTCCGTTATCACGCTGATCAGCCAGCTGCCAGCGTCTACCCAGCACCGCAAGGATGGCGACAACACTGAGACAAGCCACCGAATTGACTCGATCAGGACTGAACGAAAACCAAGCGTCGAGCAGTGCATCCGTGCCTATCCCAGCAGCCATTGCTGGGGGTGGGGAGTGGGGGCAGGCTGAGAGTTCGATAGCGCTTACTTTATCCCACTCCTTCAGGCAAGACCCCCGGTGAGCAGTCACATATATCCTTGGTATCTGGGCAGCCTGTTCTACACTTTCGCTGTGCTTCCTGATGCTGAGTCAATCAAAGATCTGCTCGAACGAAATGAGTATGAGAATTTCATAAGCCTGATGTCGCCTTTCCTCTCGAACAACCGCAATACCCGCAAGGCCGTCATCTCTGGATGGCGGTTATTTTTTCAGTGGTTGGCGAGCACTCAAGAAAAGATGCTCAGCTTCGACGATCCCTGGCGATACGCGCAAGCATACACGGCGTGGCTGGCCGTCAAGACACCGGCACCATCAACTTTCAACAACAGGTTGTCCCACGCCCGACTGCTGTACAAATTTCTGACCGACTTGGACCTCGTCCAGACCGGCTCTCGCCTGTATGGCAACCCGTTTGACCTCGTCCACGGCAAGCCGAATCCCGTACACCAGCGAAGGCCGATTTACGCGCCCGCAGAAGTGAAGCGGCTCCTTCAGCATGCTGACCAGGAGGAAGCACTCCTGATTCTTCTCGGCGCTCACGCTGGCCTGACTGGACCGGAAGTGTGCTGTCTCCGATTTGAAGATTTATACAGCGACTGCGCTCAGATTTGCCTCTCTCTCCATAAGAAAACGAACACGCCGAGACGGGTGTCACTGACATTCAAATTTATCGACTGCACACCGGAACTGCAATCCGCTCTGATCAAGCACGCAGAGACCAGAAGCACCGAAGAGACTCAAGGCGTTCTTTTCACACTCCGTAAAAAACCACTCACTCCTGACCAGCTACGTTCAAAAATCTTAGAAAGCTGTGAGAAAGCCGAGGTGCCCTACAAAGGCTGGCATGCCTTAAGGAACGCGGCTGGCGTTCAGATGCTGGGTAGCACTGACCGGAAGACGGTCATGAGGACGCTTGGAATCCAAGGCAGAATGGCCCTCCGGCCGCTGGTGCAACTCAGCGGTGGAGGAGATGGACGCCGAGAACGGGAATTAGAAAGACACAAACGAAAGAAGCAAGAAGAAGAGGGGATAATTCGGAGGAAGCAGATGAATGAAGATGAAGAAGCAAAAAGGTGAGTGACTTCTCAGCACGTCATGGACTGAGGAGTCACGGCGCTTCCTTCAAAACCTCTTGAAGGGACGAAAAGCCAGGGATAGACAGCCCTCTGGTCGTCGATGAGCCCCTCAACAAGGTGTTCTGTATTCGTATTCCGTGATGCTGGAAGCGCGCCACTCTCCTTTGTCCTGAGGAGTCACCCTGTACGAACTTAAGGAGGGGTCTGAATGATGCTCCTTCGGGCACACAGGGTTTTGAGGTGAACCCTGGCGCTCACCGGCTGCGTCGCGCCCAGCACCCACGACCCCGCGTCGCCCAGCCTACGTTCCAACCGGACACGACCCCGCCGGTCATCGTTCTTGATCTTACCCAGGGCAGCACCCTGACGCTCGGCGTAAACGCCAGTGACAACGTGGGGATCATGCGGGTCCAGTACGACATGAATGGCGAGTTGCTCGGCTCTTCCACTGCCGCGCCGTTCGAACTCACCAGCCATGTCAGCTCCGAGAAGGATTTCATCGACGCGGCAGGCAACGTCGCCACCTCCACCGGGAATCTGTTCTTCGTCGGGGAGCCCGTCTAAAAGCCCTCAGTCCGCACAGGGCAGGGGAGGCCGTGGACCTGCCAAGCCAGTCGATCCTCTCCAGCCACCTGGTCCCATGGCTGAGCATACCCGCAGCGTATTTACTGAACGGTGTTCGCTACCGCCGGCTGCAGTAAAAGGTCAATATATCCTGGAGACGGGAGCGGCTTTGTTGTGCACTGCTTCCGATCAGGAGTTCTGCACGTCCTTGCGTGTTCGGCGCTTTCCGTAGCGCCGGTCGGGCAGTCCGGCCTGCAGCACCAGTGGCCGCAGACTCTCATTCCCCTTCAGATCAAGCAGGTATTTGGTCTCCTCCCGGGACACTTTCTCCAGGAAGCGGAGGCCTGCGGCGTTTCGGAGTGCGTACCAACCGTGGTAAGGGACATTCGCGAGCGCGCACAGTTTGATCAATTGACGCCTGAGGACCCGGTCGTTGAGGAGACCGAACATCGGCTCCTCAGGAAGGGGCATCTCTTTGTTCCTGTCCTGCTGCCAGGCGACGAGTGCTTGGATCAACTCCGGAGGAGAGGGAATGGAGCGGCCTGTGACGGTGATTTCTCCATTTTCCCAGTGCACTTGACCAAACTGGAGTTGCACGATATCCGTGCCGCTCAGACCGGCGTGAGCGCTCAGGAGGATCAGCGCCCGCTGCTGAATGTTCGCTTCCTCGAGCAACAGTTCGATCTCGCCAGGCTGGTAAAAGGGACGTCTCTCGTGCGGTTGGTTGCGTGGTCCTCTGGTCTTGGCCAGGGGATTGAAGGATGCCACGTCCGCCGCAATCAACAATTCATAGAGTTTCCTGGCCTGCGAGAGACGGTTTTTGACGGTCGCTGGTGCAGGGAACTCTGAATGGAGCCACAGGGCATACTCATTGCCGTTCCAGCGATCGAGGAGCGGGAGTTCTTTTGACTGCAGCCAGGAGAGGAAGACGCGGATGCCGCTGCGGGTGTTGCTGATGGTGCTGGGCTTCGTGCTGGCCGGCATCAGCGACATCGTCCAGTCGAGAAACACGTCGATGTCGCCTGCTTCCAAGGCAGCGAGAGCAGTTGAAGCGGGAATTGGCACCTCAGCAGTTTAACCAACGGGGGGGGTGAGGAATTTCGGAGTGAAATCTCTAGTAAGTACTGCCTATATACGGTAATACTGTCTCTATGCCTCCACCCTCTGCGGGACCCAGCACCCTCCATCAACAGATCCTCGACGAAATCGCCGACCTCCGTGAATCGGACATACTCCACATGTACAGGCGGACGGACATCAGGCTGGACCCTGGAGTTCCCGAGTTGGTGCTGATGCTGAGTCAACACGGCCACCTGTCTATCGTCCCCATGACCATCTCCGGTGGAGGGGAACCGGACGTTTTCAACGGCGTGTTGGTCCGGGTCTTCAATATCAGCACACTGTCCCCTGAACTCATACTGGACACCATCGAAACGTGCTCGGGTTTGTTGGAACGGACGGCGCAGGAATTGCGGGTCTACCGCAATCGTCAGAACAACAAGGTAGGTGACCTGTCCCTTGCCGGGTACGAGGCGCTCGAACAGATCAAAGCTTCTCTCAACCAGGAGGTGGCCAACCAGATCAAACAGGGGTACAGCACCGCTGCACTTGCAGACTTCGAAATCGAGCTTACCCTGAACAGCCTCCCCAGACCGCTGGGAGCTGACGGACGGCGAAAGGCGGCCCGGCTCCTGGGGCACCGCACATATTTTGGTGAAATGCGCCCGCCCGGGACCCCGCACGGACTTTACACCCTGAAGTCGTTTTTCCCCGCGGTGCGGCAGCTGTTTTAAATCAGCATTTTATTGATGTTTCCGCCCCTAATCCACTCTGAGCTCGCGCTGCCCGCACTCCAGGAGACACGTCATGACTGAACCAAACGTACCGCTGGGCCCGATGGTGCTCCCGTCTATTCTGGACAGTCTGTTGCCCGGCACCCTGGGGCGCGATCAGAAGGCATACCAGATCTCGGTGGAAAATCTGCTTGGAAAAATGATCATCAATGGTCAGACCTCCGGCGTCTCCCTGAGCGGGATCGGTCTGGCCCGGGAAGTGCTCACCGCTATTTTGAAACGCGATCTCCAGGGTGTAGGCGCCATCGACTACGGCTACGACGCGACAGAGTGGCCTGATTTCGCCACCGAGGTTCCCGTGGCGGGCCCCATCGTGCCGCTCGATATTCTCTTTCGCACTCTCCTGGTCAACCTGTCGTTCACCCGCAGGCACAGCCTTCACAGCTCACTTCTGCTGCTGAGCCACCTCAGTTTCGAAGTCCACTTCCAACCCAACCACCGCTCCGGAAGCGAGCAAGGAACGTTCCGGCTCGGGAAGCACGTCAAGGACAGATTGGGAAATGACTATTTCGTGCTCAGCCCCGAACTGGCACAGATCAAATACAGTGGGCTGTTAAAGCTCCACGATGCCGAGTTCAGTGCGCAGTTGAAGCTCCCGCTGGCGCGCCGCCTCTACCGCCTCCTCTCCGAAAAATTCCTTTTCAGTTTCTCGTCACATGATCCCTACAGACATGTCGACATGCTGCTCTTCGACACGTCACGTCTTGCACGTGTTCTGGGCCTGTATACCGCGGGACCGGGAGGAGGGGCCGATACTGCAGATCTCAATTTTTGTGCCATGGCCCGCCGCCTCCTCGTGGCCGAGAATGAACTGGTCACTGCTGGATACCTCGCACCTGTGTTGATCGACGACGAGGCAGACGGGATTTACACCCGGGCGTACTGGGCGTTAAGGCCCCCCTTCCTCCGCACTGATCTGCGAAACAGGCACACCGAGTGAGTCGGTGCCCGCCGGCAGAAGCTTCTTTCCGGACGCTGAGCGGCCTTCCCTGGAACGGCTCGGAAACCGGAGCTCTCATAACCAGTACGACCCGTCAGGAATGTTAAGGAGGCCCATGCATCCACGAATCGTTGTCGGCAGTTCCCCCTTCATCCGAGATGCGGAGGAGGAAAAAGCAGTTGAGAACGACGTGCATGTCCTGACCCGGCGAACGATGATGGGCCCCCGGGAGGTCTCTGCGGTGCCCTTGGAGCATGACCAGATCGTCGCTTTGCTCGCTCATCTGGGTTGGCTGGCCGGCCTCCTGATCCTCGACGGTGATCAGTCCACCCAGACGCACGCTTTTGCTCAGGACCTGCAGATGACCCTTCGGTGGACCACTGAGGACGCCACCTGGCTCTCTGACTGGCTGGACCGCCTGATCTTGCACCTGAACGAGAGGCTGAACGCTGACCGCTGGAATGGCGCGAGACTGTTGGTCAGTGAGCTGGATTACGTTGCCCGCTATCTCCTGTCTCAAGCCGCGAACAGGCAGGTGGAGGTCCACCCTGATCTGCAGGTCGGCGGCGCGGTGCACCGGATGTTGCCACAGGCCGCGAAGATTTCTCCCATGGACCTGACACTGGTGGATCTGTTGCCGCCGTCCACGAAAGTCGCGTCTGAGCGGGAAGCGGCGCTGCTTGAGGCGCTCGACGAGGGCACCGACCATGAGCAGCACGCCGCGGCGTTGCTGCTGTGGGTCAACGCCCGTGACCAGCTTGAAGTGACGGATCCCGTAAGCGCACTGACAGACGCTGGATGGAACCTGCTCGCCGCCGAAGGGATGCGGCGCGAGCGGGGACTGCCCCTCGGTCCGGTTAAGCGGCTGCGTTCGGCCGCTCGGGAGCTGCGAGCCGAGCTCGACGGTGTCAGGATCGTGAGTCTGCGAGATTGCCAGACCCTGCTCAGAGACCACCGCGCCTGTGCTCTGGCCGACAGTTTCGCTCGGCTCCGTGACCTGCGCTCGCAGCACCTCGCAGGACCGGGCCTTGCACAAA
>Ga0160427_10000267_pt1 | contig 34548 bp, 36 predicted proteins | sample SolpanmetagenomL_FD_108194 | JGI IMG/M metagenome (GOLD analysis project Ga0160427, IMG submission 108194) | Solar panel surface microbial communities from Lawrence Berkeley National Laboratory, California, USA - L | ecosystem: Engineered > Built environment > Solar panel > Unclassified ...
AAGATGAGAAGATGAGAAGATGAGAAGATGAGAAGATGAGAAGATGAGAAGATGAGAAGATGAGAAGATGAGAAGATGAGAAGATGAGAAGATGAGAACGACCGGACAGGCTTAGCTTATTGTTCGTGCCACGTCCGTATTTTCAATTGTTTAGATGTAGCCGCTCCGCAGCAGTCATATTCATATAGCTAAGGTGATATTCAGCAGCTATGCTTGAATGACTGTCAGCTCTACACACAAGCCGAGAGATAGTCGATCATTTCTCTAAGATCCGATGGGCGTAAATAATATGCACATGGTGGGGCTCGAGGTTTCAGTCGTCTTGATACGGCCATACTTTTGAATGCAACTTCTTTTGCGATTCGTCTTCGCCAAGATCAACAAATATCTGTTTGAATTGCGCATGGAGCGCCCTCGCTTTCTCATAGTGTTCTCGGGGAACCATACCACCCAAAGGAATCGGTCCTTCGTCGATGAGTTGATGCAATATCATTCCCAACCCTTCTATGAGTTCCATCTCGATCTCATGATTTTCCAATTCGTCGTCTTCAAAGTGAATAGGGCACGTGTCTTGACTGATCTCCGACCAGTGAGCGACTAAACTAATCAAGGCATGCCGAAGCGAGAAAATGTCTTGTCTTGCCCAGGCACCACTAATCAACTCAGTCGGACTTGTGCGAAGACGGATTCGAGAATTTCTGTGAGCAGCCCACTTTAGGGGGTTCTTCAGCCTGGAAAACTCCTGATATTGAGACGCGAGACAAGTGTTCCCCTCGCTAGATCCATTTACATTTTGCAGGAGGTCAGGTGATGATTTCTGACTCTGGGAAGTTGTACTACTTATCATTCGCGGCAAGAAACTCTGCTGAAACAACGCCATGGTTGTTGTTGACTGCCAGTCAATGATGTGAGCTATCTTCATCGTTTGTGCGTCCACAAAGATATTGTCCAGATGTAGGTCACCATGCCAGAGAGTCTTCCGGCATACATGGTTTAAGCTGGCCGGTTTCTAGTATTGAGCGATCTGAAGATATCTAGTCAAGAGCTCCAAGTATTCTCCCGGTGTTTCTAGGCAATCCCGAGATCTTTGGTAGTTGATTCGCGGTTGAGCGAAGGACTCTGTCCAGCGCATCTCGAATCTTCCCATCGCAACAATATAATCGAGCTCAGATGACCCTACTGGAGATTCAGTGCGTGTCAATTCTGTTCGAAATCATGCCATTACTCACATAGTCCTCGATTAAGATTCATCTGCGCTCGCTCGGCGTCCCAGAGACGCGGCTGGGTCGACGGCCCCGATAGTGAATTGATTTAGCATTATGGAGTCTCGACCATTGTCAAAAGTTACTGATAAATCCTCGACTGCCATTCCCTCCCGCTCCAAGTCTTCCTTGAAATATATGGAACCATTCTTGTTGAAAGAAGCAGGAGTAAATCGACTCTCAATGTTCACAAGTTCCGACAAAATATCTGTTCGTGCGCCAGATGACATTGTTGTCCATAGACTTCCTAAAGCTACACCGTCCGCTAACTCTTCTATAATATATACTGCATCAACAGCATTATTGGCATCTGAAGAACATGCGAGGATGTCAGGTATAGGAATGAATGACTTGTCACGTAAATATAACAACGAGTTAAAAATCGTTTGTCAACCAGCAGCGCTGAGACTTATAAAGTTCTGGTAGCAACCTCTGAAGCCGTCAGGAAAAGTTTGGGCCCCGCATTTGGATTCGGAGCTTAGCGATCACACTTTTACCATTATCCATTGATAGGAGGTGACTCCATATGTTAATCGACACTCCCTTTCAGCAATGCACCTGCAAACGAAGTGGTTGTTTGATGAATGAGAGACAGGCGCGAATGGGGAGTATTGAGAATGGACAGGCGTATTTGGCTAGAATTGTGAGAATGAACAAAATAATGAGACGATGGTTGAGAAAAACTTGTTGTAATCAGGATGTGATCTAAAGTTTATGCGGTGGCTTAGCTAGAAACCATTGGTCATAGTCAGATAGTTTCACATGTATAAACACCGCTCTACCCCGTGCCGTTCCATTGTACTCCTTTGTTTTTTCAACTCTTTCTCACTATAATCCGGTGTAAGCGTTTAACCTTGTGGCTTCAGACCTGCGCCAGAACACAAAGAAAGGTTGGCTTCGTTCTCGTGATTGGAACCACTGGAAAAAGCTGCAATACCATATCCTTTTTGATCGCGGACTGACAACCGCTAGGCTATCTATCAAATAGCAGAATATAACGCGAGTCCCATTGGCGGATCTTCGTAGTGCTGTGCAGTAACCATACGATAACCACTTTACTCCATGTGTTCAAGTGCAGTAACTAGCGGTCTGTGATGAATTCTCATAACTACTACTACCACAAGTATTTTCCTTTTCTTCCTATCCGGTGCATCCGCAGTCGTCAGGCACAACTCGTGCTATCAACAGCCTTAGAGTATCTCTAAATACTCCGCCCTACCTACTACCTTGATCCGTCGACGCTGCGCATCCAACATCCCGGACCAATACCCCCGTTGCAGGAAAACGTCCCTTACCCTCTCAACCAAAACCTGGTCCAGCAACAGCAACAGCCCTCTGCACCCGCATCGGCCGCATATTCCCCATGCTCACGACCGTGCGCTGCTCGCCTCCATCTATGCCGAGCGGGAAGGTGTCCTTGTTCGTACCCGCCGCAGCCGCACGTCCGTGCTGAGCGTCCAACTGCAGCGCCGAGATTTGCTTCTTCATCTCTTGCCACAAAAGGCAGTTGTTTAGCTCATCTTTCATTACGGTTTGTGGTGATTCCTCTTTGTCCTTTGCTGCTGCTTCTTCTGCTTCTCCTTCGTCTTTACCCCTCTTTTGGGTTTCCTCCTTCGGAAGTACTGCCCCTTCACCAACTCCAACCTGTGGTCCTGGCTTGCCCAGATTCTTTCCAGCAATGGACAACAGCGCCGCCACAAACGACTCTTGCAGAAACGCAAAACTCCAATCGTCGGTCAGCTTGGCGATTTCCCATGAGAGTCGCGCCGGGAAGTCAATCTCGTTGTCTTCATCAGTGTCGCTGAACTTTGCGCGCCAGTAGTTGCAGTAAGCTATGCGCTCTTCGAAGCTGGGTTTGGGAAAGTTGAATTTGCGGTCGAAGCGGGAGGGGCGCTGGGAATTTTTAGCCTTTGTGCATGACTTTCGATATAAAAGCTGGCTGAGTGATTTAGGGGAATATCAAGCGTCAAACTTACCTCTGAAATGGCAACGTCCAATCGATCAAAATGGTTGGTGCTTCCAACAATGAAGATACCGTCGTTTGATTCAAGACCATCGAGTTCCTGGACGCATTGTTCAATCCCTGCATCCGAAGACGTTCTGGTGGTCCATGACGACAAATGCAAAACTCACATTGAGAAAGTAGGACCGCACCTGATCAGTTATCAAGCTGTCCAGGTCTTCAAAAACAAGAAGGCAAGGTGCGGTTCGCCGCGCCATCTGGAAAATACGAGACACGCTAGCTTCGGGACCGGCATTGCTGGAATCAACGCATCAGTCTCAGTATGTTCAATATTTTCGTAAGGATGCTGATCCTTACCTACGCAACGACCGTACATATAGCGTAGGCACGCGATCTGGGAGGTCGTCGAGAGTTTTTATGGTCGCTTTAATGGAGACAGTCTTGCCGTTGCTATACATGCACATCAGATATCCGGACGTCATCAAACAACAAAGTTCCTGTCACTTGCCCAGGAGGTCCATGGTACTTCAAGACGGTAAGAAAGACGTTAGCTACTCATTCCAGCAAGGAGCCGCATGGGAGGTAACTTACAATGACTCCACGCTTCCAGGGCACACGCAGTTTCCCATATCGCTTCCGACTCGCGAAAAACTGCATCACATCATCCCTGATAGCCTCCTTGGTTGCCGGGTCCAAGATGACGTCTTCCCAAGACGCCTTCTGCACGCTCTTGTACAGCTCCGTGCTCTTCCGCCAGTGTCCACCATCGAAAACCCATATCTCCTGGTGCAACTCATTAGCCCATTCCGCCACAGCAAGGATAAGCTCGTCGACCACCGCAGCGTTGGCTCCAAGCACAAACTGTGTATTTGTGAATACGTTTGAACCATCGCGACCTGCGACGTAGTACATTGTCATCTCATGGTCTTGGTAAGTGAAGGTGTACTTTGCGAAAATGACCTCGTCTTGTAGACTACCCTTTTTGCCATCGAGTCTGCGGACGGGCGCGTTGTACTGGCGTCGCTTGATTGCTTCCTCTACCACGTCTGGGACAAGATTGAAAAAACCTGCTGCGGCGTACGAGCGCAAGTCACAGTTCGAGCTGGAGATGAGAGTCAAATGGACGTTGGGATACTGCTTTCGAAGAGCAGCTAAAACGACGGCGTCGGAGAAGACACGTTTGGCCGTAGAATGATCTTGAAACTCGCGTTTGGCAATATCATTGTGGTCATTATGCATTTTGAAAGGTTTGATGAGGAGAAACTGCCACGAATGCTGTAGAGAATGAATGCAAGAAGGAGTATTCCTAGAGATGAATGAACGAATTCTTAGGCCTTTTCGCCTAATGCCATGAGCCGCGCTAGTACTAATTAGGCCATAGAGGTAAATCCCGATACGGGGCGTGCCGAGATACGCATTGTCCGCAATACTGGAAACCTTATCGCGCCCTGTGTTCTAGAAGTCTCCATGACAATTTAGAGCGCTTCTTGTCCGTAGATCTGACAGTTCTTGTATCATTTTAGAGTGCAGGGCGCTTGTGTATTGTACCTTGTAGCTTAATCGGGATTAGCTGACTACCCGGTTCACCCTAGTAGCTACAACACTTACTTGCAGGTAAGCGCCGTGACATATAAGCCCTTAATTAGCCGCTGGCACCTTGCTGCCGCATCACTATACCATTATAACCATTTATATTATATTACTTATGGTTAATCAAGGACAAAAAATAGCTTCCTGAAAAGGTTCTTGTCGCCTTTATAGTCTTGTGTTAGGTCGAGTTAAGAGAAGAATACTCTCTTGGTCCTGTGAGGGGCAATTCTAGGTACGTGTAGAGGTTGGCCATATTAAATATAAAATTGCGAACTAGCGAGTATCAAGTTCAGGTATAAAAACTTTATATAATGTGATGCTGAGCGGTAAAGAGAATGGTTTAATGTTAGGAGAAGCAAGAAAGTGTAAATGGCAAACTTACTTCTAGTGTTACCTAACATCTACAGTTATCGGTAGGTTATATAAATATTCTACTATATCCGAGGTAACCGCATTCAATGATAGGTTCAAAATTGTGGACTAACAGGACCTTATATGACTTACCATCCCAATACTCGTATCGAGTCTAAGTAAGTACTCTTTCCGTGTTGCGGTTGAGAGCCTCGAGCTGCTAGAAAATCGACTGTACGACTATAAAAGAATCCGACTGATCTAAGAGTTCATTCGGAGTTTCCTTGGGCACCTGTGCAAAAGCCTAAATCGTGAGAGTGGCCAATACCTATCGGCACAGCTAGCCTTCTTTCATTAAATACAGAAGCCTCAAGTTTACCGCATTTGGATTTCGAGCTCAGCTATCAATCATGGATCTTGTGGTTCACAAGAGAATTGGCGAACCTAGACTTGACAAAACAGCACGTTTATTGCATCGCTTCTATGAGCCTCTTGTACTATTGAGAATACTTGAGCCGACAAGGGAAGGACATACAGTGCTTTGTAAATCGGACAATCTCAAGATGACGAGGCGCAAATGTCTTGATCATCTTTCTTGGATCTGCGATTATGAGCCGGGCGGTAAAACGGTTACTGCCATCGCTACTGAGGACACGGTAGATGGGATCAAGTATTGGTTGTCTACAAACGAGAAGCCAATGAAAAAATCATCTGTACACCTCGAATGGGTTCTACGTGAACTTGCTTCTGCACATCTACTATCACCAGGAGAAATAGCAGAACTGGAGTCGAAGTTAATAAAACGATGCATTGCCTTTAGTGTGAAAAAATTGAAGCACTACAGTCGTCGCATGATCAGTTTTGTCAGGAGGACAGAGCAACTTTTGACTACAACCGGTAAGGTATGGCATCATCTAAAGTATGGATAAATCTGACACTTGCATTGGAAGATGCCCAACTGCAGCAAGACCTGTTGGCACTCAGTGACCACTGGCAAGACAGTGAGAGATTGTGCAACATCGCATATTGTTTCCGCAAGACCAACACCATGGTCTTGCTTGCAAACAAGCATGCAAATTCTGCAAGCCCAACACCTTGGTCTTTTCTGCGTCACTACCTTGGTCGGCTCGGATCGTGGCCAAGAGCTTTGAAGGCCTTGGTAGAGATGGCTCAAGTGTCGCCGAGCCTTTTCAACGACTTCCGTATTGGCCTTGTCACCTTACCTCAGCCGATTGAAGCACCAAAACCTGATTGTAAGACGAATTTGTATAGTGCACTAGGACGGATGGCTCCTGCGGGTAATGCTATACAACTTGAATACACTCGGCAATCTTTGCTCGGCTCGAGAATTGATGATTTCGCAATGCGATTTCTTCAAGAATATACAGAACCCAATTTTCGGCCCGGTGTTCACGCAGAGCTTATGCTTATGGAGCACTTCTATCAAAACAAGCTTGACTTCATCAACAACGACAGTTATATCGGATGTAGTAAACCCTCTTGCTACTGCTGTGATCTTTATATAAAGCATCATCCCGGCAACTTCGTTCCTCGTCCATGTCATGGGAATGTCTGGAAAAGTTGGCGTGCTCCAGTTCCACCGGTTCTTGGTGAAGTTGAAGCCGCAAAGTTCACTGCGAATATACTGAACAGTATGGCAGCGTCAATTAGAAGAGATGTGATGTTTCAGATTGCATCGAAAAACCTACTTCGAACTAGGCTTCCGGACTCGAGCACTGAGATGTCTACGTCGCAGCCTCAGTAGGCTGCGCAGGTGTCTTCTGGCCTCAATCAATGCAGTTTGTAATTCATCACAGAAGGCTAAATTTGGTTGGCTTGACGGTGTAACGAACAGGCAATATGGAGTGTAACCGTCCACTTGTGGTAGTGAACACGGGACTGGGAAGGTGGGCAACAGGATTTGCAGTGTTTATAGCAACGTCAATATAGTTCGAGAAAACTGTTCGATTGAAGAAGATTGTAAGGAAAACTTCGCGTGACTGATTTCTTTGAAAGGGTCTGACAGCGCTTCGTCCATGTGCCTCATTCAGCTCTTCTTCCTACAGATAAGCGTTACCCTTCTCATGCGTTGAGCGTGTTTGGTTTAAGACGGATTTCTTTGCATGTTTGATTACTAATGCCATGAGTGTCCACTGCTTGAGAATTCGGCAAAATTTCGTTGGACCGCATAGGCGGCGGCTTGAGATGTCATGAGGTAGTCACATGGTTATTCCTTCGTTGACTACTCCTCGGCTTATAATCAGATAGCAATCTTATAAGCTCGCGCTTCCATCAGGTTTCCGAGGTCTACTTCGTACTTCAAGAGAGCTTTTGATCCCTACCTGCGAAACTTCTTTCAACCATCTTCATCCTCATTTACTAGAACCAAGACTCTTCCAAATGCTATCCGATCAGCAATTTGACTTCTTTCGTACCTTCCCGGACTTCCGTCCCCAACAAAGTGCCGAACCTGAACACGAATTCAATCGTTTAGCTGCGGCGAGACAATGGAAGATCGCGGGGAAGAAATATCGACGATATCAGCGCGAATTCCAGATTCTTGAAGATATAGCGGACAGCCACGGTAAGATGACAACTTACACTTTCCACAACTTACTCATGAACGAAGAAAATTCACTTGAGAGAAGACTGGAGAGCCTCTATCTATCGTCTCCCCACAGTGTGAACAACGATGCATGCAATGGCCGATACGATCTACTCGAAGCTCTAGGAGGGGTCACCTTGGGAGCACAAAGTCACAATAGCGACAGTAGCACGGCCCTGGAGGGGTTGCAACAACTCTGCGTCGATCTGAGATGTGACCTTCCAGCACCGCCAACCATAACTCAATGCAAGAAGGTGCGACATCTCTCTATCCCAACGTCGAACTTACAAACTGACATCACAAGTTTCTGTCTGGGGTTTTCGTAAACATTTGCGACTACATAGAGTGCAAGCGTCAGAAACAGCCCGTAGAACCAATCTTCCAAAAACGATCACAACTTACAAAATACACGGTGAAGACTGGTAAAATTTTCTCGAAAAAGGTGGCAAAACGCCATCCAGTTCTCAAAGCGCTTCTCGAGGTACTCCACTAAGCGATCCGGTAACAGAGACATGTTTAGTGACTGAGGGTTCCCGGTATGTACTGAAGTGAGCTTTGGCCATCCAAACTTCCAAACTTCACCGTCTTGATCATATACAATAAGTTAACGATGTGGTGGGTCCAATAGTATACACTTGCGCACTCCAGCTGTCCCATAGGTAGCATACGTTCACGACTACAAGCTGCGTTGGTCACACTGTCTCCTTTGCTTTGTTCCGGGCCTTATGTACTTTTGTGCGATGGCGGTTGTCATCGTTGAGGTAATCATCAGCATGCGAGCGTTACCGCTTGGTTGTTTTGTTACCGTAGACTGTTCCGATTTTATGCCACATGGTTCGAGATAACTGTATGCAATAGATCACAAATATGACCTGTACATGATGAGTGCCGGATCCATTGCGATGACTACTTGGCCGAAGGGACAACCACCTCTCTGTACCAGGCGTAGTTCGTTTCGTGCATTTCAATCCGTCCTTTTGCTCTCTGAGACACTGGACCGAGTGCGGCAATAACATAGCCCTCTGGAGCGTATTCCTTTCGTTACCAGGGATGAGAGAGGTATTCCTTTGCACTGTATCTGCCAGTGGATTTGTCAGGTTCATCAGAGAAATATTTCTTTCGAAGTAACTCAGGCCGTGGTGGCACAAAGTAGCAGAGGAACCACTTCCTGAGCATGAGAGCAGCGTTGATGAACACGCTTGTAAGGAGAACCGACACAAGATGCTTGCCGAAGTGGTCAAGCTTTTCTTTTGTATATTCAGGAAAACAACATCGAGATCGCGTGACCAGCTGACCGTTTGCTTTCGCAGGCACCATGTGTTCTATTTCGTACTGGAAGCTCCATTCACGTACCTCGTTGAGCCAATGAGAGCCATCTACCCAACCTGCTTTCTGCGAAGGCAATCCGGCGGAAGAGATGTTTACCGCATCACCCATCGCTTTCCATCCATTAAGAAATGCGCAAAGTTCGAGGTCTATACTTGCACACACTTGTACTGATTGATCCAGCGCATGGGATCCAGCGCGAACAAGCTCAACGTGTACAACACATCCGAGTTGGATATTTTATCAGCTTTCTGATATCGATTGTGCCGATAATTCATGCGTGCGATGGCTTTGATAGCGCGCGTTCTGATGTAGGTGCGTTAAGCGCAAACTCGAGTACTAGAACACCGGTATCAGCAATGCGTTTGGAAGCAGACTCCTTGCTCGCTAGCTCTCCCGTCGTCACAAGAAGGGCGGAGATGGATGGAATTCCATACGTCTGCAGGAAGCATGGTTAGGACTGTCTTCTCTGGTGCCGGCAACCTATATTCCTAGAGGAGATTCCGATCATACCTGAAGAGGGCGTAAATGAGTGAAACGCCCATGAATCTTGGGAGCTTGAGTTCAGTCGTGTACGAGGTACCACGAGCTCACTCAATTCTTTCTCGTAAGAGACTGAATCCGATTCGCCGACGAATACAGCGGGTCGAATTTTATCTGCAAAATCCCGGTGGCGGACCAGAAGCCTCTCGAGCATTGCTGCGACCATGCGTTTACGCACGAAGACGATTCCGACAAGGTCATCTCCTCGTCTTTCAACCACAAGTTGAGGATGGCGGAAAAAGCATTCGGCTTTGTCTGAGATGTGGATCAGAACGTGGTGTTCCTTGGCAATCTTCGTATGAATTGTCGCTAGCTGGTCAATTGTTAGTTTCAACCATACAAGTATGATCTCTTTGTTATATCTCGATGGGATGACAAAGCTCCATGCCTCCTGGTTGAGTTTACCTTGCAACAGTCGTTCCAGGTCTTTAAGAACATCAAAGCTGCCCAACATCCAAGCTCTTCCACTAGGTGCGAGGCTTTCTTTGTGATTTTTTCAAAGGTCTCCCTGAGCTTCTCCGTAATTTCTCTCGAGGCATATTCCAGATGGCTTACCGCTGTCAGCGGTAGGTAGAATCCTCCAGCCTCTACGTATTCGAGTCTTTCGAACGATGGACGATAAATGTACTGACTTAGTTCAAGCCTATGCTTACGTGGAGACATGCAAACAGCCGCAAGGTTACGTTGTCGATCACTTCTGATTCTGAGCTTTATGATCCACGATAGGCAAAGGATCTTTCGACAAACCTCAACCTTTTCGCCTTTCCATTCTGGGCGGGGCTCGCCGTAAGTCCTAAAATACTAGGAAGAGGAACTCCTTTTTTACTTAATCTCTGTGCGTGATAGAATTCTGTCATGATCATGTTTGCCGGATAATTTTTCGTGACATGGTGTGCTGAAGTGGTTTCAGAACGGCATGCTCACAAAGACTGCTTGCAACGGGAGGAATGTACCCTCATCTATAATTAGGAGTGCTAGATCTTGTAGCCTGACGTATCCATGTCCAAGCGTTGAATGCAAGACTGCGAAAGTCGAGAACACAACGTCAACTCCGTTACAAACCTCACTCCATGTTTTCGCAGAACCCCATAGATCAGGCCCGTCCCCGTCGACAATGACCTTTGTGACAGCGTCTGGGATTGCGCGATGAACAACATCGTGTTGCTGGCAGCAAAGAGCGACTCCTTCGGTAAGGAACCAGATCAACTATTTGTGTAAGTGATGAACAATGAACCGCGCTTCTTGTAGTCATCACGAACTTTGTTGTCCTGGATCGTTTCGAGAGTGTGCATGATCCTGTATACAGCGCTGAGAGAAAAGAACCTGTTAGACCCAAGCAATCGGATTTTCGTGAAGATACTCACACAGGCTTCTTTCCGCTTCCGGTCTCCATCTATTTATCAGGTCAACAAAGGTCTTCGTATTTGGATCAGGATGTCAATTACGACAACGATAGTGTTTCCGGTCAAACTTCGCTCAAACATCTCCATCTGGTAGGACCTGAGCTTGATCGGCTGGGAGTCATTTTCGGAGGTGGCAATGCCGTCAGTGGGAGATGTTATCGCTAGTGATCGCCTTAACAAATTCAGAGAAATAAGTACGAGGCTGAACATTACTGATCGGAGGCTGGGTACCATGGTAACAAGCTTATGAATAACTCGACGTTCTTCTCGGATATAGAAAGCGTCTATAGTCGTGCCATGCTCCGTGGAGACGGTGCCAACATGCTGTACACTCGTGTGTTGCCCATTGTTGATGAGTTGATTCTAGCTAAAAGACCGCATCAATCTATGTGATGCTTCGCAATGGATAGTCACCACACCTGAAGTGCACATAATATGCCGTTTAGGATGTCCGGCACGATACATAAAGCAGCTTACCATTGGGCGATATCCTTGCTACTGTTCCTACACTTTATCAAAGCTAGACCACTCGGAATTTTCGACCTTGTCAGACACGGTCAGTTCCGATCCTTGATATTGCAACACAGCTAAATCATTTTGTTTCGAAACCATCTCTCGAGTATCCCAACGCCTCAAAGATGTGGGTTCCCAATCATTGCTAACACTTCACATGGGAGCTCCGATAGATTCATGCCACATTCTCGGAATACGTTTAGTTTAGAGTTCCATGCTTGGCGCTCGAACTTACCGTACGAATATGCTTGCGTCTCTCTCCGAAATCTTCCCGCTTTCATGAAAACTTATCAGGTGGCTACTACTCTGGGACTTTTCCTGAACAAATCCAATATATCTCTTGCAACATGTGAAAGCTCTACCACATATAATTACACAATTTAAATGAAGAGATCTTGTGTCTGTTGGCAACACTCGATGGCCTAGTCATCCATATGGACAGGGGCTCTGTACTCGTTACATCGGTTTGGTTGGTTTTCATCCTGAGTCGCTTCTAACAACTGCTGTTGCTCCCCATACATCCTCCCAGGCCTTCGCAGGCCGGTCCAGGTCCAAACGCCCTTGGACCCACTAGTTGAACTGGCTCGATTGCGAATAATAAGAAAGACGGAAACCTAAGAGGCACGTTACTGGGTTGCAATAGGATAATGCTTTCGTGCGAAGCAAGACAGTCGTGTCATACTTTTAAGACCAGCCCCATCATCCCAATCCCAATAAGGAAAATCAGTGTTCTTTTGGCCGTATCCATCCATTGACCACCGCATGACATGACGCGGCCATACGCCTCAATACATGCGTTCGCAATGTGCTTCTTGTCTGGAAAAGGATATGCACGATCCTTTACCGAGTGTAAGCCACAGCATTCTAGCATATCCTGGACATCGCGTATTGGATGATCTTGCTTTGTGCTGAATCATACAGCCCACTTAGTGTCCAAAGTACAAGCCAGGATGTTTGGAGAAGCCTGAAAGGTTGAGAGGCCAACGAGAAGAACGTCAAGCCCAGCAAGCGTGTAAGCTAAGCTGAGGCGGATGCCCAGAAGAGCTTGAATGAGAGGTAGGAAGAGAGATAGTATAGACGTGATAGGCGGATACACCGGTTATAGCCAGGTAGAGCTGTCTCAAGCAACGTGTAGTTAGCCATCAAAACGAAGAACTCATCAGAAAGGGGTGCAGTTCTATTCCCAGGGACGGACCATAGCGAAAAAAGCGGACAAGCTCCTTGATAAAGCTAGGCGCATGGCTGGTAATCTCAATAAGACTCTAGAAATTGTATCGCTATGCTGGTAGGGAATTCAAAGGCACAGTAAGCTATATAGTTCCAGGTGTAGTGTTACACTAGGGAAACCGAAGAGAACAGATAATAGGATCTAGATAAGGTAGCTTCTGGACAGGAATGAGGGGAAATGCGGGGAAATGTCATGCAAGCAGTTAGTAAGGCTGAGACGGAATTGACAATATAAGAGAATATGCACCAGTCCGGTTTTGGTGTTATACATTTCTATCATGTAGTAAACACTGTATTGGGACTAGCGCAACTCATTGTTAATGGTAGCTGGGCAAATGAAATCATGTCATGCACATCAAGATAAGTTGCAGAGAGCCCCAACGTGCCATCATAACCCTGTTAAGGTTGATGGCAAATCGTAAGCATAATGGTTTCCTGCTTAAGGAACTAGCACACCGATCTAAAACTCTCCCCCTCATCGGGGGAAGCTTATGTGATGTATTTTCCTTGTTGGCTCATCACGTGTGAAAGACATAGTCTGAGAGCGATTGCAATTTTTTGATCTCACATGATGTCGGAATGTCTTTGTTTATAAGACAAAGACGGCAGAAGTAAACCATAATGGCATTGATTGGCTCAGAAGCTACTGAACTGTTCCGGCACTACATGCAGCTCCTCGAGGCCGATTGTGATGATAATGGATTGCATGAAATAACTTCAACACCGATTGTTACCATGTCCGTCATTAAGTACGGTCGAGATCTATCTTCTCGATGAGACAATCGGAGAATCTTTGCCACAATATGGCTTGTTGGCTGGGACTAGCGAGGCATTGGAAAATAGGTCAGGAGATCAAACGTCATCAAACATTGATCCTCGCATTTTCTTCAACGTTGCAACTCCATCAAGCACGTTCATCTGTGGTTCACAAGGGTCTGGCAAGAGCCATACTCTGTCATGTCTTTTAGAGAATTGTTAAATTCCATCTAAAGCATGCAAACTCCCTATGCCTCTCACTGGTCTGGTTTTCCACTACGACGCCTTTATCTCTGACGACGGGCAATCACCATGCGAGGCTGCTTTTCTCTCTTCAGACTCCAGTATTAAAATAAGAGTACTGTGTTCTCCAACGAACATTAAGACTATAGAGGCAAGTTCTCTTTGTAACAATTCTCGACTTAGCCAAACAAAACTAAGCATCGTCCTCATAGCGCACATACCATGCACTTGATGTCACTGTCGAGCCGCTCACATTCGATCAGTCCGAATTCTCAACAAACGGCAATGAATGATGGGGCTGCGGACGCAGCCACCTGTGATTTGACTTAATGTTACCAAATTGTATGATAGATAGGACGCCAATATATGTTCTCGAACAGTTATATACTCCTTTCTGTGAAAACCAAAGGGTACCATTGGGTGGAGACCATGTTCCGGCACAGGAGTGATCCATAATTGTGGCGTTGAAGAGCCATCTTGGAAATATCAGCAAAGAAATCGCAGTCCATACTTCGAATATTACATTGAGTCCTCCCACACCCTTACTCGTCGTGTGGCCAACGAGATGCAATGCCCTTGGCTTTCTTCGTCTTCGACTGCTTCTTCGCAGAGATTCCCCACGAGTCGTATTCATCTTCTAATACTGCCTCCGCAGGCTCGATATCAAGTGGTGGCGGCACATATTCAGCTTGGTCTAGTGCCAGGTGAGACTCCTGGATGGTAATTATGGAGAGATCTGATGCAGGGCTTTCTAGCGACCGTTCTGAAAGACTCATACGAATGATTTGGTTGTCATGTTTATGGGCTATGCACTTGTTTTAGGGTTCTAAAGTAACACTAAGGACCAATTTGTGCTCACCTTGCATTTCCCTTGAGATATTGGTTCGGCAGGTCTCCTCACTCGCTCTCAGGATTCGCAACCTGGACTCTAGCTGTTCCCTGTGAGTAAGTTTTGATTCTGATTCGCCGGCAATTTGTGCTACCAGCTCTTTGTTCAATTTCGCTACCATGGACGGAAGGAGAATGGAAGGTAATTTAGAAACAATCTCCGCCTCAAGGATCTGCACCGGTATGTCGTCCAGGAATCGTTTCAGCGCAGTCTACGTTCGCAATCAGATTTATACCAACGAGTTTATACATGCCGTACCTTGTAGTATGCCATCATGTAATCTAGCGTAGCCTCAGCTGCTGTTCGGCTCATATTTGGGTCGATATTGTGTGGAGTAAGCCGTGACAAGAGCCAATCAACATCATTTGCAGACACAGAAAACTTTTCTTTGAAGCAGGCTGAAAGGAGGCGCCTCATCTCGCCTGCATGGCGGTCGTGCTGAATCTTTGCGACCATTTCTGTGAAGTAGTGGTTGTAGGTGATTGGATGGGAACCGAGATCGCTCAGGATACCTTCAAGTTTTGACTCGGCGTTAGTCAGTAGCTTTCTCAAGGCTGGATTGAGGACCAAGCGACTTAAAGTATCGGATACATGGCTATCAGAAAATCTTTGGAGGATCAGGTCGACAAAAAGTTCACTACGTTTCCAGATATGGTGGACGTGTTCTGTAGCTAGATCTGACCACGGGGTTGAGTATTCACGGAACAGTTCCCCAATGATCAGAGGATTGAACGTTCCTGGCAGTTCCCGGCCGCGGCTTCGTCTCAACAGATCAACCACTCGGTTAACCGCACTACTTCTTGTCAAGCACTTATTCTCCTTTGGCTCCCCTTCTACAATCCGCCAACGAGCGCCTTTTGTTCTTAAAACCTCTGCAAAGGATTCACTTTCATTCTGCACAATAGCCCGTAGACGCTTTGCTGCGTTTTCTGATGTTGCAGCCCCAAAGAAATCATCGTCATAGTTGCCATCACACCCTGCTTTGCAAACTTTCTGAAACTCCTGACTGAGCTCAATCAGATACATTGTTTGCTCATCTTCCGTAATGCGACTTTTTCCTAGCTTAGCCAGTTCCTGTTCACAGTCTTTTATTCCGCCTTCGATCTGCCGAATAAGTCCTGGGAGCTCGGCTCGAATCTGGTCGAACAAAACTTGGCTTAGTCGAGTTCTAAGTGTGTACACACCTAGACTGGCAGGATCGAGCGATCTCCAATTGCTTTTCTGGAAAAAGTCTCGTTCAAGAAGATCTCTGGACTCATCAGCCTGCACATCTGTGTTTGAGTCAAGATTTCGTACAACGTGCCAACCGAGCTGAAATTTCACGTCGAGATTCTTAGCCAGGCCGACAAATGCGAGCTCGCTTTCGGATGAGTGGTAAAGAGTATCGGGTTTGGTGATGATTCCCAAAGTTCGTTTGCCAAATGGATCCACAGTTCTAGCGCGTTTTAGGACAATCTGGTTTGCGTAATCATTCTTAGCCGAGATGACGGCAAGTATGATGCTCCGTGGCTCGCTCATGTATCTTTCAACGAGCTGTGTAACGAGTTCAACGTCTTGTGCTGTTTGCATCTTGTTCTCCGAATGTATCAAACCAGGCAGATCGACAATCGTTAGTTGAGGCATTCGAGGTCCAATGACTTCGAGTCTAAGCACGTCGGTGGAGAAGGCGTTTCCCAACGAACCAAGTCCCATAGCAACTTTGGCTTGCTCCATGATTGCAGGCAATTCGCCGACATTCTTCATCATGTGGCTAAATTCAAGCAGTTGCTGTCGACTACTTTCAGAACGGTCTTGGCCAGGATTGATTGAAACAGTCACACGATCTTCCATGCCGTCCCTTCGAAGAATCACTTCAGTTGCGAAACGGGTGCAGAGATTGTCCTTCTTCGGAAAAGGAATGCCCGAAATCGCTGCGAGGACTGAACTCTTGCCGCTTGATTGATCGCCACATACAATAAGTTGTGGAAGGGGAAACAAGCTGCTCAGACCTTGAGCACGGAGCCTATCAACCATATCGAGAAGCTGCAAGTGTTGGCCGGACTGCAAGCCTTCTAGGCTGGTCACAATCGACTTCGCCATCGAGTATCGTATTCTTCTGTATATTTGCAAGTGTCAAATGCTGTTGTAATGCAAAGCAGAAAGGAGAACGAATGGTGTCATTTGTATTCGTTTTTCCGTAGTAATAGCGGGGTCGCCCACTTAGGATTACTATACCCCTCAAAAGACTTTTCAAGCGGGCTGCTTTGGTGCAATATCAGCGCATTGTTGAGCCCAACCATGGCACTTTGCAGCTGATCATGCAGCTGATAGCTGCTTTGGACCCTAGCAATAAAATGATGGTTGTGTTCTTGTACCTGCAAAACATTTACGACATACGATCTCCATTCGCGCTCTGCACCGTAAGCTAACGTCATGTGTGAGACTAGCAAGACTCGAGCATACAAATAACAGTGAGGTTACAGGTCCAGTAACGTCGATATTCGTCTATCGGCAGAATTCGTATGCTTTGTTCGAAATCACCAAGGTCAGTGGCGAACGTCCACCCGCAGACCTACAAGAGCTGCATCTTTATCCAATGTACTTCGAGCATGTCTAGAATTCATTGCCATGATTGGTGCGGAAAATTGATTATTGAATGTGACATTATCAGAGCGGCAGAAACTGCGCGGAGAAAAAGTTTGCAGGTATTCTAATGCTTATATCGGCCATTCAAGACGTAAGCCTGAGCAGCCAACTTCTGGCGGGGAGGAGCGAGTCAGTTTGAGCAAGTTATGGCTAACACGATCGACAGTCACGGATTGCCGCGCTAGTACAAATCAAGGCATTCAATCTCAAAGCACGTTTTAACACCCCTTTTGGCACAACCCCGTAACCTCGTATAACTTTCGTAGAACCAGGCTAACAAATGCTCGAGCACCTGCAAACCCGGTTTCCTACCTTGATCACTGAGCTTTCATTGTTCAACAAGATGATGTCTTCAACCGATTTCCTACCGAGATTATTCTCTAACATTCCACGTTCAATCGCAAATGTCAGTAACTACAATATGTACTTCCTCAGATATGCTCGATTAACAAGTGACGTGACCTAGGCATGGTAAACTGCCACGAATACTACCTTGACTACCGTACTTCGTCTCTGCTAATGAATATAGATGGTATAATGAATGTGCTTTACCGACAGTCTTAGCGGTACACTTCGAGCCGTTGGTCTGTAATATTTTCATACCAAGTTGTCAGGTTCGTTAGTGCTTGCGTACATTAAGTGAATTTGAGGACGCGGTTACATTCTCCGGGTTACGTACGCAAAATTCGTTCGTCGAGGACAAGTCAATGACAAATTTCAGTGACCCAATCTGGCTCTTTGAAAACCTCAGCTTGATAGACAGGCTGCCTGTGGGTAATGCGGACAGCGTGTAGACTCAGAGCTGGTTTGTGTCTTACGTTGGTCTCGGAACCCCTAACCTGCCAGTTAGCCATTATATCGTCTTTACCTAGATTGCTGGTAGGTTACACCGACCAATGCAAGATTGTGTGCTATCTCACAACATAGCCCCAAGTGGCGAAACTGAATTTAATGCAAGACATAAAGGTTCTATGGAGAACGATATACGATCATTCTAGCAGTTTTGTAACGCCTGCATCATTCCCCATCTCACCGTTCAGCAAACCAACCATTGGTGATGGCCTAAAATGAATTTCTACACAACTTGCAAGCTCAGCCATGTTAAACCCGCATCAGTAGAATGCTTCGGTTAATTGGGTTTGTCAGGAGTCTCACAGCAGTCATTGTGAAAATAGGAAACGGAGGCGAATTTCCACTTTGATAAGAATTTCATAATTAACGTGCAAGTGGGTCAGAGCAACTTGGCTTTAATCTCGGATTTGACCAATTAGTCGTCGGCCGCTAGACGGGGACGATTCTCTCTAGGTATTTGCAATTCAAAGTCGTATTACATCTTCTCGCTCTGCATCATAAACGGTACTTTATTGTATCGATTTTGTTCCTAGGCGATCTTCCAAGCTAGCACACTACAGAATGAGCATTGCAACATTAGCTTTCGAAGAAAGTTGTAAAGCATATAACAATCATGTCCAGAAGTAGAAGTGTGTGGGCAAATGTCCACTGGAACCAGTTTTTCACAAATGTATCGCGCTTGTTGAAGGAGACCAGCATTCCAAGTCTACCGCAGGTTTATGACGAGGATGGTTGGAGAAAAAGGTCTAACAGTACCACTGAATTTCCGATCCCGTTCTTGCTAGAACAGCAGCTGGCTGACGACTTCGCATTTATTGGAGCTTTCAAAGACGGTGTAGAGGCTGTGACCGCGGCGGCAGTAGAAATAAAATCAGAGCCAGAAGGATTGATCATTCTGCTTGCTGCGAATGAGGGAATCAATGAGATTGTTGCCTCCGCAATCAAAGACGTCCATAATCTGTTGAGCCGTTGTGCTATGCTGAGTACGAAAGCTAAATAAGATTTCCTTTTGCAATAGCTGACGCAAATCGCAATACAGAGATAAGTCGCGTAGCATGCCTGGAGAGCATATTCGATATTGTCTTACGGCTCAACCATAACAGAATCTATGGCAGGTTGGCATCGTCCAAGTATTTACGGCATTATCATCTCCGTGGCACGTTGTTGCCATTGACACTCCGAGCTGTTGGACATCTCAGGACTGCGAAAAAAGCCAGATCTCTGAAAACGCAGGACGATCTTGAAACCTTACGCACGGAGCTCGAATTGATGCACAACAAGTTTCTATTGATGGAGGACTTAAAAGCAAATGAAGATGTGGACACGTTAAAAGAATTGTTCAAACAAGCTTACAGTATCACGCTCAATGGTACATCGCTAATTCAACGCTTGAAGAATATTGGACTGGACACCAAGATTGTGAACAGCAAAGAAATTCGTCAGCTCAATAAACTCGCTAATTACTGGCGCATCGGTGAAAGTTTGGTCAGAACATGTCGGGCATACCGTAAATACTTCTCGAACACGGACCTACAGACTCTGATACCATATAAACACTCATTTCTGCTTGGTAAACGGCGATTTGTACATGCGAAAGCACAGATTTTGATACATCTTGACGCAAGGGAAGAAAATACTCGTCCACGAGTTATCGGCGTCAGCAAAGAAGCCTGCTTTCTTTGCGATTCATTTGTACTCTCCCACGGTGGGTTCTTTGTTTCTAAAGCTCACAAGACGATCTATGAGCAATGGACTATACCGGAAAGGCATGATTATTATCCCTCAACATTAAACCGGATTCAATTAGCTCTAGCCAAGGTCAATACTCGTATTGTGCAAGCTACCATCGATGCGCGTGCTGCAACGGCTAAGTATGCGTTTCCAAATCAGAGCTCTATCAACCTCATCAGCGTTTGCATGCGAAATCCGTCCATGTCAACAATTCTGTCAACTGGGAGCCGAGAGAATACGAGAAGTGAGATGAGAAAACAGATAGCTGTATCTGAAGAAAAGGATTCCGCAATGACTAATTATGCGAGCACGCCAATTGATTCTGGAGAACGTATCGAACAACGGGGCACGATGATACCGCACGAACATGATGGTGAATCCTCCAGCTATGACCGAGAGGAAATATTGATTATACAAAGCGATGTGCCGTCAACTTCTTCTACATCAGCTAGATCGCCTGGTGCTAATGAGAGGACGGGGAAATTGCTTTACGATGGACTTCTAGAAGCTGCGGGATTGTGTGTCGATCATAGAGACAAAGGCATGAACCTTCCAACCAGCAGCCTTTCCGTGCTCGGAATCTCAGTTTTCTCGTCTTCTGGATCGGTCAAACATAGATCACGAAGGCATTGGTTCGACTCGCCATCGTGACCCTAAGTAGATGCTGCCTGCTGAGTGAAAGGTTCACCCTTAGAAACTCTTACTACCGTATGTGTTGACGGGAGCGGAGAAGGCAAAGTCTTGTGGTACGTGTCCCATCTCCATGTCTAATTCTTCTTTCCACACGCTTCGAAGCTGCCCTCGAAGCCGGCTCGCCTCTTTGGCGCTGGCTTCTTCTTGCCACCCTTTGTTCCCTTCTCATCCTTCCGCTTTTAAAGGTTCGCATCGCGCTTCTTCTGCTTCATCTCCCTGCTATGCTTCACGCCCTCGATACCCTCGCTCCACCCCTTCTCGCTCTTCGCTTTAGTTTTGTCGTGTATTTTCAGCATCTTCTTGAGCAAGCTGGTATCCGCGAATCTTCTCACAAGCACGCGTTTCTTAGTATTCAACCACGCATCCTTGTCAGCAATATCGGCGCAGCGCTTCGTCGTCGAAACCCACGATACGCTCGGCCTTGCGATGAGCAGCTTCGAGAGCTTGCTTGACGTCCTGCGGTCCCGTATTCTTACGCGCCGCAACGACGTCGGTCAGGGAAGCGTCATGTGGGCGCCGTCGGCAAAGGCAAAGCGGCCGAATGAGAAATTGTGTTCTTCCTTCTCTGCACGTAGAGACAAAATCGCCGGTGACCATGGAGGACTGCCTGAGCCGCCACGCATACGCGCTGCTTCTTCCTCGACGTTACGTGTCGCTTTATTCGCACGGAGCTCCTTCTAGCGATTTCGTCGCTGTTTTTACTTTAAGCGACGCGCTTCGAGTAATTCTTGGCGGTTGCGAGCTGGCTTGCCGTTCAGACCGTTGGCTTTGCGCGCCGTGCGTAGTGCTTCAATGCGGGCTGCTCGGCGTTGTTGCAGAAGAGCTTGGTTGATTTGAGGTAGTTTGGGTGTCTTTTCGCGAGGTTGTGTAAGTGCTTTCACGGGGGCCGAGTTAATCTTCTTCGTTCGAGTAACAGTAGCTTGCGTCGTCTCGTCTTTCGCATTTGGAACGATCGGTGATGTAGACGAAGCTGTGGAAGAGCGTGACGATTCTAGTGCTTGGTCGGCAGCGCTAGGTGATGAAGATGATTCTGCGTCAATGTCTTCTTCTTCCTCGTCTTCGTGGACAAGTCCTTCAAGATCAAGTTTTTCGAAGTCGTTTTCTTTTACCTGGTCGAAAGGAGTCCAAGTGTACTGACCTCAACCGATATTCCGACGAAAGAAGTCCTCCAGGTGATGTCTCAAAATGGACATGCTCCAAGAGTTGACCTTGTTGGTCTTTAGCGGCGTGATCTGCACTGCATACAGAGTTAGTAAAAGTCTGCAGATCGCACTCTTGCTGCTAACCTCCCAGACCCCAACGGGTCGACTGCACTTTTGTGGGATTTATCATCCTTTTATACTAGTTAGTTTACATAGTCTTTCACATTTTCTCCATATTGTGTTACATGCGCCTGCTAGAGCGCAGTTGGAGGTAGAAATACTTACAGTTGCAGAGCGTGAATACTCAAGTTGCTCGTCCAGGTCAGCTAGTTTTGCACGTAATGCTTTGTTTTCTCTACGTAGGTTTTCAGTTCGTCCTCCAGTCCATTGCTGTCATCGCTGTCGGTGCGCACTCCGTCGAAGGTAAGATGCAGCGGATCCATATTATTGAAGAAAGATTTCAGTCTTGCCTTATCACAAACGTAAGACAAGAGAGTCCTTTCGATAAGAAAACTCGTTAACTTCTTATATTGAGAAACTAGATTTTTTGACGCTGTTGACGCTGTCCATAAATAGATAACCGCTGGGTTATTTCGAGTCAACGAAGAAAGCCTGGCGCTAAAAAAGGTCCCTTAGCCAAGCGATACAAGCCATCACAATCAGCCTGTCTTGTGAAGTCAGGTTTGCCAAGCTTTAAGAGTTTGTTTGTCAGCATTTCGGACATACTACTATTATATAACTTTTATCCTCTATGAGCACAACTGCACGTCAAGTCGTTTTCTGTTTGACTATTGTTTGGACAACGATCTCACGCTTCGTGTGTTCCCATTAGCTCTATACCGTACAACAATTACGTTGTGAAAAAGTTTTCGCCAGCTTGGAACGCACTCGCGGGAGATACGTTTAAGGTGATAGCTCATCGGTTACTTTAGAACTCTTGGCTGGGGTGCTCGACAGCCCATACAGGGTATCGCAGGTCTTACAGCACCATATCGCTGGTGTTTACGGCCATTGGGCTGCTATTTGCGCTAGAGGTTGGCGTGGGAGCATGCTGGCGAGTACATTGGCACCGTCATGACGTGCGGCATCGTCTGATCGGGATCCAACAGCGACAGTAGAGACAGCACGACGAGCCCTAGGCTTAGGAGTCTTTGACTTTGCTCGAGATGACGGTGGTGAGTACGGCTCGAGGCGTGGTGGCCACCTTTCGCGCGTTGAAAGCTGTCGGGTAGCCATTTTTTTTAACTACACCTCGATATCAGCAAGTTTTGCAGTTGCCATACTAATTATCGATACACGTTCTGACCTAATTGGATTATTTATAGATACGAGAAGGTTTAATCCTCTCTACACGTTATTATGGTGACGAGGAGGTGGACCCTGGACAATGGGACTAAGAATTCGAGGAATGGTAATACTCTAATGGCAACCGTAAATAGTTGTAAAAATACCCATAAATCAAGATTGTATTCTTATTATGGAAATTCTTAAATTGTGCAAACGTGAGGCGTAAGCTTTTGAAATATAATCGAATTTTTGGGAAGTGACTAACTATACTCTAAGTTAATCATAGTATGTTCCGGTTCTGAATAGCATTTCTAGTATTGACAAGTCTCGTGGTTTCAGTATTCAGTGAGAATAGAATTGAGGACAGCTGTCGCTGTTTTCACAGGAAGTTCTCTGGAAAGGGTTTAGTGATAGAATGTTTGAACCACAAATTTTTAACTAAGCCTGATCAGGAACAGCGGCTGATAACTTCTTTAAAACTAGATTCTGGTTGTATTTTATTTCAAGGAATAAATCATTCTCAAATATGAGAAGGTTATAATAGTTATCAGGCATGAATTTTATAACGTCTTAAAATATGTCTTTTACACTATTAATTTATTCTTGGCCGTTTGCTGACCTTATTACTGTGTCTGGCACGGATTTCTACTAGGCTTTGGTCGAGATATAGTCAGGGAGTGAGCTTTTTGTGCATAGAGAACGCTAAATAAAACACTTCTGTAATGATATGTGAAACAAGCCTTGAAACGACTAATAGTGATCACATATTGACGCTTGCGTATATCAAATATATTGTCCAATTTCGGTAGAGTTAAGGTAAGGCGTTTGCTAACAAAGAAATATGTGTGTACTCTACTGCATACGACCCTATGTATGAACAAGAGGAATATTTCTCCATCTAGGATTTTTGGCAGCCACAGAGGCAGTTAAGAAGCGTTGTAGTTGATGTATACTGGTATTTGTTGGCCAAAACCCCTATCTCAGCTTTAACAAAGCGCCCATGTTGCGCAGTGAGATCTACACTAGAATCTTTTGCTTCGATGCTACTCATTTGTCGCCACTCATCATTATGACGGCCTGCCACTTACCCGGCTTTGCTACTGACTCCAAGTATATTTTAGACACACTGAGCCGTTAAAGAGCTTTATAATTCTATAGCCCCCGCTAACGTGTGGTGGTCTGAGTTGGAGATACAGTACAACATTTTTGTACGTTGCTTACGGTCAAAGTTATCTCGCTGTTGGCCTCGTCTTTTATATGCGCTTTATCTAGTCTTTGTTACTGTGGCTTCCACATAAAATACCTCATGCAGGACACCTCCTTGTTCCATATCACCTTTTGCTGAAACTAAGTCTCACTAATTTATTCACGCCCTTCATCTTGAATTTTTGCCTCCAATAGATGAGCGTCGTAAGTCTCGGACGACGAGTTGTTTCAAGAGTTTATTGATTTCCAATGAGGCGATCTGAGCAATGTTGTTGTAGTCTGATCGATAGCTCTACCACGAACGCTCTATGGTAGACACCAATACATTTACTTATTTCCTTGATAATACAAGCTATAGGTCACGTCAGTCAATCAAGCTGAAGGGAACTCTCTTGGGAAGGGAACGACTGACATATGCTTATCCACCATGTGAACTTCCCACAATATTTCTAACCTCGCTCAAAGCGACTCACTGCAATGCCCAACCTTGCATCCCTCACACAAATCGCTCTGATGTGGTCCTTTGCTGTAACCGGAATAATACGGCGCGTCAACGAGCATTCCACTCCATTTTCTAAGACGATATGCTATTCTTTCGGCATAACTGTTTTCATCGAGGACAACTCGGCCAAGACGCTCGCATTGCTTACATCGCTGGCGATATACCCGTGCGTTGTATTGCTTCTCGGGGTAGAGTCGGATGGATATTGCAATTTTCTTGCTACCCCACCCAGTTGATGAACATGCCTTGTTCTGGCAAATGAAACGACCCATTATGTTGCTATCATATTCTTTGATGATACTTTGCACCTCATCAGCGTGATGGAAAATAAAGCTGAGATTATCAGTGTCCAACAGCCTCGAAACTTTGTCGTGAAGGTCTGGACGCATACACCACGGCTTGCCTGGTTTGGAGGGCATCATGAATGGGGATCGTGTATTAGTACAGATTGATTCGCAATAACAGGGCAGTTGAGGATATATATCATAACTACAGTGCAGCATGGCTAATTATGTAATGTGGAGCTAGAGCGATACATAGCGCCTTACATTTGCACGGTGGCGCGTAAAACAAGCATTTCTTTCCCTTTGCAAGGAACCGCTAGAGCCTAAACAATCTTCGATCCTCGACTTCCAGGCGCCAAGCAATTCCACTTTGGAACGAGGGTGTTTTCAGTACCGAAAGAAAGACAGAGCCTGACTTACAGCTTCACCACGGTATTGAGCTATAGACTCTTCGGGTCCGATTTATTTCACGAGCTATGTCGCGAAAGGTTTATGAGTACTAAAGTATCTTTCTTGAATACAAAGAAGACTGGTGTTAAACCTCTATTTCAGCACAATTTAACTTGTCCCTCCAGCCATTTGCGAGCGCTATCTGTTTCTTAGAACGTTTGATTGTGTTTTTCGTTGACCAGTTATTCTGGGGTCAAGAGTCATTGTTTAAAAAAGTGTTTTCTACTCCAGTACAAGTCACGGTGTCGGTAACGTAATCCAGAACGAGGCTCAAGCAAACTCGTGTAGATTCAAGGACAATCTTACAAGAGACCTCAACCAGCCGCTCCCATGATCTTGCTTGCTCATAGAACAAATCTGCAACTATGAGAGGATCGAAAGCTCCCGGGAATTCTCGACCCCTGCTTCGCTTCATCAGGTCTTGAACGTCATGGATATATTGGGTTCTCGAGATGTGCTGAAACATATGTTCCTCGTCCGCAAACTGGTCTTCTACAGTCTTTTGTTGTATTCCGTTGAGACGCATATCTTCCGCAAATTGCAGGGATGGCTTGTAAGACAGCTCTGAGGCGTTTGCCATCCTGTCGCTTGATTTTGCATCGCCGAAGAAACTATGCGTGTAAACGCCGTCTATTGCAGCCTTAAAGAGCGATGTAAAAGCTTGGGTGGCATTAAGCAAACACAAACGTTGCTCGTGTGGCGATGACCCTGGGTGTTCCGAGCCTGCTAATTATGTTTTGACACTCCTCAATACCCTTTCTAACATCATGCATCAAGCTCGGCAGCTCGCGAATAATCTGATTTCTATCACTGAGACGCGATTTCGAAGAATCGATTCCGACCCAGTTCTTTACCAGAGTCGGCTATACACCTTGAAAGAAGAAGCTTTCTTCATTTGCATGACGCTCCTCGGTAGAGCAGTCGCTATCGGCCCATCCTCGATTTCCTAGGACGTGCCAGCCAAGTCGAAAGGAAACATCTTCGTTTCTGGCAAGGGCAAGAAATGCTTTTTCGCTCTCAGGGTTTTGCAATAATTCTCCGAGGGTACGAAACCCTTTCGGATTAACCTTTTGAGCAAGGTTTATCACAATCTGGATGGGCATTGTCATTTTTGGCAAACACGACCGCGAGAATGATACTTCACTCGTTCGCCCTTTATGAATTGACCAACGAATGCACGGGCTCCACATCCTCGGAAGACTATTGCTTGTTTTGTGCGTGGATCAATCCGGGTAAATCCACTAGTGTCAGATGGGGCTGTCTTGGTCCAGTCAATTCGACCCGCAGAACATCGTTACTAAACGCGTTTGTTTCTGATCCTAAGCCGAGGGCTTCGGTTACTGCTGCAATCATGGATGGGAGTTCTTCGACACTGGCCTGTGGGTAGCTGAACAACAATATTCGAGTCTTGTCCTCCGGAGTTCTATCCGCAGCCGGAATGATGCTTACAGACACGCTCACATTCGACGCCCTTCGTAGGATTAATTCAGTCGCAAAACGAGTGCACAGATTCTCCTTTGTGAAAATCTAACTTCAGAATAGGCCTTTAAGAAGACAGAACTCTTTTCAGAAGATTGGTCGTCACATTTCTGACCGCTTGAGATCGGGGTAAGTCGATTACTTCGAGAAACTCATTGTGCAGTATAGGATGAAGATTGTGAAACTCAGTTGATAAAGCCATGTCGTCTATGTGTCTAGAATCATGGTGAGAAGTGGGGAGGGACTTCATATACGTATATATCTATGTTTGAGACGTCGGTTAGTCCAGTGTCGTCGAGTGTGTCAGGTTCGAGAGTTGATGTCCCTTGGACTACGACGTAGAGCAATTTCTCCAAGCTTTGTTTTAGAGAACCGAGAGAGGATTCTGTTGCTTCTAATTGTGGCGACAGGTATTGAGGCCTTAGTCAATGTAATGGATGCAGAACTGGATTGCTGCTAAAACTTCTAGGCACGGTCTTCGGATGGGTGCACACTAGTCAATTTTGGGTACTAACATCGGTCTAGCCATGTTATAGTACCAGATTGAGACTAGTAATCTTAGTCATCATCTGAGAAATAGTTCTTGCATATAAGCGACGCTCCTCATAACCCGTTGCTGCTTTAATGACATCGTTTGGGCGCAGGACAATTATTTTGTGCACGCGATTACTTTCATCTGAAATTGAAAACTACATTGCCAATGCCATAATTGAACATGCTGCTCAGGGTTCAGCTGAGCTGAATTACACACTGTCCGTCTTAATAGTTTCTACTATTCCACAGCTCTTAAGATTGCATCATCTAGAAGTTGGAGCAGATCGTCAGACCCGGCCGGCAAAGCTAAAATATCGTTCTGAGAGGTATCCTCCAGCACGAATCTTCGCTCATTTTCGGTGCCCGAAAGGATAAAATCTACCACTTTACCCGCTGCGTCGGTAAATTCAAGAAATTGATTAGCGTATTTTTGGAATATCATCACAATCCTCTCGAATTCCGCATCTCGTAGTGCGACAAGACTACACTTATATCAGCGAACCGGAATATATCAACTGTCATGACTTACAAGTCATCACTAATACTAAAGAAGCATCCTCTATTTGCAGCATCGGAATTTGTTGGCAAGAGTGCGATGAGACCGATGCCGAAGGTTTCGGTTAGCATGTGAAGCCGGCTACCCAAGACTCTGAGTCGCGAAATGCGTTGCCGATGGCTCTTTTTGACTTCGTGACCCTTGTTCTCTACATCAGGAACCAGCTTTTTCAAAAGCGCTTCTGTCTCTACTGCTTTCCGACAGTTCACAGGGTTTCCAAACCTTGTGTGCACTGGTCTGCCTACTGACTCCTGCGTGTTTACGATAAAACTTCCGGCAGATGTTGCAGGCCGACCAGACAAAACTTCTTTGTATAATCTTAGCACATGGCAACGCCTCAGCAAGCCACAATAAGCAATGTCTCCTTCAAGGCGCTCAATCTCGGCATATCTCTCAGAACTAGAGAGGCTGATAGAGTGCATTCGGATTCGGCCAACTGCCGTTTCTCGAAAAGCTGCGAGAATACTCTGCAGGAACAAGATGGATGCACAGCTGAGCGGAGTGTAAAGCAAGACTCTCACGTAGTCTGCGCAGTCTGTAAGGCCCAAGTTCTTAATGGAAGCGTCGAGAGATGCCAAGTCAAGTAATCTGTCCTGAAAGGCTGCTGAGTTATAACGTAACCGCTTTTGCATTTCGCTTTCGATGTAAGATTTAATCCTGGTATCGTCCAGGTGAGTGCCAGGCCTGACGCGCTTCGAGAGTCTTGTTTTCGAAGCTCTACGGGGCATGTTCTTTGATATTGCAGAAGCATTTCGACCTGTTATAAGCGAGTTGTCGGCAAGACTGGTTAGGCTTTGAAGACGTCGCGAGTTGTCAAGTTGCACTTCCTGACTACGTCCTTCGTCGTCTGGGCCTAGACAAATAGTTAGAGAAAGAAGACCTCGTCTGGCTGATGTAGCCGCGAAAGATTCCGACGAGGTGTACGTACTTGCGATAGAATCAAAACTTGTTACACAAAGGGCAGTCTCGGCACTGAGAAACCCTCGATCAATACAGGAGTTGATATCATTATCATTGGGGAACAATTGAGGACCCGGCCACAGAACACTTGGAAAAAGAACATTGTCCACGGATGATTCATCGGCAGGCATACCCCTCGCTGGTTCTTCACTAGAAATTGTGAGACCCACATGGCTCATTGCCTGCTCAGAGTTTTCAACTAAAGACAGGATATGCCAATCGGACGCATTGCAACTAGGTGCTGCCAAGCGTATATCTTGTAATTCGTTTTCCCAGTTGTTGTTGATGGCCAAAGAGCCTAAAGCAACATCCTTAGTGCACTCAATGCTATTGTTGATTGATAGGAATGGAGTTTGGACGAGAACCGGTATATCCAACGCTCTAGGATCAATGCAAGTTACAAGTTGATCCGAATGAGTGGAAGCGGTCTCAAGATTTGAGAATGCTCTTGACTCTCCGAATGATGCAAGTCGACCTAACACCATCTTAACGGCGCCCAGATCCCTTGAGGAGTCAATCCAACAAGCGCCTACAAGCGCCCTAACAGCCTTGCTACAAACGCTCTTCGGTAGTGGACGAGTCTTTTGACGTGGACTAGGTTGGATATGATCGTGGATGCCAGAGCGGATAGCTATTTCTGTGAGGTTGGCTTCACCAGCCATGGATTCTAGCGTGTCGTGTGCATTACCTTTCCCGACGATAAGCAATCAGGCTAAAGCGAGGATAATATCTATGCTTACTTCTATGGCCGCCGGTGGAGAACCATTGATCGTCCACAACTAGTTTAATTACTGAGTCTCCAAGGCGTGCCAATCTTCTGTTGCCTTCGATGGACTCGCCCCCGTCGATATGATCAGCAGCTGTGAGTGCCTCTGTAAGTAGATCATCATTGACAAAAGTGTAGAAAATGAAATTCTTGATGTGAGCGGCATTTTCACTCAGCATTTTGGTAGTCGTTGCAGCTTTGTTAGGAGTCACGACCAAGGTCGTGCTGTGTTTTATATGACCGAACACAGCATCGCTCAAAGCGGCTAGGATGAACTAGGCTGGATGAATACACAGCTATCAGGGTTATCGATTGTTGATACTTATACTTGCAGTTGAAATATAGGACAATAATATACAGCAGGATCGTGCAAAACCAAATGCTCTTGACCAAGATAATCTTCTAATTTCCAGATATATTGCTTTCTCTTGTGCATAAATTGAGGACCATCTATCTTGTGCCAATAGTCTAGATGTTCAGAATAATTTGATACCGACCTGTTGAGATATTCTCATGGTGTCTGTCTTGATATGATGTATCCGTCCCGGGGAGACCTTTGAGGCCAGGATGATGAGGATGATGACAGTGGTTATGAGAGAGGTGGCTGAATCGAACAAGCTGAACAGGCAACTTGCAAAGGACAACACCATGCTGAGGGAGGAGCTTAGCGAGCTACGCTCGCAATCAGGGAGGTTATACGCGTCGATGTTGAAATCAGGAAGTAGCGCTAGGACATCTAAATCAGTTACATGGGCAACACCGAGTGAGGGCTCGGCCGCGTCAATTGACTCACGGATGTCGAGGTTCACCTACAGCAGGGCGAACATAGTGGAACTCGCATTGGACATTACTGCCTTCGACGCCACGGCGACATTTGAAGACGTGCCGAGGATCCGAGAGCGTATAATGGCCATCTTCAAGAGCACGGAGGCGCTGAAGGATATCGAGATAACGGGGTTGAGGGTCTTCCAGGTCGATGGCAAACTAGGCATAGTGAAGTTCTCTATCCCTAAGGACAATGAAGTGGTACTTCGTCAGACTTCTGACGTGTGGTTGGAGAGTTTTATGCCCCGGGCTAAGTTGTAAGAAGCAACCTGGTTCCCTGTGAGATTAGACTACGTGCCTACCACCCTAATCCAGGAAGCCACAACTGGGTTGCTAAGTGAAACGGTGAAGGATCGATTGAGCACCGACAGCGGGATACAGGTCATGCATCTTCGGCCCTTGCCTGGTTGGAGGAGGAAGCACTACTGCTCGGTAGTTATCAAGGTTACAACGAGAGTTGAGCAAAGGAGGATACTGACGAGGGTAATCGAAGGTCCTGAGATAACGCTTCATGGCTTTTTGCTTAAGGTCACACCGTTCGCCGAGGATAGAAGACCCCTGGCCTGCTACAAATGCCACGCCTTTGGGCACACGCAAAAGAGGTGTAATGCTCAGCCATCCTGCGTACACTGCGGAGGCAGGGATCACGAGGAGCAGCAGTGCGAAGCCGCTACACCCAGGTGTAGCAACTGCGGCGGAACCGACAAGGTTACAGACAACAGGTACCCCACATACCTGGCCGAGAAAACGAAATACAAGAACCTCAGTTCTCATGTATAGCGACACCCACGTTCTTCAAGCGAACCTAAGGAAGAGTGGGCCCGTTCAGTTGGCCCTCACAATGACAGCGAGCTTACGAGCTTCACGGCAATACTGGCCCAGGAACCGTACCTGCTCACAGTGGGTGGGAGGACGGTCGCGCCAGGGGTAGGAAGGAGATGGAATACTTTCTATCCGACAATGAAAGCGGAGAGGCCGGATGAGGCCGTCGGGGACGATGAAAGGAGGAAGGGGGTGTACAGGTCCTGTATCTGGGTGTCAGCTTCGAATAAAGCGTCACAAGTTGTAGTAAACTCGTACGATATCACGGCGGTGAGGATAGAGATTGAGGGAAGGACTTTTGTCATGATGTCGGTGTATATACCAACAGTTAGCGAAGGGAGAGCGGCTATGGAGGAGCGGTTGAAGGCTATTGACGAGGCCATGGCAAGGCAAAAGATGGTGAATCCCGCCGTGGAGTTTATCGTTGGAGGTAACTTTAACAGGCAAGATGCGCTGTGGGGTGGCAAACACGTCGCTGATACCGCTAGGCAAGGCGAGGGAGAGCGGACAATCCAGCTGATGCTGGAGAACGACCTACAGAGTCTTCTCCCCCAAGGAACCGTTACCTGGGAGAGTAGAGGATTGAAATCAACGATCGATCTATCACTGTCAACTTCGAGGCTAGCCGAGGAGAGGATTCGCTGTATGATATGGCCGAACCACTACGGCTCGGATCATAGTCATATTCACACCACCTACAGTATCAAGAGACCTGAACCAGCCAAGACAAATAGACTGCTCTTTAAGGAAGCCGACTGGGACAAAATAAGAGCTCATATCAGCGCCCTAAAGCGCAGCAACCTCTGCCCTACTAACCTAGATATGGCCGCGCAGTGGCTGCAGGATACGGTTAGTAATACGCTTGTAGAGTATTGCCCAAGATCTAAGCCGTCACCCTACGCCAAGAGGTGGTGGAACGGTGATCTTACATCCATGAGGAGATCTTACACAGCAGCAAGGGATAGAGCAAGCAAACTCGACAGTCAGGGGAGGTCTAGCGACGTGGCTCAGAGGGAGACAGTTGCGGCGAGAGCTAGTTTTCATAGGGAGATTAAGAGAGCTAAGAGAGATCACTGGAACAGCTTCTTTGAGGAGCCTACTAACGTGTGGAAAGTTGCTAAATACCTAGATGCCGATGGCAACGGTCGGGCGTCCTTTTCACCTATCCCAAACTTCATAATCACGGACCCATCTGGCACAGTAAGGGAGGTCAGCGACGACAGTGCCATCGCGGACGAGCTACTTAGGAGCTTCTTCCCTCCTACCGTCCAGCCCGCTAGTAATACCCTACTGCCACCAGCCCAGCAACAGCTCCCATGGGAACCACTCCAAAAGCGCGAATAAGACAAGCCCTATGGACAGCGAACCAAGACAAGCCGCCGGGCCCAAATGGGCTCCCGACGAGGGTATGGAAGGACGTATGGCTAGTCCTAGGGGACGAGATTATACGAACCATGGAGACCTCAATGGAGGAAGCGCGGCTGCCGCAGTTGTGGAAAAAGGCGAGCGTTATACCTCTTAGAAAGGCGGGTAAAGATGACTACACCAAGACGAAGAGTTATAGGCCGATCTCACTACTTCAGACCATCAGCGAGATACTCGAATCAGTCCTAGCCACGAGGATCTCGTACCTAGTTGAGGAGCACCGCCTACTGCCGAGAACACACTTCGGAGCGAGGAAGCAAACGTCCTCCATTGACGCCCTTACGTATCTCCAGGAAAAAATCTACAGGGCATGCACAAAGTCACCACCCTTTCGCTGGTTTCTTTCGACGTCAAGGGAGCTTACAACAACGTGGCCGAACAACCAGAGCTGGAGAGCTTGCGGAGGCGACGGATACCCGAGCGGATGGTGACGTGGATTGACAGCTTGTGCACATCTCGTAAAGCGAGTATCACGGTCAATGGCCAAAAGTCAGATCAGATTGAGTTGCCACACTCTGGCTTTCGCAAGGATCCCCTCTTTCACCTATCCTGAACCTGTTTTTTTTTTAATGCGGATCTGTTGGAGCAAGCTATCCCAGGTGGAGGCGCATTGGCCTTTGTTGATGACTACACAGCTTAGGTAACTGGGAATAATGCTGCAGAGAACACCGCCAAAATACAGGACGTGATCCTACCTAGATTGAAGCAGTGGGAGGAGAGTAGTGGATCGGTGTTCAAGGCCTCCAAGACGGCCTTTGCTCATTACACTAGGTCTCAAAAACATCAAGGAAGAGGATATCCACCCGAGTTCGTCAGCTAAAATCCTGGGCGTGATACTTGACTCAGGCCTCCGTTTTCGCCAATACCTCGCAAAGGCCACTAAGAGAGCGATTGCCGCAGCGACCGCCGTTAAGAGGATGTGGAGGCTGTCGCCTCCGGTGGTCAGGCAACTAGTTAACTCTGCAGTGTTCCCTGTATCCGACTACGCCTCGTCGGTGTGGTATCCTGGCACAGGAGCGAAGACCATTGACTCACTGAACTTGGTACAAAGAACAGCTGGCCAGGCCATTATACATGGGTTTCAGACGGTCAGCCTAGAGATCGCTGAAACGGAGGCAGCGAACCTGTCGACTGCAGAGAGGTTGAAAAGACAATCTGTAAGGTATCTAGTCAGGATTCGATCATTGCCAGCAGAGCACCCCGCAGCTAGCCTGCCCAGACAACTAACAAAGAGGTTCTCGTCTCCACTTCAGAGGATCAATCAACGGACGAGCACCAAAGGCCTCAGCGTCGAACCCATCTTGCCGTTTGCAGAGGCCCCGTGGGACCCACCAATCATTGTAATCCTGTATCACGTCGCGAGCTCAGTAGAGGGTATCAACGAAAGACCAGCGGTAGTGGAGTTGTGCATTACAACCACCTCTATTGAGGGAGTCACCCACGCAGTTATCTCTCACCAGGGCGTCTACGCGACGAGGCGAATTGGTCAATCGTCTTACTGGCTGCAACATCACGCTGATCTTGAAGCAATAGCTTCAGCAGGTGACAAGGCTCCCTCCACGATCGCTACACGGATATTACCGACAACAAGCAGGCTGCCCTTGCCCTTATGAGCAAAAACAGGACTGACACCTCCTATGCCAGAGCGAGGTTCAGAGAACTAGCGTCACACAAAGCCATTGAGATCCACCACGTACCACGCGGATCCACCCACGAGGGCATGGCTAAGGCTCGCCAA